>ENA-UPTA01002111-UPTA01002111.1-activated-sludge-metagenome-genome-assembly--contig:-NODE-2111-length-20969-cov-7.406092_pt1 | contig 20969 bp, 18 predicted proteins | sample MGYA00238184_ERZ773361 | MGnify/ENA primary metagenome ERZ773361 (study PRJEB29100, sample SAMN05720205) | activated sludge metagenome | isolation source: anaerobic digester from wastewater...
CAAAATTATACTGTTCAGGCGGATGTGCAGCAAATGCATATCATGCAAGCGGCAGTATTCTAGGTACTTATGAATATGGGTGCGAACTTTTTAAAAAGCGAATGGAGTGTGCGATAATGCTTCAAATAGCCAGACAGGATATTAAACTAGCGGATTAATAAATAACAATATAATCGAGATGTTGTGAATATAATAAAAAGGCATGTTTTCACATGCCCTTTTGCTTACTTTGCAAAATCTACAACTCTTACTTCCCTAATGACATTAACTTTAATCTGTCCGGGATATTCCATTTCGTTTTCAATTCTCTTAACGATATCTCTACATGTAAGTACTATATCGTCATCATTCATTTTTTCAGGTTTTACCATAATCCTGATTTCTCTTCCAGCCTGTACGGCGTAGGATTTTTCAACACCTTCAAATGAATTTGCTATTTCTTCAAGTTTTTCAATTCTCTTGACATAAGCTTCCAAAGTTTCTCTTCTAGCACCTGGTCTTGCTGCTGATATTCCGTCAGCTGCCTGAACCAGAACTGCAATTGCGCTTTCTGGTTCCTTATCTCCATGATGTGACATTATTGCATCTAGTACGACAGGATGTTCATTATACTTCCTTACTATATCCGCTCCAACATCAATATGAGAACCTTCAGTTTCAAAATCTATGGATTTGCCTATATCATGTAAAAGTCCTGCTCTTTTAGCTAAAGTAACATCCAGACCAAGTTCTCCGGCCATTATGCCTGTTAACATCGCTACTTCAAGTGAATGTTTAAGTACATTCTGTCCATAGCTTGTCCGATATTTCATCCTTCCTAAAAGTCTGACTATTTCAGGATGAAGGTTATGGACACCTGCTTCAAAAGCAACTTTGTCGCCTTCTATCTTGATGGTATTCTCTACTTCCTTTTTTGCTTTGTTAACGGTTTCTTCTATCCTTGCAGGATGAATTCTACCGTCTACAATAAGCTTTTCCAGTGAAATACGTGCAATTTCCCTTCTAATTGGATCAAATCCTGAGAGCACTACTGCCTCTGGGGTATCATCGATTATAAGGTCAATTCCTGTAAGAGTTTCTAAAGCCCTTATATTTCTTCCCTCTCTGCCTATGATACGTCCTTTCATTTCATCATTCGGTAATGCTACAACGGATACAGTGTTTTCTGCAACATAGTCAGTAGCACACCTTTGGATTGCTGAGGAAATAATATTTTTAGCAAGATTTTCGGAATCTTCCTTTGTCTTTGCTTCATACTCCTTCAGCAGAAGGACTTTCTCATGTTTTATATCATCTTCGAGTGATTTCAGAAGATATGTCTTGGCTTCTTCAACTGTAAGTGCGGATATTCTTTCCAGCTCAGTAAGCTTATCCTGGTGGATTTGCTCAATATCCCTCTGCTTAGAATCTATATCCGACATTTTTTTATTTAGAACTTCTTCTTTGCTTTCCATAGAAGCTATCTTCTTGTCTAAGGATTCTTCTTTCTGGATTACTCGGCTTTCCATCCTCTGGATTTCCTTTCGTCTTTCTTTTAGATCCCTTTCCATTTCAATCCTGCTTTTATGGATTTCTTCTTTGGCTTCAATCAATATCTCTCTTTTGCGTTCTTCGGCATTTTTCTCACCCTGAAGGACAAGTTTTTTTGCTTCAGATTCCGCACTGCCTATTTCCTTTTCAGCAACTATCTTTCTGTGTCGAATCCCCAAAAAATACATTACTATTGAAAATATTATAAGAACAACGATAATGACTAGACCTATGATTTCTCTGAGAGTCATTCCCTTTTATTACCTCCTTATTCGGTTTTCAAAGTTCATATGTAAAATTAAATAAATTATCCATACAATTTGTAATTTTATTATTTTTTTGCTTATATGTCAATAAAAATTATGGTCCGCAGTAAAGCATGGTATAATAACTGAGCAGGAGGCCTGTATGGATATTAACTATATAAAAGATGCCATTTCTCATAAATCAACATTGAAGGTACCCTACCTTCTCCAAATTACCAGGAAAGCAAATGAGAAATACGGAGAAAAACTCTTAGAAGATTATTGTAATAAAGATGTAATGAATGCTTATCAGAAAAACATGATATCCAGATGTGATGCGATATATTTATCTATCGGAAATCATGCAGTCGGAGTAAGCGCTCCGTGGTGGTCTTGGTACGACTGTCAGGAATTTTATCTTACACAGGACCCTCCATCGCATATGCCAAAAACAAAAGGCACAGGAAGTTATTCGGAGTATGAACAATATACAAAGTTCCTGAAAGACAACTTCGGCTGTTATGTAACTGTTTTCATTTGGGGCAGTCATTTTGAAAAAGCATATTTTGCAAGAGGTATAGAGAATTTTCTTGCGGATATGGCTTGTGAACCTGAGTTTTCCCAGGACCTTCTAAATACAATCATAAGAAAGAATATTGTGATGTTGGAAAACCTTATAACAAATGAGAATATTGACGGTGTCCTCTTAGGAAGTGATTGGGGATCTCAGAAATCTTTACTTATGTCTCCTGCGGTATGGAAAAAAATGATTCAACCAGGAGAACAAAAAGAATATGATCTTATACATTCATATAATAAGGATGTATGGGTACATTCATGTGGAAATGTCAGACAGATATTGCCGGATTTATGCGAAATGGGAGTGGATGTGCTCAATCCGATCCAGCCGGAATGTATGGATATATTTGAAATAAAAGAATCTTTCGGGAATAAGCTGACATTCTGGGGTGGAATATCTACACAACGCACTCTACCTTACGGAACAGTAGCTCAGGTAAGAAATGAAGCTGAAAAAGTTATTATGAATATGAGTAACAATGGCGGATATATCGCTGCTCCTGCCCAAGAAATCCAAGATGATGTACCATACGAAAATATTACTGCACTTATAGACGTGCTAAGATATTATGGCGCTTGAAGAACGACTTATTTTTATTAACAGTTAAGTTATTATTGCATTATGATGAGTAAATTGATAAAATGAACAATAACAAAATGGTTGGAGGATTAAAATGAAATCAGCAGGAGTAGTAAGAAAAATTGATGAATTAGGAAGAATCGTTGTTCCGATAGAATTGCGTAAATCCCTTAATATAGGAAAAAGAGAAGCTGTTGAAATATCTTTGGATGATGATTGCATCCTTATTAAGAAATTTGAACCTGGATGCTGCTTCTGCGGTTCAACAGATGAACTTCAGACATACAATGGGAATAAGGTATGCGGCGAATGTATCAAGGAGCTATCATCTTCCGCATCTGAATAAAATCGCATATACATCATTTCTTGAAATATTAAACATTACGGCAATTTTTCGCATTGCATCCTTGCGGGAAAAGCCGTTTTTTATTAGTTCCTCGTATTTTATAGTAATATCCTGATCAGTATTATTCGGAACATTATTTGTTTCTTGATGCATATCAGTATTTCCCTCGAAAACTATGACATACTCACCTTTTGGTTCATTTTGCTCCAGATAAGCGGATATACCATCCAAACTGTCTACAATAACTGTCTCATATATTTTCGTTATCTCTTTAACTAATGATACTTTTCTCTTGCCACCCATAATCTGTTTGGCAAGATTAATAGTTTTAATAAGCTTATGAGGAGCTTCATATATTATACAGGTGCGTGATTCATTTTTAATTTTTTCAAAAAAATCTTTCTTTTGAGATGATTTGACAGGAGGAAACCCTTCAAAACAAAAAGCAGATGTATCAAAGGGCGATATCATCAAAGCACTGATTGCAGCATTTGCTCCTGGTATGACTGTTACCTTCTGGTCATTTTGATGCATAAGTTTTACAAGCTCGTTGCCTGGATCTGATATTGCTGGACATCCTGCATCTGAAACAAGACATACATTCATTCCGTTCATAACATCCTTAAGTATATTTATTCCGCTTGACTCCATATTATGCTGATGATAACTTACAAGTTTCTTTTTTATACCAAGAGCATTAAGTAAACGTAATGTGTGTCTTGTATCTTCAGATGCAATATAATCGCAACTGGATAAAGTTTCTATTGCTCTTTTGGATATGTCAGAAAGGTTTCCAATAGGTGTTGCTACAAGATAAAGCATTGTCAGTTCCTCCCGTAAAGCAAATTCAGTTCTTCAGTATAAGTGCCATCAGGTTTGTGAATTATGAGAGGAGGCTCTACTGTTAATGATGGATTCATATCTTTTAATCCTTGTATTAATACTAAAATGGCTGGCAACTTAGCATTTACATGCACAAATCTGATTGTTTTAGGCTCAATCGAATGAGTCTTCATTAATGATAGTATCTCATTCAGCCTTTGGGGCCTGTGGACCATTGTGAAGACACCTTTTGATTTCAGAAGATATTTGGTTGCTTTCAATATGTCCTCTAATGTACATAAAATCTCATGTCTTGCATATGCCATTGCATCAGCTGCGCTTATTATGCCAGTACCTGCTTTAAGATAAGGAGGATTTGTTACGACCTGATCAAAACTCCCTGCTTGGAAATACTCCTTTATATTACGTACATCCCCATTTATAATTGAAATCCGTTCCTCAAGATTATTCAGTTTGACATTTCTTACAGCAAGTTCATATATGTCTTTCTGTATCTCAATACCTATAATTTGTTTTGGTTTGTATTTGCCATACAGAAGCAGAGGGATTATACCATTTCCCGTACCAAGGTCAATAACAGTTGATGTGCCCCGTACATTGGAAAATGAAGATAATAAGACAGCATCAGTTCCGAAACAGAACTGTTTTTTATTCTGTATAATTTTTAAACCATCAAGCTGAAGATCATCCAGCCTTTCATCTTCGTATATCATATGCATATTATACATTTTAATAAGTATTTTTTACAAATGAAATATCTCAAATGACCGTCGTTTTATTACAGATTCATCATTGGACCTTTAAAAACAGTTTATTCCTATTAATTGAAATCTCTTCAATATGAGTTCCAGTATACTTCTCCAAAGCTTTAAGCAGTAATCGCGGATGAAGATTTCCTTTTGCACCGGCTTTACATAAAACTGAAAAACTATTTTCGTCATGGTAATCGATTTTGTAGATATATGGCAGGATATCTACAGGACCCTTATTATTAGATTTATCTACTTCAATACCATCTAGCGTTAGCAGCTTGTCGAGCGATTTCTTCAGATTGCAGCTGCTGTTAACTTTAAATCCATATATAGCTGAACCGACATCCTCCATTAAAGTGGATTTCTCCACTGAAAACGCTTCAAGCAACTCGAACCCATCCGGCAGAGCTTTTGAGAGCATGTCTGCTGCATACTGGCATTCATATTCAATATTAAACCATATATCAACATATTCGCTATCAGATGATACACCTACTGGTAAAGGTAAAGCGAAAACCAGTCTCATACCGGGATTAAAACCCTGCGTATACACTACATTCAATTCAGCTCTTCTAAGAGCACGCATAAAAGCATTCATCATCTCGATATGAGAAATAAACTTGACCTTTTCGGTTTTTCTGAATTTAAATCTGATTGTTTTCAAGACACACTCCGCATTTATACTTTGCAATTCCGCATGTGCTGCATTTTGCTCTGCAGTTCTCTGTTGTTTTTTCCTTGAAGGCCTTATCATATTCACTTTTCAAAAAACTTTTTGTGATACCTACATCAATGAAATCCCATGGAAGCTCATTATCTATGGGTATCTGTCTTGATGCGCATTCATATATATCTAAAGAGCAATCATTAAAAGCTTCTACCCATTTTTCCATATTAAAAAATTCATTCCATGAGTCAAATTTGCATCCTTTTTCCCATGCTTTTATAATAACTTCGCCAATTGTTTTATCTCCTCTGGATATTGCTGATTCCACAATTGAAGTATCAAACTCATGCCAGTTATACTTTATTTTCTTATCCTGCATGTGACTTTTAAGTAGTTTCTGCCTTCTAATCATTTCTTCTTTCGAAATCTGACTACACCATTGAAAAGGTGTAAAAGGTTTTGGTATAAAGAAGGAAGTCGATACTGTAATATTAATTCTGCTTTTTCTTCCAAATACATCAAGTATCTTCTTAGCCAGGTCTGCTATTGCTATTACATCCTCATCAGTTTCGGTTGGTAATCCTAACATGAAATATAATTTAATACTGTCATATCCGCCTTCTTTTGCAATTCTTGCGGAATTTAGTATTTCTTCTTCTGTAATATTCTTGTTAATTACATCCCTCAATCTCTGGCTTCCTGCTTCAGGTGCGAAAGTCAGTCCTGATTTTCGCACTTTCTGTATCTTTTTCATCAAATCAATAGAGAAATTATCTATTCTCATTGATGGAACTGATAAATTCACCATTCTTTTTTCAGTGTGTTCAAGCATACCATCACACAAAGTTTTCAAATCAGAAAAGTCTGATGTACTTAAGGAAACCATTCCGATTTCATCATATCCGGTCTCACATAGTATTTTCTCAGTCTGAGCAATCAGTGTAGATGCTTTTTTCTCCCTTACAGGCCTGTATATAAAACCTGCTTGACAAAACCTGCAGCCTCTGATACATCCTCTAAAAAGTTCCAAAGAAGCCCTGTCATGAACAATATTCAAATATGGGACTATAGGGTTGGTAGGAAATGAAACATTATTTAGATCCTTTATTATTCTTTTCCTTACCTTTTTTTTGAGATCATGGTATTTTGGCACATAGACCCCTTCGATTTGTGTAGCTTTTCTTAAGAAATAATCCTTTGACAATCCCTCTTTTTTTATATCTTCATAAAGATCCAGTACTTCATTAATAACTTCCTCTGCTTCCCCGATAATAAACATATCAACAACTTCGTTTAAAGTGACAGGATTTACTGCACATGGGCCTCCTGCCATTATTATTGGGTGTTTCTCAGTTCTCATAATACGTCTTATTGGTATATTGGATAAATCCAGCATGTTCAATATATTGGTATAACTCATTTCATACTGTAAAGTGAAACCAACTATATCAAATTCGCCTAAAGGTTTTTTAGTTTCCAGTGAAAAAAGCGGAATATTATTTGCACGCATAAGCTTTTCCATATCAATCCATGGAGCAAATACCCTTTCGCAAACAGTACTTTCCCTTTTATTTATAACGTAATACATTATACGCATTCCTAAATGACTCATTCCGACTTCATAAGTATCCGGAAAGCAGAATGCATAACTTGAAAGCATTTCAGCATGGTTTTTTACTATCTCGTTAAATTCCCCTCCTGTATATCTAGCGGGTTTTTCAACATTTATGAGATCAAACATCACTTACTATTCCTCTTCTTCATCCATGTCTGAATCCATTTTTTTGACAAAAAGATCGAAAAGTTCATCTAACAGCTGTTCATCCTCAACTGGAGTTAGTATTGCATCCTCTTCATTTTCTTCTTCATATTCAAATATATAGGAATCTTCATCAGATTCATCAACTGTCTGCATTAGAACGTAAGTTTTCTCTTTATATTCAAGCATTTCAAGAACAACCATCTCTACAGGATTTCCCTGCTCATCTTCCATCACTATTATATCGTCTCTTTCATCTTCCATTACTGTGTTCTCCTTTATCTTTTTTCTTGTTATCCATATTATCAAGATATGATTGCAGTATTACACAGGCAGCTACCATATCTATTCTCTTTTTATCTTTTCCTGTCTTCTTCCCCTGCATATGTATTATATCATGCGCTTCAACAGTAGAAAGCCTTTCGTCATATAATATAATCGGCTTTTTACATCTTTCCTCTAACATAGATGCAAAATTTCGGACTTTTAATGCTTTTTCACCTTCTGAGTCATCCATATTAAGAGGAAGACCTATTACTATGCTGGCTGCACCATATTCTGTCACTATCTTTTCAATGATGTCAAGAGGTTTGTTAATATCTTTATTCCATTCTATAGTTGTTACTCCCTGCGCCAACAAACCTAAAGGGTCGCTTTTGGCAACCCCTATCCTCTTCTCACCATAATCTATTGCAATAATTATCATTCAGTTATTTTGATGTGAAATAGTACTGGATAAGCTCAGTCATTATTTCATCCCTTTCCAACTTTCTAATAGCATTTCTAGCGCCGTTATGGCTTGTTATATAGGTTGGATCCCCTGACATCAGATATGCAACAAGCTGGTTTACGGGATCGTACCCTTTTTCAGTCATAGCACTAAAAACAAGGGTAAGGATTTCTCTTGTTTCGCTCTGATGACTCTTTAGAAAGTCAAGATTTATTGTTGATCCTTTATCCACTTTGCATTTCTCCTTTACCAGTTATGTAAGTAGTTTACTTCAAAACAAGATATATTTCAAGAATAATATGCAATTTGGATGGATTGATTTTTTGTTGGCCAATTTATAGGACAGGTTTTTCAGATGTTATAATGCCCTTCAGCCCATCATCCGTTAATCCAGATATCGTTACATTGCAGAATGTATTAATATAATCCTTTTCAACATTATTACTAACTAGTGCTGAAACTTTAATATAATTTGTTGTATGTCCGATAACAGTATTATTCTGTTTCTCTTCAATCAGAATCTGAAGATTTTTTCCTACATAACCAGCAAGCTTGTTATGAGATACTTCTGTAGCATAAGAAATTAATCTTCTGCTTCTTTCATTGAGCACTGAGCTGTTAAGTGACTGAAGTTTTTCTGCTTTTGTACCTTTTCGTTTTGAAAATTTAAAGACATGAGTCTTAATGAACTGAGCCTTTCTTACTATTTCCATGCTCTTCTGAAAATCCTCTTCCGTTTCAGTTGGATATCCTACTATTATATCTGTGGTAATTTCAACATCAGGTATACTATTTCTTAACTTAACAATTGCATCTATGAATATTTTCGAGTCATACCTTCTATTCATATCTAGTAACACTTTATCTGACCCGGACTGTAATGACATATGAAAGTGCGGACATAATTTTGAATATTTTTTAATCTCAGTAACAAAATGATCCGTGATTATCTTTGGCTCTAAAGAACCTAGTCTTATTCTTCTTATACCATTTATTTCGTTTAATTCCGCAATGACATTAATAATGCTCAGATCTTCTTTATCCTTACCATATGAATCTAGATGTATGCCTGTAAGAACAACTTCCTTGATACCTTTTGATGCCATATGTTCGGCTTCTTTTTTTATATCTTCAATATCTCTGCTTCTGACTCTTCCCCTTACATATGGAATAATACAGTAAGAACAGAAATTGTCACATCCATCTTGTATCTTCAGATAACCTCTTGTTCGTTCCCATTTATCAGGGAAGCGGCTATTTTTGTATTCTATTTTCTGTGAAATGTCCGAAACAGCAATTAGCTTTGGTCTTTTTTCTTTCAGAACACTTACTAGCATTTCCTCAATGTAGCTTTTTTCATTATTTCCAAGTACAATATCGGCTCCATTCTTAATCATAATTTGCGGATCCTGCTGAGCCAAGCATCCTGTAGCAATAATGATACAGTCAGGATTAATAATTCTGGCTTTGTGAATCATCTGTCGTGATTTTTTATCACTCATACTCGTTACAGTACATGTATTTACAACATAAATATCGCAAATATCTGGGAATTTCCTGTATTCAAATCCTATTGCTTCAAGATTCGTTGAAATGACAGATGATTCATATTGGTTTACTTTGCATCCTAATGTTATGATTGTATATGTTCTCAACTGTTTTTAGTCCTCTTTCTAGAAATTATCCTATCTGCAAGATCCTTCCTGCCATGCTTAACAAGAGTTTCATGTGCGATCCTGTTATTTATAGGATTGTTAAATTGTAAAAGAGCTCGTTCTACTCTTCTGTCCCTTGCATTTGGCACATACACTTTTTCCATTGTAATCGGATTGTATCCTGTATAATACATGCATGTGGACAAACTGCCTGGAGTAGGATAAAAATCCTGTATCTGTTCGGGAACAAATTTGGATTCAATCAGATACTCTGTAAGCTTGATAGTTTCATTTATTGTAGATCCTGGATGTCCAGATATAAAATATGGCAGAATATACTGTTTTAATCCAATCTTCTTATTAGCATTTTCAAATCTCTCTTTAAAGGTACAGTAAATTGAAAAGGAAGGTTTTCCCATAAGATTAAGCACTTTATCAGAAACATGTTCAGGCGCAGTCTTTAGCTGACCGCTGATATTATGCATGCAAATCTTATCAATAACTGATTTGTCTTTATCCAGCATCATATAATCATAACGTAAACCTGAACGGATAAATACTTTTTTGACCTTTGGTATCTTTCTAGCTTCAAATAGTGTATCAAGAAGGTCTTTGTGACTTACCTCCAGATTCTCACAGGGTTCAGGGAAAAGACATTGCTTATTTCTGCACATCCCTTGTTTAAGTTGTTTTTTACATGATGGATTAGTAAAATTTGCAGTTGGTCCGGATAAATCATGAATATATCCGCAGAAATCCTTATCTTCTGTTAATCCGGTTATTTCATTAAGTATGCTTTCACGGCTTCTTTTTTGAATAATCCTTCCTTGGCTTAATACTATTGAGCAGAAAGAACAGTTTCCATAACACCCTCTGTGGCTTGTAACAGAGAATTTAACTTCCTTGATGGCATCAATGCCCCCTGTCTTTTCATATTGCGGATGATATGTCCTTTCATATGGCAAAGAGTATATATAGTCCATCATTTCTGTTGAGAGAGGATCAGACATTGGATTACATACCAGATATCTGTCATTATGTTTTTGTAAGATCCTTGCTCCCCATACAGGATCCTGTTCTTCATACTGAATTTTAAAAGCTTTCGCATATTCATTTTTATACTGTGAAACCAGTTCAAAAGAAGGTAATTCTATGTCTTGAAACCTTTTATTGGGTTTTGGTAACAATTTTGATATATATGCAGTCCCTTTCACATTCGTTATACTTTCAATAGGTACAGACTTATCAAGTAATGCAATTATTTCTATAATTGCATTTTCTCCCATCCCATATACCAGAATATCTGCTTTAGCATCAAATAACACGGATCGTCTTACTATATTCTGCCAATAATCATAATGTGCGAACCGTCTCATAGTCGCTTCTGCACCACCGATAATAATGGGAACTTCTTTATATGCTTCTTTAGCTCTCTGGCTGTATACTATAAGAGCTCTATCAGGTCTGGTTTTTCCATATGAAGCATAACAGTCCTTTTTTCTTCTATTCCTGTTTGCTGTGTAATTATTAACCATACTGTCAATTACCCCTCCAGATATGAGGATGGCAAGTCTTGGTTCACCAAATCTCTTAAAATCCTCACATGATGAAATATCAGGTTCTGACAGTACTCCTACCCTGTATCCTTTATCTTCCAGTAACCGGGTAATTATTGATTGACCGAAAGAAGGGTGATCTATATATGCTTCAGGACTGACAAAGAGTATATCAATATACTCCCAACCTCTTTGCTCCATGTCATTTTTATTTATAGGTAAAAAACTCATCTGCTGTTATTGACGTCCAAATCAGGATTATTCATCTGCATCTCAGCCCATTCCTCCCTTGATATTAAAACAGCTCTTGGTTTAGAACCCTCAAAAGGACCGACAATACCTCTAAGTTCCATCTGGTCAACAATTCTTGCAGCTCTACCATATCCAAGTTTTAATTTCCTTTGAAGATATGAAACCGATGCCTGACCTATCTCTACAACAAGGTCTATTGCTGCGGGCAGCAGTTCATCAATTTCATTTTCCACATCGTTGTCTGAAGCCTTTTTGTCAGACTTTTCAATATTATCGACAACATCTTCATCATAAGAGGAATTTGATCTTTGTTTTATAAATTCCACTACTTTATTAATCTCAGAGTCTGATATATAAGCACCCTGCATCCTAACAGGTTTTGATAAACCCATAGGATGGAAAAGCATATCCCCATTCCCTAAAAGCTTTTCTGCTCCACCCATATCCAGTATGGTTCTGGAATCTACCTGGCTTACTACTGCGAATGAAAGTCTGGATGGTATGTTTGCTTTTATTACTCCTGTAATGACATTGACAGAAGGCCTTTGCGTTGCAATTATAAGATGAATCCCTGCAGCTCTAGCAAGTTGGGCTAGTCTGCATATAGACTCTTCCACTTCACCTGGATTTGTCATCATTAAGTCAGCTAATTCATCAATCAATATTACAATATTAGGCATTTTTTTAAGCTCAGAATCATTCTTTACAGAATCATTATAGGAATTAATATCACGGACTCCCCTTTTATTAAACATTTCATATCTGTTAGTCATTTCCTCTACAGCCCAATTTAAAGCTCCAGCAGCCTTTTTCAGATTTGTGATTACAGGAATTAACAGATGTGGTATACCGTTATAATTTATTAACTCAACTTTCTTAGGGTCTATCATTATGAATCTTACATCATCAGGAGTCGCTTTATATAAAATACTTGTAATAATACAGTTTATACATACGCTCTTTCCTGAACCGGTGGCGCCTGCAATAAGCATATGAGGCATTCTCCTGACATCTGCAATTGTACAGTTACCAGCAATATCTTTCCCAATTGCAATAGTAAGAATGCTTTTTGAACCTTGAAACTCTTTAGATGCAATAACCTCCTTTAAGGAAACCACACTCTTTTTCGTATTTGGAACTTCAATACCAACAACGGATTTACCAGGAACAGGAGCTTCTATTCTCACATCACGTGAAGCAAGATTTAAAGAAATATCATCAGCTAAAGCTACTATCCTGCTGACTTTCACGCCTGATTTTGGCTGAAGCTCATATCTAGTTACAGTTGGTCCACACATGATATTGGTTACTGATACTTCAACACCGAAACTAAGCAAAGTATTTTCCAGTTTTCTTGCTATTTGTTCATAATTATCTGAATTACCGCTATCTACATATGAATCCAGAAGAGATAACGGAGGAAATACATACTCACCCTTTTCTTGGGGTTTTTCCGTTATGGCAGGGGCAGCGCTCTTCAATGGTTCCTCTTTTTTAATTATTATCGGACCTGTATATCTTGATACAGGCTTTTTTGGTTCTTCCTGAATAGGTCTTGATTTATTAATAATGATGTTGACTGGTTCTTTGCTTATTGTTTCTTTAACAGGTTCAATAGCTACATCATCAATTTTACTCTGTATATATGGCTGTTTTTTCAATTCTTTTGATACTGGTTCCTCTTGTCCATCCTCAATGGGTTTAAAAGCATCCTTCATCCATTTGATAAAAGCGACAAACATATTCTTAATCTTTATCAGGAAATCCAGAAAACTTTTATTTGTAATATATATGACTAATACTACTGTCGCAGTAATCGTAATTATATATCCTCCTGTCACACCAAAAAAAATAACAAAAGGCGTCATTAAAATTCCTCCGAACACTCCTCCGTTATTAATTTCCGAAATACCTATGGAATACATATGACTTATAAACTGCCATACATTTATACCACTGGATATCTGCGACATGTTCTTTGATAAATAGGCTATTTGAAAAAAACACGGTATCAGAAGTATTAACAGTATAAGATACATAGTTTTTCTGCTAAGCTGCTTTACTCTGCCTGCAAGAGCTATATAGCAGCCAAAAAGCAATATTGCTAAAGGTATCAGGTAATGTGCCCATCCGAATAAACCCGAAGATATCTGTTTAAATGGTTTTCCAAATGTACCTGAATTGCTTGTAAAGAATATGCATATGAAAGCTAAAAGCCCTAAAGCAATTATTACAATGCCTAATATTTCTTTTGCTAAGACACTGCTTTGAGGCTGGTTCTTTGATTTTTCTGTTGCTTGATGGGTAACAGATGTTCTTTTCTTTTGTGCCATATCATCCTCCGAATATTATAGATATTTTATCATAATAAATTTTGCTATGCAAACATGATAAAATTGTCATAATTGACACTAATAAAGCTATGTGGTAGACTTGAAAGAAATTTTCAAGGCGGTAAAAAGATGAGTTTCACATATATACCACAAGGATATCATTCAAAATTAAATTTATATGAGACACAGATGGCAATCGGTACATTAAAAAGAATATTTGAGGAAAACCTTTGCAGAGCCCTTAATCTGAAAAGAGTTTCAGCTCCTTTGTTTGTTGATTCAAAATCAGGACTTAATGATAATCTCAATGGTACAGAAAGGCCGGTTTCATTTGCCACAAAAGAAGGCCAAATTGAAGCAGAAATAGTACACTCATTAGCTAAATGGAAAAGACTTGCACTTCACAAATACGGATTTCCAGCTGGTGAAGGTCTATATACTGATATGAACGCGATAAGACGTGATGAAGATATGGATAACATCCACTCAATATATGTTGACCAATGGGACTGGGAAAGAGTGATAACAAAGCAAGAACGTACACCTGCTTTCTTAAAGCAGGTAGTCAGTGATATAGTATGTGCGATATGTGATACTTTTGATATGATGCAGGATATATTTCCCTCACTTGATACATCAATTACACGTGATGTTACATTTATTACTTCTCAGGAACTTGAGGATATGTACCCTGGGCTTACTTCAAAACAAAGAGAAGATAGATTCGTAAAGGAGAATAAGACAGCATTTATAATGCAGATAGGAAAAACTTTAAGGTCCGGACAAAAACATGACGGCAGAGCGCCTGACTATGATGACTGGGAGCTTAATGGAGATATTCTTATGTACAATGAGATACTGGATTCCGCACTAGAAATTTCTTCCATGGGTATAAGGGTTGACAGTGAATCTCTGGCTAAACAACTTAAATTATCTAACTGCGAGAGCAGAAGTACACTCATGTTCCATAAAATGCTTTTAAATAATGAGCTTCCATTATCAATTGGTGGTGGTATAGGACAGTCCCGCTTATGTATGCTGCTTCTTAAAAAAGCACATATAGGTGAGGTACAGGTCTCAATATGGGATCAGGATACTATAGAAGCATGCAAAAATGCTGAAGTTATTCTTCTTTAAAATTAATTCACACTGTTATTATATTATTCCGGTATACCAATAACTCGAATTTATACGCTATACAGCATGTCAGAATATGTAGGCATTGGCCAGTAATTCTTTGATACGACGCACTCAAGCGTATCAGCAAAATATCTTAATTCTTTCATTGCAGGAACAACCTTTGTTTTAAAGTCATATGCATCATTTGACTTTTCTGTGAGATTTTCAAGTTTTGAAATGCAATTTGATAGATTGGTTATGTTATCAGAAATATGTGAAGCAAGTATTTTGTCACTTGATATATCCAAACCTAAATCTTTCTTCATCAATACTGTACTGTATACATTCCTTGCATAATCCATAGCAGCAGGAAGTATTTCCCTTTTTGCTATTTCTATCATCGTCCTTGATTCAATAGATATTATCTTACAGTAATTTTCCAGCTTGATTTCATGCCTGGAAACAAGATCGGTCTTCGAAAAAATTCCAAATCTCTCGAAAAGTTGTACATTTTTCTTATCTATAAGGCAGTCGACAGCTTCTGGCGTGGAATTAAGGATAGGTAATCCTCTTTTCTTAGCCTCTTCTACCCATTCATTGGAATAATTGTTCCCATTGAAGATTATTCTTCGATGCTTAATAACAGTATCTTTAATGAGTTCATCTACTAATGTGTCAAAATCATCAGCTTTTTCTAAAATATCAGCAAAATATTTAAAAGAATCTGCAACAATTGTATTTATTACTGTGTTAGCATCAGATACTGAACACGACGAACCCGGCATACGAAACTCAAATTTATTCCCAGTAAATGCAAAAGGAGAGGTTCTGTTTCTGTCGCATGTATCTTTAAAAAGTACTGGTAACGTTTCACTCATGTGAAATTTTTCCCTTGTTCTGTCATGTGCTGCTCTGCCATTAAGCATATCCTCAAGTATCTCCGTAAGCTCTGCACCGAGATATACAGATATTATTCCTGGAGGTGCTTCATGTGATCCTAACCTGTGGTCATTTCCTGCAGTTGCAATACTCTGCCTTAACAATCCGGCATATTCATCCACAGCTCTTAACACAGCTGCCAGAATTAATAAAAACCTTTTGTTCTGGGAAGGATTTTTACCAGGTTTTAATAGCATATCACCTTCATTCGTCGCAATTGACCAGTTATTGTGTTTGCCCGACCCATTAATGTTCTCAAAAGGCTTCTCATGAAGAAGACAGGCAAGCCCATGATGTTCAGCAACTTTCTTGAGCATCTCCATAATAAGCTGATTATGGTCTGCAGCTATATTTACAGTTGTATAAATTGGAGCAATCTCATGCTGGGCAGGAGCTGCTTCATTATGTTCTGTCTTTGCGGTTATGCCAAGTTTCCAGAGCTCTACATCGAGCTCTCTCATGAAATTCTGTACTCTCTCACGGATATTTCCGAAATAATGGTCATTCAGTTCCTGTCCTTTTGGTGACTTTGCTCCAAATAAAGTTCGGCCGCATATGAGCAGGTCTTTCCTTTTATCATATTGTTTCTTATCTATAAGGAAATATTCCTGTTCACATCCTGCAACAGGTGTTACTCTAGAAGCAGTCGTGTTACCAAATAATCTGACAATTCTTAAAGCCTGCTTATTAAGCGCATCCATTGAACGCAAAAGAGGAGTCTTGTTATCTAAAGGCTCACCACAGTAAGAACAGAATGCAGTAGGGATGCATAGAGTCTTATCCTTTATGAATGCGTAAGATGTCGCATCCCAGGTAGTATATCCTCTTGCTTCAAAAGTTGCTCTTAACCCTCCTGATGGGAAACTGGAAGCATCAGGTTCTCCCTTAATCAGTTCTTTGCCACGAAGCTCCATAACAGGAACATTATTACGGATCATAAGGAATGAATCATGCTTTTCTGCTGTAATACCTGTCATAGGCTGGAACCAATGGGTATAATGAGTCGCGCCTTTACGTATAGCCCAGTCTTTCATGCTTGAAGCTACAGTATCAGCTATGCCGTCTTCTAAAGGACCTCCCTGCTCTATCGTTTTTTTAAGCGATTCATATACATAAGCGGGAAGCTCATCCTTCATTACTTTATCGTTATACACATTACTTGCAAAGATATCCAGTATTCCTTCCAATTATAACCCTCCGTTTAATTTTACTAATTATATAAAACAAATTTATTTATTACAATATTTTGTGAAATTATTAATCTATTAATACTCCAGCATCCTCTTACGATAATGCAGATAGTCAGTAAATTCCACTTCTTCCGGTACCCCGTGGTCGCAAGTCGGAAGATATCCGCCCTGTTTTTTCATAAAAGGCATTATTCTTTCTATTTCCTTATCAATTGCATCTTTCCCAGCAGCCAATATCCTTTTATCAATACCGCCCGAAATTAAAAGATCAGGGTATTTCTTTCTTACCTCTACTACATCGCATCCGGATGCGACTTCAAATGGAGACATATAATCCATTCCTATTGATCTATACAAATCTATAACTGCTATGGAATAACCATCTGTATCAAGTTGGAAATGAAGTTTTCTGCCCTTATCCAGCTGTCTCTTCCTTATATTTGCAATAAGCTGCTGATAATACGGAAACAGGAATTCTTTAATCATATCAGGTGATATTAATGAACCATGATTATAGCAAATATCCTCTCCGAACCAGACTTCATCGACAGTAATGTATTTCTGATGCGTTTCACACATTTTATCCATGACTGAAAACCATATTTCCATGCATTTATGAATCAGTTGCGGATCATCATAGAATTTATATAGCAGATCTTCAGGTCCAATAAGTGATCTTAAATACATATATCCGCCAGCAATATTGGCACATATAATAAAATTTCGTTCTTGCAAATCAAAAGCCTTACGCATTCTTGATTCCAGATCTTTATATCTTTTTGGATCATCAGGATTCATCCTCCATAGGATATTTTCTTCCAAAGTCTTCATGTCCTTTACGGGATGGTCAAGATATGATGGCATAAACCCATTTCTTTTGCCTTTGAAGTACAGAACTTTCCTTCCAGCATTATCCTGCTCTATTTCATATTCATCAGTAACCTGTAAAACTTTTTTATCAAATAAAGGAAGCAATGGTGCTTCACACCATCCGCACTGTCCTAAATAATGCTTTGCAGCATTATCAAATCCGAATAATGCATCAAGGTCTGTTTTATCATTAACAAAGCCCTGTGCTTTCCATTTATCCATTACATACCAGCCGAATTCTCTTTGGTAAATAGGGGCATCTTTTTTAAAATTATAGAAGTCATGCATCTTTTGAACTGAAGGTTCCATGTTCCCTCCTACTATAAAATACGTTATAGCCAAGATTATAGCACAAGTAAATAAATACATATATAATTTCATTGCCTTATTCGGTTTTTTTATATAGAATTACTTATGTAATAGAAATTTTGGAGGTAAATATGAATAACGCGCCGAATGTTAAACTTGGTATTGTGGCAGTAAGCCGTGACTGTTTTCCTGCTCCTTTATCAAAAAGCAGAAGAATAAAGGTTGTTGAAGAATACAGAAAATTGCATAAGGATATATATGAATGCCCAGTTATGGTTGAAAACGAGAAAGATGCATCGAAAGCTCTTGATGACATCAAAAAGAATGGAATTGACGCTCTTGTAATTTATTTAGGAAATTTCGGTCCCGAAGGGCCAGAAACGATGCTTGCACAGAAATTCGGAGCACCGGTTATGTTTTGTGCGGCAGCAGAAGAAAATGATACAGATTCGCTAAATGATAACAGAGGGGATGCTTTCTGCGGTATGCTTAATGCATCATACAATCTCGGACTGAGGAATGTAAAAGCATATATCCCTGCATATCCAGTTGGGTATCCTGAAGAAGTCGCTCTTATGATTGTAAGATTTGAAACTATCGCACGAATACTGATAGGTATCAGAAACCTGAAAATATTCTCATTTGGTCCAAGGCCATATAATTTTCTGGCATGCAATGCCCCGATAAAACCTTTGTTTGATCTTGGAGTTGAAATCCAAGAAAACTCGGAACTGGATCTATATGAAGCATATGTGAAGCATGAAAATGACAAACGTATACCATCTGTTATTGAAAGCATGAATAAAGAGCTATGCGGCCGTAACAATCATCCTACAGTAATGCAAAGACTTGCCCAATTCGAGTTAACGCTTCTTGATTGGAAAGACAATAATCTTGAAGCATCAGAATATGCTGCTTTTGCAGATAAGTGCTGGCCTGCTTTTCAGACAATGTTCAAATTTGTCCCTTGTTATGTTAATTCCAGAATGGCAGCTATGGGTTATCCTGTTGCATGTGAGACAGACATTTACGGAGCATTATCAGAATATATACTTTATCTTGCTTCAGAATCCATACCTACTCTTCTTGATATAAATAATACTGTACCAAGAGCAATGTATGAAAAGCATGTTAGATCAAAATATCCATACACAAACGAGGATATATTCATGGGATTTCATTGCGGAAACACCTCATCATGTAATTTAAATGCTGGGTGCGGCACTTTAGACTATCAGAAAATTATGAAACGTTTGATAGAACCTGATAAAGAGCCTGATGTCAGCAGAGGTACTCTTGACGGAGTTTTGAAGCCAGGAAACATGACCTTGTTCAGATTGCAGTCTACTGCAGATGCAAAGTTAAGAAGCTATATTGCAAGAGGTGAAATACTTGATGTGGATCCGAATTCCTTTGGAAGCATAGGAGTAATAGCTATACCTGAAATGGCTCGTTTCTATCGCCATGTATTAATAGAAAAGCAATTCCCTCACCATGCAGGCGTTTCTTTTGATGATGTAAGCTCAATATTGTTTGATACTATGCGTATGCTCAATGTAGATGATATCAGTTTCAACAGGCCTGCAGGCATGTTATACTCAACGGAGAACCCATTTTAAAGAGCAATTTACAATTCCTGCTCAAATCAAATATTTAGCTATAAACCCGGACACTTTTTCATAATAAGTGTCCGGTTCTTTTGCTGAAGACTCGCCGTGTGCCGCATTATGTATGACAAGTTTGTCTTTCTCACAGGATGCATTGCTGTAAAGCTGATCCAGCATATTAAAAGGGACAAGCTCATCCGCATCACCATGTATAAATAAAGTCGGTGTTTTAGATCTTTTAACTGCATTTAAAGGGCTTGATTCCTTGAAATCCATCTTCATCCTTGCTGACGAAATAATGTTAGCGGTGTAAAGTATAGGAAAAGCTGGCAGATTGAACATTCTTTTCATATTATGACGGAAGACATCCCATGCTGATGTGTAGCCGCAGTCCTCTATTGCACATATTACATGGTCGTTCATATCCTCTCCTGTTGCAAGCAGAACAGTAGCAGCTCCCATAGATATGCCATGTAAAACTATTTTTGCTTCTGGATCTGCTTTAATAATCTCATATATCCATTCAATCACATCAACGCTGTCATAATAACCCATAGTGGCATAAAGTCCTTCACTTTCACCATGTCCCCTTAAATCCGGTATCAATATATTAAATCCCATCTTGGAGTATGCTTTAGCAAATTCAACCATATGCCATCCTACTGATGTGTATCCATGCACCAGTATTACCCATTTATGTTTTGAATCGCTTTTAATGAATCTTGCTTTGAGGTTGAGGTTATCAAATGTAGAAAGATTCCAGACTGAATCAGTATTTTCATCTACCCACTTTTTTGATAACTCATGATATTCTTTCATTTTATCACTCATACTCTTATCTTTTTTTCTAAAGACATTCTTAGCTGATTTAGGAATCATTGTCACATTAAACATGAACAAACCCGCTAAAAATGATAAAATAAAGAATATACTAATAACAATTATTACAACTGATAAAATTATTTCAAAACCCATTTTGCCCTCCGTTTATAACAGAATTATATCATATGGATTTAAGTAATTTTATTATTTATCGTTAAAGTATAAAATTTTGGTGAATTGAAAAATTAAATTCCAGTACTAGATGGAAAAAGAAAATTGCACAAGA
>ENA-UPTA01002112-UPTA01002112.1-activated-sludge-metagenome-genome-assembly--contig:-NODE-2112-length-20957-cov-62.044876_pt1 | contig 20957 bp, 20 predicted proteins | sample MGYA00238184_ERZ773361 | MGnify/ENA primary metagenome ERZ773361 (study PRJEB29100, sample SAMN05720205) | activated sludge metagenome | isolation source: anaerobic digester from wastewater...
TTCTTTTTTACGACATAGATCCGGATGTGATTGTCCTGCCTTATCTACTGGGGACAGAATTGGAGCCACCAATCGAGCTTCCAAAAAATGGTATATACATCTACTGACGGGACTTAAGCCTTCGTCGTAGAAACAGGGGTGCCCTGCAGACGCAGGGCACTTTTTTATACAATATAAACAGAACGCAGACGGCATCTGGTCTGCATTTAAGGAGGTTAAACGTGAATGTAGTCATTTTGAGCGGAAGGCTGGTGGCCGATCCGCAGGTAAAAGCCATAGGTAATGACAACATGGTAGCAGAGTTTCGCGTGGCCGTAGACAGGAAGTGGGCTAAGGACGGGGCTCAGTCCGCCGATTTCATTCAGTGCAAGATGTATGGAACTTCAAGGGCGGAGTTTATCAAGAAGTACTTCCAGAAAGGAAAGCCCATAGAAATTGTCGGAAGCCTGCACATTGATGTCATCAAGAGAGAGGGCGACACCTACGACAATTACACCTATGTGAGGGTAGATGAGGTTGGTTTCGTGCTGACAGACGGTAAAGGGTCGGCTTCTCCGGACGAAAATGATAGTACCGAGCAAGAGGAGACCTCCGTTACAGAAACGAAACAAACCACATTTGCCGGGCAAAAGAGGCACCCGGCGGGTACCGGTGCCAGCAGAAGAAAGCTCGGTCTGTAACTGTCTCTAAGAAAGGGATACAGAGATTTTTACGTATCATTGTTACAACCAGATGAAGTGTGTACGTAACAAATCTATGATCGGCTATTCATGGAGGAGGTAGAAGGTTGATGCAGGTGCTAGAACCGTTTTCTAATAATAATATATATAGAATAATTAAGCCTGGTTGTAGCACCTGCATCGACGCTCTGTGAGTGGCTTATATTGAGGAAGATCAAATTTCAACGTCCCCATTTAATATTTCGTTCATATTTGCTCGTAAATTAAGTGGGTAGGCGTGAAGCACGCTACCGAAGAGGAGGACAGAGATATAGTACGGGGAGGGAACTAATGGAAACAGACACTGTAAGTACGATAAACAGCGATACTACGCAAATTTCACGGAAGATAGTGCTAAGTACGGACAAGAACAGGTTCAATATTTTTCTGGCCGCCAGCATATCCGATAGAACCAGGAGGAAAGAAGCGCTCAAGAGTTTGTGGGCAAACAGGAAATCCGATAAGTCAGAGGCGGAGGATTCCGAAGACGGCGGGGCTTACCCGGCGAGTACAAGCCTCGAGATCCCGTGGCAAAAGGCGACCTGCGAAGAGATGCTGGCTACCAGGAACTACAGTCTGAACAACATGCCGATCATGGAAAAGAAGCACGGAGACGCCCCGTTCGGCAGGGTAGACACCGTAAAAAACGCATTTATGGTTCTCTTCTACCTGTGGAGAAAGAAGAATACCAGCATGCCGGAACTGACGGCATTTTGTGCCAGAGACTACGCCAAAATCCACGGGGGCAGTCTTTTCGACTATGTGTTCGGCCTGGACGTTGAGCTAGTCATGTATTCCGAACAGTACAGGATTTGCAGCTCACTGCTGCAGTTAAAGACAAGCCGCATAAAAGCCGGTTTCAGGAAAAAAGACAAATACAACATCACCATGAAGCTCTTCTCGGGCATAAAGGATTTTTACGGGTACGACGGCAAGAGCCAGCCTCCGCTGAGGGTGGTTATTCAGAGGGAGGACACCGCGGATTCGATAAGCCTCGGCATGATGTGCGGCTGCGCCCTCTCCGCATATCCGGTTATAAGCGACATGCTGTATGCCAGGCACATCGAGGACAGCTGGTATCCTAAGACAGGTATGAAAACCTCTTCGCCCATAAACGCCCTACTGTTCTACGATATAATCCAGACTGTCCCGCTGGGTAAGATCCTGTCCTGCAACAGTTTTGATTCCAGTGAGGAAGGTGACATCATTTTTACGGAAATAGAAAGCTTCCCCCAGCTCATGATCGCAAACTATCACGGGATATCGTACCTGATACGGGTTCCCCTATCGTTCCTGGATAAATACGGGGCGCTCGAGACCCGGGCAGTCGGAGATGAGCTGAAAGAGTTTACGGACAGCCTTCGCCCGACACTACGCACTAATTCCCCCGAAATTTTGAATTTTTTCAAGGGGGAACTGTATGAATACAATCGGTTTTTTAGGAGGTAATCGAATGGTAAGGACACTTTTTGAGGATTTTTATCTGCCCATAGTGGGGCAGGTGAAGATAGGAGAGAAAGGAACTGAGAAAACCACTGCAAGAGGCACCAAATATAGGGCTCCGGTACAGCTTCCGTATTTCCTGATAACCACGCAGGAGAAGGAAGAAAACTCTGTCGTCCCAGATATAGAGATGATGGACTATTACGGGGCGGAGTTCAACGAGGACGGAAGCGTGGCCACGGGTCCCACCAGACTTCCGATAGCCCTGGCTTTACCAGATTTCAAGGAGAGTTTCGATACTTTTTATGCGTATTACGATAAGGCCAGGTTGCTGTGTAAATCGGACGGCGAAACGGCGTATATGTACAACGAGAAGCTGGGCGATTATGTGGAAACGGCATGCAATCCCGACATATGCCAGAACATGAAGAGCGGCAGGTGCAAGCTCCATGGTTCGCTGTATTTCTACCTCAGGACTGGGGAGGATTTCAGGGACGTGCAGGTCGGAGGGGTGTATGTCTTCAGAACGACGAGCAAAAGCACCATATATTCGCTCATAAACAGCGCCTATGACATCGTAAGGGTTTCCGGTGACAAGAACCTAGCCAAGCTCCCGTTGTGGCTAGTATACGGAAGAAAGACCATAAGCACCGCCGAGGGCTTAAGACAGGTTCCCACAATAACACTCAGGTGGGTGACAAACGAGTATTATTACAGGAGCAGTCTGCTGAGCACAGCGGCGATAGACGACGATGAGCTTTTAGATGAACCCGAAGAGATCGGGGAGCTTGAAGAGGAAACAGAGCCCAAGAAAGCCACTTCGATTTTTGAGGAGATGGAGAAACGCAAGCTGCCGGAGAAGGGGAACCGGCAGGATGACGAACCGGTGGAGGAGTCCCAGGAGATCCCTGCCGTGCAAACCAGGAGCAAGAGAAGGAGCAGGGTGAAGCAGGAAACTTCGGAGAAGCCGGATCAAGAAACAGAGGAAGAGGGCACTGCAACCCAGGCAGGGGAGCAGATACCCTTTTAGCGGACTGAAATCACCCTGAAATATTCGCCTCAGGATGCGTTTTATTCCGGGGACCGATAGTTTATACCCCTGCGGCGAAAACTTTCAATGGCGCCACAAAATTTCGCGAATTTTGACGTATTTTGCAGAAGGTACCGGGTTGACCCGGCACAGTTAAAATATAAAAAATTCCATCGCATTCACACCGCCCGGCGGAGCGCCTGTTACGGGTTGCCCCGCCGCGGTGTGCCTTTATTTTTCGGAAATTAACTTCTATAGCTTTATACAAGATTTCGCCGGCTCATTTTTAGACCTGCGGAATTGAACCGCCGCCTACGGTTTATAAACACGGCGGCTTATTATTGGGCAGGCAGGCATGAGCGAACGGACGGCAATTGCGTTTATGCCGGTTCATATTCAGCCCGGCACAAACATGACGGCGGTCATAAACGTAACGGACACCACAGTTCTGCAGACCCGGAGTTTTTGGGGGAAAATATAAGTGCGGCGAGAATATTCTCCTTTATTAAAACCCTCAGCCTGAAAGGTTTTGAGTTTGTCAAGGCCTTGAGTGGCAGGCAGTATGGAGGTTTGGAGCAAAATGGCAGACAGGTGGGGTATAATAGTTCGAATCGTCTCCGTAGCGCTGGTCTGTTCGTTCGTGGTCGGAGACATTCTGGTGACTCTGGACATAGCACTGAATCTTACCCGTAGAGCCGAAAACTGGATCGTTGGCTGGACATGTATTTTACCGCTGGTTCTTCTTAACGTGACGACGTTTAAGATAGTGTCCGGTATAGCGGATAGTCGACGAAAAAGAAACAGAAAAGTTACAAATGAAAAGTGACGCGGAGGGATTGCCTTGATGGAAACTGTGCACTACAGCGGAACTGATATTCGCATTGAGGACATTCAGGAGCTTCCGAAACATGTGGGGAGCAAATGGAGCAGATTCGTTAAAACGATAGTATGTCCTGTATGCGGAGACGCCTCCGGGCATGCTGGGATATTGGCGGATGGTCGCTGGCTGTGCATGAAAGATGTTTACAGCCATAAAGGAAGGGTCATCGGCTTCAATGGCGAAGAGAGTCCGGAGGAGTCGTACGGAAGGGCGAGCGTCAGCACGGAAGAGGCGGAGATACTGAACGAGACCTTTCTTATGGCATTACGGAAACTCGGAAGGGTGACGGCAACACAGACCAGGGAGTATTTTTCAAAGGAAAGAGGCTACGATGAAAAGACGATAAACCTTCTCATAGAAAAAGGCTACACGTACTTCTCACCGGAAATAAAATCTCACAGAAAGATCAGGTTCAAGGTGTCCACTTACGTCTGGGACGTGCTCGTAAAACACCCCGTATTCGTGGGTGAAAAGGACAGGATGCACGTCACCATGGTGCTGCCGCAGCAGGAGTGCCTGCTCTTCCCTATAAGGCTGCCGTTCGAGGGTCACAGGGAGGGGCTGGTGGTCGATCTGAGGGCCAGGTTCTTCGAAAGAAGCGGCAAGCATAAGTATCTGTGGCTTACTAAAGGCAACACCAGAACCGAGCTGTTCGTGCGACCGAAATACACTTTTTCCAGAGGGGTGTATGAAGACACGCTGGTGATTACAGAGGGCGAGTTCAAAGCAGAGGTTATAGCTTCGTATATGGGTTACGACTCGATAGGACTGACCGGGGGATCCCACATGGTGGCACTCGGAAAGATATGGGACGATCTGCGGGAGCGCGGGCTGCATTACAGCACCGTGCTCATCGCATCGGATACCGACGTCTTCACCCGTTCTAAAGCCCTGACAGTAAGTACGGTTCGCGGGGTCTGCGACCTGGTGTCCAGAGACGCTCCCGTTCCCCAGTACCTGTTGTGGGGGACGTCATCGGAGCGAAAGGGAATAGACGACTACATAATTTCCAGGGGATACCATCCGTTCCTGGGAACGTTTGCCGACTGGTGGGCTGTTGTCGACCCGTCCATAAAGGAATCCGTGGTAAAAGCCATGGGAGACAACCCCATATTCGGAAGCATGCTTTCCAGGGAAAAAGAATACATGCTGGATGCCCCGCTGGATTCTTCGTCTGTCAGGAACTACCTGGAGGGCGAACCTGTGGACGGCCCCGAAGACAGGATAAAGAAGATTTTAAACGAGTTTTACACGAACAAACAGAAAATGGTGGTAGACACGTCTGAAACTGGGTCTGGAAAGAGCTTCGCGATAGCCGAGCATGTGCAGGAAATTTTAAAAGCTGGGGCGAAACGCGTGGTATACATGTCGCAGAGTCCTGTAAATCCACCGATTCAATCAATGGAGAACTGGGATCTGATGCTCGGAAGGACTCCCTACGGTTACGTTTATGACTCAGACCAGGGCAAGTACAGAGAGAGAACCGAAGCCGAATACATCTCCAACAGCCCCGAAGCGGATATCGAGCCTAACTGTCTGCAGCGGCTGCCGAGAATACTCGCCGAGAAGGGGGCGTATGAGGCAATAGGCCATGTCTGCGAAGTGTGCCCGTTCAAAGGTGACTGCCCCTTTATAAAGACACGTAAGTCGCTCATGAAAACAAAAGTTGTGCGAAGCAGTTTCACGAGCTACAACCCCATACCGGGGGATTTTGTGATACTCGACGAGATCGCCACACTGAACCCGATCACGTCTTCCAATATGAGCATAAACTCCCTGAAAAGATTCACCGGCCTTCTGTATGATTGCGCCGATAAACTCGTCTCTTCAGGCACCATCGTTGATTCAAAAAAACTGGACGACATCCACAAGAGGATAAGTTCAGTCTTTTCAGGACTTAGGTCTGTGTTGAGCAACTACGAGTTAAGAAAGATAAAATACATGTCCGCTCCCGACATACGTAAAGACCTGGATCTCATGCTGGAGAGTACCGTGGGTCTGTCTTTAAGCAGGTATCTCGACCCTATAAAACAGTACCTGAACCTGAGTTTTCTGCAGAGGATAGACAAACTTATACCGAAAAAGGAGCTCCAGTCTGCGCTGTCGTCGGCGCTCATGTCTGATTCGATAGACCTCCCTCCGATCGTGGAGGATCTTAAAGCCCTGATGGAGCTTTTCGGAGTGGTTCTCGCCCTTATAGGTGGCAAGAGGTACAGCCTGTCCTTCGTAAACGGCGGGCTTATGCTCACATACCTTAACAACAGGGTCGAAGGTTTTCTCGACAGGGTTTCGAGAGGGGACATCAAGCTTCTGATCCTCGATGCGTCCGCCAACATGCCGTTCTACAAGCCGATGTTCGGAAAACTTCACCCAAAATTCGTAGCCTTCCAGGACAAAAACAGCGACAGCTCGAGACCCATGATACTCGCGATAACGGGTCTCGGAACGGTATTCCAGGGATCTTCCGAGCTCAGCGTGCAGAAAAAGGCCAAACTGATAACTTCGAAACTGCATAAACAGCTGTGCGACGAATACGGCCTGGATCTGAGGGTTCCCGGGGTGCTCACCCTGAAGAAGTTCGAACACCATATGAAGGGCTTCGTTTCAGGGCACATGCACGCCGACAATCTGGGCAGCAACAAGTATTTCAAGGCCAATACCAACGTTCTGTACCTGATGGGGGTTCCGCTTCCGAATCTGGCCATTCACGTGGCACAGGCGGAGGTTTTGTACGGGCACTCGGCCACACCGGGCTCCTCGTACTATAACGGCAGCCCCATGCTGGCGGACGCCATGTCGAGGGAGCTGCTGAAAGCTTCGCTCGATTCGGCTTATGTCCAGTCTATAGGAAGGTTGAGAGCCAACAGGAGAAAAGACAAGACGCTCGTGGTGGTAATGGACGAATACGCCCAGTATCTCGCAGACGAGAGTGTCGATATCTCCGAGCTGCTACCGGAAGATCCCGCAGTGTCCGGTAAAGCAAGCTACTCGAAGCATCGGACTAAGCAGGACATGTATAAACTTCGGCTCGCACACGCCAAAAACCGTGAGGGAAAGATTCTCACGGATCTGTATAACGACAGGGCTATGTACGCGTATGCCCGCCTGGGAGGAGTAAAGCTCAACCCAGACGTGCTGGGCGCTGACGAGAGGTACCTGTACAGGCATAAATTGCATAAGAGGTTCAGCGAGGCCAAGTACGACTTTCACGATGAATTTATTTATATAGATTCCATGCCCAGGGTTACCAGGGAAGAGAAACTCGGGTATTTTTCAAGGGTGTTCGCCATGGACAGGGTGCTCGGGAAGACTCTGTACTGGCACCTGACGCCTAAAGAAAAGGAAAAGATGTTCGGCATTACGAAGGAGGATTTTGATGCTATGGCTTTTATAGCTCCAGGACAGGCTAAGAGGTTTCTCAGTAAGGCGAAGCACCTTAACGGTTTACCGCGGGCTGAAATGGGAGAGGAACCTTTAAACGTCAATGTGGCAAACTATACCGTAATGCCTGCCGGGACCGAGCTGATAGACGACGATACCTACTATATCGCCAACTGGTGCGGGGCTATGGAAGGCATACGGGAGCTGGCAGAACTCGTGCACGCCGAAGGGTACGACGAACTAATGTATTCTCCGCCGTCCACGGATGAAGAAAAACGGGTTATGCAGGATAGGGTGATAGCGCTTGACATTGAAACCACCAGGAAAGACTCCAGCGAGAACCGGATGTTTGTTACAGGCTATGAAAAGGGGGTAGAGACTAAAGACGGCCCGCAGGTGGCTAAAGACGTTATAAGGCTGATTTCGATTACGCATATTCCCACGGGCAAGACCTACGTTTTTGACCTGTTCAAGATACTTACCGGGACGGAGAACTCAGAATACAGCGAGTTCTTCAGGGTGTTTCAGTCGGTTCTTGATGTCTCCCTTACCATGGGGCACAACATCCAATTCGATATGCACTATCTGAAGTACCACTACGGGCTTGAAACGCCAAATCCATACTGCACCATGACGCTGATGCAGTATCTGATTTCCTATTACGGCGACAGCGAAATCTTCCCTGACGGAGTCGGTCTCGCTTCTTTCGTGAAACAGGTTCTGGACAGGGAACTGCCCAAAGAGATGCAGCTGTCCAACTGGAAAGTCCCGACGCTGACCGTTGAGCAGAAGCTCTATTCTGCTATGGACACCAGGATATACACAGAGCTGTTCCCGAAGATTCAGGTTTTGTCTAAATGCCGCCCTATGTACGTTTCAGACGAAGGAGAAAACAACTATACGTACAGGCTCATAGCCCTATTGGGCGTCGGCGACCGGCACATATGGAGAGAGATGAAGGTTCTTGTACCGCTGGCGGATATGGCGGCTCACGGAACCCCCATAGACACGCCGGAGCTGGAGCGGCAGATAATAGATAATAAATGCAGGCTTGATACGGTGGTGGATGAACTTATGAAGCTAGGAATAGGGGAACCCACCAGGTTGGCCAAGGTATACGGCTGGCTCACCGCTTTTGGAATCGAAGGGGTAGAAGAGCTTTTAAGCAGCGGAGACATGAGAGGAAGGAATAAACGCTCCAGGAAGTTTACGCCGATGTTTGAGGACGAGCTGGAAGATGCTGACGAGAGGGCAAACACGTATAAGAATTACAGTGTAGACGAAGCGTCACTCTTAGCGGTGCAGGAACACCTGGCAGAGCTCCTCAAAAAGGGAGTCGACAGGCAGACTGAAAGCGACTGCATGGTGCTGGATAAAGGCATAAGGCTGCTGCTGGAGTTTAGGAGCATCACCAAGCTCGTGGATAAATTGAAGGAGATAAGCAAATATTCCGCAGTACCGTCTCCCGATAGGGTATCCAGGGTTCACGCCACGCTGAATACCTTCGGCACGAAAACGGGGCGTATGGCTTCCAGAAGACCTAACCTGCAGAACCTGGGCAGGGGGAAGATAAGGGAAATAATAGGGGTAAGCGCCCAGCCCGGAAGGATTCTGGTCGGGGGAGACCTCCCGCAGATAGAGCTCAGGATAGCCGCCAGGATTACCGGGGACCAGACGATGCTGAAGGCGTTCCAGAACGGTGACGACCTGCATAAGATAACGGCCTCCGTGGTTAGCGGCAAACCCCTGGACGAGGTTACCAAGGAAGAGCGGCAGATGGCTAAGGCCGTTAACTTCGGGTTCCTGTACGGAATGAGGGAGTTTACCTTCCTTACCTATGCCAAGAATAATTACGGAGTCGACATAACTCCCGAAGAGGCAAAAATAATAAGGGACAAGTATTTCGACACGTATAAGGGAATAGCTGAATGGCATAAGAACGCCCAACGGCAGGCCAGGGATGCCATAGAAGAGGACAGGAAGTCTGAAGAGCTGAATATGTACACCACCAACACCAGCACCATAGCCGGCAGAAACCTGGGCATGACGGTAGGTCACTATTTCAGAAAAACGGTGACCAGGATGAACGAGGACGGTATTCCCGTACAGGAGGATGTCTATGATTTCGGGAGCCTGATGAAGCACATACTGAATTATCAGGACCAGGGCACAGGTGCGGACATAATAAAAGAAGCCCTCATAGCGTTCTGGGACAGCCTGTCTGAAAACGGGGTAGATGCCCATGTGGTGAATGTGATTCACGACGAGATTCTGGTTGAGTGCGCCGAAGAGGATAAAGAAAAGGTCGGCGAGCTGCTGAGGGAAGCCATGGAGAAGACCGCCAGCGGAATGCTGTCGCTTCCCGTGCCTGTGGAAGTGTCTTACGGATATAACTGGGGAGAAGTGCATTAACGATGGTTGCGGGGCTGAATATCGCAAGATATGACGCTATCTTTAAACTGTTGGATTATCAGCACCAGAAAGAGGAAATATCGCTGTTGAGGCCGCGGCTGGCTCTGTCTCATCCCGTGTATTTCTATAAATCCAATCGTGGCTTCCCGAAGTACTCTTTTCTGTTTCATCCTTCAAACCGCAGGGAGATCTTGTTGATTCTGGCAGAGGCGATTCCCTGGATTGCCTCTCCAGAGACCACTCTTACACAACTGATGTGCGGGCTGCCTTTCGCAGATAACTACAGGCTTGAACAGGACCTGTTTGGGGTCGGATGTGGACTTTCGTTGACGTTTTCAAATTTGTTAGATTGTTTTTCATGTATGGTAATGCCGGCTCTTAAGGCTGGGTATGACCTGGAGAAGGCATTAATCAGTATTTTACAGAATTTCTATTAAAGGCGGCTTGAGAACGGTGTTTGTTTTGAATTATGATACAAAACGTGTATAATTAGTATATTAAAGCAACTGCTGGTATATAGAGGGGGGTGACTTCAGTGGGCTATCTTGCATACAGTTTATCTGGAAAAGTCCTAAAGAAGCTTTCCAGTAATGATGCCGACAGGTTGACAGTGTTACTTCTCTCCACCACTATACGAGTGGTTAATTATGTATACCAGCATCTCGGTCACAGAGTAGCGGCTTCGTGTGTAGCCGCTGCTTTATTTTTGGACGGCGTCGCCCCTAAAGAGGCGCTGGGAGAATTAGATTCTCTCCCGGTGTCCGTATTTCCAGATGGCAGCATAACCGTATGTCCTTATTACTACTGGAAACTTGGAGTTTTTGACGGTAGGCATGGAACGGTATGCATAGTGCCCGGCGATAACGTTCTTCTCGGTCTTTCTCTTTTAATTAAAGGGGTTGTAGCTACAGAACCAACTGCACTCGGCACCGCACTTCACTTTCTGCCTGCCCCATACGGGCGGATATATCGGGATACGCTTGCACCATACGCTGACATCGTGGATTTGGGAGGCGAAAGCATTGACTGCACTGCAAACGGCCGCACTATTGAGAAGAAACTTCTGGAGCTGTATGAATCGGGTGCCTTACTCAAGCTTCACAAAAGAGGCGCTAAACAGTCTGGGTTTTTCAAGGATCTCGGAGGCGGGGCACAGACACTCCTATTTTCTGACATCGGGGATTCCCTATTCGACAGGGTTGGGACTTAGAAATCCTGACGTATTCTCCAGGGAGGATCACACCCACCCGGATTACCTTCACACAGACGAGGCCGCTTCGGATACGGATCGTTTAGGCGGGATACACTACAGCAGGTTCTCAGCCGCTTGGCATATTCATCCGGATCTCGTTCCAATCCACGTAACCCCTCCGAGCGCTTCATCCATGAACATTGACGGGCAGATGATACACGCCCAGACGAGGTTCGCTGCGGTGGGGCACATTCATAATTATGCGAAACGAGGAGAAGAAGTTTCCTATACTTACAGTATTTCATCGGAGGTGTAGGTGAATGAAGTGGGATGCGCTGGTTAAAGTCTATGATGTTGACACCCGCACCGGGAGGATTCTTGCAAACTGTCCTAAGTGCGGTAAGGGTACGTTCGTCATCATAAACGGGATTGGCCGGTGCATTTCATGCGGGTTCAAAGGTACGCAGGAAACAGTTTACCGCCTGCTTACAGGAAGTTCCAGGGAGACTACCGAAGCTATCTTTCGCAGCGCTACCGAAGCCCAGATAAGGGATAGCATAGGTAAATTAAAAAACGGGAGGAGGATGTTTTGAACACAGTTAGCACTACATTGGAGGGTTTTCTCCTCACCTCTATGGTGCTGGATTACGGGCTATACAAGTTTAAAGCGCTTTATGAGGTTTTAAGGTTGGGGTACGTATCCCCGTACAATTCGCCGGAAGTTAGAAAAAGTCTTAATAGGTTTGTCGAGAGGTTGCCAGAACGGATAGCGGCTCTGGTTGCCCCGGAATATTGCCTGCCTCTTTCTAAGCTGAGGTTTTTTGTGCATACCGACGATCTCTGGGTTAAATATGACGACGGAAAGCTCGTGCTTGTGCCAAGAAAGGGAGAAGGGGAGGAAGTGATTTCAGTAAGGGCAGTAAGGATTCAGAGCACATCCAAATTACATTTCAAGACAGTTAAAGGCGTGTACACCCTCCAGGTCAATCTACCTGCCGCCGATTTTAAAGTAGCCGAAGCTCCGGCTTTAGAAGTATTTTCGCCGATAATAAATCCTCTGTATCAAACTATAACTATGGCTGAAGAGGAGCAGCGAGCCATACCCATTGGAGGGTATAATGACTTCTCAAAAAAAGAAGAAGGAGCTGGTAAGAGAAACACACATAAGTTTATGGCGGGTACCGATACCGCCGAGTTGGAACAGGTCGTACAGGGTGAGCCCTTACGGTAGGGTATACAAAACCGCAGAGGCTAAGGAATATCAGTCGAATATCAGAAAGTTGTTTCCCCGGGCTCTTTATGACGTGAATTGTGTAAAGAAGGCTACCTTGCGGATAGAAGCTAATTTCAGCAGTAAACATCACAGTGATCTTGATAACCTTTTGAAACTTATTTTGGATGCTTTTGAGGGTATCTTGTACAAAAAGGACAGGGTAATAAATGATCTTCATATTTTGACTAAAAGTTCTAAACAGGAAAGCCCATATCTTTTGGTAGAGTGCGTTACGGAGGTTGTTTATGACGGATAGTAACGGATATTTGGGTATCTGGAAGGAACAGGTCCTTTCCACATACGCACTCATGCTGGCATCATGGTTGTGGCCGCAAATAGAAGACGAGGCCAGTATTTCGGAGAAAGTGGATGAGGCTTTTGAAAGCGAAGAGGCTCATAGGGTGCTGGAAGATCTCCTCTCCCGCTATATGGACTCGCTGACGATGGAACAGGCACTGACCTTTCTGTCGCCCGAAGATGTAATAACACCGGATGTTCTTGATCTTATGCTGTACAGGAGCGTTCAGGCAGCGATAAAAGCCTACGCCGTGCAGGTTTCGGTCATCTCTATAGTCGAACGCGCCAGAGTGATACTCCTGCGCTGGTACAGGGACGGCCCGGAACCGGGGGTTGCATATGATGCCTATGGCAGGGCTAAACCACTTGGGAGGCAAACTCTTGAAGTACTGAAACAGATAACTCTGCGAGTCATATCGTTAGCCTGAAAATCGTGTTCCTGAAAGATCAGCTATAATTTTGGTATAAACATAATACTTATCCGAGAGACCCTTACATGGGTCTCTTTTTTATTTGGAGGTGACATATGGTTGAAGCTATGAACTGTAGTATAGGTCAGTTGAAACCTGTACTGCAGCGTATTTGGAAGATAATGCCGGAACGAACCACATTTATTTCCGGGCCCACCGGAATCGGCAAGTCTGAAGTTGTCAGGCAGGCAGCCCAGGAGAGCGGATACGGAAGGGTAGTAGACGCACGGCTGGCGGGACTGCTTCCCGAGGACATAAGGGGCATGCCGAAAGCTAAGGGTGATTTCTTCGAGATGATACTTATGGACATGTTCAAGCCTGCGTTTACGAACGATAAGATGGTGCTGTTTCTCGATGAGGTGAACCAAGCGTCTTCGGAAGTTCTGAGCGCCCTGTTCCAGCTTGTATACGACAGGGAGATAAACGGAAAGAAAATCGGTGCCAACGTGAGGATCGTGGCAGCCGGAAACCTGGGAGACGTATACGACGTGACACAGATGTCCCCTGCCCTGGAGAGAAGGTTTATCCATATAAACGTCACCGCAGACAAGCTGGCGTGGCTGAAGTACATGCGCGGAAAGAGAAACGTAGACGACGGTGTTCTGGCGTTTATAGAGAAGAGAAAGGAAGATACCCTGGCGGGGGTGACGGAAGAGGCCACTCTTTCCCCGGCGCAGTGGACTGCGGTGTCGGAGTATCTGTGGAAGGTCAGAGACGAGGAAGGAGAGGATGCGGAACAGATAAATCACATCGTTATTTCAGGAATGATCGGAAAGAAGCTCTCTGTGGATCTTATGAGATTTTTAAAGACCTACAAGACATCGTTTGATCCGTCAAGAATCATTCTGGAGCCTTCCGAAAAGATCATACCTGAAGTGAAACACATGATAGACCAGGGCAGAAATTCACACCTGGCGGAGCTGTGTGAGGGTTTGGTGTCGATTCTCGGATCGAAATACGAACTATCGCCAACAATTGGAGAAAGGGTAGCGGCTTTCATAGAAGCACTGCCTCCGGAACTTAGCACCAAGCTTATATTGGATCTGAAAAATAATGTTCCGGATGTCTTTATGCACTTTCCCAGCGACGGCACTGTGGATAGGATATATGAAAAGAATGTAGGAGCGCTTCTGCCGGATCTCCCACCAGCTCAATAGGAGGTATGAAATGGACAACACCCGGAATATGGAAGAAACTACAGGAATTGAAAAGTTGAGGCGAGCTATCCAGCGGCTGGTAAGGAGTGAGGATCTGTGGGGTTGGGTGATGTCCGGCATGGATGTCAGGGAGAACCAGAATGTTCCGCTGGCTATGATGACCTGGAATGAAAAAACAAAAAGGTATGTCATACAGTTCAATCCCAATGCCGTGGATCTCTTCAGCCTGGATGAGCTTGCGGCGGTTCTGCAGCATGAACTGATTCACCGCGCCATGGGGCACGCCCAGCGTCTCATGGACTGGGAGCATAAGTTTCGGCCAGAGCTTCCGATTAAGTTTAAAAAGGAACTGATTAACTGCGGCGCAGACTGCGCGGTTCACGAGCTTATGGACTCTAAATATGTTGCCTTTATTTACACCGCGCTGCTAACCCTGAGGACGTTACCGGCTATGGCGAATATGTATGGATTACCCCCGAATATGGGAGCCGAGTATTATGTCTCCCAGCTTCTCGATATGGCCAGGATACAGAAAAGCGACCAGAAGTCCGATGGGGAACGACCGGAGGAAGGCATCAAAATAGTACTTCCGGTTATGATAACTGCGTCCGGATCGGGTAAAGGTGAAGGTTCCGAAAACAGGGAGTACGGAATGGATGAAAACGGAAACCTTAGGGAAACGCCGCAGAATGCGGGGGATCATAAAGATTCCCAGGGAAAGGAAGGAGATAAAGATTCCGAATCCGAGGGGCAGGGCGGGCAGTCCTCTCCCGGCATCGACGCAGGTATGCCGATGGATACTGGGGAAAGCGACCGCGACGGGCATAATTCCGTCGATGGCGACGAGTCTCAAACCGGGGAAGACGAGAACGGGGATTCCGGGGAAGGAAACGACTCTGAAGAGGAAAAGGAAACCCCGTCCGCTGAAAGTTCCGGGGAAGACCCTGTCGGGGACGGAGAGGAGTCGGTGGCAGAAGGATCAGACGGCGGTTCCGAAGAGAAAACGGAAGAGCAGTTGAAGGCCGAGATCCTGGAAAAGCAGTTAAAACAGGATGCGGAGGAACAGGAGTCCCATTCCCAGGCGGAAATGGATACCCAGGATTTCATTATGAAAGACATGGTTACCCGTGCCGTCAAGAGTATAGAGAAATCCAAGGGCTACATTCCCGGGCATATAAGCCAGCTGCTGAAGAAACTGCCTGGGAAGAAACTCAGATGGGATAAACTGCTGAAAAATTTTATATTGACTAACCTGGGCGGACAGAGAAAGAGATCGTGGGCGCGCCCCAACAGGCGGGAAATAGAATATATGCCCGGGCGAAAACCTTCTAAAGCCCCCAAATCCATCCTGTTCTGCATAGATACATCCGGCTCCATGCCGGATGACGATCTCAGAAAGACCATCGGAATGATGGAGGATATTATCAAGCAGTTTCCGAACACGAAGGTGCTGATGGCACAGGGAGACACCCGTATAACTCATATGGAGTTTTCTAAAAAGAAGATGCCGTCTCTGCAGATGTATGGCAGAGGTGGAACAGACTTGGCGGAGTTTTTGAGATTAATGGAGACTGTCAGGGCCGACGTGAATGTGATCTATACTGACGGCTGGGATAATATAGGGCGCACGGCCCCCAAGAGAGTGGCGTATGGAAAACTTGTCTTTCTGTTGACCACCAGGGGCAGCCCGGTTGAAGGTTGGGCCGTGCAGAAGAACTGCATGGTGGTGCATACAGATTGTTAAGGAGGGAATAAATATGCTTATGTATGCTGACAGATACATAGACGCCTATGTTTTTGAAGAGGGGGAGCAGCCTGATGTAGATATTTTGACGCCAGGGCTGGTGGCGACATCCCCTTTAAATGAAATGGTGGTATTTAAGAAATTCAGACAGAGGTTAACCCATACCGCCATCTGGGGTTTCATAAGGTGGTATGAACTTTTAAGGAAAGACCGCCTGATTAGTGCCACACTCACTGCATCGGATTTTCAGTTGGTTGGGGCATATTTCCTGGATTCTGATAAAAAACCAAAACTGTACAAATTGATGGAGTTCTGCAAGAATTGCCCTTACTATCCCCAGCTGCTTGTAGGGCAGTGCGGGGACTTGTCCACTGTCCTGCTGGATAGCTTCGGCAGCACATACAATCACAAGAACCGATTAGCCTGCAGAGTGTTTCTGGAGTTTCCTAACGCATGGCGTACAGCCTTTGAGGAGGCTGAGTACAGGAATAAAGAAGTCCAGAGCCTTCTTAAACAGGTAGAAAAACTGGAGGATACTTCAGAAAAGCAGAATGAATTTTCAACAGAAGCTGAGCTCGAGGAGGTGTGGAAATGAGCCAGAACAGTTTAGAAGATGTAAAGTGGGACGGTCAGATAAACAAGTCCCCCGAAGACAGACCGGATAAAGGTTCTTTTGAACTGCAGGAGATAGATTGGAAAGTCTTTCGTGACAGGAGCAAGACTACCGAGCTGCCGATCCTGGTAAACCTGGCAGAGGTGTCAAAATATATAGAGGTAGACCCCAAGAGGCTGGGGTTTCTGCATACTGTCAAAAACAGCATAATAAAGAGCAGGGTGATTACCACCGGAAGCGGAAAGAAGAGAAGGCTGTTCTTCCCGAACATGTATTCTGACGACGAAAAGATTAACGGGGCCGCCTCTCTTTTGAAGGTAGTCCACAAGATGCTTCTGTACAAACTGTTTCAGAATCTCCCCCGCTCTGAAGCCGTATGGGGTTTCGTGGACGGGAGAGATGTGGTCAGCTGCGCCCAGCAGCATGTCGATAAAGACATAGTAGTTGCGGTAGATATGACCGACTTTTTCCCCAACACGACCTATACGAAGATAAGGAAGGCGCTGAAGGAATACACCCCGTGGTCTGATAAGGTAATCTGGATGCTAACCGAGCTGTGTACTTATAAGGGGCATGCTCCCCAGGGTTTCGCCACCTCGCCGATGATCTCGAATTTCGTATTCAAGCCTGTGGACGATACCCTTCTTGCATGGGCGGAGAATAAGGGCTGGACATATACGAGATACGCTGACGACCTAATATTCTCGGCCAGCGGGAATGTACTGGATCTTATGGATCTGGTGGATACCGAGCTTCTTCCGCTAATAGAGGGGGAGTCCGCTAAGTTACAGTACAGGGTAAACAAGAGAAAGACCAAGATTATGGTGAAACCAAACAGACAGCACGTTCTCGGGCTGACCGTGAACAAAAAGCTTAACATCCCGAGATGGGAGTTCTATAACCTGAAGGCGGAGGTGTTTAATTTCGCTTTCAGGGGGCTCATTCCCCTGGAGGTGTATAAAGACTACAACTCCGGGAATAAAGAGGCTGTACGGGCATATTTCAGAACACTTAGGGGTCGTGTGGCGTGGGGATACAGGATCAACCCCGAAAGGTTTAGGGTCGTGCACAGGATGATAAGTGAAGTCGATCCCCAAACCTATAAGTTCAAAGACGTCTGGGAGTTTAACAGGCGGACGAACAGACTTGATAGGGAGACCTGCAAACCGGTGGTTCCGGAAGGCATAACGGCTTAAGCAGCGGGGATAAAGGCTCTCCTGCATCACAGGGGAGCCTTTTGGTATTCTTAAACTGCAAAAGGGGGAACAACACCAGTGGTACTTCTTAGGATATACAAACACGAGTTGAAACTGGACAACACCTGGGAAATTCTTAAAGCCGTGGCACGGTCTTCTCCGGGGGTAACCATCGTAGTGCATGAAAGAACGGCTACCCTGTTATTGCCGCCGACAGAGACCCTGAAAATCCCTAAAAAGATAGTCGATAAGAAGGGCGAGCTATCGGTGGTGCTGGCTGAAGTATACGGAAAGGTAGTGATAGAAGACACTCAAACCTACTGGAATATATCTCATGCGGCAAGCAACACGATTCAAACCGATTCTCTCATATTCAAGTTTCCGTTATCCGTAGAGAGTGAGGAAGAGGAGGCGATCATTGATGTGGCGCTTGAAGAAGAGATTGAAACGGTGGCTGTGGCGCAGAAAAAAACTGAAAAGCCCGCTGGAATTAAAGAGGCTGCTACGCACACGGTTTCGAAATCTGAAGGGAAACCTCTAGCGGAAGAGAAACCAAAAAGAAAGCGCACCAGAAAATCTAAGGCTACCGTTCCCGTGCCCGAAGTTAAAGAAGAGGTTCTTACCGAAAAGAAGAAAAGGGAAAGGAAGTGTCTTACAAAAGATAGTTCTGTTCAGGAAAAGAAAGCGGCAGGGGGAAAGAAAAAAGACACCGGCAGCCTGAGGAGCAAAAAAGCTGAAACGGACAGGAAGGCTCCTGCCGAGGTTAAGGAGCAGACTGAAACCGCTCCAAAGAAACGCACCAGGAAAAAGAAAGGCACCGCTAAGGAGGATGAGGCAGCATGAACCCCATATTTATAGTAGTTGACGGATCAGGGCCTTCCAAGGGAAGTGTTAGAGGAAGGGTAGGGGTTGTCGTTTATCATAACGACGTTAAACTTCACGCCATAAGACTTGCAGGCGGTGAAACGAACAACCAGAGCGAATACATGGCGATACGGGCAGGGCTTCGCTGGCTTGAAAAACATTCGGATCAATATGAAGAGGCTGTGGTGCTGTCGGACAGTATGTTGGCTGTGAACGGTGTAAACGGCACATTCACTATACGTAATGAGGCGCTTAAAAAGCTTCGGGATGAGATAGTGGAACTTGTCTCTTCCCTGGTGGTGTCCGGAAAAAAAGTCAGCATAACGTGGGTGCCGAGGGCTAGAACAGCCGAAGCAGACGCATTGACTAGAATAATTGCCCTGCCGGAAGGAAAAGGAGGAGAAGAGATTGCCCAGTAAATCTAAAGGCACATCTGGTGCCAATAATAATAAAAAAACCAGTCCAGATGCCCCTATTTCGGAAACCAGCTCCGGAGAGAGCTTGAATACACAGCCAGATGTCGAACCTATTATTAAAGAGGTTGATGTTAAGGGGTATGAAGAAAAACCCGCCGATACCGGAAAAACTGTTGTAAACATAGCCTCAAAAGAGGAACGTGAGCCGCAAGAGGTATTTGTGGAACATTTTGATCTCTCTTCGGCGTATATATCCGTCACCATAAGTGCCAAGATTAGCCCGAAACAGTATGAAAGCAGGGAAGCCGGCATAAGCATGAAACTCCCGCTGGATCCAGAAGCCGGATCCTCTGCGAGAAAATCCATGGCCAAGGCGATGTTTGCGGAATGCAGGAAACTGATTTCGGAGCAGCTCGGCGAGATTTCTAAAATGTGAGGTGAGCATATTATGCCTGATAAGAAAAAAAATGAAAGCGACAGTAAGAAGAAGGTTAAAGTAAGTTCAAAACTGGTGAGAGGTTTGGGGAGGGTGTTGTCCAAGGCGGGAGAAACCCTAGACGAAGTTGCCAATACCATAGAAGCGGGAAATTCTTCCAGTAAAGACGACGAGAGGGATTGAAAAGAATGAGGAGGCACCTCATTTCTGATTACTTCATAGGCGACTATAAAAGGGACAGCTGGAATCTGTACCATGGGGCGGAACTTGTGGTCAAGTTTCGCCCGGCGCCTATGGTGTTAAATCCCACAAATCTATCAAACACCCAAATAATCTCGCTGCTGTCTAACAAGCTTGTCGCTAAAGCTTTAGCGATGGCAGACGAACTTGATGCCATATACGAGTACAGAACCAATATAAATGTACAGGACGGCGAATCATACAGGCGAATAGTCTATGCGACTCTGCAGCTGGAGGAGACCGCCAGAGAGATAGAGGATTTCAGGCTCGATCTGGCAGCTTATGGCATGATGAATGGCGTTAACGCCCGGGTAATGGCAGCTGCAAAAAAGATACTGTCGTACCGTTACCGTTACTTCAAGCTGTTCAAGGCTATGAAGAAGAGGGTCAGCAAATCCCCTCTGACCGATATGTATAAGTTGCTGTCTGTAATAAAGAAATTCAGAGAGGAGGTTAAATCATGTCAGGAGCATTCAGCTATTCGAGGCTGTCGCTAGCGGAACAGTGCATGCTGGCGTATAAGCTGCGTTATATAGACAAAAAACCAGTGTTGACGAGCGCCGCTCTGAGCGACGGATCGAAGATACATGAGACTATTGAAAAGTATTTGAAGTATGTGCAGTCTCAAAGACTGAAAGAGTATGATTACGATGTTTTTAGGGAAATGTCCAGGTCTGTGGTTCTAAGCGACGGAGCTTCCGTATGGCAGATCCTGTCGCGACTGAATATGCAGACCGTCCTTCCGATAGAGGCGATAAACTATACGGGCATAGAACTGAAACTGGCGGTAGAGTCCAGGTGGATGCCCGTGGATTATCTCAGTAAGGACGGGTTCTTTCGCGGGGTGGTCGATGCCATGGTATATGACCCCGCCACAAAAACTATCGTAATAACTGACTGGAAATCCAGCAGAAAGATGTCTGCGTCCGAAGATCAGTTAAAAGCATATGCTGCCCTGGCAGACTCCAACTTTTCCAACAAGTTCGATGTGGACAGATATAAGGTGCGTTTTGTCTATCTGCGTTTAGGGGCAGTAGAGGAGCAGGAGTTTTCTCCGCTGGAGTGCCAATGGTTCAAGGATGACCTTACCGTACGAATAACAGAAGTGCAGAAAGCTAAATCTTTTGAGCCTTCCCTGAACCAATGGTGTCCGTGGTGTGAGGTCAGGAAGTTCTGCCCTAAGTATCAGGAAGC
>ENA-UPTA01002113-UPTA01002113.1-activated-sludge-metagenome-genome-assembly--contig:-NODE-2113-length-20950-cov-6.098110_pt1 | contig 20950 bp, 19 predicted proteins | sample MGYA00238184_ERZ773361 | MGnify/ENA primary metagenome ERZ773361 (study PRJEB29100, sample SAMN05720205) | activated sludge metagenome | isolation source: anaerobic digester from wastewater...
ACACGCCGCCTTCGTTCATCGCCAGATCGGCCATCGCCTTGCGGTCCAGCTCGATACCGGCCAGCTTGGTGCCGTGGATGAACTGCGAATAGGTCAGGCCTTCGGCGCGGACCGCAGCGTTGATACGCTGGATCCACAGGGCGCGGAAGGTCCGCTTCTTCACCTTGCGGTCGCGATAGGCGTACTGGCCGGCCTTTTCGACGGCCTGGCGCGCAACGCGGATGGTGTTCTTCCGGCGGCCGCGATAACCCTTGGCCTGTTCCAGAATGTTCTTGTGCTTGGCGCGGGTGGTTACACCCCTTTTGACACGTGCCATACTTCAGTACTCCTCAGTTCAGCCCGTAGGGCGCCCACTTCTTGATCGTCTTCGCATCGGCGTCAGAGATCGTGTCGGTCCGGCGGTGCTGGCGGATGTACTTGGCGTTGTGGCTGATCAGCCGGTGACGCTTGCCGACCGCGCCGTGCTTGATCTTGCCGGTTGCGGTGAGCTTGAAGCGCTTCTTGACGCCGCTCTTCGTCTTGAGCTTGGGCATTTTCGTCTCCTTGTCCGAAGACACGTCCGACCAGCCCTGGCAGCCCTAGATAGCCAGGCGGGCCATTGAATCCGTGTCAATGAAGGGCGCGCCCCTAACCGCGAATCGCGGCGAAGGCAAGCAAATCACGCCTCGCGCAGGCCGGTGAACTGGCTTTCGCCGGATTCCGCCAGCCAGCGGCGGAAGTCCCCATGGGGGATCGGGCGCGTTCCGGCCGGGAGCGGCTGGTTGAACAGATAGGCCTGCGCCGTCCCGCCAGCGGTCAGCTCCACCTCGCGCCGGACATAGAGCGAAGCGCCAGGCTGCGCGGGATCGAAGTCCTCATAGGCGTCCATCCGCGCGAGGTCGTCAGGGTGGAACCCGGCGCGCGCCGCGTAGAGCCTGCCATGAACCGGTCCGTCGCCTGCAAGCAGGGCCGGGAACCAGCCCGACGCATCGGGCACGGCGTGCAGGGAACCAAGCACCTCTGCGGCCCCCAGCGGCTCGAGCAAGGCATGAATGGCGCGCGCCACAGGGTTGTCGCTGCCGTCCAGCAGGGTGCCGTAAAAGAAGAAGCGCATCGCCGACCTCAGATCTGGTGGCGGGCGTTGTAGTCCCTGATCCACTCGACGGTCCTTACCATGCCGCCGAAGGGATAGAAATGCAGCCGCACCCGGCCGTGCTCCTCGCCAAGTCCGGCGGCGAAAGCATCGACCAGCTTGTCCGGCCCGGCGGTGCCAAGCAGATTGCCGATGCTCACCCCGTACTTCTTCATCACGCTGGCCGAGGCGCCGACCCCGCAGCGCGCGGCGAAGGCGAGCAGGCGCTTGATCCCCGCCGGTCCCGGCACGCCGATCCGCACGGGGCAATCGATCCCGCGCGCGCGCAGGTCCTTCAGCCAGCCGAGGAAGGCATCGGGATCGAAGCCGAACTGGGTGACGACCAGCGGGGCCATGCCGCGAGCCTCGATCGCGCGGACCTTGGTTTCCAGCACCTGCCAGCACTGGTCCGGGGTCATGTTGGGGTGGCCTTCGGGATGGCCGCCCACGCCGATGGCCTGGATCCCGGCGCGCTCGAAGGCGCCGGTTTCAATGAGGGCCATCGTGTCGAAATAGGGCCCCTGCGGCGCGGGCGGATCGCCCGCGACGATGAAGCAGCGGCGCACCCCGGCGCGCTCCACCACGGCCCTCAGGTAGCCCTCGAAATCAGCGGGAGAGGTGATCCGCCGTGCCGAGAAGTGCGGCATCGGTTCAAACCCCAGCTCGCGCACGGCGATGGTCGCGGCGACGCGCGCGGCCAGTTCCTCGCCTGGCAGGTAGGTGATCGCCACCGGCGTTTCGGGCGGGATCAGCGGCGCGGCATCGCGCAGCGAGGCTTCGTCCCTGGCTGTCATTTCCAGGCTGAAGCCATCGGTAATGCCGGCGCGGGGCTTGTCCCAGTTGGGATGGATCAGCGGTATCGCCATCGGATCAGGACCGGCGGGGGCGGCGCCGGGGATCGCCCGGCGCCAGCCTGTCGCCTCAGAGGCCCTGCGAGCGCCAGGAGCCGTGATAGCCCTCGCGCGCCACGCGGCTGTAGGGCACGGGGCTGACGATCACGCGCACTTCCAGCTGCTTGTGTGGTTCGACCGTGGTCTTGGCCGTGCCGCCGTTCTCTTCGCCCCAGACGACCTTCAGCTCGGTGCCCACGGGGATCGACGGATCGATGGTCGCAAGGCTCAGCGCCTGCTTCTCGTTGTAGGAGTAGCCGGTGAACATCGACAGGCCCACGGTCTTGCCATCGGCGTCGATCACCCGGTCGTAGTTGGACGAGGCATAGTTCGCCAGCGGCACGTCGAAGAACTTGTACTGCTCGCCGTCCGGGTTGAACAGCGAAGCCATGATCTTGGCCATGTCCTCGGGATTCCAGGCGAGGGTTACCTTCTTGCGCTGCGCGGCAGGATCGATTGCTTCCAGCGCTTCGCGGCCATGGAAATCGTGGTCGAACTTGACGAAGTTGCCGTACCCCAGCTCCCACGGGTTGAGGTAGTAGTCCTCGATGTTGCCCGATACGAACGAGCCGCCGATCGAGCCGGTCGCTTCATAGCTGTCGGCGCCCAGCCACTCGCGGAAGCCCTTCAGCTTCTCGCCGGTGTAGATCGCGGGCAGGGGGCTGGGGATCCAGCCGGATTCAAGCGTGTTGGACGGATAGGCGCGGCTGCCGCAGGCGATCAGGCCAAACTCCTTGCCCGCTTCCAGGATCGCGACGCGGATTTCTTCCTGCTCTTCGTAGGGGCCCCAGATTTCCAGGCCCGGCGCGCCCGACATGCCATGGCGCAGCGTGCGCACGGGTCTCCCGGCGATGTTCATGGTGCTCATGTTGAAGAAGCCGAGCTTCTCCAGCGGGCCACCATGCAGCTTCTCGATCACGTTCCAGGCCAGCGGGCCCTGGATCTGGAAGCGCCATTCGCGGCGGGTGACGGGCTTGCCCATCGGGCGCATCGGCGAGCGGTCGTCAAGGATCACCTCGACGTCATAGCCGCCGGTCGCGGCCTGATAGCGCAGCCAGTTGCTTGCGGGGGCGCGGCCGACGTAGGTGAAGTGCTCTTCCTCCTCGCGGAAGATGATGCCATCGCCGATCACGTGGCCATAGGGAGTGGTCGGCACGTACTGCTTGGCCTTGTTGACCGACCAGCCCTTCGACGTGTTGACCATGGTGTCCGAAAGCAGCCGGGCCGCATCCTTCCCGCGCAGGTACAGGTTCACCATGTGGTGCGACTGGTCGAACAGCACTGCGCTGTGCTGCCAGGCCCACTGTTCGCTGCGCCAGTTGGAAAATTCCGGCGCGACCACCGGGTAGACATAGGCGCCCAGCTGCGAGTTGCGCAGCATTTCCACAATGTTGCCCGACTGGCTGAGAAGCTGTTCGAGATTGGCGGCCATGGCGGCTCTCTCCGTTTGTTGTTAAAATTCGTATGCACTGCTTACTATATTTTGCTATCGCTGCAACCGAAAAGCGGCAAAGGGCGGCCACGCTGCCAAAGCCGCACCGCAAGGGAGACTGTTTGATGTCCGAGGCCCAGATCCTCACGCTTTCCTGCACCGACCAGCCCGGGATCACCGCCCGCGTGACCGGCTATCTGTATGAAAACGGTGGCAATATCCTTGAAGCGCAGCAGTTCAACGACGAGACGGGCGGTCTGTTCTTCATGCGCGTGGAATTCGATCCCGGCGGGACCGATCCGGCGGCATTCCAGGCGGGATTCGCGCCCATCGCAGAGCATTACAGCATGACCTGGCAGCTGCGCGGGCGGGAAACGCCGCGCAAGGTGCTGCTGCTGGTGTCAAAGTTCGACCACTGCCTGGGCGACCTGCTCTATCGCCACCGGATTGGCGAGCTGAACATGGAAGTGGTCGGGATCATCGGCAACCATCCCAAGGAAGCGCTGTCGATCACCCTGCTTGACGGGATTCCCTATCACCATTTCCCGATCACGAAGGACACCAAGGCAAGCCAGGAGGCCCGGATCAAGCAGGTGGTGAACGACAGCGGCGCCGAACTGGTGGTGCTGGCGCGTTACATGCAGATCCTGTCGGACGACCTCGCGGCTTTCCTCTCGGGCCGCTGCATCAACATCCACCACTCGTTCCTGCCTGGCTTCAAGGGCGCCAAGCCCTATCACCAGGCCCACGCGCGCGGGGTGAAGATGATCGGCGCGACGGCGCACTACGTGACCGCCGACCTCGATGAAGGCCCGATCATCCACCAGGACGTGGAAGCCGTGACTCACGCCGACAGCCCCGAGGACATGGTGCGCAAGGGCCGCGACATCGAACGTCGCGTCCTTGCCGAGGCGGTGCGACTGCACCTTGCCGACCGCGTGCTGCTGAATCACGACAAGACGGTGGTGTTCCGCAGCTGACGGGAGAGTCGGAAGATGCAGGTTCCGATGCAGGTTTTGGCGCTCGATCACGTCAACGTCATCACTGCCGATCTGGAGCGCGCCTGCGCCTTCTATCAGGCCTTGCTGGGGCTTGAGCGGCGCGATGGACCACCGCCGCTTACCCCCCAGAACGCGCAGTGGATGTACGATCACGCCGGGCGCGCGATCATCCACATCAACACCGAAGATTGCCCGCGCACCTTCGACCGCAGGGTCGAGCCCGGCGCGCTGACCGGCGCGATCCACCACGTCGCGCTGTCCTGCCAGGGGCATGACCAGATGATCGAGCGGATCGAGGCGCTGGGGCTGCCCTATCAGGCCAACTTCGTTGCCAGCATCGGCCTGCGTCAGGTGTTCGTGGCCGATCCCGACAACGTGCTGCTGGAACTCAATTTCTTCGGAGATTGAGGCGGCTCAGGCCAGGCCCAGCACGCGCGCGGCGTTGTCCTTCATGATGCCGGGGAGAACGTCCTCCTTGAAGCCGACTTGCAGTGCCGCCTCGATCCACTTCTGCGGGTGGATCAGCGGGAAGTCGCTGCCGAACAGCATCTTCTTCCTGAGCTGGGTGTTGGCGTACTGGATGATCTGCGGCTGGAAGTACTTGGGGCTCCAGCCCGACAGGTCGATGAACACGTTGTCCTTGTGCAGCGCCATCGACAGGCTTTCATCCACCCACGGCCAGCTGGGATGGGCGAGGATGATCTTCATGTCGGGGAAGTCGACCGCGACGTCGTCCACCAGCATCGGCTGACCGTACTTCAGCCGTACCCCGCCGCCGCCGCGCATTCCCGTGCCCATGCCGGAATGGCCGGTGTGGAAGATCGCGGGCAGCTTGTATTCGTTGATCACCTCGTAGATCGGGTAGCCGACCTGAGCGGCGGGTTCGAGGTTCTGCATGATGTGGTGGAACTTGAAGCCGCGCACGCCGCAGTTCTCGACCAGGTCGCGTGCCTCGCGGGCGCCGAGCTTGCCCTTGTGCGGATCGATCGAGGCGAAGGGGATGCAGATGTCGTCGTGCTTCGCGGCGAATTCCGCCACCTCGTAGTTGGAGATGCGTTTTGCGCCGAGGCCCGCCTCGCAGTCGACCGTGAACAGGCAGAAGGCGATTTGCTGCTCGCGGTAGATCTCGGCGATTTCCGGCATCTTGGGCCGTTCGCGCGGCGCCTTGAAATAGGCGCTGGCGGCATCGAAGAACTGGCCCATCACCGGGTCTTCCGGATCGTGGCACGACACCTCGGCATGGACGTGGACGTCGATGGCTTTGATTGTGCCGAGGTCGATGGGCATTGGCTTCCTCCTTGGCCACGGGCCTCATGCAGCCCGGCGAACCTTGCCACCATCGCACCGGCGGCGTCACCGGTCAATATTGTTATTGATCATAGCATTCAGCAGGCCTAGAACCGGCCTCGCAAACCCCCGGACCCAAGGGGGCAGACGAGGACGCCATGACCGCCACCCTGATCGATTCCGTGCGTACCCATGCCATGGCGACGCCCACGCGGCTTGCCGTCGGCTGCGCGGAGAGCGGTCGGCGCTGGACCTGGGCGCAGCTCGACGCGGGCGTTGACCGGCTGGCGGCCTGGCTGGTGGAAACGCTGGGGGCATCGTCGGGCGCGCGCGTGGCAACGCTGGCGCGCAATCATCCGAACCTGCTGGTGCTGCAACTGGCCTGCACGCGGGCCGGGGCGATCTATGTGCCTTACAACTGGCGGCTTGCCGGCGCGGAGATCGCCGTGCTGATGCAGGATGCCGATCCGGCGCTGCTGTTCCACGATGCCGAGTTCACGCCGCCCGATCACCCGGCGCGCCGCTTGCTGCTGAGCGAGCTGGAAACGCTGGGTGAGGCCGGCGCCCGCCCGCCCGCCGCAGCGCGGCGCGGCTGGCAGGAGCCGACGACGCTGCTTTACACCTCGGGCACCAGCGGACGCCCCAAGGGGGTGATGATCAGCGAGGAAAATGCCTACTGGGGCCCGGCGAACTTCATCAACGGCAGCCTGGTCAGCCACGACAGCGTGTTCCTGTGCGACATGCCGATGTTCCACACCGCCGGGCTGTTCGCGGCGGTGCGCGTACCGATCCTGGCGGGCGGCACGGTGTGGATCAGCGCCGGGTTCGATCCCGCGAAAACCATTGCGCGGATCGCCGATCCGGACCTGGGCATCACGCACTATTTCTCGGTCCCGCAGATGGCGACCACGCTGTGGCAGCACCCGGACTTCGCGCCCGAAAAGTTCCACGGCCTGAAGCTCTACGTCACCGGCGGCGCGCCCAATCCCAGGGCGCAGGTCGAACGCTTCGCCCGCGCCGGAATCCGCTTCTCCGACGGCTTCGGGATGAGCGAGACCTGCTCCAACTTCGCCATGCCGGTGCTGGATGTGGAGCGCCTGATCGAGAAGGCGGGATCGTGCGGCCTGCCGCTGCTGGCCGTCCAGGCGCGGATCGTCGATGAAGCGGGCAGGGATGTTCCCCAGGGTGAAACCGGCGAACTGTGGATCAAGGGGCCGAGCGTCACCCAGGGCTACTGGAACCAGCCGGAACTGACGGCGAAGGCTTTCCATGACGGCTGGTTCAGGACCGGCGACGCGGCGATGCAGGACGCGGACGGGTTCTACTACCTCGTCGACCGCAAGAAGGACATGTACATCTCGGGCGGCGAGAACGTCTATCCCGCCGAGGTCGAGGCGGTCCTGGCGGAATTGCACGAGATCGCCGAATGCGCGGTGATCGGCGTGGCGGACGAGCGCTGGGGCGAGGTTGGCCGCGCTTTCGTGATCCCGCGCGCAGGTGCAAGCCTTGCCGAGCAGCAGGTGATCGAGCATTGCCGCGCGCGGCTGGCCAGGTTCAAGGTGCCGGTCCGCGTGGTGATCACCGACGCCATACCGCGCACGGCGAGCGGCAAGGTGCAGAAACACCTGCTTCCCCGCGATTGAGCCATGCGCGCGGGCAGGCTAGGCTCGCGCCCGTGACCGACTCCGCCTATCTCGCCGGCCGGCTGCTGCTGGCCATGCCCGGAATGGGCGATCCGCGCTTCGACCATGCCGTGGTCGCGCTCTATGTCCACGATCAGCACGGCGCGCTGGGGATCTGCACCGGGCGGATCAACCGGCGCCTGACTTTTCACGAGCTGCTGGCCGATGTGGGGATCGATCCCGGCGTCGCGCCGGACTGCCCGGTGCTGGAAGGCGGCCCGGTGGAGCCGCAGCGCGGCTTCGTGCTGCACAGCGCGGAATGGCAGGGGCCGGGCACGATCCTTGCCCCGCCGCTCGGCGCGCTGACCGCCTCGATCGAGGTGCTGAAGGCGATTGCCGCCGGAACCGGTCCGCGCCACTGGCTGGTCGCGCTGGGCTATGCCGGCTGGGGTGCGGGCCAGCTTGACGAGGAAATGCGCCACCACGGCTGGTTCGCCGCGCAGGGCCACCATGAAGTGCTGTTCAAGACCCCGGCGGAAGAACGCTGGCGCGCGGCGTGGAAAGCCGAAGGGATCGATCCGGCGTTACTGGCCAGCCAGACCGGGCGGGCCTGAACCCTCACTCTCAGCTCTCCGTTCGTGTCGAGCGCAGTCGGGACACGCCAGCGCCAGCGTGTCTCGACTGCGCTCGACACGAACGGAGGTTGCGGGATGAACAAGAAAAAGGGCGCGCTGGCGGTACCAGCGCGCCCTTCGTTCTTCACGCCAACTTCTACCTACCGCGGCGCCATGCGGATCGCGCCGTCGAGGCGCAGGCACTGGCCGTTGAAGTAGGTGTTGCGCGCCAGTTCCAGCGCCAGCGAGGCGAACTCTTCCGGCTTGCCGAGGCGCTTGGGGAAGGGGACCGAGGCGGACAGGCTGTCGAGCACGTTCTGCTTCGCGCCCAGCATCAGCGGGGTGGCGAAGATGCCCGGCATGATCGAGTTCACGCGGATGCCCAGATCCATCAGGTCGCGCGCCAGCGGCAGGACCAGGCCGTTCACGCCGGCCTTGGCCGAACCATAGATTACCTGACCGATCTGCCCGTCCTGCGCCGCAACCGATGCGGTGAGGATGATCGCGCCGCGCTCACCGTCCTCATTGACCGGTTCCGCCGCCGCCATGCCTTCCGCCGCGATCGAGGCGAGGCGGTATGAGGCGACGAGGATGCCGTTGACGCCGTAGATGTAATCTTCGGTCGAGAGACGCTTCAGCTTGCCGGCTTCCTTGTCGAAGGCCAGCGTCTTGCCCCGGCGCGAGGTCATCGCGCAGTGGACCAGGACGCGTTCCTGCCCGTGGGCGGCGCGCGCCTTTTCGAAGCCTGCGAGGACCGAGTCCTCGCTGGTGATGTCGACGTTGCAGAACAGCCCGCCGATTGCCTTGGCGACTTCTTCGCCGGCCTGCGCGTTAACGTCGAAAATGGCGACCTTGGCACCGGCTGCGGCGAGCGCTTCGGCAGTCGCGCGGCCAAGGCCCGAGGCCCCGCCGGTCACGATGGCGGGGGTGGTGGAATCAATCTTCATTGCAGTACTTTCCGGTTAGGCGATCATGCCGGCAAGGCGGCCCTTGATGATCTGTTCGGCGTCGGCGACGATCCGCTTGACCAGCACTTCGCAGGTCGGGATGTCGTTGATCAGGCCCTGGATCATGCCTGCGGTCCAGATGCCGTGCTCGATGTCGCCCGTGCCCAGCCCTTCGCGCCCGCGCACGCCCCTGACCAGATCGGCAACCGCTTCGAACGGCTTGCCTTCGGCCTCGGCGGCGACCACCGCCTGGGCGATCGAGTTCTTCGCCACCCGCGCGGTGTTGCGATAGGTGCGGAAGATCAGCGCGGTCGAACGCTCGTCGTTGTCCACCATCGCCTGCTTGAAGTTCTGGTGGATCGGCGCTTCGACCGTGGCGCAGAACCGGGTGCCCATGTTGATGCCTTCGGCGCCCAGCGCGAGCGCGGCGGCAAGACCGCGCCCGTCACCGAAGCCGCCGCTGGCGAGCAGCGGAATCTTGACCTTGTCGGCAGCAGCCGGGATCAGGATCAGGCCCGGGATGTCGTCCTCGCCGGGGTGGCCGGCGCATTCGAAACCGTCGATCGAGATCACGTCCACGCCCGCCTTTTCGGCCGAGAATGCATGGCGAACCGCGGTGCACTTGTGGAGGATGCGGATGCCGTGCGGCTGCATCATTTCCCACAGTTCGCGCACCGCCGGGGTGCCGGCGGTTTCCACCACCTTCACGCCGCTGTCGATGATCGCCTGGGTATAGGCCTTGTAGTCAGGCGGGTTGATCGACGGGAACACGGTCATGTTCACGCCGAAGGGCTTGGAAGTCATGCCCTTGCAGCGCTCGATCTCGTCGCGCAGTGCTGCGGCGCTGGGCTGGGTCACGCCGGTGATGATGCCAAGGCCGCCCGCGTTGGAAACGGCGCTCGCCATTTCCGCCGTGCCGACCCACTGCATCCCGCCCTGGACGATCGGATGCTCGATGCCGAGCATCTCGGTGATCCTGGTCTTGATCGCCATTTCGATTGCTCCCCCTTACGCCGGGATCTGGTTGAAGGCCACGCCCTTGTCCGGGCGGTGATCCTGCGGCAGGCCGAGGATCTTCTCGGCGATCGTGTTCAGCAGCACTTCGTCCGAACCGCCGGCGATGCGGCCCGTGGGCGCATTGAGCCAGCTCGCGCCCCAATCTTCCTTGACGTAGGCATGCGGGTCGAAATCGAGGCCGAGGTTGCCCTGGAGGTCCATCGCCAGTTCCGACAGCTTCTGGCGGCTGCGCACGGCGACGAGCTTTTGCAAGCTGCCTTCCGGTCCCGGTTCCATCCCCGCCATCATCATCTGGAAGGCGCGGCTGGTGATCGATTCCAGCCCGGCGCGCATCGAATGATTGCGGGCGATCTGCTGGCGCACGCGGGCGTCCTTCAGCGCCGGCCGGCCGTTGATTTCCAGATCCTTGACCAGGTCGACGAAGACATCGAGGGCCGGGCCGAAACCGCCGCTGTTGGTCGCGATGTAGCGTTCGATCATCAGGGTGGCGAGCGCCACGCCGAAGCCGCCGCCCACCGGGCTCATCCGCTGCGAATCCTCAAGCCGGACGTCGTCGAAGAACACTTCGTTGACGTGGCTGTCACCGCCCGCAAGCTTGATCGGGCGCACGTCGACGCCCTTGGCCTTCATGTCGACCCAGAAATAGGTCAGTCCCTTGTGCTTTTCGACGGTGGGATCAGTACGGACCACGATCACGCCGTAGTCGCAGTACTGCGCCCACGAGGTCCAGATCTTCTGGCCGTTCATCTTCCAGCCGTTGCCTTCGGGCTCCGCGCGGGTGCGCAGGCCGGCAAGGTCGGAGCCGCCCGCCGGTTCGGAGAACAGCTGGCACCAGATTTCCTCGCCGCGCAGCGCCTTGATCACGCGCTCCTTGACCCAGGCGAAGTGTTCCTTGTTCTCGCCCAGGCCGAAACGCATCAGGATCGGCACCGGCATGCCCAGCGAGATGCCGAAGAACACGGTCGGCATGCCGTAGTTCATTTCCAGCGCGTCGTAGGTGATCTTGTGGAGGTGCGTCAGGCCCTGCCCGCCGAAGTCGGTCGGCCAGTTGATCCCGGCATAGCCGGCTTCGTACTTCAGCGCCTGGAACTCGCGGCCCAGCGCCAGTTCCTCTTCCACGGTCATGCCCCGGCGCGCTTCCCGCGCATACTTGGGGGCCATCGATTCCAGCCAGGCCTGCGCCTTGCTGCGATAGGCTTCGAGCTCGCTCATGCTGCTTCTCCCGTCAGCTGTTCGACCAGCAGGTCTTCCCAGAAATACAAGTTGCCCAGCTCGACCGCCAGGCTGCGCGCGCGGCGCATGTGCAGGTGGAGGCCAAGCTCCCAGGTGACGCCGATGCCGCCGTGGATCTGGACGCAATCGCGCGAGGCGGTGTCATAGCCATCGGTCGCGGCGATCCGCGCGTCGGCGGCGGCGATCAGGAAATTGTCCTTCCCCTCGCTGGCGGCGGCGTGGATGCAGTTGGCGCGGGCGATCTCGACCAGGCCGTACATTTCCGCGATGCGGTGCTTGATCGACTGGAAGGCGCCGATCGGCTGGCCGAACGCCTTGCGGGTGACGGCATAGTCGCGCGCGGTGTGCAGCAGGGCTTCGGCCCCGCCGGTCTGCTCGTGCGCGGTGACGACCGCCATGCGGGCCAGCACGTCGAGCGCGAGCGCGCGGGCGGCATCGCCTTCGGCCAGGACAGTCGCGGGCGTGCCGGCGAAGGTCAGGTCGGCATAGAGCCGGCTGTTGTCATAGCTGGACACGGCCTTGCGGTCCGCTCCGGCCAGTTCCGCAAGCACCAGCACCGGCTTGCCGCCGGCATTGGCCCAGACAATCGCGAAGTCGGCCTTGAGGCCGCCCGCAACCGCCGGCTTGGTGCCGCTCAGCTTGCCGCCGTCGAAGGTCACCGCAGCGACCGGGGGCAGGGGGGTGGAGCCTTCGGCGAAAGCCACGGTGCCCAGCGCTTCGCCGCTGGCCAGTTTCGGCAGCCAGTTCGCCGCCGCATCCTTGTCCGACCCGTCGATCAGCGCGCGGGCAGCGCCATAGCCGAAGGTCAGGAACGGAGCGCCGGCGGTTGCCGCGCCGCTCGCCTGGGCCACGAGGCCCAGCTCGACGAGGCTGAGGCCCAGCCCGCCATGCTCTTCCGGAATGGCAAGGGCGGTCCAGCCCTGTTCCACCGCAGTGTCCCAGAACGCCTGGTCAAATTCCCCGGTCTTTTCCAGCAGGGCGAGCAACCGGTCCTTGCCGACGCGTGCATCCAGCACGCGGCGCGATTCGGTTGCGATTGCCTGTTGCCCTTCGTCGTACAACATCGACATGGTCGCGAATCCTCCTTGTTTCAGCGCAGCCTTAACCGAACGATTAAATTTGGCAATCACCCGTCGCACCGCAATCGTCATTGGTGGTTTCGGGGGCGATTTCAGCGGCTCTTCCGGGGGCGGGTCCGGGAGCGCTTCCGTAGCTGAAAAAGTGCAGATCAAGTATAGTTGACTTTATCCACTAATTGCGTGAAGCTCCGCCAGCCTGAAGGTGCAAGCGCCTTCACTGGTACGTCAGTCGGCGGCCGGGGGCAGTGGAGAGGGAATATACGGCAGGCGTCCATGGCGCCGCCGCGGCACGTTCTCCCGCCCGGATAAGGGTTCAGGAAACGCTTTCGAGCGGGAGGAAGAAATGGCCAAGCTCAACACTATCACTTCGCGCGGCTCCATGTTGGCTCTGGCCGCAGCGCTGCTCGTCCCGGCGGCGGCCCACGCCCAGGAGCAAGCCGCTCCCGATGCCGGTGCGGCGGACGAGGCGGCCGATGCGGGCGAAATCATCGTCACTGGCAGCCGTGTGCGCGGTGAGGCGCCGGTAGGTTCCGCGGTGACCACGCTCGGCCGCGCTGAAGTGGAACTGGCGGGGGCGGTCACGACCGACCGGCTTGTCCAGCAATTGCCTGCGGTGTTCGACCTCGGCGTCAGCGAGAATTCGCGCGGCCAGGGCGGTGGCAGCGGCAACATTACCTATGGCAACACCATCAACCTGCGCGGTATCGGCCCCTATGCGACCCTGATCCTGGTCGACGGCCACCGCGCGGTGAACAACAGCCGCGCCTTCGAGCCCTCGGTCATCCCGACGCTTGGCCTGGAACGGGTCGAGGTTGTGGCCGACGGCGCCTCGGCCATCTACGGTTCCGATGCGATCGCGGGCGTGGTCAACCTGATCCCGCGCCGCACGCTGAACGGGATCGAGGCGACCGCCCGCTATGGCGCGGGTGCCAATTTCGATGAAAGCCAGTTCGGCATAGCCGCCGGCAAGGTGTGGAGCACCGGGCAGGTCATGGTGGCCTACGAGCGCGTCTACCGCTCGGCGCTGAACGGCGCGAACCGCGACTTCTTCCGTTCCGATCAGCGCGCGTTCGGCGGCAACAACTATTCGGTCACGCGTTGCGCGCCCGGCACGCTTCGTGCTGGCGGCACCGCCTATGCCATGCCGGCTCAGCTGACTGCGGCCAATGTCGGCTCGCTGGTCGCGGGCACGACCAACGCCTGCGACGACCTCATCGCGCAGGACCTGTTCCCCGAGCAGCGCTACAATTCGGTCAACGGCACTTTCACCCAGGAACTGACCCCCTGGCTGACCGTGTTCGCTGACGGCTTCTACAGCAAGCGCGCCTACAAGCGTTACCCGGCCTATTTCAGCTCGACGCTGACCGTCCCGCAGACCAACGCCTTCTTCGTGCGTCCGAACGGGTTCACCGGATCGAGCTACACGATCGACTACAACTTCATCAACGACCTGCCGCGCGACGTGTCCGTGGGTTCGGCAACCAACTGGCAGATCACCCCCGGCGTGCGCGTCAAGCTGCCCAGCGACTGGCAGTTCGAGGCCCTGATCACCTACGGCAAGGGCAACGACCAGTCGGACCAGGTGCGCGGGCTCAACGCCACGGCGCTCAATGCGGCGCTGGCCAGCAGCAATCCCGCCACCGCGTTCGATCCCTATGGCCTGGGCCGGACCACGGCCGCGACCCTGGCGGCGATCAGCAACTTCGTGACCCTTTCGCCCACGCTCAACAAGTTCATCGGCTATGAAGCGCGGCTCAATGGCGCCCTGCTGACCCTGCCGGGCGGCGAAGTGAAGCTGGCTGCCGGTTACGAAGGGCAGGAAATCGACACCTCGCTCGGTTCGGCGCGCGGCGCGGCGGGGACGCCGATCGTGTTCCGTCACTTCACCCGCCGGGTGGACTCGATTTACGGCGAACTGCTGATCCCGGTGTTCAGCTCCGAGAACGCCGTCCCCGGCTTCGAGACGCTGACGCTCAACGCGGCGGTCCGCCATGACCGCTACAGCGATGTCGGCAACACCACCAATCCGAAGTTCGGCGTCAACTGGTCGCCGGTCAGCGGGCTGATGCTGCGCGGCAGTTATGGCACTTCGTTCCGTGCGCCGCTGATCTCGCAGATCTACGGCAATTCCAACAACCTGTTCGGTCAGACCTACCAGAACCCGACCGGCGGCGCGCCGCTGACCGGCTTTGCCTATTCCGGCCCGAACCTCAACCTCGCGCCCGAGGAAGCGACAACCTGGTCGATCGGCGGCGACTGGGAGGTGACCAACAACCTGCGGTTCAGCGCAACCTACTGGAACGTCAAGTATATCAACCAGGTCGACAGCTATCTGGCCGACCTCGCGATCCTGACCCGCGAATCCCAGTTCAACGGCACCGGCATCATCCTGCGCGGCACCGAGGCGCGCGACCGGGTGCTGCAACTGCTTGCCCAGGGCGTCACGCTGGCGCGCGGCACCTTCCCCGGCGGCGATCCCAACAACGTGACGCTCTATGTCGATGGACGGAACAACAACCTAGGCCAGTCCAACACCTCGGGCATCGACTTCTCGGTCAACTGGCGGGTGCCGACCGACAATGCCGGCATCTTCACCCTGAACGGCAGCGCCACCTATCTGACCAACTACAAGATCGCCGTCTCGCCGGCGGGAACGCCGATCGACAAGCGCAACACGATCTTCAATCCGCTGAAGTTCAAGGCGCGGGCCAGCCTGACCTGGGAGTTCGATGCCCTGCTCGCCCAGGCGACGCTGACCCACGTCAACGGCTACCTGAACACGGCGATCACGCCGAACCAGAAGGTGTCGAGCTTCAACCCGGTCGACCTTGTCCTGGCGTTCAAGCTGGGCAAGATGGGCGCGCCGGCGGCGCTGGAAGGCGTTACGCTGGGGCTGGAAGTGCGCAACCTGTTCGATGCCGCGCCGCCCTACGTGAACCTCGCGCCCAGCTCGAACGGCAGTGGCGGTTACGACGCGACCGCAGCCAGCCCGCTGGGCCGGGTCATCGCGGCCAGCCTGCGCGTCAAGATCTGACGCGACCGCCCCTGCGCCGGATCGCCGGTGCAGGGGCGGCCGCCATCTATGAAAGGGCTTGCAGGATTGCGGGCCCGCTAGCTATCGCTTGCCGGACCACGCGGGGCCGGACTGCTGCACAGGTGGGGAGACATTCGTGCCGCACATCATGCTCGCCACCGGCGACCTCGCCATGGATCGCGAGGATTACGACGAAAGCTTCGTCGCCACCCGTGACGTGCTCCGCGCGGCGGACGTGACCTTTGGCCAGCTCGAAACCAGCTTCGCCAGCACCGGCACCCGCCTGCCGCAGGCCCGCCACGCCGTGCTCGCCCGCCCGGAAGGTGCCGCCGCGCTGGGCCGCGCCGGGTTCGATGTCATTTCGATGGCGGGCAACCACTGCATGGACTGGGGGCGCGAGGCTTTCTTCGAAACCCGCGCCCATCTTGAGGCGGCGGGCATCGCCGTGGTCGGCGCAGGCGCCAACATTGCCGAGGCGCGCCGCCCGGTGATCCGCACGCTGGGGGATGGCACCCGGCTGGCGGTGCTCGCCTATTCCTCGATCCTGCCGCATTCCTACTGGGCGGACGAGCGCCGTCCCGGCTGCGCGCCGATGCGCGCCCACACGGTCTACGAGCAGATCGAGCATGACCAGCCCGGCACCCCGGCGCGGATTCACACCTTTCCCCACCGCGAGGACCTCGCCGCGATGGAGGCGGACATCCGCGCCGCCAGGGAGCAGACCGACGTAGTGGTCGTCTCGCAGCATTGGGGCATCCATTTTGTCCGCGCGGAAATCGCCGATTACCAGCGCGATGTGGCCCGCGCGGCGATTGCCGCCGGGGCCGACGCGATCGTGGGCGGCCATGCCCATATCCTCAAGGGCTGCGAACTGATCGAGGGCAAGCCGGTGTTCCACTCGCTCTGCAACTTCGCCACTGATCTCAGGATGGACGAGGCCCACGCCAAGTCGAAAAGCTGGAACGAGATCCGCGTGCTGGCCGAGGAATGGGAACCCGATTTCGAAGGGCTCTACAACTTCCCCGCCGCCGCCCGCCTGTCGATGATCGCGCGGCTGGAAATCGGCGAGGGCAGGCTGCTGCGCGCCGGGTTCCTGCCGCTCTACATCGGCCGCGATGCCGTGCCGCAGATCGTGGCTCCGGGCAGCGCCGAACATGCGCAGGTGGTCGATTACCTTGATGCCGTGACCCGTGAAGCCGGGCTCAACGCGCGCTATCGCATCGGCGCGGACATGGTCGAACTGGTCGCGGCATGACCGCTCGGCGCACTTTGCCGCTGGAAGGCTGGGTCGGGCTCTACCTGCTGCTTTACCTGCCCAACGTGATGCTGACGCGCTATGTCACGCAGGTGCCGCACGAAGGGCTGGGGAGACCGCTGACCGGGTTGGAGACGCTGCCCGCGACGCTGATCTTCAATTGGGTGCTGACCTACCTGTTCATCTGGCTGTCGGGCTGGCACCGCGATGCCAATGCGGTAAAGATCGCAGGCTTCAGGGTGCCTTGCCCGACCTGGATGACTTTCCTGTCGGGCATCGGCACGTCGCTGGTGCTGTTCACGGTGCCGCTGTCCTTCACCTTCGAAGGCGTCTCGATCCCCTTCATCCAGCTGATCATGCGCGGCGACGTGCTGATCATCGCGCCGATCGTCGACCTGATCTTCGGGCGCAAGGTGCGCTGGTGGTCGTGGGTTGCGCTGGCGATGGTCATGGCGGCACTGGTCATCACCCTCGCGGACCGGGGCGGGCTCTACCTGCCGCCGCTCGCGATCCTGACCGTGGTGCTCTACACGCTGGGCTACTTCATCCGCCTTGCGGTGATGAACCGGATTTCGAAGGACGGCAATCCGGCCAGCGTGCGGCGCTACTTCGTCGAGGAGAAGATGATCGCCCTGCCGCTGTCGGTCGCGGCGCTGGCGGCGGTTTCCGCCTCGGGCATCGGCGGGCAGGCGGGGCAGCTCGCTTTCGGCTTCGCGGGTGTGTGGAGCGATGCGGTGATCTGGCCGCTGTTCCTGATCGGCCTGACGCTCGCCATGATCGGGGTGGTGGCAATCGTCATCCTGCTTGATCCCCACGAGAACGCCTATTGCGTCGCGTTGGAACGCGCCGCCAGTCTGGTCGCCGGGATCGGCGGGTCGGTGCTGCTCGCCTGGATGTTCGCGCAAGCCATGCCGCGTCCCGCCGAACTGGTGGGCGCGGGGATCCTGATCGCCGCGATCGTCCTGCTGTCGCTTGCGCCGCGCCATGCCGCGCGGCGGGCGGCGCCGAAGCCGCATTGAGGCTTGCCAGCCGGACCGCTCCGGCATATTGCTATGTTAGATAGCCAAATTGCCGGAGAGACTCGTCATGGAATTCACCCGCACCAATCCGATCACGGGCGAGGTCGCCTCTTCCGCCACGGCGATGAAGGCCGCTGACATTCCCGCGATCACCGCGCGCGCCGCCGCCGCGTTCCCGGCCTGGGCCGCGCAGGGGCCGAATGCCCGCCGCGCCGTGCTGATGAAGGCCGCCGCCGCGCTGGAGGCGAAGCAGGACGATTTCGTCGCCGCGATGATGGCGGAAACCGGCTCTACCGCCGGTTGGGCGATGTTCAACCTTGGCCTTGCCGCAGGCATCGTGCGCGAAGCCGCCGCGCTGACTACTCAGATTGCGGGCGAAGTGATCCCCAGCGACAAGCCCGGCTGCCTGGCGATGGCGCTGAAGGAACCGGTCGGCGTGCTCGTCGGCATTGCGCCGTGGAACGCGCCGATCATCCTGGGCGTGCGCGCCATCGCCGTGCCGCTCGCCTGCGGCAATGCGGTGATCCTCAAGGCCAGCGAAACCTGCCCGCGCACCCACGCCCTGATCATCGAGGCCTTTGCCGAGGCGGGCTTCCCCGAAGGCGTGGTCAATGTCGTCACCAATGCGCCGGAAGACGCTGCCGAAGTGGTCGGCGCGCTGATCGACGCGCCAGAGGTGAAGCGGATCAACTTCACCGGTTCCACCCATGTCGGCCGGATTATCGCCACCCGCGCCGCGCAGCAGCTCAAGCCCTGCCTGCTCGAACTGGGCGGCAAGGCTCCGCTGATCGTGCTGGAGGACGCCGACCTTGACGAGGCGGTGAAGGCGGCAGCGTTTGGCGCCTTCATGAACCAGGGCCAGATCTGCATGTCGACCGAGCGGATCATCGTCGTCGATGCCGTGGCCGACGAGTTCGCGAAGCGGTTCGCTGCCAAGGCCGGATCGCTGGCCGCGGGCGACCCGCGCGAGGGCAATACGCCGCTGGGCGCGGTGGTCGACCAGAAGACCGTGGCTCACGTCAACAGCCTGATCGAGGACGCGGTTGCCAAGGGCGCGCAGGTGATCGCCGGGGGCAAGGGGACCAGCGTGGTCATGCCCGCGACCGTGGTCGACGGCGTGACGGCGGAGATGAACCTATACCGCGACGAAAGCTTCGGTCCCGTGGTCGCCATGATCCGCGCCCGCGATGCCGACCACGCGGTGGAACTGGCCAACGACACCCAGTACGGCCTCTCCGCCGCGGTCTTCACGCGTGACATCGCCAAGAGCCTGGGCATTGCCCGGCGCATCCAGTCCGGCATTTGCCACGTCAACGGCCCGACCGTGCATGACGAGGCGCAGATGCCGTTCGGCGGGGTTGGCGCATCGGGCTATGGCCGGTTTGGCGGCAAGCAGGGCATCGACAGCTTCACCGAGACGCGGTGGATCACGGTCGAAACCCAGCCCGGCCATTTCCCGATCTGATGAGGCTGCTGCGCAAGTCCGCTCCGCTCGCCCTGCTGGCCGCCGCTGGCGGGGCGCAGGCCGAGCCCGCCGCGCCCGCACCGGGTCTCGAATATGCATTTACCGCCACGGTGCTGGTCGCCCAGCCGGTCGAGCAGGGCGAGGCGGACGGCGGACGCAAGCGGTTCATCGCCATTACCGGCGGCAAGGTCGAAGGGCCGCGCCTGTCCGGTGAAGTGCTCGCCGGCGGCGGGGACTGGCAGGTGATCGAGCCGAACGGCCTGACCCGGGTCGAGGCCCGCTATTTCCTCAAAGCCGCTGACGGCACTGTGATCGAAGTCACCAACCCCGGCGTGCGGGTGGCCGAACCGGCGGTGATCGAGCGGCTGGCGAAGGGCGAGGAGGTCGATCCATCGGCCTACTACTTCCGCACCACACCGCGCTTTACCGTTCAGGCGGGCGCGCACGACTGGCTGCGCCGCAATGCCTTCGTCGCGCGCGGGATCAGGCAGCCCGACCGGGTGCTGATCGACTTTTACGTGGTCAAGTGACCGGCCCGTCCGACCGGATCGCGGCCCATGTCGCCGCGCTCGATTGGGCGTCGTTGCCCGCATCGGCGGCGGATGCCGCCAAGCTCGTGCTGCTCGATGCAGCAGGGGTGATGCTGGGGGCGAGCGGCCTTGCCGAGGAGGTCCGCCCCTTCGTGCGCATGGCTGCCGCGATGGGCGCGGGGCCGTGCACGATTGCCGGGACCAACCAGCGCGCGAGCCTGCCGCTGGCCGCGCTGGCCAATGGCGCGCTGGCCCATGCGCTCGATTATGAGGACGCCTTCGACAAGGCCCCCGGCCATCCCAACGCCAGCCTGGTCCCCGCGCTGATCGCGCTGGCGCAGGGTGCGGGACCGGTTGACGGGCGGCGCTTCCTGACCGCGCTGGCGGTGGGGGGCGACCTGTCCTGCCGGATGGGGCTGGCGCTGCGCCGGCCCATGGAGGCGGGCAACTGGTATCCGCCGCCGATGCTCGCCGCCTATGGCGCGGCTGCGGGCGCGGCGAGCCTGCTGGGGCTGGACGCCGCGCAGGTCCGCGATGCCCTGTCGATGACGCTGTGCCAGGCGGTGATGCCGGGTGAGATCAAGTACAGCGCCGGCACCGTCCTTCGCGCGGTGCGCGAGGCGTTTCCCGCCCAGGCTGCCGTCCAATCGGCGCTGCTGGCGCGCGAGGGCGTGGCCGGGTTCGAGACCCCGCTGGAAGGCCGCGCGGGCTTCTACGCGCTCTACGCCGGGGGTGAGTTCGATGCCTACGACCTGACCGAGCGCCTGGGAGAGCATTTCTGGATCGAGCACCTGACTTTCAAGCCCTGGCCGAGCTGCCGGGGCACGCACCCCTTCATCGAACTGGCGCTCGATCTGCGGGCGCGCCACGTCATCGATCCGGCGCGGATCGTGCGGATCGAGGTGGAGCACGACGCGATCCAGGCGATGCTGCTGGAACCGCTGGCGCGCAAGGCCGCGCCGAAAGTTGCGATCGACGCCAAGTTCTCGATCCCCTTCACCGCCGCGCTGGCCCTGTCACGCGGTCGGGTGGGGCTGGATGATTTCGACGCGGCGTCGCTGGCCGATCCGCAGGTGCTGGCGCTGGCGGCGAAAGTCGTGCCCATCCAGCGCGGCGGCGAGGGCTGGCAGGCCGGTTCCGGCGGGCTGATGCGGATCGTGCTGGCGGACGGCGGGGTTCATTCCGCCGAGGTCGACAATGCTCTGGGCTGCCCTGCGCGGCCTCTTTCAGAGGCAGCGCTGGTGGAGAAATTCGTCTCCTGCGCCACCCGCGCCGCGCGGGGCATATCCGAGGTGGAGGCACGGCAAATGGCCGAAGCGATGCTCAACCTCGAAACCTGCGAAGACGTCGGCGCGCTGTTCGCCTGACGCACCCCAGAGCCAAACTCCGTTCGTGTCGAGCTTGTCGAGACACG
>ENA-UPTA01002116-UPTA01002116.1-activated-sludge-metagenome-genome-assembly--contig:-NODE-2116-length-20925-cov-5.354480_pt1 | contig 20925 bp, 19 predicted proteins | sample MGYA00238184_ERZ773361 | MGnify/ENA primary metagenome ERZ773361 (study PRJEB29100, sample SAMN05720205) | activated sludge metagenome | isolation source: anaerobic digester from wastewater...
TTCCCTGAGCTTTTGAAACTTCCTCTTGCAAGATCTGCATATACATGTCAATACCAACCGAATCGATGAAACCACTTTGTTCCTGGCCCAAAACATCTCCGGCGCCTCTAATCGACAAGTCACGGAGAGCAATTTTAAATCCGCTTCCAAGTTCTGTAAACTCTTTTATAACTTGAAGTCTTTTTTCTGCTTCCTCAGTAAGTTTCTTTTGACGTTTATACATCAAGTAGGCATAGGCGATTCGATTGGACCTGCCTACACGCCCACGAATTTGGTAAAGTTGTGAAAGCCCCAACATATCTGCGTCATGAATTATCAAAGTATTTGCATTTGGAATATCAATTCCTGTCTCAATAATGGTTGTAGATATCAAAACATCAATCTGTTTTTCGACAAAATTATCTATTACTTTTTCCAAATCATGTTTTCGCATTTGTCCATGAGCGATATCAACACGCGCTTCTGGAACGAGGTTTTTTATTTTGTCGGCTATGAAATCGATATTGTCTACTCGATTGTAAAGGTAAAATACTTGTCCGTCTCTTGCGAGCTCTCTTTCGATTGCATCTCTAAGAATTATTTCATTTCTTTCTAGCACATATGTCTGTATAGGGTACCTGTTTTCGGGCGCGGTTTCCAATAGCGACATATTCTTTACGCCCATAATGGCCATGTTTAATGTTCTTGGGATAGGTGTTGCTGAAAGAGATAACACATCAATATTTATTTTATATTCTTTAATTTTTTCCTTATGCAAAACACCAAATCTTTGTTCTTCATCAACGATAAGAAGACCAAGGTCTTTGAAAATGATATCATCACTTAAAATTCTGTGAGTACCAATTATAATATCTATATTGCCACTTTTTAATCTTTCAAGAGTTTCTCTTTGGTGTTTTTGCGAGATAAAACGATTAAGAAGAGAAACGTTGACTCCAAACTCGGACATTCTCTTATGAAAAGTTTCAAAATGTTGTTTTGATAAAACGGTTGTTGGCGCTAGATAAGCGACTTGTTTCTTGTTTAAAACGGCTTTAAAAGCCGCTCTTAGAGCGATTTCGGTTTTTCCGAATCCGACATCGCCACAAATTAATCTATCCATAGGTATCGGTTTTTTCATGTCATGGAAGACTTCTTCAATAGCTTTTAACTGGTCTTTAGTTTCGATATACTCAAAATTATTAGCAAACTCTTCCTCCATTTTCGGGTAGTCGTCAAAAGCAAATCCATTGGCTTTTTCTCTATCGGCATAGAGCTTTATTAACTTATCAGCTATTTCTTGTACCTGTTTTCTGACTCTATCTTTCGCTTTTGACCAATCATTGCCACCAAGCTTAGACAATGCCGGTTTGTACCCTTCACTACCAGTGTATTTATGGATTTGATCAATTCCATCCAAAGTTACATACAGTTTATCGCCATTTTTATATTCGATATGGATATAGTCATTTTGTACATTACCAAATTGCATTGTCTTAATTTCCAAAAATCGACCAATACCATAATCATAATGAACTACATAATCTCCTGGAGACAAATCATTAACGCTTGAGAGTTTTTCTGATCGGCGATACACTGACACGTACTCACCGCGACGACGGCTGATATGCCTACGGTTCAAAGCTTCTTCAGTAATAACCTTTATGTTGAAAGATTGAGAGATTATGTCAAACGCACAACTGTCCAAAGATAGATAAACCTTTGTGTTTTCAGCGTTATCATAGTCTTCTCTTGAGTATGGTATTCCTTCAACTTCCAGTTTCTTTGCAAAACTTTCCAATGCCACTTGACTTTCAAAAGCGATAATTTGCCTAAATTTTCCAATACTGTTTTTGATATCTCTAAAGAGGAAAATGTAGTTGTCATTATATGTAATTACCTCTTCACCGAAGATAGAAAAAGTGTTTTTGAAGTTGTTTTTATAGGCATAATCTAAGTAATCGACCTTAATTCCGGGTTTAACAAGAAGTTCATTGAAATCATACAAGACATTAAAATCCATTTTTGGATAATCATTATTCTGCAAATACCATTCTTTTATTTCTTCAACCAATATTTGATTCTGTTCTATCGATCTGTGATAATCAAGAAAGAAAACTTGAGCATCTTTGGCGATGTTTACAACGGTGTGGTGGTCGTCGGTGATGAAGGGAAGATAGCGACTTAGTCTTTCTAATTCATCTCGATTTTTAAGTTTTTCTTTGTCATCTTTGATAATATCTAAAGCATCCTTGCTGAAATTAGTTATAGCAACCTTATCTTCGATTGTTTTTAGTAAAATATTTAACTCACTTTCATCATAAAAGAAATCAGTAAATGGGTAAATGGAAAAAGACTCCACCACAACATCGGATCTTTGTGTGTCAATATTAAAGGTTTTTATCTGATCGACCTGATCGCCGAAAAAATCGATTCTATATGGTACAAGCGAGTTTACCGGAAAGATATCTACTATCCCCCCTCTTATCGCAAAATCTCCTATTTTTTCTACTGTGTACTCTTTTTTATATCCGTACTCTATTAATTTATTTTTTAACCATTCTAAGTCATATTCATTTTCAATTTTTATCTCAATCCTTGATTCTTCCCATTTTTTTCGAGGAAACTGTGGCTTTAACAAGCCATAAAGATCGGTAATAACAATTCTTTTCTTATTTTGTAGGATTTTGATAATAGTGTTAATTCTTTCTAATTTGAATTCAATGGAACTGACCAATAATTCGTTTGTCAGAAATTCATCTTGGGGATAAAAACAAATTTCATCTTTTTCGAGAACCCTACTCAGTTTATCATATAGTATTTGGGCTTTATAAAGATTAGGAGTAGCAATGAAGATTGTTTCATCATTCTCATAGAATAAACCTAAAAGAACCAACAAAGCATTATCCTCATTGGTATTGTTAATATAGACCTCTTTACGCTTTTTGAATAAGGAATTTATGGCATTGAAGTCTTTGTTATCTCTAATTAAATTGATGACTTTTTTCATATAACCTCCACGTGCTTTTAGCGAGTTTTAAACTCGCTAGGGGTGTATATAAGGTAGGACTTATTTCTTACTTTGAATTTTGTAAGAAACTTTTAACAAAAGTTTTGTTGGGCCGAATCTTAACATGAATCGCAAAAATTTCATCTTGAAGCTAGGGATTACGAGAATTTTGTTTTTATCCAACCCTTTTAGGATACTTTCAACACACTTTTCTACAGATAAACCTTTCATTTTCGGGTTAGCATTGGCGACTTCGTTAAATTCGGTTTTAACTGGACCAGGACAAACAGTCATTATGTTGATAGGCACCTTATTTTGTTTAAATTCGTATGCCAATGCCATTGAATAATTGTAAACATATGATTTACTTGCCGCATAACTAGCAAGTAAAGGGGTTGGCAAAAACGCTGCCATCGAACTTATATTTATAATTGTGCCGCGACTCATTATCTTTGATATTTCCTTTGTAAGATAATGAACTGTTTTAATGTTCAAATCTAGCATCTGAAACTCTTTGGCGGTGTCATTGTCAAGTGATGCGCCATAAAGGCCGAATCCAGCATTGTTTACAAATAAATCGATATTTCTATTTTTGAAAGTATTTAGTAGAATTTTGCACTCATCTAAATTGGTTAGATCCAAGGACAAAATTTCAACTTTTATATTTACGTTTCTTAATAACTTACTAATTTCCAGCAATCTTTCCGTCCTTCTCGCTATTAAGACTAAATCGTATTTTCTTTCCGCTAATCTCAGCGCAAGTTCTCTTCCAATACCGGATGAAGCTCCCGTAATTACAGCTAACATGTTAACCTCCATTGTTACAAATAAAATTATATCATATATTTTGTTTTATTGTAAAAACAAGTGATAAATGTTCAATCAATTTCTATATTTACGGTGTTGACAACGCTTACATTATTAAGTATAATTACTGTGTAATTGAATACACACAGAGGCGCGAAATATTGGTATTAAATCTCATTTTTATTTTGGACGGATACAGATTTAAGAAGGAATGTTTCGCCGAAAGATTTGATTAGTCTATAAGTCAAAGTCTTGGTATTTAAACAAACAGTTTGAATACTGCCATTTGAACTAATGGAGAGCTGTTATATTTTATAATATAATGGCTCTTTTATTTTTATAAAAGGAGGAGAAACAAATGAAAAGTTTTACTATCGAAGAGATCAAAATTGGAGACAAAGCCGAAACAAAAAAATGTTTTAATGAGACGGATGTTTTGGATTTTGCCAGAATTTCAACCGATTTTAATCCGGCGCATGTGGATAAAGCCTATGCAGAAAAAACAATATTTAAAAAACAAATTGTTCACGGAATGTTGGTCGGTTCGCTGTTTAGTTCCCTATTTGGAGTTCAGTTGCCGGGATTAGGTAGCATCTATACAAAACAGTCTTTAAAATTCACAAAACCTGTTTATTTTGGCGACGAAATAACCGCAACTGTTATTGTAAAAGAATTGATAACAGACAAAAATCGTGTGGTTTTTGATTGTGTGGCAAAAAACCAAAATAATGATGTTGTCATCATTGGCGAAGCAGAAATCATGCCGCCGAGGAGGGTGTAAAATATGAAAAAATTTATAAAAAAGAATGAATTTATCAATCTGCTTAAAGATGAGATGACTATTTCTGTCGGTGGATTTTTGACAAACGGAACACCAGAAAAACTGATTGATTTAGTTATTGAATCCAAAGTTAAGGATTTGACTATTATTTGTAATGATGGGGGCTTTGAAGATAAAGGTGTCGGTAGATTAATTGTTAACAATCAAGTTAAGAAATTAATCGCTTCCCATATAGGAACCAATCCTTATGTTGGCAAATTAATGCAGGAGTCCAAAATTGAAGTGGAACTTGTTCCGCAAGGGACTTTAGCCGAGAGAATTAGGGCTTTTGGAGCTGGCTTAGGGGGTATACTAACGCCTACCGGATTACAGACTATTGTTGAAAATGGAAAACAAGTTTTGGAAGTCAAAGGGCGGAAATATTTATTGGAAGAAGCACTTGGAGCTGATTTGGCTTTAATCGGCGGTGCTGTCGCTGATGACTATGGCAACCTAAAGTATTCACAAACTATGAGGAATTTTAACCCTGTAATGGCTACGGCTGCCGAAATTGTTGTTGTCGAGGCTGTAAAAAGAGTCAGTGAAATTGACCCTGAAGATGTCATAACCCCTTTCCCATTTGTTGATTACATTTTGGAGGATTAATCTTATGAACGAAAAAGAAATAATAGCTTCAAGAATTGCATTAGAATTAGGCGATGGCGATTTGGTTAATTTAGGAATAGGCATTCCGACTATGGTAGCTGATTACATACCTGAAGGCAAACACGTAACATTTCAAGCCGAAAATGGAATTATCGGGCTTGGACCTTTGACTGAAGAAGAAACCAATATTGTTAATGCAGGAGGAATGAAAGCGACTATAAAAAAAGGTGGAGCTTTTATCGATACAATTACATCCTTTACCTTTATTCGAGGCGGACATATTGACGTTACCGTCCTTGGCGCATTGGAAGTTGATCAAGAGGGTTCAATAGCTTCGTGGATAATTCCAGGGAAAAAGGTTCCGGGTATGGGGGGAGCTATGGATTTGGTTACTGGAGCTAAAAAAGTCATAATTGCATTAAAACATACAAATAATGGTCAATCCAAAGTTTTGAAGAAGTGCAGCTTACCTCTTACCGCAGCGAATCAAGCAAATCTAATAGTCACAGAGATGGCAGTGATGAAAGTAGAGAAAGATGGTCTCCATTTGATGGAAGTACACCCAGATTATTCTATAGAAGACGTAATAAAGGCGACGGAAGCTGATCTGATTATAAATGATGTTCAAAAAATGAAAGGAGTAAATTAATGAAAACGACATTAAAACTTAGAATGTCCAACCATGATGCTCATTATGGAGGAAACTTAGTTGACGGCGCGAGAATATTAGGTTTATTCGGTGACGCCGCAACTGAACTTTTAATTAGAATGGACGGAGATGAGGGGCTCTTTAGAGCTTACGAGTCGATAGATTTTTTAGCTCCAGTATATGCAGGGGATTTTTTGGAAATAGAAGCTGAAATTGTTGAAGCCGGAAACACTTCGAGAAAAATGGAGTTCTTCTGCTATAAAGTAATAACTGCAAGACCGGATATTGCTCCTAGTGCTTGCGACGTTTTAAAAGATCGGCTTTTGACAACAAAAGCTATAGGCACTTGTATTGTGCCTAAGGGGTTGCAAAGACATGATGGATAAATTGATTATTACATGCGCAATTTCAGGTGCAGAAGTCACAAAAGAACATAATCCTGCGGTTCCGTATACAATTGATGAAATGGTTGAAGCGGCTCATCAAGCTTATTTAGCTGGTGCTTCAATTATCCATTTGCATGCTAGATATGATGATGGAAAACCAACACAAAACAAAGATAGGTACCGAGAAATAGTAAAATCCATAAAAGACAAATGCCCAGAGTTGATTGTTCAAGTCTCTACTGGTGGTGCGGTTGGAATGAGCAGAGAAGAAAGATCGGATGTTTTGAACATTAAACCGGAGATGGCGACGCTTGATTGTGGTACATTGAATTTTGGTGGCGATGAAATTTTCATAAATACTGAAAATGATATTATTTATTTTGCCAATAAAATGAATGAACTTGGTGTGATGTACGAAATGGAATGTTTTGAAAAAGGGCATATTGACACTACGCTGAGATTGATAAAAAAAGGTATTATTAAAGGTCATCTTCATTATAGCTTTGTTTTAGGTGTAAACGGAGGGATGACAGGAGAAGAAAGAGATTTTATCTTTTTAAAAGAAAGTTTACCAGCTGGATCAACATACAGTGTTGCTGGAATTGGTAGATATGAATTTACATTAGCCGAGCACTCAATTAAACATGGAGGACATGTCAGGGTAGGGCTCGAAGACAATATTTATATTGAAAAAGGAGTTCTGGCAAAATCAAATAGAGAACTTGTAGAAAAAATTGTAACAATGGCAAAAAAATATAATCGTGAGATAGCTACGCCAAAAGAAACTAGACAAATGTTGAAAATGGGAGAAAAATAAAATGAACAATCTATGTAAATATGGTACACACAGAGTAATATCACTAGTAGGAGCTTTACCACAAACAGCAGAAAAAATTAACAATGAAATGATTTGCCAAGACAATGAAATATTGGTAGATGTGGATACTCTTAATATTGATTCAGCTTCTTTCACACAAATAAAAAGTGTATGCAATTCTGACACCGAAAAGATGAAAGAAATGATTGAAAACATCGTAAACAATAAGGGTAAGATGCAAAACCCAGTTACTGGAAGCGGTGGAATGTTTTTAGGCAGAATAAAAGAAGTTGGAAAAAACTTAAAAGTAAAAGTAAAGCCGGGAGACAAGATTGCCTCTTTAGTTTCATTGTCATTGACGCCTCTAAAGATAGAAAAAATATTGAGTATCGATTTAACTAAGGACCAAGTAAACATCATCGGTCAAGCCATATTGTTTGAAACTGGTATCTACGCACAAATTCCTAATGATTTACCATCGGATATAGTTTTAAGTGCTCTTGATGTAGCTGGCGCTGCTGCTCAAGTTGAAAAATTGGTTAAGAAAAATGATACAGTTTTGATTTTAGGCGCTGGTGGAAAATCAGGATTACTATGTGCCTACCAAGCTAAAAAAAGTGCTGGTAAAAACGGTAAGGTTATTGCGGTAATTCACTCTGATAGGAGCCGTCACGACTTGGAAAAACTGGGTGCTTGCGATCACATTATCGTTGGTGACGCCACCAAACCAATGGAGATTTATCACAAAGTTAAGGAAGTAGCACCTGATATGGTGGATGTGACAATAAATGTTGTTAATGTTCCAAACACAGAAATGACATCCATTTTACCAACAAAAAGTAAAGGAACAATTTACTTCTTCTCAATGGCTACATCTTTTACCAAAGCCGCTTTAGGAGCTGAGGGAATAGCTTCCGAAGCTTTAATGATTATAGGCAATGGTTATACCAAAGATCATGCGGAATTCACATTGAACTTATTAAGAGAATCGAAAGAGTTATATGAAATTTTCCAAGAAAGATATGGAAGTGTTAAATAATGAAAATTACTAACGACAGCTATTTGGAAAGAAGGGCCAAGTATTTCCCTGAAGTAAAAGACAGCGATTGGTCTGATTGGCGTTGGCAAGTAAGAAATAGAATAAAAACTGTTGAAGACTTGGAAAAGTATATTCCTTTATCTCAAAAAGAAAAAAATGACATTTTTAGCGTTCTTTCTAAATTTAGAATGGCTATAACTCCTTATTATCTTTGTTTAATAGACCCAGATAATATTGATTGCCCAATGAGAAAGCAAGCAATTCCAAGCATTTATGAGATGAATATCGGTGAAAATGATATGCTTGACCCTTTAGCTGAAGACACTGATTCGCCGGTTCCGGGGCTGACACATCGTTATCCGGATAGAGTTTTGTTTCTGATTACGGATATGTGTTCCATGTATTGCCGTCACTGTACAAGAAGAAGGTTTGCTGGCCAAAAAGATCAAAAGATGCCTCAAGATAGAATAGATTTAGCTATTGATTATATCAGCAAACACCCTGAAATCAGAGATGTTTTACTGTCTGGTGGTGACGCGCTGTTAGTCAGCGATGAAATCCTTGAAGGAATAATCAAGAGATTAAGAGAAATTGACCATGTCGAAGTAATTCGATTGGGGACTAGAACACCGGTAGTGATGCCACAAAGAATAACTGATGATTTTGTCAATATGTTAAAAAAATATCATCCAATTTGGCTTAACACGCATTTTAATCATTATGACGAAATTACCATCGAATCTAAAGCCGCTATGGAGAAATTAGCTAATGCCGGCGTGCCTTTGGGCAATCAATCAGTATTACTTAGAGGAATAAATGATTCAGTTGAAATTATGAAGAAATTAGTTCAAAGATTGGCTTATATGAGGGTCAGGCCTTATTATATCTACCAATGCGATCTTTCTTTGGGTATTGAACATTTCCGTACACCGGTATCAAAAGGTATAGAAATTATCGAGGGACTGAGAGGACACACATCGGGGTTTTGTGTTCCGACTTTTGTTGTTGATGCACCTGGAGGTGGCGGTAAAATACCAGTAATGCCAAATTACGTAATATCACAAGCGCCTGGGAAAATAGTGCTTAGAAATTACGAAGGCGTAATTTCGACATATTCAGAACCAAGTAATTATGTCAATAAAGAACATTATGAAGATGCGAACGGTGTAAGTGGTTTGTTAGCGGGAAAGAAAATTTCTTTGGAACCAAAAGATTTGGAAAGAAGGAAAAGAACATCAAAAGAATAATCGAATTGTTAAAAGATTATCAAATCATCAGTATTGTCGGAAATACAAAAAACGCAGGCAAGACCACCGTTATGAATGAGTATTTAAGTCATTTTGATAGGTCGAATTTGGCAATTACGTCTATAGGATTGGATGGAGAAGAATTAGACCAGGTGACCAATTTAGAAAAGCCACAAATACTTGTTAGGCCAGGTTATTTGGTTGCCACTGCATACGACACATTGGAAAAGTTTACATGCGACTTTGAAATCATCAAGACTTTAGATATAGCTACATCTATTGGTAATGTGGTAATCATTAAGATAAATTCTATAGGTAAAGCTTTAGTTGCCGGACCTGCAAAAGTAAAAGATATGGCAATACTGATATCAGAACTAAAAAACTATCAATTGGAAAAAATTATAATTGATGGTGCTTTTTCGCGTCATGTTTTTGCCAAGATTACACAAGCTACAATCCTGGTAGTGGGAGCTAATTATTCCCGTGACATCGATGTGGTGGTTAATGATGCAGTTATTTTGTATAAAAAGTTTTCACTAAAGTATCATAATCTTAAAGACTTTTGTTTTGGCGATAAAATCTGTTTAATCAATAATGACGACATAGTGACAAATCTTGAATATTCGAGTTTAATAGGTAATGTGGATAGCTTTTTCAATTTAGATTTCGAAAATATATCCAAAGTATATTTTCCAAAATCCTTAACCAATAAATTTGTGGAAAGATTGATTCTTGAAAGAAGAAGATGTAAGTTTGACATCATTGTGGATTCACCAATTAATATCCAAGTGCACCACAACTTATTAAAAAAACTATTTCAGCTGGAAAATCAGCTTTATGTAATCAATCCCCTTAACGTGTCTTTAGTTTGTTACAATCCAGTGTCACCACTGGGCTATGAATTTGACAATGAAGATTTCAAGAATAAATTGAGTACAAGTTTAGGTAGAGAAGTATTTAATGTGTTAGAAGGTGAACGTGATGAATAAACTTAATATAAATCAAAATGTAGTTGAATCTTGTCGTAAGTATGCAAAAATAATTGCAAACGACGTCCAGAGTTTCATAGATCAACATACAACTGTTAGTGTTGAACGAGCAACTCTAAGACTTTTAGGAGTCGATGGTACTGATGAGTTCCAAGTTCCGCTGCCAAACAGAATAGTTGATGATATTGTAAAAAATGGAAATATATCTTTAGGCGTCAGCACTTACTTGGCAAGCGCATTAAAAGGTTCAGGATTAAATTTATCGGATTTTTTGAATGCCTATAAAAATGAAGAAGTAAATGTTTGTGGTCATGAAATTTTAGATAAAGATGCAACATTCAACATTCTTAATCCTTACTATGATTCCAGTTTGAAAAGAATTTTAGCAAATAAGGCTCAAAGAACCGACTTTTTGACAAAATATTCTCGTGAAAAAACCGATATTTACGTGATTGTGGCTACAGGAAATATTGATGAAGATGTTATACAAGCTGTTTCAGCAGCCGAGGCTGGAGCTGACATAATTGCAGTAATCAGATCTACTGGACAATCATTGCTGGACTATGTACCGTACGGCAAAACAACTGAAGGTTTTGGCGGAACATTTGCAACCCAAGAGAATTTTAAAATTATGAGAAAAGCCTTGGATGAGGTGAGTTTTAAACTAGGTAGATATATTTATTTAGTTAATTACGCTTCAGGACTTTGCATGCCTGAAATAGCCGCAATGGGAGCCTTGGAGAGACTGGACGTACTATTGAATGATAGCATGTACGGTATAATTTTCCGTGACATCAATATGCAAAGAACATTTGTAGATCAATACTTTTCCCGTCTTATAAATGCATATGCCGGGATAATCATCAATACAGGTGAAGACAATTATCTCACAACATCTGATGCTGTTGAGGAAGCTCACACAGTGACTGCTTCGCAATTCATAAATGAAGCATTTGCAAAAAAAGCTCATTTACCAAGTAAATTAATGGGTTTAGGGCATGCTTTTGAAATTGATCCAGAAGTTGAAGATAGCTTTTTGCTGGAATTATCGCAAGCACAACTGGCTAGAGAGATTTTCCCGGATGCGCCACTTAAGTATATGCCGCCAACAAAACATATAAATGGCAATATCTTTAGAGCTTATCAACAAAACGTGATGTTCAACATGGTTACAACAATCACCGGACAGTCAATTCATCTCTTGGGTATGATGACCGAGGCTATACATACACCATATCTATCAGATCGTTATTTGGCAATCAAGAACGCAAAAATGATTCAGAAATCAATGAAATCATTAGGTGATGAAATTAGTTATAAACCAGAAGGTATCATTCAAAAACGAGCTGTTGAAGTTTTAAATTCTGCCGAAAAACTGCTAAAACAGATAGCTGAAGACGGAATGTTCAACAGTTTGGCCAAAGGAGTTTTCGCTCAAACAAAAAGAAGTGAAATTGGCGGAAAAGGATTATCCGGAGTTTTTAGAAAGAATAAGAATTATGTAAATGTAGTTCTAGAAAAAATGGAGGAATCCTTCAATGAAGATTAAACCTTATGGTGATACGCTAAATGATGGCAAGGTGCAGGTTAGTTTTACTCTACCAGTTCCAAAGTCAGCCAAGGGAATAGCAGCTGCAAAAGAAATAGCGAAAGAAATGGGGATAATTGATCCTTCCGTTGTCCATGCGGAAAATTTGAGCGAGGGTTTCAGTTTTTATGTTGTTTATGGTAGCGTAAAAGCCGTCATTGATTTTGATAGGATTCACGTCGAGGAAATAACCAATCACGCTCTGGAGCGAGAAGAGATAGAAAAAATTATCAAAGACGAGTTTGACCGAAATATTGTATTTGTCGGAGCTTCTACAGGTACTGACGCACATACAGTAGGTATTGATGCGATCATGAACATGAAAGGGTTTGCTGGTCATTATGGTCTTGAAAGATATCAAGGCATTGACGCTTATAATTTAGGCTCTCAAGTTTTGAATGAAGATTTTGTAAAATTTGCTCGTGATAAAAACGCCGATGTGCTTTTAGTTTCTCAAACCGTGACACAAAAGGAAGTTCACCTAAAAAACATGATTGAGCTTGTAGAGTTATTGGAATCTGAAGGAATGAGAGATAAAGTAATACTTGTTGCCGGTGGTGCAAGGATTACTCATGAATTAGCAAAAGAATTAGGTTATGATGCTGGATTTGGACCGGGAAGTTTTGCGGAGGATGTTGCAACTTTTGCGATTACGGAACTTTTAAATCGAAAAAGAGGTGAAAAATAATGCCAATAGACAAAATAGATCAAATAGCAACCAAATTTGGTGATTCGGGTAATTCAAAAGATTTCGAAAACAAGATATATAGAAAATCCCATATTTTATTTGAAACACTAGGAACAATGGATGAATTCAGTTCCTATTTAGGCATAGCTTACCATCAATCCCATATTGAATTCATAAAAGAAATTCAAATGCATTTGCAAAACATAAATTCTCTTGTTGCCAGTGACTACGATTCGGATTTGTATAATATTTTAATACAGATTAAGCCTGAAGATGTCGAACTACTGGAAGTAAAAATCCAAGAGTTTTTATTAAAAAAACCTTTGGAAAGTAGATTTTATTTGCCTGGAAGCGAAAAATCTGAACCCGGGGCTTACATTGATTATGCTCGTGCTTTGGCAAGAAAAGCTGAAAGACAACTAAATGCATTTGTCGATTATACAAAAAGAGAAGATTTGGAACCAGCAAAGAAATATTTAAACAGATTGAGTGACTATCTATTCGTGCTTTCTTTCAACGTTTAAATTGGGTAATTGAGCTTGTTTAATTTCTAAGATTTTTTCTTTAAATCTTATAATCATTATGTTATAATGTTATATGTTATAAAAACGCTTACAAGTTTGTGGGGAGATTAGTTTGAAAACAATAGTTATAGGGGTTATCGGTGCTGATGTACATGCGGTTGGAAATAAAATAATTGAATACACATTAAAAAAATCTGGATATAATGTTGTCAATATCGGGGTTTTATCTACTCAAGAAGACTTTATCAACGCAGCAATAGAAACAAATGCTGATATGATTATGGTTTCTTCTTTATATGGTCATGGTGAAATTGACTGTAGGGGAATGAGAGATAAGTGTGTCGAATCAGGTATCGAAAACATTCTTTTATATGTTGGCGGAAATATCGTTGTCGGCAAGCAAGACTTTGATGAAGTTAAAAAAAGATTCTTGGAGATGGGATTCAATAGAATCTATCCTCCGGGAACATCCATAGATGATGCCTTAAAAGATATTAAAACAGATTTAGGAGAGTAAAATGGCAAACTATTTGCTAATAGATTTTGGCTCAACATTCACTAAATTATGTGCTGTTGATTCTGAAAAATGTGATATATTGGGAACTGCTTCCGACTTTACGACAGTTGAAACGGATATTACAGAAGGTTATCAAAAAGCTCTTAAAAAATTATTTGATAGAATCGGCCAGAAAATTGAGTTTGAGCAAATCATTGCTTGTTCATCAGCTGCTGGCGGCCTAAAAATGGCCGCTATTGGTCTAGTTAAAGAACTAACTGTGGAAGCCGCTAAGAGAGTTTGTCTTGGTGCTGGTGCGAAAGTTGATTTAGTTTTCTCCCATCATTTAAACAATAGTGAAATCAAACAGATTATTGATATGAAAATTGATATTATTCTATTAGCTGGCGGCTCTGATGGCGGTAATTCAGAAGCTGTGATTTTTAATGCTGACTTGTTGGGTAAGGCAGGAATAAAAATTCCTGTCGTCTTTGCGGGGAACAAATCTGCTCAAGATCAAATAAGTGAAATTTTCAATAAATATAACATGAATGGTCACATTTGTGAAAATGTCATGCCATCAATCAACGTTCTAAACATCAATAGTGCTAGAGATAAAATTAGAGAAATATTCTTAAAACAAATTATTGAAGCCAAAGGAATCAAAAAAATTGAGTCAGAGATTAATCGAGTTATTTTACCAACGCCGTCAGCTGTATTGGAAGCAGCCAAGTTATTGTCCGAAGGTTATTTGGAAGAAAGTGGTCTAGGAGAAATAGTGGTTGTTGATATTGGTGGAGCAACTACAGATTTATATTCCATATGCACTTCAACCAAAAGAAGTGATGTAATTGTCCAAGGCTTGGAAGAACCTTTTGCGAAAAGAACCGTTGAAGGCGATTTAGGCATGAGATACTCGGCTCCTGGTATTGTTAAATCGTTGTCAGAAAGAGAAATTAACTTCATCAATAAAGAAAAAGGCGTTGATATTGTAGAGGAAGTCAATCGCCGTTATAAAAATGTAAAATTGCTACCAGAAAATCAACATGACGAATTTATTGATCAATTTTTGGCGGAAATGTGTGCGTACAGATCTATGCATAGACATTGCGGCAGAATTACTGAAGTTTTGACCCCGATGGGAAAGGTTTTCAATCAAACAGGAAAAGATTTATCTGAAGTTAGTTATGTTATTGGTTCAGGTGGAGTAATAATTAATTCAAAACACCAATATGAAATTTTGCGTCAGACTACTAATATTTTAAATAATCCTTCAGAACTTAGACCTAATGATCCTGAGTTCTTAATTGACCATGACTATATTATGTTTGCCATGGGGTTGTTGGCAAAAATTCAACCGATGGTAGCATTAAAAATAATGAAAAATCATATAACCCAAGTTAGAGGTAATCAAGATGAAACTAGCAAATAAAAGATTGACAGAACAAGAATTTTTAGAACAAAGATTAGAAGTTTTAAAGACATGGCCTACCGGTAATGATCCAGAATTAAATTTGGATATAGCCGTCGAATATTTAAGAAATGTTCCTGAAGAAAAAAACTTTGCAATTGTTTTGAATAAAGCTAAAGCAACAAATGATACGCTCATTCAACCTCGTGGTGGGGTTCCCGTTTTGGCGGAGCATATCAAACTTTTGAATTATCTGTCTGCTTCGGGAGCAGATTGTTTACCTTCAACTATCGATAGCTACACTAGACATAACCGTTATCAAGAAGCCCAAAAAGGTCTGGAAGAATCTGAAGCAAAATGTAGGGCCTTATTAAATGGCTTTCCGGCTGTGAATCATGGAGTTGCCGGTTGTAAGAAAGTGCTTGAGTCAGTTGATAAACCGGTAGAAGCTAGACATGGGACACCAGACGCTAGATTATTATCGGAAATTATTCATGCAGCCGGTTGGACATCGAATGAAGGTGGGGGTATTTCCTATAATATTCCATATGCAAAATCAATACCTCTAGAAGTTTCAATCAAGAATTGGCAGTACGTTGACCGCTTGGTCGGTTATTATGAAGAAAGAGGCATCAAGATTAATCGTGAACCTTTTGGCCCTTTGACAGGAACTTTGGTTCCACCGGCAATTTCTAATACAGTAATGATTATTGAAACTTTATTGGCAGCGGAACAAGGGGTTAAGAATATTACTGTAGGTTATGGAATGGGTGGGAATCTAGTTCAAGATGTAGCGGCAGTTCATTCTTTGTACAATCAAACAATCGAATATCTTGACCGTTTTGGTTATAAAGACATGGAGATATCCACTGTTTTCCATCAGTGGATGGGTGGATTTCCAAGCGACGAAGCTGAAGCTATGGCACTAATTTCCTATAGTTCTTCAGTAGCTGCGTTATCTAAAGCGACTAAACTAATAACCAAATCACCTCATGAATCCGTCGGTATTCCAACTATGGAAGCTAATGGCTTAGGTGTAAAAGCTTCAAAGTTTATAGTAAATATGTTAAAAGATCAAACTATTTCTGAGAGTGATGATCTCAGAATGGAAATAGATCAAATTAAAAGAGAAGTCAATTGTTTAATCGAAACTGTTTTGAAAGTGGGAGAAGGGGACTTGGCTGTCGGTACTGTTAGAGCTTTTGAGCAAGGTTTGATGGATATCCCTTTTGCGCCAAGCAAGTACAATGCCGGTAAAGTTTTCCCCGCAAGAGATAACGAAGGCAGAATAAGAATTCTTGATTTTGGAAACTTAGCAATGTCTGAGGAAATTAAAGAATTCCATTATAAAAAAATTAAACAAAGAGCAGATTCGGAAGAAAGAGAAATTTCGTTCCAGTTGACTGTGGATGATATTTACTCCGTAAGTAAGGGAAAATTAATAGGAAGACCTTTGAGGAATTTAAAATGAAAATAAAAGACGTTGTATTGTCAAAATCATATACTGGATTTTTCTTTGATGATCAAAAATCAATAAAAAATGGAGCCGTTAATGATGGCTTCTTTTATGAAGGAACGCCGATAATAGAAGGATTTAGGACAATCAGACAATGTGGTGAAGCAATATCTATTCAGTTGATATTGGAAAATGGTGAAGTGGGAATCGGTGATTGTGCAGCGGTACAATATTCAGGAACTGGCGGACGTGATCCGTTGTTTTTGGCGGATAATTACATTCCTTTCTTGGAAGAAAAAATAGTGCCGCTTATGATTGGTCTAGATGTTAGTCAATTTAGACCTTTGGCAGAAAGATTTGACAGAATGACCATTGATGGCAAAAAATTACATACGGCAATTAGATATGGTTTAACACAGGCGTTTCTATCAGCTGTCGCTAAAAGTTCACGACTGACTATGGCAGAAGTAATCAGAAAAGAGTATAATATAACTGAAAAAGAATACAAAGCCATTCCTGTTTTCACTCAGAGTGGCGACGACCGTTATAATAATGTCGACAAGATGATTATTAAGGAAGCGGATGTTTTGCCTCACGCCCTAATCAACAATGTTGAGAAGAAGTTAGGAAAAAACGGAGAGTTATTGCTGGAATATGTGAAATGGATCAGGAATAGAATCATCAGGTTCCGTACCAGAGAAAATTACAAACCCGTTCTACACATTGACGTTTATGGCACCATCGGCATTGCTTTCAACAATGATTTGGATAGAATTATTGATTATCTATTAGAACTGGAAAAGGCAGCTCATCCTTTCATTTTGAGAATTGAAGGCCCTATTGATGGTGGCAACAAGGAAGATACGATAAAGTATCTCAAAGATTTAACTCGTATGATAGACGAAAAAAATTCAACTTTGGAAATTGTGGCTGACGAATGGTGCAACACTTTGGAAGACATTATCGATTTTGCTGATCAAAAAGCTGGACATATGCTGCAAATAAAGACACCAGATTTAGGCGGAGTCAATAATGTTTGCGAAGCAATTGTTTATTGCAATAAAGTAGGTATTGGCAGTTATTGCGGTGGTACCTGCAATGAAACAAATATTTCCTCTGAAGTAACAACCAATATTGCCATCGCTTGTATGGCCGATCAATGTTTGGCGAAACCAGGCATGGGAGTTGACGAAGGCTATATGATTGTAAAAAATGAAATGAATCGAGTTTTGGCAATAACAAAGAAGAGGTAAAAATTATGAAAGGTATCGCAGGAAGCAAAGAATCCAATGATTGTTTGATAAGCATAGAAACAAATGACAAGACCATTATTGAGATTAATAGTATTGTTGGAGCTTTTTTCTATAATCAGATTCTTAAAACGATAGAAGATACTTTAACTGAACAAGGATTGAAAAATGTGAAGGTTGTCGTTGTTGATAAAGGAGCTTTGGATTATACCATCAAGTCTCGGTTGTTGACGGCGATTGAAAGGATGAAGGAAGATGTTTAGGTCTTTGCTGTTTATTCCGGGAAATAATCCTTCGATGTTGCAAAACGCTGATGTTTTTTCTGCCGATGCCATCATTTTTGATTTGGAAGATGCCATCAGTATATCTGAAAAAAATAATGCCAGAAACCTAGTCAGAAACTATTTGATAAACTCGAGTGTTTTACCTAAGCAGATAATTCTTAGGGTTAATCCCATTGATAGCGAATGGTTTCATAAAGATATAGAACTTCTTAAAACCAACAAGATTGATTATCTTTTGATACCCAAGATGGATAAACTTACATCAGACAAGTTGACTGCTCTTCTTTCTGAGTATGAAGCAAAGAACAATATGCTAGAAACAAAAGTAATTGCTTTAGTTGAAACTGCACGAGGTGTAGAAGAATTGCCTTTATATGCCCAAAACAAAAGGCTTATTGGATTATTTATTGGAGCTGAAGACCTAGCTAATGATTTAGAAATAAAAAGAACAGAGTCTAGTGAAGAAATATTTTATGCAAGGTCAAGAATTATTTATCAAAGCGTAATTAATCATTTAATTCCGATTGATACGCCATATACAAACATCAATAATCCAGAAGGACTTTTGCAAGACAGTGCCTATGCTATGAGCCTAGGAATGAAAGCTAAAGCCGCTATTCACCCAAACCAATTAGATACAATAAACAAGGTTTTTTCTCCTTCACCAGAAGAGATTAAATGGGCTCAAGAGATAATAAAAATTAATCTTAGCAAGCCGGGGCATGGTGTTTTCCAATACCAAGGAAAAATGATTGACAAACCGATTATCAGTCGAGCTGAAAAAATTATTGAAAAAGCAAAAATATTTGAACTATTGTAGGTGATGTTAATGATTAATGGGGTTAAAAGATACATACCGGATAATTTAAAACCTTTTGTCTCCAGCGACGAACATTTAAATAAAGTCAGAAAAACAGTTTCTAAGAAGAGTAAAACAGATGAAACTGTTTTTTTACATAATATCCATGAAGTATTCAATGTCTTGAATATTACATCAGGCATGACTCTATCATTTCATCATCATTTGCGAAATGGTGATAAAGTCATGCAATTGGTAGCTCAGGAAATAGAAAAAAGAGATTTGAAAAACATCCATCTGGCCCCAAGTTCGATTTTTCCTAGTTATACAAAACTGGTTGATTTAATCAAGAATGGCAATGTTACTGATATTCACACCAATTACTTAAATGGCCCTGTTGCAGATACTATAAGTCAAGGCCATCTTCAGGGTAAGTTGATTATGAATACTCATGGCGGACGATCGAGAGCGATTGAAAGTGGAGATTTGGCAATTGATGTTGCTTTTATTGCTTGTCCAGTAGTTGATCAATTTGGTAATGGCCATGGCGCTATTGGAAAGAGTGCTTGTGGAACTTTAGGATACGCTATCAGTGACCTTGAGTACGCAAAAAAAGTTGTTTTAGTGACCGATACATTAATAGACACTTTGGTAACTCACCAAATTGACGGCGGATACGTTGATTATGTATTACTTATCGATTCAATCGGAGACAGAGGTGGCATAGTCTCGGGGACTACGGAAGTATCAAAGGATCCAATAGGGTTAAAAATAGCTAAAGATTGCGCTAATTTGTTGAACTATCTTGGTTTGATTAAAGATGGTTTTTCCATGCAGACAGGTGCAGGAAAAACATCTTTAGCAGTCGTTAAATTTGTGGAAGATATCATGATTAAGAATGGCATCATAGGAAGTTTTGCCTCAGGGGGAATTACAAAAGCATATGTAGATATGTTGGAAAAGGGATTGTTCAAGAATCTCTATGATGTTCAGTGTTTTGATTTGGAAGCGGTGACTTCATTTGCTAAAAACAAAAACCATCTTGCTATGTCTGCTAGTGAGTATGGAAATCCTTTCGAAGATAATCCAATCTGCAATCAATTGGATTTTGTTATATTGGGTGCTACAGAGATAGATCTAGACTTTAATGTCAATGTTACTACCGATTCTTTGGGCAATCTTATCGGCGGTAGCGGTGGACACGCTGATATAGCTTATGGATCAAAAGTTTCCATAATTATTTCACCATTGATTAAATCGAGAATACCAATCATTAAAGAGCGTGTTATGACGGTGACCACTCCTGGCTCAGATATAGATATTTTGATTACCGAAAGAGGAATTGCGGTAAACCCATTACGAAAAGATCTTTTGAAAAAACTTGAAAACAGTCCATTTACATTATATAAAATTGAAGAATTGCTTTCAATTACACATAGCATTACCGGTGTGCCAAGACATATTGAAACAGATGAAAAAATCATCGGTTATGTCGAATATCGAGATGGCACATATCTTGATGTCTTGAGAAAAGTTAAAGATGAATATTTTAGATAACATATTGTCAGGAAGAGAAAAAAGATCAAAACTTATAGAAGAATATTTAAACTCTTATGAAACTGTCGTTAGCATTAAAGCAAACATGCCCGGCACAGAAAAGAATAACTATTTAGCTTATCTTTTGATCAATGCTTTTTCTTTTATCGTTAAATCATTCCCATCGGTTACTTACGACTATCATCAAAATGATGATGGTCCTTTTGTTTTAGTTTTGTTAAATGGATTTAACTCCAAATCGATAAAAAGACAAATGATTTCAATTGAAGAACATCATGAGTTGGGTAGGTTTATTGACCTAGATGTATATGATAGATATGGAACTGTAACAATTAGGAAGCAAAAAAGAAAATGCATAATCTGCGATAATCAAGCTTCCATCTGCATAAGGAATCAAAACCATACTGACGTAGAAATAATTGATATAATAGATAAGAAAGTTAAAATCTTTTATGAAAATAACATTTCTCAAATCTTAAATCAGAGTATAATGGAAGAGTTAGAACTTGATCCCAAATTTGGT
>ENA-UPTA01002118-UPTA01002118.1-activated-sludge-metagenome-genome-assembly--contig:-NODE-2118-length-20909-cov-11.422413_pt1 | contig 20909 bp, 21 predicted proteins | sample MGYA00238184_ERZ773361 | MGnify/ENA primary metagenome ERZ773361 (study PRJEB29100, sample SAMN05720205) | activated sludge metagenome | isolation source: anaerobic digester from wastewater...
TACCAGACTCTTTGTTGCCTAAAATGAGCACAGAATCTTTACTGGATTCATTACTCCTTCATCCTATCGGCTGGGATCAGTTAGAAAATCAATCAGAAAATTTATTCCTCCTATCTATTACACCATTCTTTTTTAATGTTACTTATGAATTATTGAGCAGAGAAGTTGAAGACCGATATAATTGGCGATTGATGGTAAAAGTTAGAGAATTTATACCTCAAATAAATTTTTTACTAAGCCATTCATTTATTTTAGAAAAATTAAGAAAATACTCATGGCAAAGTTTTGATTCTATCATAGACTACATCCGAAGACACAATAAAAATAATGTATTGCCTATTTCAGCTTACCCATTAGTTGTAAATATTATTAGAAATGACAATATTTATAAAATCGATCTTGAGGATGAAAATTCTCTTACAATCAAAGATATTAACAAATCTGGTGGGATTGATACATTAGTTCATGTTTTAGACAATTATTTACACGAGAAGTATAGATTTATTGATCGAGATGAATCTTATCCTGTAAAGACTGTCAAAACTGCAACTGGTGATATTTCATATTATCGAAATAAAACTGGTGATATTGATATTGAATATGGAGGAGTAGGTATTTCTCATGGTAATATATACTTGGATAGCTTAGGTAATGAATTAGTTATCGATAATAACCATAAAACAGGTTTATCCATTGATGAATATTTTAAACATAGGGGAGGTTACAATAACAGAGTCTCTAGCATTCTCAATGAAAAAGGTATGGGTAAAGGAGGTAGAGTAAGGGATTGGTATGAAAAAAGGATCAATCTTGATAGCCTCGATCAATTAAAAGCAATTGGATTTGATCCATATCCATATGTTTTCAATGAAGTCCCTAAGAATATTGACAATTTCTTGTATGCAGCTTTTTGGAGCAAAGCAATAATAATTGGAGAAGTTTTAGAGTCAGATAATATTCCTCCAAGAGTAACAAGATATAATTGTAAATACAAAATTAAAATTGATGAAATAATTAAATCTTCACCAGAATTAATCAATAAATCTGTAATTGAATGTGATTATTTATACGATGATATGCACACTGGTAAAGCAATAATTCCCATAAATACAAAAGCCGTCATTTTTTTAATGAACGCACAACAAGACAAATTAAATGCAGGATTACTAAGAATGGCAACTTGGTATGATATAAATGGAGGTAATGTAACCTACAATAAAAATTACCTCGGTTGGAATAAAGAAAGAATAATGCCTTTGAATGAGTTTAAATCAACAGTAATAAGACTTCTTGAGATAAATGATGCGGATAATTTCTTTAAAAGATCATGGATTAAAAAATAAGCTCAAGTTGAAGGTGGACATGAACTCAAGTGCTACAACTGCTAACATAGGCAAAATATCACTGACTGGTTTATGTGACTTGTGTGGTGCTTTTAGCCTTGACCGTTAGCAGAAATAGCACTTGAGTAATGAAAAAATAAACATATGGGAGTAATGATGAACAAGACCAGATTTATAGTGATTTTTACTCTAACATGTTCTCTTTTTGCGAGTTTCATTTATATATCACTCGAAGATAGAATAAAAGCATCTGAGCTTGTAATTATTGGTAAAATAGACAGCCTGAAAGCTAATGCAATTGATGTTACACAGAAAAATGGTTTTCCAAATACATTTTTAAATATTGCTTATATCAAAATTCACAAAATATTATCGAGTAAATTATCAGGAATTGATACATTAAATACTATTCCTCTTGTTATGTATTCTATTAAAGGTAAAGCTGTATCTGGTCTTATAATTCATAAAATTGGCAAGTATGGTATTTGGATTCTTGATAAACAAGATAAAGATAAATTATTCTCTTCCAAATCTTTTTTGAATAATCACCAAAATATTGATTCTTTACTTAAAGTTTTAGACATTGATAAAAAAGATATATTTTCTGCAACCCATCCTAACGATTTCCATGAAATTGATTCTTTAAATAAAGTTTTAGACACTATTAATAAGCTTGAATTAGATTTAAAAGAATTGGAAAACAAAGGTACGCATGATTTGCCGAAATAAGATTCCCGTGGACTCAAGTGCTACGAACTGCTAACATAGGCAAAATATCACTGACTGGTTTATACGACTTGTGTGGTGCTTTTAGCCTTGACCGTTCTGCGACAACCCACACCCTAACTAAGGAGGAAAAATGTTTAAAAAAATTATCGACGAAATCAAAGAAGACTATTATCAAAGTAACTTTCCAAATGATGGTCAAAGATTTGTGGCTTGGTATCTTCGGAATATCCATCTGAGGGACATGAACGAGACAAAAGATGACATAACTGATGGTGCAGACGATAAACAGATTGATGCCATCTTCATTGATGAAGAAAAATCGACGATTTTTATAATTCAAGGCAAATTTATTTCTGAGAAAAGCGTCGATGCTGGCCCATTAAGGGAAGTTCTTTCTTCATGGATTCAATTAAGAGACTTAGTTCGCTTACAAGAAGTAGGTAATAATAAATTAAAAAGAAAACTTTCTGAAGTCGCTCGAGCTCTAGAAGATGATTACGATATTGCTTTTGAGTTGTTAACAACAGGGAATTTGACAAATTCCGCAAAAAACGACTTGGCAACATTCCAAAAACAACTTGCCGAAATGAGTGATAAAGATGATCTTGTTTGTTCGATAATGGTTATTGATCAGGATGAAATCAAAAGACGATATGATATTGCACTTGAAACTGATAATCCATCAGTTAACCATAAAATTGATCTTTCTCTCATTAAACACATCTCTCTTGAGATAGCTGGCAGCAAAGTTTTAATTGCCTCAATTCCTCTAAAAGAAACACTTAAAATGCCTGGTATTAAAGATGGCACATTATTTCAGAAGAATGTCAGACAAAGTTTGGGATTAAATAACGCCGTTAACAAAGGCATCCGACAAACTATCTATAGCGATAGATATAAAGACTTTTTCTTCTTTCATAATGGTATTACTGCAATTTGTAACAAAATGGAAGTTACAAACAATTTTCTTTCTTTACACGGCTTAAGTGTAGTAAACGGTTGCCAGTCCTTAAATACTATTCTTAGTTGCAGTGAAAAAGTAAAAGAGCTTGATGATACTTTTATTTTATTCAGATTTTACGAAATACCTCAAAGAGAAAGAGCAGACCGAATTAGTATTAATACAAATTCTCAGAGTTCTGTTAAGCCTAGAGACCTGCGAAGCAACGATAAAAGAGTACTCGCTTTGAAAAAAATTTACGAACAAAAATATCCTCATGGATATTTCTCAATTAAAAGAGGTGAAGTCGCACCTGCTGATAAAAACAAATTATTTGTATTAGATTTATCCGATATGGCTAAATATTTAATTTCGTGGCATTCTCAAAGGCCAAATATAGCTTATAGTGAAACTAAACTATTTGACAAGTATTTTGAACAATTATTCAAAAGAGATTATAAACCCGAAGATGCCCAAGCTCTGAATTCTTGGATGCAAAAAATATTAGAAAAATGGACAAACTCTAATCCTTTAAATCTTAACGAAACGCTTTTAGCTATGAAAGCCTATGCACCTTTCCATCATCTATATGCAATATCAATGTGCTTTGGGATTGCAAGTAATTTTCCTGAAAGAGTACCAGCACCATCTAAAACTTTTGAAATTGCACAGCGTAACAATCTTGTTGATGAAATCGTAAAAATTAGCGGTATCAGTCTGAATATGGCATTGGAGGCTGCTGCTAATGAACAACAACCTGGTAATCGTGTTTTCAGCCCTCAGAACTGGATAAAAGCTAAAACTTGTTTAGCAGGCATCAACTTTGCTATTAGAAACTATTTTCAGATGCTTCCTATGATGCCGGGTGGTGGGGAAATTAAGAATAAATTAAATACTGCATTGATAATCGAAGCCGATAGCTTCGAATATAGATGGGCTGCAGATTAAGAAAAGATCTAAGCATATTGTGATTATTATGGTGGGGTGTGGGTCGTCGCAGAACATAGGCAAAATATCACTGACTGGTTTATGTGACTTGTGGGGTGCTTTTAGCCTTGACCGTTGTCTGCAATTGTTACAAATTATTATGGATAAAATATGTGCATAAGTTTATGTTAAGATATTAAAATCAAAGGTGTACAAAATGAAGAAATGGTTACCTATCGTACTTGCCGTAATGCTAGCAGGAATTATATTCTGGTCATGCTCAGATGACTACAGCACAGAATCACCTGACCCGATTGAAATGGTTTACATACAAGGTGGTACATTCCAGATGGGCGACAGCTTCAGCGAAGGCAACTCGGAGGAATTGCCGGTTCACAGTGTGACACTGGACAGTTTTTACATTGGAAAATACGAAGTAACACAGGCGGAGTGGTCTGATTACATGCCTGCTGAGAACTGGAGTTCTTATGGAACCGGTGATAATTATCCTGCGTATTATGTAAGCTGGTATGAAATAATCAAATACTGTAATTTAAGGAGCATAGCTGAGGGTTTGACCCCAGTTTACACGATAACCAGTTCAACTGATCCGGCAGAATGGGGAGAGGTTCCGACAGATCATAATACGGTTTGGGATGCTGCGATCTGCAATTGGAAGGCAAACGGGTACAGGCTGCCAAGCGAGGCCGAATGGGAATATGCTGCTAGGGGCGGTCTATCAGGTCAAAGGTTTCCTAATGGAGCTACTATTTCTCATTCTACAAACGGAGACACGCAGGCGAATTATTGTGCACAACCGTCATTATATACTTACGATGTAAGTCCTACAACGGACTATAATCCGGTCTACTATGGAACTTCTTCACCTGTGGGTAGTTTTCCGCCTAATGGATACGGCATTTACGATATGGCAGGCAACTTGTGTGAATGGTGCTGGGACTGGTATTCGAGCAGTTATTATAGCATCAGTCCGAGCAGTAACCCTACCGGACCTACTACGGATTCCTTCCGCGTCGAGCGGGGTGGCTATTGGAGCTACACTGCCAACCACTGCCGGGTTGCTAGTCGCTTCTATTTGTTCCATTTCCCGAGCTACAGCGACAAAAACATCGGCTTTCGGCTTTCGAGGACGCCCACTCCGATACCGAGTAGATAATTTGCTTAGGCACTTTTTGATATTTGTGACAACAGCAGACAACATAGGCAAAATATCACTGACTGGTTTACTTGGACTTGTGGGTGCTTTTAGCCTTGACCGTTAGCAGAAATAGCACTTGAGGACTACTTGAGCTTGAGTTTATAAAATAGGATGCAATGTATGAAAAATAGATTGGTGATATATACTTTAAGAATTTCTTTGTTAGTATTCGTTTTTCAAAACAATATCTTTAGTCAATCTATAAATTATGTAGATATTGAGAAACAAATCGATCTGAAGACTGATTCTCTTCCAACATCATATCACAGGGATAAATCTTTTCCTGTTAAAACAATCAAAACAGAAAATCGTGAAATTACTTACTATCGTAATTTAAGTGGAGATATTGCTGATTTGAGTGGTGGTATATGGTTAGAAAGTTATCAAATTATTACAGATAAGGAAGGTAAGCAGCTTGCCTTAGACAGGCATTTCCATCCTACAGGTTTGACCATTGATGAATATATTATTCACCAAGAAATGTATTATAATCGTATATATGAAATCCTAAATGAAAAAGGTATTTCAAAAGATTCCGCTGTTGGTAGTTATATTATGTGGCATGATAACAGGTTGAACCTAGATAAACTTGAAGAATTGAAAGAAAATGGTTTTGATCCATTGCCTAAAGGCGGGGTTGGTATAGGCGGGGGAATACTATCTTCTGCTTTTCTATCAGAAACAGTAATAATAGGTGAGGTTATCCAAAAAAAAGAAGTCGATATGAATAATATTTCTTTGAAATACTATAATGAATTGAAAATTGCTGTGTCCGAAGTAATAAAAGGTGCATGTAAGGATACTATAACATGTGTGGAATATGATCAGAAAATCCCAATGAACAAGAAAATACTAATTACTCTCGACCATCCAGCAGGTTACGGTTACAACCATTTTTTATTAGGTGTTTTCGATTGGTACGAGATAAATGATGAAATGGTTACTGAACCATCAACATCAATAGTACGTGTAAAGAGATCCATACCGTATGAAGAGTATAAGCTTAAATTAAAAAAATTATTAGAGATTAATGATACTGATAATTTCTATAAAAAGACTTGGATTAAAGACTAAGCTCAAGTTGAAAGGGTTACTATGGACTCAAGTGCTACATCTGCTAACATAGGCAAAATATCACTGACTGGTTTTTGTTACTTGTGAGGTGCTTTTAGCCTTGACCGTTACAGGACATTTCCTTGTTAAAAGATTTCTCTCTCGATTTCAATGGGCTTAATATTTAGGTAAAATTTAAAAAGCTTCTATGTTTTTTTCAGCTTATTATTCTTTGGTTGAAAATAAATTTGGTATTTCTTCTTCTGTAGCACCAATTTCAAATATAGGTGGGAGCTCAACATTTCCGGTAGTTTTTGTAAAGAGTTGCTTATCACCTGTATTGAATACTTTCCATAATTTTTGGTCATTTGTTATATAAATAAAATAGTCGAGATCATCAATATTCAATCCTTGAATGTGTTCGACTTGGAATTTAGCATTTGCCCAGAAACCAACTCCAATCTTTAATAGCTTTGGAGCTTTATTGTCAAAGAGCTCGAAGAAAGTATTGATAGCTTTGATGTAATTAGTATCACTCTTATATTTTGATAACTCATTAATCTCTGATTGTAAAGATTTTTTTGAAAACTTACCTTTGTTTTCTTGTAATGATGAATGACTTTCTGGTAAGTAACTTATAATGTCTATGTACCTTCTTTTCTGTTTTCTGCCATTCTCCTTTTCTGCAAGAACAACTCTATCACCCTGCGCACCAGGATAACTCACACCAACAATTTTATACCCGTTTTGTTTTAATACATTGTGTACAGAAATATATGTTATATCATCTTCATCAAACAACTTTCTTTCATGCAAAGGAGTAACCGGAGGATTTTTTGAAAAATCCATTTTGGGCTTGATCTTGCCCCAAAGTAACTTAACTTTTATAGCTCCCTCAGTATCAATGATTTGAAATTCCTTTGCAAATTTGAATAAGGTACGCAGCGGTTTATTTAAATTGTCGAAATGTTTATTTAAAAATTTTGTTAAGTCGATCTCAATTGTCTCAGAATTGTTTTTTGAATATTTTTTTACAATATTTTTAAAATCCGAATTTGAATATAATCCTGAACCTAGCATAAAGCAGTTGAGATAATTATATGCTACCTCCAAAGATGTGTTTTCGATATATTCTGTGATTTCATCCTCTTTTGGTGTGTCTTTGTACCATGATTTGTTTTTTTCATCAAAAAGCATCTTGGCAACTACTACTTCAGAAATTGTACCGTAAAAAGCAAGCATTCCTCTTTCAGGATCCATCGCATGTCCAAAACGATTTAATTTTAGATGAAATCTACTTTCGTCTGGTTTCCATTCTGTTCTTGTAGTATTCTGTTTTGTAATGTCTGGAATTATAACTTTGGAAATTTCATCATGCCATTCTCTCACTGATTTTAATTTCATCAATTGCTTATCAAAATATTTTAGCCAATTTTCTTTCGAGAAATTGTACTGCAAAGAAAATTTTAAAAGCTCATCAACAAAATATTCTAAACTATTAACTCGCTCAGGACAGCTCAAATATTCAGAATTTACTAAAACATTACCCTTTTCGTCACAAGGCCAATCAAAATGTAATGATAACTTCCCATACTTTTGCATTATCGCAGCATAAGAAATTCTGAAATCGAAATTGGTATTACCGCCATGTTTGCTTTGAGATTTTTTATTAAGAGGTGATAATTTTCCGTAAATACAATTATTCTCAACTGATGATACGATACCGTCGAATCTTTGAAGTTCATGGTCTTCGGTAAATACTGCTGTCGAAATTTCAAGTTGGAAAAGTGGAATTTCATTTCCGTCTTCAATAATAGTGAATAATATGTCTGGGTCCTTTAAATAAACAACAGGTGCGACTTGTTTTGAATAAACTCGGTGCGATCCGATAAGTTTAATAAGTTGCAAATTTATGTTTCCGCTTTTAAATGCTTCAGTTTTCTCAACGAGTGGCTTTATAAAATGTGCGGCTTGTTCTAAACATTCAAAATATACTCGTAATTCTTTCATACTTTTTCCAAAATTATTAAATGTTCTTTCTTGCCTTTTTGAGCGTATGTAGGATTGAAAATTCTTGAATGACTTGATAAATCCGACGATAAAATTTCTTTTACAGTAAAACCGATTTTTGGCGCAAAACCCGAAATTTCTCTTTCAATTTTTACCAATTCCTTTTTTATTACGCTGTCACCAATAACAATGAAGGCATGGCTGTTTGGTTTCAAAACTCTTTGCATTTCTGCAAAGCATTTAATCAAATCTTCGTTCCATTTCTCTTTTTTCTCTTTCAAACTTGAATATTCTCTCCTTGATCCGATTTCGTTATATTGCGCAAACTTTACATCAAGGTCAAGCCATCTCTTGCGGAATTTGTGATACAGGTAGTAATCGTAAGTGTTTGCGTAAGGCGGAGATGTAATAATTATATCAATGGAGTTGTCCGCAATAAAATCTAAATTTCTACTATCCGCATTATACAAATGCAATTGCGTATCGTCATGAACGAGTTCAGTGAATTCAGCCATTCTTGAATTATATTCTTTTGCCCTGTTACAGAACTGATCCAGTGTGTAACCGTTTTTTATATTTTTCTGAATCGCAGCAAACCTTGTATCACTTTCTTGATTTGACACTTTTACGATGATTGATGAAAGCACTATTTTCAGAAAATTCTTTATTTCGTAATCAGTTTGCTTTGAAATCTCATTCAGCAAGAATGTAATTTCTTCTGAAACATTATTTTGGAACCAATGATCTTGACCTTCTATTTGTTTGATTATTATTTTCGGTCTTTTTTCAGATTTCCATGTCGATATTTCATTTTCAATTTTTAAAATAAAACTTTCCGCTACTTTAAATTGTTGTTCAGTGAGTGGAGTAGCTTTCACTTGTGATAATAAAACTGAAAGACCGTTTACATCTACACCTATCGCGTTTAATCCAAAAATTCTTGCTTCAACTAAAGTAGTACCTGAACCACAAAAAGGATCAAGAACAGTTTGGCCTTTTATTGCGTAATCTTCTAATATTTTTTTAGGAAGTTGAGGTGGAAATTTTGCAGGATAAGGATGCAAAGAATGTGTAAGGTATGATGTATCTTCACCAGTAAAACTAAATTGAGACTCTCTTGTTTTCATCATTTTATTTTCGATTTTCTAAATATTACTATAAACGAGCAATTCTGATTTGAATAAAATACGCTCGGATATCCAAGTAAAACTAATCTGCGTTGGCCTGTTTGATCCCAAATTATCAGGTCATGGAATTGCCAACCTACTTCTTGACCAGCAATCGCTAGATCAGAATGAAACGGGACATAAGGAATTTTATTTTTTGTATCTCTATAATCTTTTACTACCCAACAAGAATAACCGTTAGGTTTTGTTATTTCGTAATTGTCTTTGAGCACTTGTTTTATGCCTTGTAGGAAATCTTTATAAGGTAAATTTCCAAAATCATTTTCACTCTTGCTATATTGTTTTACTGTACTATTATTCTCATGTTTTATGATTGAGGTCTTATGTGTTGTCGCACGGTCAACTAAAGATTTCTGAATAAAGTCAGCGTAAGGTGGAGATGTTACTGTAAGCTGTACTTTTTCTTTACTAATATGTTTTGACATATTTCGGCAGTCATCGTTGATTATTTTGTAGTTATTATTATTATTCGCAAACAATCCTTGTACATCGTCGAGCCATTGCTGGGCAATATTAGCGAATTTAGGATTTAATTCGATTCCTACTCCGTTTCTGTTTAATCCCTGCGCTGCAATAATAGTTGAACCTATTCCAAGAAACGGGTCAAATACTGTATCGCCTTCTGCTGAATACATTTTTACTAGGCGTTCTGCAAGTTTTACAGGATATACTGCACCGTGTTCGAGTTGGTATTTATTTCTTGGTGATGAAAGATTATTCCAGACTGGATTAAAAATCTCATCTTCATTTATTACATTTTTTGAAAGTAAAGCCCATTCACTTGGTGTCAACCCATTGAAACCCAGTTTAGATTTTTTTTCTTCTTTGTCGAGTTCACGATCAACTAAATAAGGTGTAATCGGTTCAGCTACAATGTTTGTTTTTATATTTTGCTCATCCTGCACTTTTTGAGTTAGATATTCCCACACATCATTTTTCTTGATGTGTGTTACTCCATCTTTTTTCTTAGAAGGTATAATTTCTTTAGTGACATATCTTCTGACAGAAACTTCCGAAACTTTTAGCAGATTAGCTGTCTCTTTAATCGTTAAAAGCTCTTCTTTGGGTTCTGTTGTATTTTTTTTTGTGTTCATTTTTCCTCGATATTTTTCTTTCCGAATATACACATATTTATATATCTTTCCCACAACTATTTTATTAAAATTCTTTATCTTTTTTGCCCATTGAAATCGAGAGAGAACTTGAAACATCCTGTAACATCGGCAAAGTGAAATGGGTTCTACTGTACTTTATTTCCACTTCGCTTAGCCGTATCCGTTAGAGCCAATATGTTTTTCTGACTGGTGTCGAAATGTTTGAAATTAATAGAATAAGCGCAAACCTGTTTCTAGTTGATTTAAAAATATTTATCCGATATTTTTACGGATTATTGATAAATTAAAAAATTGTTCGTATATTACTTACTTGGAAATTGTAAAATTGGATCGTATTTATGAAAGAGAAAAATAAAGAAACTGTGAAGGAAATAATTATGAGCGATATGTCGTTAAAATATCGTCTGCTTGACAGAAGCGCAAAAGAAGAAGTTAATGATTTTATTAATTTTCTTTTCAGCAGGCAGTCAAATAAGAAAAGTTTATCTATAGCCGGATATAAGAAGAAAATCTTATCTGTTTCTATATGGAAAGATTCTGATTTAGAAATTTTCAAAGAAAATCAGAAATTATTTAATTCATGGGCTATTCAGGAATGGTAGTAGATACCAGTATTTTTATCGAATTCCTTCGAGCAAAAGATAAGAAGAAAACAGCTTTGTACGCTATTGATTCTAAGGTTCAGATTTATATTTCCTCAGTTACCCTTTATGAGCTTCTAATGGGAGCAACTAACGAAGATAAAATTAATGATATAAAAGTTCTTACAGAAGACTTGGTCGTACTTCCGTTTGAAGAACACGTTTCAAGAAAAGCAGCGGATATCTACCACATTTTAAGATCAGAAAATAAAATGATCGAATTCAGAGACATATTTATTGCCGCTACTTGTCTTGTCTATAATTTACCTTTAAAGACCCTTAATTTCAAACATTTCGAAAGAGTTCAAGGCTTGGTTCTAAAATAACCGGTTTTGTGAGAAAAACATACTAGGCTCTAACATTGGCTACATAGCACAGACTGGTATTTACGACTTGTGGGCGCTTGTAGCCATGACCGTTGTGTGAAATATTTAATTTAAATGGAGAAGAAAAAATGCGTTACAAATTATTACTGATCATCATAAGTAGTATTATTTTATTGGTTTCATGCTCTGATTCAACTGAAGCTGAAGGCGATGAAATCTCTGTTGTGAATCAAAAAATATTCCAGGATTTTACCGGTCGTAAAATGATCAAATCGACAGATAATTCTATCATTTTAGGAGTATCAAACGGTAGTGAACCGGGGATAATAAAACTGGATTTAAACGGGAATAAAATATGGGAAAAATACTATTCAACAACAAATTATGGGGGTGGATTCTTTATAGATAATCTTACAGAAACGTCAGATAAAGGATTTTTATTATGTGGTAGCGGAAAATCCGGACCTAGCGGTTTTCTTACTAAAACTGATAGTTTAGGTAATTTAATCTGGAAAAAAGACTCAATCCATGCATGGTTGTATAGGAAAGCATTAGAAAATAATTCAGGGGAAGTAATTTATGTTAAACATTCAGGCACAGTTGGAGCTGAGGTCGAAAAATATGATTCAATTGGTAATCTGATTTGGAGTGGGTACTTTAGATATAATGTAAATAATATTGATCTTCCTATAGCACAAATTTACGATTTTGCAATATCTCCTGAAAATGACATTTATATTATCTATAGTTCGCATACAACTAAACTTGTTGAGTTTAGAATATCAAATGAAGGGAACTTTGAATATGGAACTTTTTATGATCTTAACTGCAAAGCTGGATGTATTTTTTTTAAGGATTATACACATTATATTTTTGGACGATATGATGCTTTTGAAGACGACTATTATTCTTTTCTATATAGAATCTCGCAAAATTACTGGACTACAGAAAAGTCTTACGACCAGCTGAAAAGCTTCAATGGGTACTATGCTAATAATTTTACTGATGAAGGCGGTTTGCTTGCTACTGATTATGACTGTATTGTTCAACTTGATGCAAATTTTGAGTTAGATTGGAGTTATGAGGTTGACTGGACGACAACCGAAGACCGGTTTGAAAGCACTATTGAAACAGGGGTTAATATGTACGCATTACTAGGTACTACAAAGTGGACAGAAAACGACTCTACAAAATCAGGAACATTTTTAAGATTTTTTAAGAAAAATTAAATACTATCACACAACATTGGCTACATGACACTGACTGGTTATTACGACTTGTGGGGTGCTTTTAGCCATGACCGTTAGCTGAGTCGTTTTTTACAAGGTAATGTATTTCGGTATCTATGGGTCCGAGTCTATGCCCTTGGAATTATTAGTACTTTCTACCTTTCTTTGAACACATAACCTTTACTGAGAAATCCTTTTTTCACACAAGCACAAAATACAACGTGAGAAGCGTGAGAATAAATACCACCGGAGTGATGATCAGTCCTATTTTTAAAAAGTACCAATATGAAATATTAAGTTTTTTCTTTTTCAAGATCCTCTTCCACATGAGTCCCGCCAACGCGCCTATTAGCGTGAGGTTCGCGCCGAGATTGCTCGCGGCTATTACTGCGTAGGCTGCTCCGTAGAATGATGCATCCGGAGCTATGAACTGATCGCTGACTAAAATATTACTGTAAAGTATGGTCGCAGGCTGATTGTTGATTATGTTGACGAGTAGAAATCCTATCGTTCCGTTGAAAAAGATGCTGCTCCCCAGACCGCCTGAAATGTCCGACAGATAAGCCGCGAGCGAATCAACAGCTTCGATGATCTTAAGATTTGCGACTAATATGAAGAATGCTAGAATGAACGGCAGTATCTGCCAGGGCATTTTTTTGACCGTTTTCTGGAAGCTGCCCAGCCTGAATATCAGGTCCTTGATGATAAAAACTGCTGCAAAAGCCGTTGTTACTTCCCATATCTCCAGCCCGATATGTTGCGAAAAGGCTAAAATCCCGAGCATGATCAGCGTCAGAACTGAACTTATTGAAGCGTCATTCCAGCTTGTTACTTCATAGGCTGATTCAAGCTTCTGGCCGAATTTTGCCGTTATATCTTTTTTGAAGAACAGATATAGAAAAATCAGATTCGCGGCGGCTGCTACGAGAGAAGGCAGCCACATGACTTGAGTGTATTCGAGAAATCCCAGACCTATAGAATTCCCGATTATGATATTGGTCGGATTACCAATGTAAAGGAACATACTTAATGTGTTCGCCCCGAAGAATTCTGCGAATAATAGCGGGACAACATTCAGATGGGCGTGCTTACCGAGATAGAAAATTATGGGAGTGAGAGTTAAAATCACTATATCATTCGAAGTAAAGACCGTTAGTATACTTGAGAAAAGATAAAAGAATACGAAAAGAGTCAGACCGTTCCCTTTTGAAAGCAGTACGATCCTGTATGCCAGAAAATCGAATATGCCCGTAATGTCTAGGCTAACACTTACATAAGCCACTGTAAAGAATATAACGATGATCTCCCAGGGCCTGAGCCTTCCATCGCCTTCCAGACCGAGCCTGATCGTTTCAAAATCTATTAACTGCAAAATAATTAGCAGCATAATTGAAATGATCGACCCGTTGACCATGTCGATCTTTAACTTACCTATTCTGAAGGGGAATACTGCGGCTGTTATGCTGAATAAGACCGCTAATATAGTTAGAGTTAATTCCATGAATTCAGCATAGTGCTATATCTGTAAATTTAAAACTATTTTATAAGATCGATCATTTCCCTGACCGCCCTGTCAAGACCGACGAAAACTGATCTGGCTATGATCGAATGACCTATGTTAAGCTCTTCTATCTCTTCTATCTGAGCAATTTCTTTTACGTTATGATAGTTCAGTCCGTGCCCCGCGCTGACCCCGAGCCCTAATTTTGCTGCATAGATCGAGGCTTCTCTGATCTTCTCGAACTCCTCTATTATCTCGGCTTCGGTCTTTGCGTTCGCGTAGCGCCCGGTATGGATCTCGATAAGATCCGCTTCTATATTGGAGCACTGCTTTATCTGTGAAATATCCGGATCGACGAATAATGACACTTTTATTCCTGCGCTTTTCAGCCTGAAAACTATATCCCTTAAATGATCTTTTAACAGAACTACATCCAGTCCGCCTTCTGTAGTCAGCTCTTCCCTCTTTTCCGGAACGAGCGTCACCATTTCGGGTTTGACTTTCGTTGCTATCCTGACCATTTCATCATTGCCCGCCATTTCAAGATTAAGATGGCTGTGAACCGTTTCCCTAATCCTTCTTAAATCTTCGTCGTTTATGTGCCTTCTGTCCTCTCGGAGATGGCATACTATTCCGTCCGCGCCTGCAAGATCGCAGAATACTGCCGCCGCTACAGGATCGGGCTCATAGGTTTTTCTTGCCTGTCTTATCGTAGCTATGTGATCTATATTAACTCCGAGTCTCATTTTATCCTCCTTTATTATCCTCTATAGAGAGCGTTCTTCTTGAATCCCGTCTGATGAACAGGCCCGGTAGGCTGCATCATTCTTTTCATCGGCGGTCTTTCGAGCATGAACTGGTACCATGCGTCGCCGAAACCCTTCATTCTCATCTTTCTGTTGTTCCTGAGCTCAAGAATGTTGGATTTTATCCTGTCGTCCTGTTCTTTAAGTTTTTTATTGCCCTCTTCAAGGATTTTTAAAGCTTCTTCCTTTTTATTTATCTTTTCAAGGCAGAATGCGTAAAGTCCCCACGCAAGGCCGTCTTTTTTTCCTGCGGTCACAACAACTTTTAAAGTATTTTCCATATCAGCATAATTCTTTTCGTTCAGATATATCACTGCCAGCATACCTTTCGCCGCCCAGTTCATAGTCGAAGATTTTAAAAGAGCCGGTTTCGCCTTCTCATTATCCTTTCTCATGAAATGGATCATTCCGATCATTCCCCATATCTGACCAGTTATGAACGGGCTTTTTTTGCCCAGATCAAGCCCGCTTTCGTAGATCCTCAAAGCCCTGTCGAAATTCTGGGAGTAGAGCGCTTTCTGAGCTTTTTCATTCAGCCTTTCAAGCTCTTTTGAAGCGTTCCTAACAAGAATTATAAATACGACTGCAGCTGCTATAATTCCCATTAGAGCCGCGAACCACCAGTTGGTCAGAAATCCGAGCGCGGCGGTTATTACTACGGCTGTCAGAACTGTTATGATTATATTGCGCATCTTGATATTATCCTATTTATGATATTTTTTGTTGTTCATTATCGAAAATCCCCTGTAGATCTGTTCCGCAAGAAAAAGTCTGATCATCTGGTGCGTCATTGTCATATCAGAGAACGACAGCCTCAGATCAGACCTTTTACGGACATCATCGCTTACGCCCTCAGAACCGCCTATCAGAAAGGCGATCCCCGCAGTTGATCTGTCTCGAAGATCGTTAAGCACTACGCTGAAATCCTCAGATGAAAGCCTTTTACCTTTTATGTCAAGAAGCACGGTGTAATATCCGGCCGGAATGTTTTTGATTAGCTTATCGCTTTCATCAATTACCGCGGAAGGTTTTTCAGCCTCTTCCTTAATGTACTTTTCTTCTATGTCAGCATAGGGAGAAAGGAGTTTTTTATATCTTTCTATCCCTTCGATCAGGTATTTGTGCTTTGTTTTTCCTACACCGAGAAATAAGATCTTCAATTTTCAAGCTGCTCGTTTTCTTCCTTTTCGGCTTTAAGTTTCTTGATTTCAGGATTAAATATATATTCATACAACCTGATGACGTCCTCGATCTCGTTTTTAGAAAGATTTTTAGCGGCGTAGAAAGACGGCGTCTTACGGTTCTGATCCACTATGGGTAAAAGTTTATTTATCACGTTCTTTCCCTTCATTTTTAAGCTGTGTAAATATATATATAAAACACATTTTCCGCAAATAAAAAGAGCGGTATAGAACCGCCCTTTTACAGACCCTGGAGTAAATTTAATTTATCTTTCTTCAGCGTTGACTCTCAATCTCATTTCTTCGTCGTTAACTACGTTATCCCTGAGTGTTTCGAGAGAATCGGTAAGGGATTTTTCGTCTTCCTGTTCCGCGACGGCCAGCTGAGTAGTTCCCGGAACGGACGGAATTACACTGCTGTCCGTTTTCTGTTCAAATACACCGAGCGAAGAAATGTACATAAATCCTATCATCATCGCTGCAGCGCCTGACACATAATAAACCATGCGCGTGAATAAAGGCATCGAAGGCTGAATGTTTTTCTGTTCCTCTTTTTTCGCGGCTTCGAGTTTTATCTTCAGGCCTTCCGAGAAAGAATCCGAAACTGTGATCTTTTCAGAATTTCTGACAACTGATGATATCTTCTTCATGCTTTCGATAAAGTCTCTGCATTCCACGCATTCAGCTGTGTGATTTTTTACAGCTTCGTTCGTTTCATTCGCCACATCTATCTCAAGTTCGCCGCTTTTGATCATTTCTTCGATTTTACCGCATCTGCTCATTTTTTTTACTCCGGTCTGTTTATCTTCATTTAATATATTCCGACAAAGCGTCCCTCAAATTGAGTCTTGCCCTGTTAAGCCTTGATTTTACAGTTCCTGTGGGTATTTTAAGGAGCGCCGCTATCTCTTCGTAGCTCATTTCGTCTATGTCCCTCAGCATCACTATTTCACGGAACTTTTCTTCAAGGTTATCTATTGAACTCATGATAACATCAGAAAGTTCATTTTTTAATACATCTTTGTCGGTTTCCGTGTTTTTATCCTTTATTTCATAATCATTCTCGCCGTCTTTTCCGGTTATTGAGAACGCGTTCATCTTCCCCGTTCTGGAAAGTGATGTTTTTGCAAGATTGATAGCTATAGTATATATCCAAGTCGAGACTTTTGCGATCTCTCTGTATTTATCCTTATTAAGATAAACACGGACGAAAGTATCCTGAACGATATCTTCAGCCCATTCTCTTTCTTTTACATAATAAAATATATGATTAAGAAGTTTGTTCTTATATCTTTCAACTATTTCGTTATAAGCCGAGTCGTCGCCTTTTTGGAAAGACTGCATCAGCTCCTCGTCGGACATCCTTTTAAGATCCGCCATTCTCTTTTTCCTCAATTCGGTTTCTTAAACTTGATTTATCGGTAATTGTTCTTTCTTTTTCATCAGAATTATTGAAGTTCACTCTATCGGGTTTCCTGTATGATACTGCGAAGATCACGGTAAGTATGATCTCTGATATGGTTATAAGTATTCTGTAGATCCACGGAAGAACCAGCGCGAACTCAAGAGGAATAAAACTGCTCAGCCAGAATGACATCGAACCTTCCCGGACGCCGATCCCGCCTGGAGCGAAAACCGCAATCAAACCGAGAGTCCAGCTTATGGGCAGAATTAACAAAACCTGCGGATTATCGCTCAACGAAAGATGGGTATATGATTTAATAACTAAAACGAAAGCGAGGCTCATGATCAGCCAGTTCGCTGTCTGAAGTATAATGTATATGAAATAATTTTTCGGGGCTATCGTGCTCTCGATCTTTTCTTTTTTGAATTTTTCCAGAACAAAATTAGATGAACGCATGAACACCGCGGGGAACCAGATGACGGCTACGAATGATATTATCAGGATAAGGCTTAAATGATATGCGTTAGGAAAATTCTCCGATCCGCTTTTTATCAATAATAGTGCAAGACCCATCAATAAACCTAGACCGTTAGAAGTGATCTGCGAGTAAAGCACGCTCTGAAATGCCTTTCCCTTACTGACACCTTCTTTATTAGAGAAATAAACAATACCAGCGAACTGAAGAACTTTACCCGGAAAATATCTGCCCAGATTTGAAATGAACCATACTTTCAACGCGCTTAAAGTATTGATCTTTTCTCCGAGAGAATGTAAAAGGTACTTCCATGCGAAAACTGGAAAGATCAGGGATATGAAAAGTACAATAACCGAAAAAAACATATATTTCGGATCGAATCCCGTCAGTCTGATATTCTCGATCCTGCCGAAATTATCTTTAATGCTCCTACCCACAAACCACAGGACAAGCGCAAGCAGCATATATTTGACTATGATCCATAATAACTTTTTTTTCATCAGAACCCTTTTTCAAAGTTGACAAATATAACAAATATTATCGGGAAAAGTAACATTAATAATCGCTTTCCTTCAACCTTTTAGCTTGACAAAACAAGTTAATTTAATTTTATTTGAGAAAAAAAAGGAACCGGTTTTATGATCAGATTCGGTCTAATCGGCTGCGGAAGGATATCCGACAGTCATTTTAAAGCAGTTGAGAGCATTGATACCGCGGAAATAGTCAGCTGCTGCGATATTGTTACTGAAAAAGCGAAAGAGAAAGCTGAGCAGTATAAAATAGGATCTTACTATTCCGATTATAAAAAAATGATAGAAACTGAAAAGCTTGATGCGGTGATAGTATGCACTCCGAGCGGTCTTCACCCCGAGATAGGGATCGCAGCAAGTGAAAAAAAACTGCATGTTGTGACAGAAAAACCGATGGCTATAGATCTTGAATCCGCTGATGCTCTAATTCAGTCTTGCGATAAAAATAAAGTTAAGCTTTTTGTAGTAAAACAGAACCGGCTAAATACAACTATGCAGCTTTTGAAAAACGCCCTTGATAAAAACCGTTTCGGACATATATATCTTGTTCAGTCCAATGTGTTCTGGCAGAGACCCCAGTCTTATTACGATCAGGCAAAATGGAGAGGCACCTGGGAATTCGACGGCGGCGCATTTATGAACCAGGCCAGCCATTATGTGGACGCTCTCTACTGGTTGATCGGGCCTGTTGATCACGTGATGGCGGAAACAGCAACGATGGCCAGAAAGATCGAAACTGAAGATACAGGTTCCGCAATATTAAAGTTCAGGAACGGTGTGATCGGAACTATCAATGTCACGCTGTTAACTTATCCGAAGAATTATGAGGGATCAATAACCGTCCTCGGCGAAAAAGGAACTGTTAAGATCGGCGGGATCGCTGTCAACAGGATCGAAAAATGGGAATTCGAAGATTATGACGATGACGACAGGATAGTTACGGAATCTAACTATCAGCCCCCTAACGTTTACGGCTTCGGACATTTGCCTTATTATATTAATGTAGTAAAAACACTTGAGGGTAAAGCTGTTCCAGATATAGACGGAAGGGACGGTAGAAAATCTTTAGAGATAATCAGGGCTATCTACCTTTCGGCAAAGCAGGGAAAAAAGATCGCTCTGCCTTTAAAATAGATCTTCATTTTTTTTCGATATCTGAAGCGTCCCTGACCTCATCTTTCAGAACTGTCGTGCTCTTTCTCATTTTTTTTACTTCTTCGAGAAGTTCTTCCTGATTAATAATGTTCTTTTTTAAAAGCGTCTGGATCAAAGCTTCAAGAGTTATCATGTTCGAAAGTGCGAGTTTTTCTACGGAAAGATCCAGTTTCGGCTCGATCTTTCCGTTCTCAGCTTTCTTTTTAAATGTCAGCATCCTTTTCTCCAGAAATTTATATATATTGACTTAAACTGCGGTCAGATGTATATTTAACCGCAGCGGAATATAGTAAATCAAAGGTTCTATGGCAAGATTTTTATTCATATTCGCTCTGATGATGATACTTTCATCCTGTTCAGATCTTTTTTCTACAAGAGATCCTGAGGATCCCGACGGCGATACTGACAATTATCTGAACGAGTCGGTGCTTGAACTGAAGACGAATTTCAAAACATCTCTGCTCGCTCTCGATGCCGAACTTTATGAATCTCTTTTCCTGAATTCAGTCAGTTATGAGTATAAATATACATTCGCATCGGAAGCGTCTGATATCTCTCAGCCGGGTATTTTTACAGACTGGGATATCGAGAGTGAAAAAAAATTCCTCAGGGGATTAAAAGCTGAAGGATTATTTTTTTCAGATATAGAGTTGAGCAGCGATCCTGTCGATGAAACAGCGGATTCTCTTGATTTCAACATAGATTATGCGATCACTGTAACGGATTCTACCGGAAGTTTTAATATCGGCGGCAATTTTATCTTTTCCCTAATCAAGCTTGACGGTCATTTCTGGTACATAAAAAAATGGACGGATATTTCACCGGCCGGCAGTATAAGTTTCAGCAAACTTAAAGAACCTTACGCCTACTGATACTCATAATTATTACAGGTTTTAAAGTATATAAATTCATTGACAAAACGGCTTGTATTTTTTATATTCGATACTCTTTTGAAATAGAAAATGCTCCCGTAGCTCAGTGGATAGAGTAGAGGTTTCCTAAACCTTTGGTCGGAGGTTCAACTCCTCTCGGGAGTACTGATAAGTACGGCCGGGAGGGTTGAAACCTTGAAAAGGTGTCAACTCTCGGGAGTACTGATAAGTACGGCCGGGAGGGTTGAAACCTTGAAAAGGTGTC
>ENA-UPTA01002120-UPTA01002120.1-activated-sludge-metagenome-genome-assembly--contig:-NODE-2120-length-20896-cov-5.810182_pt1 | contig 20896 bp, 19 predicted proteins | sample MGYA00238184_ERZ773361 | MGnify/ENA primary metagenome ERZ773361 (study PRJEB29100, sample SAMN05720205) | activated sludge metagenome | isolation source: anaerobic digester from wastewater...
CGTAGCTGGCCAGGCGGTTGAAACAGGCGAACCTCTCGATATCGACCAGTTCCGTTTCCTGAATATATCTGCGGGACCAGTGACTGGAGACGACATCATCTGGAATCGCTTTGCCGTAGAAATGCAGGAACGATTTGATCTGATTCTTGCAACGGGTCTGCTTCTTGATCAGGTTATGGCGCATCCGTAGCAGGCCGCGATCTTCAATCTTGATGCTTGATGGGACATAGATGCCCTTGAGTTCGCCGTTACGCAGACACCTGGCCAGCTTGCGACAGTCCACTCGGTCGCTTTTCGTAACGCGTTCCTTGTCATTGGTCGGCACATCGGCGGGATTGACAACCAGGCAATCGATCCCCTGCTCTCTCAGCCGGTCATAAGTCCAGAACCCGCTGAATCCCGCTTCATAAACACAATGATAGTGGGCTCCGGGAAAATTACGCCGGAGATAGTTTCCCAGAACCTGCGGATCGGGAGGTTGACTATACGTTTTATGTTCCAAATGTGCGCCGTGGATGCTCACGTTCCAACTCTTCTTGTGGACGTCGAGTCCGACATAAATGTGTTGACCGGTAAAATCGATTTTGTTTACAATGTTCATGGCAAGCCTCCTTTGAATGTTTTTGTTCTGGAAAACAAAAGATACCATCCAAAATGAGGTCTTGCCGCCTTTTTTTAAACATTATGTCTGAGCCGCCAGGCGAAGAATCTCTTCATCTCAACATTCCGTCATTATTAGATTCTTCACTTCGTTCAGAATGACCACGAACGTTAATCAGGTATTACGACACAGTCTCCGAGTCCGGGACGACAAAACATTTCTCTGCCCAGGTTTATCCCGCCTTCTAGAGAGTCTTTGACCCTTAAGGCAGCAACTATTTCTTACAGCCGCAATCGACGTTACCGGCGATGATCTCCTGCCAGTCGTCCAGAAAATCATGGGTCCAGCAGTCATCGGCGCCGGCCGCCTCCCGCATGACCAGGGCCAGGATGTAGGCCAGTTCCTTGACCGTTGCCCCGGCTTCCAGGGCGCCCTTAAAATGTTTCAGGACGCAGGGTTTGGAACGGGCTTTGATGGACACGGCAAAGCAGATGAACTGGTAGGTTTTTTCATCGATCATCCGTTTCTGTCGGTACATTTCGTCCATTTCGTCCAGCATGCCTGTAAACTCCGGAAAAAATTCGGCCAACATTCTCATTTGGTATTCATCTCCTCCTTCATCGTGTTTTTCCGTAGTCGGGGCTATTTTCCCCGCCAGACGGTTAAAAAATGCAACCTTTTGAAATTATTTCCCCAACCAGCTTTTTATGTCTTCCTTCTTGGGGATCTTGCCCACGATCTTTACCTCTCCGTCGACGACAACAGCCGGGGTTAGCATCACCCCGTACTTGGTGATACTTTTGATATCGGCGACCTTTTCCACCTGTGCGACCACGCCGGTTTCATCTAATACTTCCCGAACGAGTTTCTCCGTTTGCTGGCACTTGGCGCACCCCGTGCCCAAAATTTTAATATCCATCATGCTCTCCTTCCTTATTATATATGTGACAAAACGGTTTTCCTTAGCCCATGATCCAGCCAAAGATCATCCCGGCTGCGGTAGACAGGACAATAATGATGGCACAGAAGACAGCCGTCTTTTTCAGACCCATCACGCTGCCTATAACGATCATGCTGGGAAGCGACAGGGCCGGTCCCGCCAACAGGAGGGCCAGCGCCGGTCCCTGGCCCATCCCGGTGCCGAGCAGCCCCTGGAGGATCGGCACCTCCGTCAGGGTGGCGAAATACATGAAGGCCCCGGCGACCGAGGCGAAGAGATTCGCCCAGAGGGAGTTGCCGCCCACCAGTACCTGAATGTAGGACTCCGGGATCAGGGCGGGATAGCCGGGACGCCCCAGGAGGAAGCCCGCGACCAGAACGCCGCCGACGAGGAGGGGAAAAATCTGCTTCATAAACCACCAGGTGGCATTGACCCAGTTTTTCAGTTCTTCCCGGCTGAACCATGATTTGAGAATCACGCCCAGAAGAATGAATAAAGCGATGACGATGTACCATTTTATGGAAAAGATGAAAGGCCAGAGACCCGTCGCATCGGGGGCCGGTTTCGCCCAGGCGGCAAAAATCAGGATCAGGACCATGGTCAGCATGTAAACGGTGTCCTGCCAGAGACGACGGGAGCGGTCCTCTTCGTCGGGGAGGACAAACGAACCATTGGTGCGATCGGCGTCATCCTTGCGAAAGATCAGGGCCATCAGCAGACCGGTTATCACGGCAAAGGAGACCGCGCCAACGGCCCGGGCGACACCCAGTTGCCATCCCAGGACCCGGCCGGTTAGAATGATGGCCAGAACGTTAATGGCCGGGCCGGAATAAAGAAACGCCGTGGCGGGCCCGATACCTGCACCCCGGGTATAAATTCCGGCAAAAAGCGGCAGCACCGTACAGGAGCAGACGGCCAGGATTGTTCCGGATACTGAGGCGACGGAGTAAGATAGAATTCTATTTGCCTGGGCGCCGAAATATTTGAGTACCGACGCCTGGGAGACAAAGACCGAAATCGCCCCGGCAATAAAAAAGGCCGGAATGAGACAGGTTAAGACGTGCAGCCGAGCGTAGTCCTGAAGCATTAGAAAAGCTTCCAGACCGGCCTGACGGACCGTCGGGTGATTCCAGGGAATGTAATAGGCCCCCAGAAAAACCGCGATGATGATTCCCAATTTAGTACGTTCTTTCATTACAATGATAACTCCTCTATATAGTTTCTCAGCGATATATGAATCCGGCTATTTCTTGCAGAGCTCCTCTCTGTTCAACAGGGGTAGGATTGTTTCAAGCTTTTTGATGTCCGGATCGTCTCTGAGCCAGTGACGGAGATTGCCTAGGAGTGTTGCCGCATAGGGGGTTTTGCGGCCGTCGCCCAGGGCGTAATTAACCCACAGCCCTTCTTTCACGCAGGTGACAAGTCCCGCATCTTCGAGTATTTTCATGTGTTTGGACACGGTGGGCTGGGCAATGTTCAGCGCCGCCTGGATTTCGCAGACGCACATCACCCGATGCTGCAGCATTTTAATTACCTTGATCCGGTTCGGATCCGAAAGTGCCTTCATAACCTTGATGAATTCTTCCATAGGATTCATCCTTATATTCATTTTTTGGAATATATGTGGCCGTTTCCCTGTAAAGTCAAGCTTTATTTTTCAAGCCCGGAACTGGCTGTTCTTGCATGAATTTTTGAAAAATCTGTGCTATATATGCTCAAAATTATACGGCTGATGATATTACCTGCTGTGAATACGGCAGGCGATAGGAGTTCGTTCATGGAAAAGAAACGTAAGGTCCTTTTTATCTGTGTGCACAACAGCGCCCGGAGTCAGATGGCGGAGGCGTGGCTAAAGCACTTGGCCGGCGGCCGGTTTGAAGTCTACAGCGCCGGGATCGAACCCGGAGAATTGAATCCGGTGGTGGTGACGGCCATGGCGGAAGTCGGGATCGATATTTCCGGTAACAAAACGAAGAGCATTGCCGAACTGCTCGCTATCGGCCATCATTTCGATTATGCCATCACGGTTTGCGACGACGCCCAGGCGGAGGCCTGCCCGATTTTCCCAGGCGCCGTTCAGCGTGAACATTGGAGTATTCCCGACCCGCATACCGTTCTGGGTACGGACGCAGAAAAACTGGCTTTTGTGCGGAAAATCCGGGAGCAGATAAGACAACGCGTCTTTGAATGGAGTCAGCGGCAAAATTCGAACACGGACCAGGGCACTGTTAGCCCTTAAGATGATTTGGGAATCGGACATGGACAGCAAACTGACCTACGAAGAATTGATGATTCAAAACAAAGAACTGGAACAAGAGGCCCTCCGGTGCCGCCAGATGGAAAAAGTGCTCCTGAGTAAAGAAGGTCAGTACCGGAAAATCTTCAACTCCGCCATGGATGGGCTCCTGATCTTCGACCGGAAGGGGCGCATCGTCGAGGCCAACCCCCAGGCCTGCCGGATGTACGGCTATACCCATGATGAAATGATTACCCTTACCCGGGAGGACATCATGCATCCCGATTACCATCACCTGTTCGATTTTTTTCGGCGGGAGACCCGGGAGAAGGGCATGTTTGCAGCGGAATCGAAAGACGTCAGGAAAGACGGCACCCTTTTTTATATTGAAATCCGGGGGACCGAGTTTGATTATAATGATCGCAAGCATGTCCTTGCCATCGTCCGTGATGTAACCGGCCGCAAACAGATGGAGGCGTCGCTCCGGGAGGCCCTGTCCGCCATCGAACAGCTCAAGGAAAGACTGGAATCGGAAAACATCTATCTGCGGGAAGAAATCGAACTGCGGTATCAGCACAAGGAGATCATTGGTCGGAGCGAGGCGATCCGACGGACCCTGAGTCAGGTGGAACGGGTGGCGGAGACCGCGGCGACGGTCCTTTTGATTGGCGAAACGGGGACGGGGAAGGAGTTGCTGGCCCGCGCCATCCATCGCTTGAGCCCCCGTCGGGGCAACTCCATGGTGAAGGTCAACTGCGCGGCGATTCCGGCCAGTCTCATGGAAAGCGAGCTCTTCGGCCATGAAAAAGGGGCTTTTACCGACGCCTTTACCCGTCAGATCGGGCGTTTCGAAATCGCCCATGGCTCCACCCTGTTTTTAGACGAGATCAGCGAGCTGCCGATGGCGCTTCAGGCGAAGCTTCTGAGAGTTCTGCAGGACGGCGAATTCGAACGTCTGGGTAATCCCCGGACAATCCGGGTGGATGTCCGGATTATTGCAGCGACCAATAAAGATCTCTCTCTGGCCGTGGCCGAGGGCCGCTTTCGGGAGGATCTCTTCTATCGTCTGAACGTTTTTCCCATTCTTGTCCCCCCTCTGCGGGAACGCCGGGAAGACATTCCCCTGTTCGTCTGGGGATTTGTCCGGGAATTCGAAAAAAACATGGGAAAACACATCACGACGATCAGTAAAAAAACCATGGAGGCGCTACAGTCCTATGGGTGGCCGGGAAACGTCCGCGAACTGCGCAATGTGATCGAGCGGGCCATGATCCTGTCCCAGCATGGGACACTGTTGGTTGAATTACCTGACAAAAGCCCAGGAAAAGGGGCTCCGGTTTCGACCAGTCTGGAAGACATCGAGAGGCAACACATTTCGGACGTACTCGCCAAAACAGGCGGCCGCATTCGGGGGAAACAGGGGGCAGCCGAGTTTTTGGGCCTCAAACCCTCCACATTGGATTCGAAGATGAAAAAGCTCGGGATTCGTCGTCGAGCCGATTTACACGAAATACCGTAGCATACACGATATATCGTGTTTATTTGAAAAGGTTATTGGATCGCGCGTCTTTTATTATCTCTAACAAGCTGATTTTAATAAGATTAAAATTTATCGGACAGGTTTAGGTCTGGTATGAAACTTGTCTTAACATAATTGAAGCACATCCCGTTTGCGAACATAACGCCCTTAACCCGTCATGGACAACCGAAGGGAAACAGGCCCGGGATGCGATTGACAATGAGGAAAATAATACTCCCCAAACCTTATAACCATCGATCAAAGGAGAGAGATGATGAAAGAGATCAAGAAAGCGGTGTGTATTCAGTGCCATTCCGCCTGCCGGGTGGCTGTAGAAATTGAAGATGGTCGGCTGATCAGTGTCGGCCCGGACATGGATTTTCCCAAGGGAGAACTCTTCTCCACGATTGTCCGAAGTTGCCCCCGGGCAAACGCCATTACTGACTATTTTTACCATCCGGGCCGCTTGAATTACCCCCTCAAGCGCGCGGGTGCCCGGGGAGAGAACAAGTGGGTTCAGATATCCTGGGAACAGGCTATGGACGAAATCGCCGGCAAGATGAAAGGTCTGATCGATCAATATGGCCCTGAATGTATCGGCACGACCTGTGGGACGGGACGTACGACCGACGAGTTCCGGAGCCGGTTCTTCAACCTGCTGGGCAGTCCCAACATCGTCGGCCAGGCGGAGATCTGTTACGGCGAGTACCTTGCCTTGATGTACGCCGTGTTCGGCTGGAAACTGTTCCCAGTCGTTCAGAAGGAAACCCAGTGTACCCTCATGTGGGGCGGCGGCGGACCCCGGTATTGGAACGCACTCTGGAAGAACATCACCAAAGCCCACAAGGAGGGGATGAAATTGATCGTCATCGATCCCCGGGGGATCGATGCGACCCGTCACGCCGACCTGTGGCTTCGGGTGCGGCCGGGTACGGACTGTGCCCTGGCTCTGGCGATGATCCGGCATATTATTAAGGAAGGACTTTACGATAAGGACTTTGTCGCGAAATGGTGTCATGGTTTCGAGGAACTAAAAGACCGGGCCGAACCCTTTACCCTGGAGAAAGCGGCCGAAATCACCTGGGTACCGGCCGAACAGATCCGCCAGGCCGCAGAGCTGTATGCCACGTCCAAGCCGGCGGCCATGACCCATGGCCTCGGGATAGAGCATACCGTGAATTCCATGGAAACCCTCCATGCGGTTTTTGCCCTCCGCGCAATTACAGGAAATCTCGACGTCAAGGGCGGTGACCTTTTCACGACGGCCTATCCGAACGTCATCCACGAGCAGGAAATCGAACTGATCGACAAACTGTCTCCGGAACAGAGGAAAAAGCAGTTGGGGGCCGATCGCTTCAAAATCCTGACCCAGGAAGGGTTCCGCATGACCCAGGAAGCGGTGCCCCGGGTGTGGGGTGACCTGACCCTGAACCGCTCCAGCCAGTTCCAGGCCTTTGCGCATGCCCCCACGTTTTACCGCGCCGCCATCACGGGAAAACCCTATCCACTCAAAGCCATCCTCACCGTTTCGAGCAACCCCCTGTTGACCTATGGAAACAGCAAGGTCGTTTATGAAGCTCTGAAGAGTCTTGATTTGTATGTTGTCCTCGATTTCTTCATGACGCCAAGTGCCCAGATGGCCGATTACGTCCTGCCGGGAACGACTTATCTCGAACGGCCCTGGATCTGGTCCTACGCCATGATTATCGGGAGCGAGCGGGCCATGCCGCCTGTGGTGCCCGGTCAGTACGAACGCTGGAGTGATTATAAATTCTGGAAGGGGCTTGGCGATCGCCTGGGACAGAAAGAATACTGGCCCTGGGAGGACCTGGAAGAGGTGTACGATTACCGCCTGAAACCGTCGGGGGTGACCTTCAAGGAATTCATGGCCAAAGGTGGTTTTGCCGCGGGAAAGGGCGGCTTTAAGCGCTACGAGGAAAAAGGCTTCGGTACCCCGACAGGCAAGGTGGAATTGTATTCCACAGTTCTGGAAAAGATGGGTTATGATCCTCTGCCCGTCTTCCGAGAACCCCTGGAGAGCCCTGTCAGCAGCCCCGAGCTGGCCAAGGAGTATCCCCTTATCCTGACGACGGGCGGCCGGTTTCTGCCTTATTATAATGCCGAGCACCGTCAGGTTGCCAAGCACCGGAAGCGCTACCCCTGGCCGAAGATGGAAATCCACCCGGAGACGGCCAGGTCCCTGGGTATTGAAAACGGTCAGTGGGTCTGGATTGAAACTCCCCGGGGGCGGTGTCGTCAGACGGCGGAATACGATGAGAATATCCATCCCGGCGTCGTCCATGCCCAGCACGGCTGGTGGTATCCCGAAGACCCGGGAGAGGAACCCTCGCTCTATGGTCTCTGGAAGTCCAACGTGAATATTCTGACCGACGACGAACCCGACCACTGCAACCCCATCAACGGTGGCTGGCCGTTGCGAGCCATGCTGTGCAAGGTCTATCCCTGCCGGCTCGAAGAAGTGGAAGCAGAAAAAGCGGTCCATTTTTGGGATTAAGGTCCGTTTTTTGCGGGCCCTTTATTTTTTTTGAGATAGGCGTTAAAATCGGGACGCGATCTATGGTTGACCTGCCGGAGGTGAGGGGACGATGGAACGTTTGATCTGCTTCAAGGTAAACGGCGCGCCGGTAGTCTTTACCGGCCATCCGGATGAGCGGCTGATCGATTTTTTGCGTAACCGGCTGGGCTTGACGGGTACGAAGGAAGGTTGCAGCGAAGGAGTCTGTGGCTCCTGTACGGTTCTGGTTGACGGCACACCCATCAAGGCCTGTGTGACCCCGCTGAAACGGGTCGAAGGCCGGGAAATTGAAACGATCGAAGACATCGGATCGGCGGCCTCTCCCCACCCGCTGCAGCGGGCCTTTGTGGAAAAGGGCGCTATTCAATGCGGTTTCTGCACCCCGGGGATGATCATGGGGGCAAAAGGCCTGCTGGACAAGAAACCCCGTCCGACTCGCGATGAAGTCATCGCCGGTCTTTCTTCGCACCTCTGCCGCTGCACGGGTTACAAAAAAATTGTGGAGGCGGTTCTGCTCGCCTCTGAGATGGCTTCCAAGCATCAGGGATTGGAACAGGTTTCGGTTGCCGCCGAGATGCATCCGGAAGGAGATCGCTATACCATGCCTGATCTCCCCTCCCGTTCTCAGGGGGCCGATGTGAAAAAACATATCGGTGAGGCCGTCTTCCCTCTGGGGACCTGGGAAAAGGCCCTGGGCTTAACCCGGTTCGCCGCCGATCTTACCCCTGATGCTTGCCTGCACCTGAAGGTGGTTCGAAGCTCAAAGGCGCATGCGCTGATCCGGGAGATTGATGCCCAGGAAGCTCTGGCCGTGCCCGGCGTAATCGCCGTCTTTACGGCGCAAGACATCGGCGGGACCAATCGCGTCGGACCGATCCAGCGGGATCAACCCATTCTGGCTAAGGAGCGGGTTCGCTTTCCGGGAGACGCGGTTGCTTTGGTCGTTGCGGAATCAATCGCTGCGGCCGAAGAGGGGGTCAACAAGGTTCGGATCAGCTATGAGGCATGCGAAGTTGTGTCTGATCCGGAAGAAGCCGCGCATCCGGGCAGCCCCAAACTCCATGGAGAAACAAACCAGTTGTTTCGCCTGAAAATTGATAAAGGGAATATCGAGGACGGTTTCGCAGGTGCCTCCGAAATCGTGGAGAACTTCTATGAAACCCCTTTTAACGATCACGCCTACATTGAACCGGAAGCAGGTGTCGCCTGGCCGGATGCAGACGGGAAAATCGTCATCCGCCTGGCAACGCAGAATCCCCACGAGAATCAGGAGCAGGTGGCGGCAGCGCTTGGAATACCACTGGAACATGTAAGGATCATCCAAGCCCCGACGGGAGGCAGTTTCGGCGGAAAACTGAATCATCAGGTCGCATCGCTTCTTGCCCTGTGCGTTTTCAAATTATCAAGGCCGGCCAAACTCGTTTACACGGCCGCCGAATCGATGATGTGCACGGAAAAGCGGCATCCCTTCCAGATGAAATTCCGCACCGGAGCCTCTCGAGAGGGAAGGCTGTTGGCGGTAGAAGCGGAACTCGTTGCCAATACGGGCGCTTATGCCTCCTACGGCAAGGCGGTGGTCGAACGGGCGCTCATCCACGCCACCGGTCCCTACGACGTTCCGCATGTATCGGTTGAGGGGACCTGCTTTTATACCAACACGGTTCCCGCCGGGGCGATGCGCGGCTTCGGCGCGCCGCAGGCGGCCTTTGCCGTCGAATCACAGATGGATCTCCTGGCGGATAAACTTGGTCTGGACCCATACGATTTTAGAATGCGGAACCTGTTTGGCCCGGGATCAACGACCGTCACCGGTCAAGTCCTCAAAGAAAGCGTTGGCGCGCGGGATACCCTGCGGGCATTGAAGCCCTATTATGACGAAGCCCTCACCTGGGTGCGGGAAAGAGAAGACCGAGCATCCGATATAAAACGCGGCGTCGGCCTATCCTCGATTTTTTTTGGCATCGGCGAAGCCGGTTGGCGGAATCCTTCGCGGATAATATTGCGGCTCAACGCAGAGGGCTTCATCGAACTGCTTTCAGGCGCCGCTGATATGGGACAGGGTGTTTTTTCCACCCTCGTGCAAATTGCCTCCGAATCACTGGCGATTCCCAGTGCGTGCTTTGTTGTTGTGACCCCTGATACGGACGTCACGCCCTCCGCCGGGGCGACCGAAGCCAGCCGTCAAACTCTCGCTTCGGGACGGGCCATCCTGGAAGCGGCCTCCACAATGAGAGATGCGTTGGCGTCAAGCCAATTCTATCACTCGGAAACAGAACCGTTCCACGAAAAACTTCGTTATTGTTATAGGAAAATGGTCGACAGCAAATTGCCCGTCGAATTTGCCGGTTATTTCATCCCAGGAACCCAACCCATGGATAAAACGGGCAAGGGGAGCCCTCACCTGGCCTACGCTTTCGCTTCATCGCTGGCTCAGGTCGAGGTGAACACGGAAGACGGCGTTATCCGGGTCATGAAACTGATCCTGGCTCATGATGTGGGTCGGGTCATCAACCCCCTGACTCTGGAGGGACAGATTGAAGGCGGAGCCGTCCAGGCCCTGGGTTTTGCTTTGAAGGAGGAATTCAAGCCGAATGTGACCAACCGCTGGTCATCCTACAGAATCCCCCGGATAGGGGATATGCCCGATATGGTGACACTGTTTGTGGAAAGTCCGACACCGGAGGGGCCATTCGGAGCCAAGGGCATTGGAGAGGTTCCTGCGGTGGGACCCGCTGCCGCGATTGCCAACGCAGTGGCCCGGGCATGCGGGGTGCGGTCTACACGATTGCCCATGATTCCGGAGCGGATGAAAAAGGCATTGGATAGATAGGAGAAAGGCGTAAAGGGAGATATTTTTCTCATTTTGGCGAGAATATGACAGCATACAGTAAAGAATATGTTAGGAAAGGTCGATAGTGATGTAATAAAATGACGTTAAGCGAAGTTGTTGCAGATCAAAGGGGGTATCAATATGAAAACATGTATGGCATTGATATTATGTATGTTTCTTTTTCCCTGGCTGGCTCAGTCCGCCGAATACTATCGCTGGACCGACGAAAACGGCGTGAGCCACATCACGGATCAGCCGCCGGCGGAGAAGGGAAAACATATTAAGACTTATCGATTCAAAGAAAATACACAACCAATGGTTCCTGCATCGCAGGCTGGTGAAGATGAAACAGCCGGACCCTCCGAAAAAGACCAAGCTTCTGAAAATCAGTACGAGCAGGATCGGAATCTGGAACTTGAAAAAGCAAGGCAGGAATACGAAGAAGCAAAATCTCACGAAACAGAATATCGACGGAATTTCAATGATTCCTACGGGTATGGTAAAGATAGACAACATTGGCGCGAAAAACTGCAAGACATTGACAATAAGAAGCAGAAATTAGATAACTTGGAAAGCGGCGGATCGTCTGGTGAGAGTACATCAAATACTGAATCTTCAGACAATTCAGAAGGAGAAGGTCCCAAATAATACAATGAACCAGGGGTGTTTAATCATCCTTGGTTTTTTTTGCGTCGTCTGAGCAACCTCAACCACCTATCCCGGTAATAATAGCCGATAATTCCCAGAACACAACTGACCGCTGCGATGACCAGAACAGAGATGTACTGGTCGTTGCGTGCGAAATTACCCGACATGGAGAGCATGAGTGTCCAGAAGAAGCGGCCCGCGATAACAAGCAGAAGAAATGTGCCGACGGGGATATGACTCAGACCGATGACATAACAGAGTGAATCTTTCGGAAAACCGGGAATTAAAAACAGGATAAAGGCGTACAGGGCGCCCTTTTTACGCATGAAGCGATCGAATTTCTGCACCAGTTCGGGCTTGACGAACTTCTCCACCAGAGGCAGGCCGAAGAAATGGGCGAGGCCGAAGGCCAGCCAGGAGCCCAGCGTCAAGCCGATGGTCGAATAAAGTGTTCCCAAGACCGGTCCATAGAGATATCCACCGATAAAACCCGTGACTTCCCCAGGAAAAGGGGCGACCACAACCTGAAAAATCTGGACGGCCATAAAGGCGATCTGATCATAGGGACTGAAAGATTTGATCAGACTGATAATGCGTTCCTTGTCAGTCAGGATTTCGTAGACGTTATAATGGACAAACAGATAGCCCAGCAGAACAACCAGAACGATCAGCAGGATTTCTCTGTAAGCGATTTTATAATTCATCTTGAAGGCGGATTCCTTTTATTCGTCGCCCTCTTACCATGGAATCTGTTTTTTCGGCAAGAAACTCTCGTTTAAAATCGATAACCATCTAGAATATCAGGAGCATAAAAAAGCCACATCGGTTTGTTAACCGATGTGGCAAAAACGGTATTCAGATGCGCAAGAGATTAAAGATTTTTTCCCTTCTTCCAGGCCTCAAAGGCGGCGACGATCGTTTCCACGGCTTCGTCTGCCGTCATCGAATCCGTGTTGATGGTCAGGTCGTAATCATAAGGATTTATCCAGTCGACTTTGAAAAACTTTTTAACAAAGACTCGCCGGTCCTTTTCGGTTTTTTCCGCATAATCTTCCGCTTCCTGTCGTGAACACCCCCTGCTTTTCATAATTCGATTCACCCGGTTTTCTTTGGAGCCGATCAGTTTCACTCGGAAGTTTTTTTCCGGCGGCAGAAGGTACAGCGCACCCAGTCCCAGGATAACGGCGTTGCCACGATCCTTGACGGTGTTGATCACCTTGGACAGGTGAAACATGAATTTATCCGGCCACATGTGGCGGGTTTCAAACAGGGACGACAGCCAGTCGTCCCGTGTGGTGAGAGCCTTCTCAACAATGGCTTTGATTGCCTTTTCATCTACCTCGGCACTTTCTGCAATATGCTTTGCAATCTGCCCGGCGAAAAGGTCCATCTTCAGGCGTTCCGAAAGCACTCTTGCAATTCGCGTCCCACCGGTTCCCGGTTCGCGTGAAATGGTAATAACCGGTTTTGATTCAACAATCTCGCCCTTCACTTCTTTTGAACTAAGCGTCCACTTTGACAATTGCTCATTGACGATTTGATCGATAGAGCGGATTTCTTTCTTCATACGAACCTCCTTTTCATCGTACCAATCCAGAATGAGATTTAGTCAACAACACATTACATTTCAGATGAACAGCAATATCTTCAAACTCAGCTGCTTACAGGGAATAGAGTTTTTCCCCGGGCAGGACGGTCTTGTTATTTTTCAAGAGCACATCGATGGCGGCGTCGGGATTATCGAACCGGAAGAGCATGACCGCATTTTCGCCGCTGCGCTCAACAAAGGCATACATATATTCAATATTGATTTTGGCCTGTGCCAAAACATCGAGAATACTGTGTAGTCCACCAGGTTGGTCCGGAACTTCAACAGCAACGACATTGGTTCGGCTGACCGTATATCCGTTTGCTTTAAGAACCCCGACGGCATCGACGACATGATCGACGATCAATCGGACGATCCCGAAGTCCGAGGTATCCGCCACGGCCAGGGTGCGGATATTGATATTGGCGTCCCGAAGAATCCGCGTCACGTTTTCAAGTCCTCCGGGTTTGTTTTCCAGGAAAATGGAAATCTGTTCGACCTTCATGCGTTTCCCTCCCTTCCGTTTTCAGGCATTATATTTTCCGCTTGTCAACGACCCGGCTGGCCTTTCCTTCAAAACGCTGGAGCGATTTTGGTTCCACCAGCTTTACTTTGGCCGCCACACCGAGAAAATCCTTCAAATCCTTGATGATGTTCCGCTCAATCTTCTGGAGCGACTTGATCTCATCCGCGTTGGAAAAGAGGCGTTCATTGACTTCCACCTGGACTTCCAGTGTATCGAGGGTTCCCTCCCGATCCACGATAAGTTGATAATGGGGGTCGAGACCGTCAATTCCGACGAGAACCGCTTCGATCTGGGAGGGGAACACGTTCACGCCGCGGATGATCAGCATATCGTCGCTGCGTCCCATGACCCGCTCCATCCGGTAATGACTCCTGCCGCAGACGCAGGGTTCGGGAATGAGTCGGGAAAGATCACGGGTCCGATAGCGGATCAGCGGAAAGGCTTCCTTGGACAGGGTCGTAAAGACGAGTTCGCCGGGTTCGCCCGGAGGCAAAACTTCACCGGTGGCGGGATTGATGGTTTCCACCAGGAAATGATCCTCAAAAACATGCATGCCTTCCCGCCCTTCCTGACATTCCATGGCCACGCCCGGTCCCATGATCTCCGACAGGCCGTAGATGTTCATGGCGGTCAGATTCAGGGCATCCTCGACCTCGTTCTTCATTTTCTCACTCCAGGGCTCCGCACCGAAGACGCCGACCCGGAGCTTCAGGCTGCGCATGTCAACCCCCATGGCCTCCCCCTGCTCCGCCAGATTGAGGGCGTAGGACGGGGTGCAGCAGATGGCGGTGGGGCCGAAATCCTGGAGGATCATGATCTGGCGCTTGGTGTTGCCCCCGGATATCGGGATGACGCTTGCCCCGAGTTTTTCCGCACCATAATGGACGCCCAACCCCCCGGTAAACAAGCCGTAGCCGTAGGCGTTGTGGATCATGTCATTTTTGGTCAGACCGGCGGCCACGAAACAGCGGGCCATGAGTTCCGACCAGGTTTCAATATCGCGTTTCGTGTACCCGACAACAGTTGAACGGCCCGTCGTGCCTGAAGAGGCGTGAAGACGGACAATGCTGCTCATGGGAACGGCGAACATACCGAAAGGGTAATTATCCCGGAGATCCTGTTTTGTCGTGAAGGGAAAACGCCGGAGATCATCCAAGCTTTTGATGTCTTCGGGAGAGACGCCGGCTTCGTCGAAGGATTTTCGGTAAAAACCGACGGTGTGGTAAACGCGCGAAACCACCTGCTGAAGACGCTTGAGTTGAAGGATTTCCAGCACCTCCCGCGGCAGGGTTTCATATTCTTCGTTATAGATCATGCAATGATCCCCCTTTCGGATATCTTTAATTTAATATACCGACAGACGTCGATAAAATCAACGAATTGATCGATGAAGGCAAGGTGACGAAAGGATTTTGTGAGCAGAATTCAGGCCACGCTGTCGTAGCCGCCCTGGAGGGCCTTGATGGTCATGCTTGCCAGGGATTTTTTTGAACCCATCAGATCCTGCACACTCTCGATGAGTGATTTCATCCTGATCACCGGCATGACCTTCAGCATGGCGCCGAGCATAACCATGTTGGCGGAACGCTCATTCGCCGTTTCCCGGCCGATCCGGTTGGCCGCCACGGCGTAGTAGACGACACCCGGTTGATCCGGAACGGCGTCGATGAGATCGGCGTTGTAGATCAGTTTTGCCCCTGGTTTCAGGCGGGGCAGAAAGGTGATGACGGACGGTTTGTTCAGGGCTATCAGCACATCGGGAGACGACACCACGGGAGAGGCAATTTCTTCCGTCGAAATGCTGGTTGTGCAGTTGGCGGTTCCACCCCGCATTGCTGCCCCGTAACAGGGCAGATAAGACACGAAGAAATTTTCGTACATGGCGGCGTTGCCCAGGACATTGCCTACGGTCAAAGCCCCCTGTCCGCCGGAACCGGAACACAGAATCGTCGTTAACATGCTACGCCTTTTTCTCCCTTTTATCTGTCAGCACCCCGAGAGGGAATTCCTTCTCCAGGACCGTATGGATCCACTCGATGGATTCGACGGGGCTCAATTTCCAGTTCGTCGGGCAGGCCGAAAGGACCTCGATAATGGAATAACCCAATCCATCCACCTGAGTCTGGAACGCCGTCCGGATGGCTTTTTTTGTTTTGCGGATCGCCGCGGGGGTCGTTGCCGCCACCCGTTCGGCATAAACAACACCGGGAAGATTTGCAACCAGATCAGTAATATGCAGAGTATAACCATCTGATTTCGGATCACGTCCCGCCGGTGTCGTTGTGGTTTTCTGACGGAGCAGAGTCGTCGGCGCCATCTGTCCCCCGGTCATGCCGTAAACGGCGTTGTTGATAAAAATGACCGTAATATTCTCGCCCCGGTTGGCGGAGTGGATTGTTTCCGCCGTGCCGATGGCCGAGAGATCGCCGTCACCCTGATAGGTAAAGACAAACAGATCGGGCCGGGTTCTTTTGACTCCGGTTGCCACGGCAGTACCGCGGCCGTGGGATGATTCGATCATGTCCACGTCAAGATAGTCGTAGGCTAAAACGGCGCATCCGGCGGGGTTGACGCAGAGAGCCTGCTTTCCAAGGTCCATCTCGTCTAGGAGTTCCGCAATAATCCGGTGTACGACGCCATGACCGCACCCGGGACAATAATGGCTGCTGACATTTTGCTTGTGATATTTTGGCCAGGGATTTAACAGTTCCATGATGTGTTTCTCTTTTCACCCTTTCCCGTCAGGATTTCATCTTGTCACGGAGGACCTGGGCGAACTCATCAGGCTCGGGAATGATCCCGCCGGGACGGCCGTAAAACAAAACCTCCGCCCTTCCCTCCAGAGCCAGGCGGACATCTTCCACCATCTGTCCTGTACTCATTTCCAAAACCAGGAATCGCTTTACCTTTTTAGAAAGGTCCCGCAGAATTTCATCCGGGAACGGCCACAATGTAATCGGACGGACAAGCCCCGCTTTCAGTCCCTGATCCCGCAACTGATGGATGGCCCCCTTGGCGACCCGGGCGGTGGTACCGTAGGCCACAGCAATGATATCCGCATCATCAGTACAGTACGTTTCAAAACGGGTTTCGTTCTGGGCAATTTCTTCGTACTTCCGGAACAGGTTCCAGTTGTGATCCTCCATTTTCTGAGGATCCAGAACCAGTGACGCCAGAAAACGGCTGGGGCCGTTTCCGCGCCCCCTCAGTGCCCATTCCTTCTTCGGCAGTTTCTTCGGGTCGATCGGGTCCGGGAAAAGCACCGGTTCCTTGATCTGGCCCATCATGCCGTCACCCAGCATCATGACTGGTGTCCGGTAACGGTCGGCAATATCAAAGGCCACAAACATCAAGTCTGCGACTTCCTGGATGGAACCGGGGGCAATGACCGGTGTCCGGTAATCACCGTGGCCGCCGCCCCGGGTCGCCTGGAAATAGTCTCCCTGCGCAGGAGCGATGTTGCCCATACCGGGACCGCCGCGCATAATGTTCACAATAACCGCCGGCAGCTGGAAACCGGCCAAAAAGGAGATGCCTTCCTGCTTCAGGCTGATGCCGGGCGAAGATGAAGACGTCATAGCTCGCGTGCCTGTCGCGGCGGCGCCGACAACCATATTAATGGCGGCGATTTCACTTTCCGACTGGATGAACGCCCCACCGGCTTTTCGCATATGATCGGACATGTATTCACAGAGTTCGTTCTGCGGCGTGATGGGGTAACCGAAATAAGCCCGGCAGCCGGCCCGGATGGCTGCTTCCCCGAAGGTGTGGTTTCCGCTCATGAAGATTTTATTCACTGTACACCTCTATCACCAGATCGGGGCACACCAGAACACAGGACAAGCAGCCCGTGCACTGTTCCGGGTGAGCCGCTTCCGCATAATGGTAACCCATTTCATTGAGGGAATGTGAAGAGGCAAGGACCTCAGGCTTGCAATACTCAATGCAGAGATTACAGCCCTTGCAGAATTCCTGTTTGACAACGACCTGATACGATTTCTTTTTTGTCATGAGTGTGTGGCCCGATTGACGACGGCAGACTGTGCCTGCCGCCACCCATCATTTTATTTTACCCCCGCGACATTACTGCCTGCTCCGGGGTATCCTTGCGCGGTCCGCCTGTTTTTATTACCTTTTAGGGCGCTCACCTTACTCCCATCGAAATGGGAATATCAAGAAAAAATTGCGCTCAGGATAAAAAAATATGCTTCCACGCCTGGTTTTTTAATGCGTACCGGCTTTGGCGGGGGCCGCATTACATATTTTCCTTGTCCTTATTGCGGATCGCCACCCGGCGAATCTTACCGCTGATTGTCTTCGGCAGCTCCGTCGCAAACTCAATGATACGCGGGTACTTATATGGCGCCGTGACCTTTTTCACGTGGTCCTGCAGCTCAGCCACCAGGGCGTCGCTTCCCGTGTAGCCCTGGGCCAGGACAACTGTCGCCTTGACGATGGCGCCGCGGATGTCGTCGGGTACGCTCGTGATGGCGCATTCAAGAACCGCCGGATGCTGGATGAGGGCGCTTTCGACCTCGAAGGGACCGATCCGGTAGCCGGAACTCTTGATCAGGTCGTCGGCCCGGCCGACGAACCAATAATAACCGTCTTCATCCCTCCAGGCCATGTCGCCCGTATAGTACCAGCCGTCGTGCCAGACCCGGTCCGTCGTGTCCTTATCCCGGTAATAGCCGCCGAACATGCCGACCGGCATCATCTGGCCGACATGAATGGCGATTTCTCCTTCCTCGCCGATTTCAGCCGGTTTTCCCTCCCCGTTAATCAGTTCGATAATATAACCCGGCGTGACCCGGCCCATTGAGCCCGGCTTGGGGTCCATCCAGGGATAGGTCCCGATGGCGCAGGTCATTTCGGTCTGGCCGTACCCTTCCATGATGCGGAGACCCGTCTGCTGAAGAAACTGGAAATAAACTTCGGGATTCATGGGTTCCCCGGCGGTGACGCAGTACTTGATGCAACTGCAGTCATAGTTCCGCAGATCCTGCTTGATCAGGAAGCGGTATACCGTAGGAGGGGCGCAGAATGTGGTTACCTTGTGTTCGATGGACTTTTTCAGGACATTTACCGGATCGAACTGGTCGTAATCATAGACGAAGACGGCACTTCCCGACAGCCACTGGCCGTAGATTTTCCCCCAGACGGCCTTGGCCCAGCCCGTATCGGCGACAGTGTAGTGAAGCCCGTTGTCCTCCGTATTCTGCCAGTATTTGGCCGTGTGGATGTGGCCCAGGGGGTAGGTGAAATCGTGCTGGACCATCTTCGGCATTCCCACCGTTCCGGAAGTGAAGTAAAGCATCATGATATCGCCGTTTTTCGGGGCTTCATCGCCGGACGGTTTTACGAACTCATCCGACGCGGCGGCCATCTCTTCCTCGTAAGAGATCCAGCCTTCGCGTTTGCCGCTCAGGATGATCTTGGAATCCAGAACCCCCGGCACCTTGGCATCGGCCTCTTCCACATAGCTCGCCAGGTCGGGATCGTTAATACAGACGATAATTTTGATATCGGCCCGCTCGATCCGATAAACGATGTCCTTGGTCGTCAGCATGTGGGTGGCGGGGATACCAATGGCCCCGATTTTATGCAGGGCGACGAAGAGAAACCAGAATTCATATCGGCCCTTGCAGATGAGCATGACCGGGTCGCCCTTTTTGATGCCCGCTTTTTTGAACATATTTGCGGCCTTGTCGCTGTACCGTTTCGTGTCGGCGAAGGAAAAAGTGAGGGATGTGCCGTAGTCATCGCAGTAAACCAGGGCGCGTTTGCTCGGGTCCTCCTTGGCATATGTGTCGACGACATCATAACCGAAGTTGAACTCGGCAGGGACGTTTATCTTGTAGGTCGCCTTGAAATCCTCGTATGAATCGAATTGCGTTTTGCTCAGATATCGGTCAATCAGAGACATGTTTCTCCTCCTTATATATTAAAAGATAACGGCGAGGAATTTCGCCGGGGCATTTTCCATGGCTTCCATGGCGTGGGGGCATCCCGAATCGAAATAAATCGAGTCCCCTTCCCGGAGGATCAGTTCATTGCCGTGGATGAAAACCTTAAGGACGCCCTGAATGATGTAGTCGAATTCCTGTCCCGGATGGGTGTTCATCTCCGTGGTTTTCCCGGGGGACTTCGGTTCAACCGTAACCAGGAAGGGCTCCGCTTTCTTGTGAATGAAATTGGCCGCCAGACTCTGGTATCTATACTGCGTCCGGCGCTCAACGGCGACGCCCTTCTCCTTGCGGGTGACGGTGAAGTACTTCATGTGGGGCTCTTCACCCGTCAGGAGCACCGCCATGTCGACATTGAGCCGATGGGCGATCCCGAACAGAATGCTGGCCGGAATGTCCGTTTCGCCTTTCTCATATTCTGCGTACGCCTCCGTTGAAACTTTCAGATGGTCGGCCATATCCTCCCCGGACACGCCGAGATTTTCCCTAAGTTCCCTGATGCGGGCCGCCACTTCCCTGATTTTTTCCTGCATAAAGACCCCCTCCTTTTTCTGCTGTTGTGTAAACTATCCGGAATGTGAAATGTAGAAATCGCTTTAACGCAATGCAAACTTGAAGATACCCCCCGGCGAGAAAAACGATTGGATTTTGCCCCTCCAACTTGCCGTTTTCCCTATCTTATCGGAGTGAAGGTGTCAATGGGAAATATGGTTTTCCTATTGGGGGGCTGTGGTTGGAAAAAGAAATACTTTAAGGGATTTGCCATGAGGCGATAGGTGGCGAATTACCGAAAGGGTAATTTTTTAAGGAGGTGGGGCAGGCGGCAACGCTCCTTGCCATTTTCCGCCACAGACTCTCCTTTTACCGGTAGGGTTTTTCTCAAGGCAAAGCTGTTGACAAGGGGCGGTATTTAAGATAACTTTCGCCTGTAAAATCGTACATCTTTAAAATACATAAGCAATAACGGACACCTATGATTTGTGTAGCGGAAGCGTTAACCCATATTCTGGATGACATTCAGCCCCTGGGATTGGAAAAAGTCCATATCCTGAACGCCCTCGGCCGGGTCATCGGTGAAGACGTCACTGCGCCGCGGGATATTCCACCGAAAGACAATTCCGCCATGGACGGTTACGCCATCCGGGCCATCGACAGCCGGCATGCCGCGCCGGGTAATCCGGTCCGTCTGCGAGTCATTGAGGCAATCCCCGCCGGAAGCATTCCGCAAAAAACCCTCGGCCCGGGTGACGCGGCCCGGATCATGACGGGAGCCCCTCTTCCCGCCGGCGCAGATGCCGTGGTCCGCCTGGAAGAGACCACGGAAGATAAAGACACAGCCGTTATTTCAGGTCCTTACAAAACAGGCAATGATGTCCGTCTGGCTGGTGCCGACGCAAAGTCAGGCGAAATGGTCATTTCACGGGGCACCGTCCTGCGTCCGGCGGAAATCGGTATGCTTGCCAGCCTCGGCCGTTCCTCTATTTATGTCCTCCAGAGACCGAACGT
>ENA-UPTA01002122-UPTA01002122.1-activated-sludge-metagenome-genome-assembly--contig:-NODE-2122-length-20872-cov-4.804583_pt1 | contig 20872 bp, 19 predicted proteins | sample MGYA00238184_ERZ773361 | MGnify/ENA primary metagenome ERZ773361 (study PRJEB29100, sample SAMN05720205) | activated sludge metagenome | isolation source: anaerobic digester from wastewater...
TCAGCATCTGTTATAAATCAATCTTCAACAACTCTCCAATTCGTTTTTCCATTTTCTCTTTCAATGCTTCGTGTTTGATTTTCTCCACCACTTCTTCTCCGAAAGCAAATACGAGTAAACCGCGCGCCATTTCTTTGCCGATGCCGCGTGCCTGCAGGTAAAATAATTCGCTGTCTTCAATCTGGGAAGAGGTAGCGCCATGCGAACATTTCACATCATCGGCAAAAATTTCCAATTGTGGTTTGGTGTAAATATTCGCGTCATTGCTCAGCAATAAATTGCGGTTGCTTTGGAATGCGTTGGTTTTTTGCGCTGCCTGTGCCACTACAATTTTTCCGTTAAACACGCCGGTGGATTTTCCGCCCAGAATGCCTTTGTATAACTCAAAACTTTCGCAGTTGGCCACGTTGTGGTTTACCAATGTTCTGTTGTCCACGTGTTCTTCATTTTCCAGTAAATACAGACCATTCATGTGCGATTCCGCGCGTTCGCCGTTGATGTCAAATTGCAATACATTTCGGGTGATGCCGCCGGTCAGCGACAGGGTGGTGACGTTACATACGGAATTGGCCGCCTGCGCGACGAACATATTGTCGGTGATGTTAAATAAGGCGCCGCCATCCTGGATTTTATAAAATTCTACCAGCGCATTTTCCGCCACTTCCATGCGGGTTACCGTATTGTTGTAGGCCGGTGAACCATCCGCGCTGATGGAATATTCCGCGAATTTTATCTGCGAATTTTTGCCGACCTTAATCTGGTTTTTCAGATTGATAATCTGTCGGCAGTTATCGTTGATGTAAAAAATCTCGACCAACTCATTTAGTACGACATGGTCACCGATTTCCATAAAAAAACCATCGGTGGACAGTGCGTTATTCAGCTCAATCAGAAAATCTTTTGTCTGACTTTCGGCAGTGTTGTTGCTATTCCAGAAGTTGATTTTCGGATGCGTGGTCAGCGTAGATAATTCCGGATGGAAAATGCCATTCAGGAATACAATCCTGTTTTGGGATACGGAATTGGCTTCGATGAATTCTTTTGCGATAGTCGTTTGTTGGTGAGCAACACCATCAAAGGCTGAGGCGGCAGGCTGAAAGCCTTGTTGCAGGATTTTGTTATAATACGTGTATTTCCATTCTTCCTGTTTCATGGAAGGAATACCAATCGCAATAGCGTTTTGCAACGATGCTTTCTGGCTTTCGTTTTTGACGGCTGGAAGTATATTTTCTAGTTCGTTTATCATTATTATAATTTATCAATTATTGATACATTGATGAATTGTTACATTGCTACATTATCCAATTCCTTCACCCAATCGTATCCTTTTTCTTCCAGTTCCAGTGCCAGGTTTTTATCGCCGGATTTTACGATTTTACCGTCGTACATGACGTGTACAACATCCGGCACGATATAATCCAGCAAACGCTGATAGTGGGTGATGACGATAAAGGCATTGTCTTTAGTACGCAGTTTATTTACACCATTCGCTACAATACGCAATGCATCGATATCGAGACCGGAATCCGTTTCATCGAGGATGGCCAGTTTCGGGTCGAGCATAGCCATTTGGAATATTTCGTTGCGTTTTTTCTCACCGCCGGAAAAACCTTGGTTGACAGAACGGGAAATAAAATCTTTTTTCATTTCCACTAACTCCATTTTTTCGCGCATGAGTTTCAGGAAATCATTCGGTGCCATCGGGTCTAAACCTTTGGACTTGCGGATTTCGTTCACCGCTGCTTTCAGGAAGTTGGCATTCGATACGCCCGGGATTTCCACGGGATATTGAAACGCCAGGAATACACCGGCCTGCGCGCGTTCTTCCGGTTCCAGTTCCAGCAAGTCTTTGCCGTCAAATGTCACGGTGCCTTGTGTTATGTCGTAACCGTCTTTGCCGGTCAGCACATTGCCCAAGGTAGATTTTCCGGTACCGTTCGGGCCCATGATGGCGTGTACTTCGCCCGGTTTTACTTCTAAGGATAATCCTTTCAGGATTTCTTTTCCACTAATGGATGCGTGTAAGTTGTTTATTTTTAGCATGATGATAATTAGTTAATTTGATAATTAGCGAATTAGCTAATTGGCTTTTTTGATGTTGAAATGATCTTGTTGATTATTTTTTTGATGATGATGAGTTTATCCAATAATGTCTGGTCAAAGTGATAGTTTTTGGAGTCTCTGCATAATTCCAACCAATATTCTGTTTCATCTACTTCTTTTGCTGCTATTTTAATCTTATGAATAAAATCTGATTTGCTTTCCGCATTTTGAGCTTCTTTGATATTGGCACCGATAGATGTTCCGGATTTTAAAATCTGTCTGGCGATAATGTACTTTTTATACTCTTCCAAAATTTCAGCGTATTCAATAATTGCCAATGCAAATTCATAACTAAGTTTTAAGATGATATTTTCTTCGTTATATTTCATTCGCTAATTCGCTAATTACCTAATTCACACATTAATTTATCCAACACTGCCTTCCAAACTAATCTCCAGTAATTTTCTCGCTTCTACAGCAAATTCCATCGGCAGGTTGTCCATCACTTCTTTGCAGAAACCGTTCACAATCATCGCCACCGCCGTTTCTTCGTCGATGCCGCGTTGTTGGAAATAGAACAGCATATCTTCGCCGATTTTAGACGTCGTGGCTTCGTGTTCCACTTTAGAACTGTTGTTGCTGACTTCCAGATACGGGAAGGTATGTGCACCGCATTGATCGCCCATCAGCAAAGAATCGCATTGGGAGAAGTTGCGGGCATTTTCCGCTTTTCTGTGCACTTTCACCAAACCGCGGTAGGAGTTCTGCGATTTCCCGGCAGAAATACCTTTGGAAACAATACGGCTTTTGGTGTTTTTGCCGATATGAATCATTTTCGTCCCTGTATCCGCCTGCTGGTAATTGTTGGTCACCGCCACGGAATAGAATTCACCAATGGAATTATCGCCGGCCAGGATACAGCTCGGATATTTCCAGGTAATGGCTGAACCCGTTTCCACCTGTGTCCACGAAATCTTGGAATTATTGCCTTTGCAAATGCCGCGTTTCGTCACAAAATTATAGATACCGCCTTTGCCTTCCTTATCGCCGGGATACCAGTTTTGTACCGTAGAATATTTGATTTCCGCATTGTCCAGCGCGATCAGTTCCACCACCGCAGCGTGCAATTGATTTTCATCGCGCTGTGGTGCCGTACAACCTTCGAGATAGGAAACATAAGAACCTTCGTCTGCAATCAGCAGCGTTCTTTCAAACTGTCCGGAACCAGCGGAGTTGATGCGAAAATACGTACTCAGTTCCATCGGACAGCGCACGCCTTTCGGAATGTAGCAGAACGAGCCGTCGGAGAACACCGCGCTGTTGAGCGCCGCGTAATAGTTATCTTTTTGCGGCACCACCGTGCCGATATATTGTTTTACGAGTTCCGGATGTTCGCGCACCGCTTCGCTCATCGAGCAGAAAATGATGCCTTTTTCTTTGAGGGTTTCCTGAAAGGTGGTTTTAACGGACACGGAGTCAAACACCACATCCACCGCCACACCGGACAAGCGCTTCTGTTCATCGAGTGAGATGCCCAGTTTCTCAAATGTTTTGAGCGACTCCGGATCCACCTCATCCAGTGAAGTGAGCTCTTTCTTTGGTTTAGGTGCGGAATAATAAATGATTTTCTGGAAATCCACTTTCGGGAAATGAACGTTGGCCCATTCCGGTTCCGTCATTTTCTGCCATTCGCGGAAGGCTTTCAGTCGCCATTCTAACATCCATTCCGGCTCTTCTTTTTTTGCAGAAATAAACCTTACCGTGTCTTCAGAGAGCCCTTTGGGCGCAAATTCCTGCTCAATATCGGTGGTAAATCCGTATTTGTATTCACTACTGGTGATTTCTTCTAATATTTGATCTTGAGTTTCTGGCATTTTGGCAAGTTTAATACCTAATATTTAGTACAAAGTTACTGGCTATATCGGAATAAAACAATCGTTATTTAGATGTGTTCTAAATAAGTGTGTTTTTTTTGTGTTAAATTGCAAACTTCTATTTTTGGCGCCATGAAAAGGTATGCTTACACACTATTTTTATTAATAGGTATATCCAGTGCTAATGCACAGATAGTCAATATTGAAAGGGCTCGTTTTACGACGGATACCACCGGTTGGGCGGGCGACTATCAGCTGGGATTTAATTTCGGAAAGCAGAAGGATAATTATTTTGCCTTTAACAATACCGCACAGGTGCAGTATAAAACCGCCCGTCATTTGTATCTGGTGTTGGGAAATGTTGACTTGTTAAAAACAAAAAATGACAGGATTGTCAACTCCGGATTTTTTCATTTCCGCTATAATTATAAAATCAAACCGTGGTTGCGCTGGGAGGCCTTTTCGCAGGTACAGTACAACAAACTGACAGGCATCCGGATGCGCTATCTGGCTGGAACGGGGCCGCGTTTCAAAGCGACCGACGTAGAGCGGTTCAAATTGTATATTGGTACGCTGTACATGCTGGAATATGAAATCAATAATGATAAGACGGAAAAACTGCTGCAGGGCAGATTCAGTGGCTATGTCAGTTTCAGTCTGCGCCCCAGCAAACAGGTGGAAATGGTCAGCACCACTTATTATCAGCCGCGGATAGAGCTGAGCAAGGATTACCGTATATCCACGGAAAATGCGCTGAATTTTAAATTCAATAAACTACTCTCTTTCGGAGTGAAATTCCGGCTCAACTACGACAGCCGGCCTCCGCAGGGCACCGACATCCGACTCACCTATGTGCTGGAAAACAGGTTTTTGATAGATTTTTGATGGCTGTACCAATGGTAAGATATAGGAATAAGTTAAAATGAGAAGTCTGCAAACAGTATAAATAATCAGGCAAAATAGATACTTTTGTAATATCGCAAAATACGGACAGGAATGACGCACGAACAGAAATTACAGATTTTAGAGCAAAAGAAACAAGAAGCATTAACGGGCGGCGGACAGAAGCGCATCAATGACCAACACAGAAAAGGGAAACTGACTGCCCGCGAACGACTCGATTTGCTGTTGGATGCCGGAAGTTTTGAAGAGTTGGGTATGTTGGTGACACACCGTGCCACCGATTTCGGCATCGACAAGGAAAAATACCTTGGAGATGGCGTGGTCACCGGTTTCGGTACCATCAACGGTCGCCTGGTCTATGTTTTTTCACAGGATTTCACCGTATTCGGTGGGTCATTGTCCGAAACGCACGCCGAAAAGATTTGTAAAATCATGGATCTGGCTGCCAAAACAGGCGCGCCTGTCATTGGTCTGAATGACTCCGGCGGTGCGCGTATCCAGGAAGGCGTGGTTTCCCTGGGCGGTTATGCCGATATTTTCCACCGCAATGTGCAGTTTTCCGGTGTCGTGCCACAAATTTCCGCTATCATGGGACCTTGTGCGGGCGGTGCCGTTTACTCTCCGGCCATGACAGATTTTACGCTGATGGTGGAAAATACCTCTTATATGTTTGTGACCGGTCCGAATGTGGTGAAAACGGTGACACACGAAGAGGTGACATCCGAAGAACTGGGCGGCGCGATGACACATGCCACCAAAAGCGGCGTAACACATTTTACCGCTAAAAATGAGGTCGAATGTATTCGTCAGATCAAGCAATTGCTGAGTTATCTGCCGCAAAACTGCGAAGAAAGCGCGCCCAACTATCCGTATCAGACACAAGGCACCGAAGAACGCCCTGCACTGGCTAATATTCTGCCGTCGAATCCGAATCAGCCTTACGATATGCGCGACGTGATTGCCACTACCGTAGATGAGGATTCCTTCTTCGAAGTACACAAGGATTTCGCGGAAAATATCGTAGTAGGTTTTGCCCGCATCGCCGGCAGAAGTATCGGTATTGTTGCCAATCAGCCGGCCTATCTCGCGGGTGTTTTAGATATTAATTCCTCCAGAAAAGGAGCGCGGTTTACACGTTTCTGTGATGCCTTCAATATTCCGTTGCTGGTCTTTGTAGATGTGCCGGGATTCCTGCCGGGCACCGATCAGGAATGGCACGGCATCATCACCAATGGCGCCAAATTATTGTATGCGCTGAGTGAAGCGACCGTGCCGAAGGTGACTGTCATTACCAGAAAAGCGTATGGCGGGGCGTATGATGTGATGAATTCCAAACATATCGGCGCGGATATGAACTTTGCATGGCCGACAGCGGAAATCGCGGTAATGGGACCCAAAGGCGCTGCGGAAATCATTTTCAAAAATGAGATTAAGGCGGCGGAAAATCCGGAGCAAAAACTGCAGGAAAAAGTGGATGAATACACTGCCACCTTTGCCAATCCGTATAAGGCGGCCGCAAGAGGGTTTATCGATGAAGTGATTAAGCCGGAGTTGACTCGTATCAAGCTGATCAAGTCGTTTCAGATGCTGGAAAATAAATCTGTGCAGGCACCGAAGAAAAAACACGGCAACATTCCTTTGTAATAAAAAAGCCGGCATACCTGAAGGCATGCCGGCACAACAATTATCCGACGACTATAAACGATTAGTTTTTCTGTTTGGCAATAAAATTGCAGCCAATGCTGAAAATAAAATTGCGGTATTTGTAAGACGGCGTTGGATCCGGTTTAACATTGTAGCGAATGTTGTTCGTTACATCAAAATGCCATCTTAAATCGGTGTAGATGGAAATCTTATCCGTCAATTCCCGCTCAAAGCCCATTCCGAACGGGATGATTACATCCAGTTTATTGTACGCGATATTATCATCTTTCACATTGGTGTCGAACGGGAATTTTTCCTTTTCCTTTCCTCCGGCAGACAGTTTGAGCACTTGCTTGTTGGTGAGCGCATATCCGACGCCCGCACCGGTATACAGTGTCAAATAGGTTTTGTCTCCAATCGGCATGATGCCTTTCAGTAAAACAGGAAATTCAATGTAATTTCTTCTTCTGAAAATTTTGTCAACGCCACTCATGCCGTAGTTCTCCAGTGCAAATCCTTTTTGAATGAAGTGGATTTCGGGTTGTATCGCGAAGTATTTCGATACTTTTATTTCCATCGGAATGGCCACATCATAGGCTAACATGCTTTTGTTGCGGTCGGAATAGTATTTATCCTTAATTTTTGCCACACTCAGTCCGGCACCGACGCCGATTTTAAATCCCACACCGGCCTGCGTGGTGATGGCCACAGCAGCTAAAACAAAAAACAGGGTTAATTTTTTCATTTTTTTATTTCAAAATAACAGCTATTTGCTGACCTGCGAAATACAATAAATCCCTTATTTTTATATCCGTGCCAATACGTAGTAAGATGCGGTCACCTCATATACATATCCTATCATCAGCCTCCGGAAGTAAGCTGGAATTGCAGTTCCGACTGCCCGCAGGCACTCCGAAGGCGGTCGTGCAAATCAATACCGGTACCTGCATTCCACAGAAGATTTACTGGAAGTTTGCGGACTATCTGTCGCGGCACGGCTATATTTCCGTCACCTATGATATGACGGACGCGGATAATTTTTCCTCTTCCGTCTCTTATGCCGACTGGATCAAAGATATGGACAGTGTCATGCAATACCTGAAGCAAAGCTATCCCGATCTTCCGCTGATAGTGGTGGGACACAGTTCCGGCGGGGAATTTGTCGGCACGCTGCCATCTTATCACTTGGCCGATAAAATCATCATGGTGGCCAGTTCCAACGGCTACTGGAAAAAGATGGATTGGAGTGTCCGTTATTTTATGTGGTTTTTCTGGAAACTGCTGGTGCCGTATTCTATCCGGAAATATGGCTATATGAACAACAAAATGCTTGGAGTGTCGGGCGGATTTCCCAAAAATATTATCCTCGAACTCCGCGATTTCTGCATGCGGCCGGATTGCTTTTTGCCATTTCTGCGCGAACGTGGTATACCGGTGCAGTATGATAAAGTCAAAGTGCCGGTGATTGCCTATCATCTCGGCGACGACAAGATTGCCAACGCTGCAGCGTATCGTTATGTACTCGATTTACATATCAATGCGCCCCGACAGTTTATTTCCCTCCGGGCCCGGGATTATGACATGAAATCATTTGGTCACCGCGGATTCTTCGCCGCCAAAGCGGAAAAACTGCTTTGGCCGGAAGTACTGAAAGTACTGGAGCCTGTTGCTCCGCCTTCATGAAAAACTCAGGGCGTATGGAAATGCAGCATCGTGGACAAGGGATAATGATCTGATAAGTCGTTGAAGGACGCTTTGCAGAAACAATCTTTCTGAATCGGCGTGTCAATTTTTACCGGCAGGAGCGTGGCCTTATTTTCAGGGGTCTTCCGCAGCAGAATATAGTCCAGCGTTTCCTGTATTTTTTCAAAATATTTAGCTGCCAACTGGTTGTTGATGCCATCCCAGCTGTGTGTGCTGCCGGTGTATCGGATATCGTCCACATCCAGGATTTGTGTCAGCGCGCTGTAAGCGGATGTGTCGTAAAAGTCTACATTCAGATCGCCGATAATGACCTGCGGAATGCTGTCGCGGTAGTAGACATCCGCCAATTGTGTTTTCAATTGCTGCAATTGCTTTTCTCTTATATGTCGGAATTTACCCAGACTTTGGGTGTGTGTCGCAATCAGCTGCAGCGTGTTTTTGCCGGTGTGCAGTTCCGCGAATACGGCTCCTTTTTTAGAAAAAATATCCGTGCCCTTGCGGTGTTTGTACAAAATAAAATCTTGTTTCAAAATGGGATATTTACTCAGTATCCATACGCCGCTATTCGATTTTATCCATCCTTTTTTTGTGGGCGTCGTCTGATACGGAAAGTCGCTCTGCAGGCGTTCCAGCAGTTGCTGGTTGATGTCCTTCATAAACGCTTCCTGCAGTACGATGACATCTGCTTGTTGTGATTTCAGGTAAGCCGCGATATGGCCGGCTCTTTCCTGCTGACAGGATTTGAATACGACCGGCGGCACCATAAAGATGTTCCAGGAAACAATTTTCAGGCTGTCTGCGGCCTGCAGAGATAGTGCTCCTGAAAGGAGCATCATACTTATAATACGTCGCCAAAGCATCGTTTAAATATACGATATCCATCTGCAAATACCCAATAAAAGGTACATTCTGCGGCATGTAGATAGTGTATACATGTTCATTAATGTAATTTAACGTGAACATTTTCATTTATAAATTGTAGTTTTGTGATGTAATATTTTTTACGGATTATTGACTAACCGACATACAATCACAAATTTTTTATGAAATATTCAATTGACAAAAAAGCAGAAAACTTCTTATTTCAGTATCTGAACAACGCGTCTCCGACAGGATTTGAAGCGGAGGGACAAAAAATCTGGTTAGAGTACATCAAACCTTTCATCGACGAATATCATGTAGACCACTATGGCACTGTGTACGGTGTTATCAATCCGGAAGCGGAATTCAAAGTGGTGATAGAGGCACACGCGGATGAAATCTCCTGGTTTGTCAGCTATATCGGCGAAGACGGACTGATTCAGGTCATCCGCAATGGTGGCAGTGACCATATGATTGCACCTTCGAAACGGGTGAACATTCACACTAAAAAAGGCATCGTAAAAGGTATCTTCGGATGGCCCGCGATTCACCTCAGAGATGCCGGTAAAGACACGGCGCCAACCGTGAAAAATATCACGATAGATGTAGGTGCAAAAGATAAAGCAGAAGTAGAAAAAATGGGCATTCATGTTGGTTGTGTGATTACATACGAAGACGAACTGATGATCCTCAATAAGAAATTCTATACAGGTCGTGCGCTCGATAACAGAATGGGTGGTTTTATGATTGCGGAAGTGGCTCGTCTGGTGAAGGAATCCAAAACAAAACTGCCATTCGGACTCTATATCTGTAATTCCGTACAGGAAGAAGTCGGATTGAGAGGTGCTGAGATGATAGTTCGTAAAATCAATCCGAACATCGCGATTGTAACGGATGTATGTCACGATACCACCACGCCGATGATCGACAAAAAACAGCATGGTGATTTCAAATGCGGCAGAGGTCCGGTAATTACATATGCACCTGCCGTTCACAGCATCATCCGCGAGTTAATCCTGGATACAGCGGAAAAAGAAAAAATCGCCATACAGCGCGATGCTGCCAGCCGCGTTACCGGCACCGATACAGATGCATTTGCCTACAATGGCGGCGGTGTGCCGAGTGCCCTGATTTCATTGCCGTTGAAATATATGCACACTACCGTGGAAACAGTGGCGAAATCAGATGTGGAAGATGTGATTAAACTCATCTTTGAAACACTGAAAAAGATATCACCGAAAATGAAATTGAAATATCTTCACTGATTCAGCGGAACATATAGTAAAGTCGGGTGCATACCCGACTTTTTCTTTTTAACTTCGGTTTGTGAAACTCATCCGCCTGCTGATTGAAACCAACCTGTTTATTGCCCTCGCGGCAATAATGTTTATGTGGTCGGGCGCATGTTGGCTCAATATTCCACTGGAGAAACTGGGATTTTTGTCGCTGCAGGTTTTTTCCTCCACTTGGTTTGTCTATCAGATCAGTCGCTGGGTATATTTCCAAAAAGGGATTTATACCAACAGCGAGGAATGGGTACTGCTCTGGTTTCAGCAACATCCTAAGTTCAATCGGTTTACGATTTACTTGTCCGCGTTATTGACGATTATTCTGACGTTTTTCCTGCAATGGACTACCATGATTGTGCTGTTGTTTATCGGAATTATTTCGGTGCTATATACCGTTCCTGTACTGAAACCATTCGGTATTCCAACCAGAGTGCGCGATTTTCCTTATGTCAAAATTTTTCTCATCGCGTTGGTGTGGAGCGTTACCGCCGTCATATTGCCGGCTACGGAAGCGCATTTTCCGTTTGACACGAGAAGAGATATCTGGTTGCTGTTGGGCGCCCAGTTTTTATTTATTTTTTTTATCACATTGCCTTTTGATATTAACGATGAACCCCACGATAAAATAGCGGGCACCCGCACTATTCCGGTGGTGCTGGGCATACGCGGTGCCAAAATCCTGACCATCATTATTGGCTTCATCTATGCTTTGATGGTATTGTATTTGTTTATGTTGGAAAACTGGATACATCTTCCGGCGCTTCATTTACAGGAATCAACTATTATCGGTCTTTGGTTCCTCATTTTGTTGCTGCAAATCTATACGTGGTTTCGCTCCGATACAGTTCCCAAATGGCAAATTAAACTTGTTTATGATGGTAGTTTGATGATTTATTTTTTGTTAATGTGGCTCCCGAAACTTAGGTAGTATTAGGTAATTTTATTAGGTATTTATCTTTATTTAGACTAAATACAAATAATATGCAGTAAAATTGCGCATTATTAAGACAAAATCTAAATAAAATGCGTAAAAAAACTACCCTTATGAATTTGCTGCTGGCTATTGCTATGCCTGCAGCAGTACAAGCACACGAACCAGCTAACACCATCGAAAAAGACAAAGCTACCCTACAGCAATTGTGTGGATGCTTTGAGGTAACTTTTAAGTACAAAGAAACTTTTGGTTATCCCAAAGATTACAAACTGACGGATTCTTACTACAACGAAGCCCTGGAGTGGGTGAGCAATGAACCACAGGCAGACGGCAGCATCAAAATGCAGCACATTCTGATTATTGATGACGAGACGATTGTGAAACACTGGCGCGAAGACTGGAGTTTTGAAAATAACAGTCTGTACGAATATCAGAAAGACTACCACTGGAAAAAGAAAACCTTGCAACCGGAGCAGGTAAAAGGAACCTGGACACAGAAAGTGTATGAAGTAGATGACCGTCCGCAGTATCAGGGAAATGCTACCTTCAATTATTTTGACGGACAGATTTTGTGGCAATCAAAAGTGGATGCGCCACTGCCACGCCGTGAATATTCCAAACGCAGCGACTACAATGTGATGAACAGATACAATCGTTTGTACATCAATAAAAACGGTTATCTGCACGAACAGGATAATCAGAAAATTTCCCGCCACGATAATACCGCAGACACCTTGGTGGCAGAAGAAAAAGGCTATAACATCTACACAAAAGTAGCCGACGAAAAATGCAAAGCCGGCATTGACTGGTGGGAGAAGAACAAGATTTTCTGGTTGGATGTGCGTGCCGTATGGGATGTGATATTGCCGCAACAAAAAGAAGAATTGAAGGTCAATCGTGTGGTGGACGGAAAAACCATGCACGAAAAGCTGAATGTGCTCAATGCAGATGCGCTGAAAGAAAAGAAATACAACAGCGAAAAAGTAAAGAAAGAAATTGAAAAAATCATCCGCGAACACCTTGCTACAAAATAATTGCGGACCAATGCGTATAGTCCTATTACTACTGGTATTTTTTCATGTCGTCAACGTACATGCGGAAGAGGCAGACTCCACTGCTATTTTCTCAGGGATTGAGGAAATCGTGGTGACTGCCACCAAAACAGCGACGCAACTGGAAAAAAGTACCGTACCGCTCAGTCAGATTGTGCAGAAATACATCAAAGCTACCGGCTCCATTAAGCTGGCGGATTTGCTGCAGGAACAAAACGGCATACAGCTTTCCACATTCTTGGGTACCGGTGTTCAACTTCAGGGGATGTCGGCAGATTACACCTTGATATTACTGAATGGAGAACCTATTGTCGGAAAGACAGCTGGTGTGGTGGATTTATCCAGAATAGTGGTCAGCAATATCAAAAAAGTAGAAATCGTGAAAGGACCTGTATCCTGTCTCTACGGCAGTGATGCGATTGGTGGTGTCATCAATATCATCACCGAGGATGTAGGAATGCTGAAAAACAGTATGGAATATTCCTTACAGTATAAATCGCCGGTGCAACTGACTAATACACTGTTCACGGCCTTGTCTAAAAACAAGCTGAGTTTTGAAAATTCGGTCGTGTATAATTTCTCCAACGGTTATCAGACGAATAAGGCTACCATCTACAAAGAAGGAACACCTTATCATGATTTGACAATCAATAATAAGCTGACAGTTCGTGCGACAGAAAATATACAAACCGGCATCGGACTGAAATACTATTATTCCAGATTATACAACACCGATGAATATGCAAGTGATAGCGGAACTTCCGTTATTGCACAGCAAAACGATCGCACCCACGAATTCAATTTCTCGCCTTTCTTCAAATTCAGTAAGAACAGCATTGTCTTTAATATGCGCAGCTACAATTCCTATTTCCAATATGAAAGCCATATCAATGGGGAAGTAGAAGACGGCGATCTCTACGACGACCAATTCAGCCAGTTGTTCAATAAACTGGAACTGCAACTCGATTATACCCGGAAAACACATGTGCTTACTGCCGGTGCCGGTGGTTTCTACAATCGGATTCAATCGGACAGGAATGAAAGAATCATCCATCAGCATCAGGAATATCTTTTCCTGCAATATCAGTATGACTGGAAAGACAGAATCCTGATTAATGTCGGCAATCGCATAGATTTTCCGAATGATTTCGCAATTCAGTGGCTGAGTCCGAAGGCATCCGCACGCTTTAATATCAACAAATATTTCGCGATAAAAATCTCCGGCGGCCGCGGTTATAAAGCACCGGATATCCGTCAGCAATACCTGAATTTTACTAATTCATTGGTCGGATATGGCGTATTCGGTGCAGATGTGGCCGTGCAGAAAATCGAAGAACTCGAGGCAGCCGGACTGATACAGTATTTCATCCTCCCGAAAGAACGTATCACTACGCTGAAACCCGAGAAATCATGGGCATTCAATGGAGAAGTGGAGATAAAACCCATACCGGGAAAAATGACCATTACCGCCAATTATTTCCGCAATCAGCTGACCGATATGATAGAGGCAACGGCCACGGCTTTGCGTACGAACGGCGCTTTGATTTATACCTATTACAACCTGCAGAAGATTTATACGCATGGCGTAGAAGTGAACGCTTCGTATAAAATCATCGACGGACTATCCTTTTCGGCGGGATATAATTTTGTCGATGCCAGAGATGTCAGCGTGCTCCGTAAAATCAGCAACGGAGAGGTGTTCCGCAGAGATCCGGTGACGCTGCAGACAGAGCGTTTGCAACGCAAAGACTACGGCGGTTTGTTCGACCGTTCGCGCCACAGCTTCAATGTCAAGATTTACTACGAAAATAAAAAGCATGCCTTCAATACCTATCTGCGTCTCATTTACAAAGGTAAATATGGTTGGGCGGATAAGAACAACAATCAGATTCTTGACATCGCGGAAGAGTATGCGCCGGGCTATGCTTTGTTGAATTTCTCCTTCACCAACACAGTCCGCGAGCGCTACCATTTTATGGTCGGTATTGACAATATGCTGAACAAAAAATTCCCGACTTACATCCCATCTCTCAACGGAATTACCGCATTGGTGGGCATCCGGATTCAATTATTGCAACCTTAATTTTTCTCACTCATAACAAACAACATCATGAAAAAACTATTATTTATCGCGTGTGCGATGGCATTGTTCACGGCCTGCAAAGAAGAAGAAACCATTACACCCGACACACCGCTCGAGGCGACCATCGTAAGAGATATCAACGCTACTTACACCAATTATCAGTATTTCAGTTTTGCCACAGGCGATACGGTGCCATTCGCTGATTCGTCCACCGCAAAATGGGATATTGCCTTCAAAGGAACGACTGTTATTGTGAATGGCGGTACGAGTGGGCCTGGCAATGCCGGTGTGATTATGAAAGATACTTTGTTCACCGAAGTGCTGACAGCGCCTGCTTCCGGCTATGCACAGGATGGTGCTATCAGCAAAGCTATCCCGACGGGCAGCAACAACGGTTGGTACAATTATGCCGGACCGCCAAGCCACCTGATTGCACCTATTGCCGGTCGTGTTTTCATCGTTCGCACGGCGGATGGTAAGTATGCTAAAATGGAATTTATCAGCTATTATAAAGGTGCGCCTGCTGCTCCGGATGGCCTGACCAGTACATCAAAATATTACACAATTCGCTTTGTTTATCAATCGGATGGCTCAACAAAATTAAATTAATTACATTTTTTTGGTTATTCATTGCAGAAATCCTCCTTTTGGGAGGATTTTTTGCTATTTTTAAAACGCTACTGCGTATGTCTTCATTCGGATTAATAGAAACCATTAAGGTGGTCAACGGCAGACTGGTTTTCAAAAACCTGCATGTCAGTCGTTTGCACCGAAGTCTGAAGGCCATAAAAATAGATGAAACGGAATACAAGATTGAAGACCGCATCCTTCGCATCCTCAAATATGAATGCATCGGAAAGGGACTGAAGAATTTCAGGCTGCGCATCGAAGTGCAGAAAAACAAAATGCACGAATACATGCCGGATGTGAGTCCGCTGAAATGGCATTTTACGCTGCGGCCGCTGGAAAGTGTGCAGTATCTCTGGCGCGAAGATGGCTTGTCGCTCACCGTACTGCCCAAACAAACCAAACCGCTCGATGCCTTCTGCAACCTGAAACATACCGACCGTGCTATTTATGACAATGCCTTGTATTACGCCCGCGACAATGATTTTGACGAAGCACTCGTGCTGAATGAAAACCACACGGTGGCCGATGCATCCATCTACAATATGTTTGTCATCAAAGATGGCATTGTCTACACGCCGCCCTTGTCGGATGGTCCTGTCGCCGGCGTGCTGAGGGAATTGCTGCTCACGCGACTGGAAGGTTTTACCATTCAGGAGAAATCACTGGAGATAGCAGATATCTACGCGGCGGATGAAATATTCTTAACGAATGTCATCCGCGGCATTCGCTGGGTCAGCAGGTGCGATGACCATTACTACGGCCATACGACTACACAGCGTGTTTTTGAAGCGTTCCGCAAAGTGGTGGCCGAACATTACGGCGAACATCTCGTCTGATTACAGCGTGTCGCGCAGGTGGCGCAACAAATCCGTGACGGAGAGAATGCCCGTCAGTTGTCCATTGTCTACCACAGGCAAAGCATGAAAATCCTGCGCGATGAAGGTGTCCGCGGCATCCTTAATGGTCAGCTCAGACGATATCACCACCGGATTTTTAATCATGATATCCTCCAGGGTAAACATATCCATCATCGCTGTATCGGCTTCCTGCTGAGTAGCGTAAAATGTGCCGGAAGTGAGCCGCGTAAAATCAGATTTGCTGATGATACCGACGACCTGACCTGCTGACAGCACCGGCAGGTGGCGGATATGGTGCGTCATTAACAGTTGTCTGACAGTACTCAATGATGCCGTATGTGCTACGCTGATTACCTCTTTCGTCATAAGTTCGGATACCGTGGTTGTTGCGCTCATGTTCAATAATTTCTTGTACTGCAATAATAGTCAATCCTGCGCAGAACACAGATGATTTATGTCATGCCGCAACAATTGCAGCGATACAATGTTATCAGATTTTGTACATTACACACCTATCACTTATGTTAGCATCCACTCCGATACATATATTCTGGTTCAGACGCGATTTGCGCCTGCACGACAATGCTGGATTATACCATGCCCTGCGCTCCGGAAAACCTGTATTGCCCATATTTATCTTCGATAACAATATCCTGGATGAGCTGCACGATGCACCCGGCGTTCCGACGCTGGACAAACGGGTGATTTTTATCCACGATGCACTGGCCGATATGAAACAGCAGTTGCGTGCCATGGGCAGCGATTTGCAGGTGTATTACGGACATCCCGAAACTATTTGGAAAAGCATTCTTTCCGATTATCCGGTGGCTGCCGTTTATACCAACCGCGATTATGAACCTTACGCGCAACAACGGGATACCGACGTAAAGGCGCTTTTACAGTCCGGCGGAATTGACTTTCACACCTACAAAGATCACGTGATTTTTGAACAGGGAGAGGTGCTGAAAGATAATGGCGAACCGTATACGGTTTATACGCCTTACAGCAAAAAATGGAAAGAGAAATTTCGTTCGTTTTATGCCAAAGCTTATCCGACGGAAAAGTATTACCACAATTTTTATACAACAGCGACACCAACGCCGCTCATCCCACTCGAAGAAATGGGATTTCAACCGGCGGATATCGCATTTCCGGCTACCGAAATTTCCGATTCGCTGATACAACATTATCCCGAAACCCGCGATTTTCCTGCCATTTCGGGCACTTCCCGCATGAGCGTGCACCTGCGATTCGGAACAGTTTCCATCCGGCAGCTCGTGCGGCAGTCGGTGGCGGCGCACGGAGAGAAATTCCTGAATGAACTGATCTGGCGTGATTTCTACAGCATGATATTATTTCATTTTCCAAGCGTCGTTTCTTCCTCTTTCCGGCCTGAATATGATCGTATCCAATGGCGCAACAACGAACAAGAATTCAAAGCCTGGTGCGAAGGCAAAACCGGCTATCCGATTGTGGATGCGGGCATGCGCGAACTGAACGCCACCGGCTATATGCACAATCGCGTGCGCATGATTGTGGCGTCCTTTCTAACCAAACATCTGCTCATCGACTGGCGTTGGGGAGAGGCTTATTTCGCTAAAAAATTACTCGACTTCGATCTCGCCAGCAACAATGGCGGTTGGCAATGGGCGGCCGGCACCGGCGTGGATGCGGCACCGTATTTCCGCGTGTTCAATCCGTATTTGCAGACGCTCAAATTTGACGGACAACTGCAATATATACGCCACTGGATTCCCGAACTCGACAGCCTGGAATACCCCGCGCCGATAGTGGACCACGATGTGGCCCGCAAGCGCTGTCTGGAAGTGTATAAAGTGGGTTTGGGAAAAGACTAATTTTCCTGAGATATGTCGCGCGCCATCTGCTGCGCTACCATGCTGATGACGATGAGCTGTATCGCGTGAAACAGCATTAACGGCAATAACAACATGCCGACTGTCGCGGAAGCGGGAAACAATACCTTGGAAAATACCGTGCCGTGTACCAGCGATTTCTTGGAACCGCAGAAAATGGCGGTGATGCTGTCCTCGCGATTGAATGCGAGTTTCCTGCAGATAAATGCAATGATTTGGTACACGATGCCCAGCAACACCAACATGCCCAATCCGAGCAACAGCAGATAGGTCCAGCTGGTGTGGGCGAAGATGCCGGCTTCAAACGAACTGCTGAAAGAGGTATAGATGATGGTGAGGATAATCATTTGGTCGAAATACTTCAGCCACTGCTGATATTGCAGCGCGAATTTTCCGAGATAGCGATGCAGCAAAGTGCCCGCGAAAACGGGCAGTATCACCTGCCACAGCAATTTGAACAGAATAGATGACATATCCGACATGCCGCCCGCATTGCCCGATAATGTCATGCCGAAGCCTATCAGCAGCGGCGTCATCACCAGGCCAATCAGGCTGGAAATACTGGCGTTGAAGATAGCAGCCGGCACATTGCCCCGCGCCATCCCGACCATGACCACCGAAGAGGAAACGGTGGACGGAATGGCCGCCAGGAAAAATACGCCCTGCCACAACGCGATGTCGTAGGCGGCCAGTGCGGGTTTCAGCAATAAGGCGAGGAGCGGAAACAGGACGAAAGTCGATAGCTGCACGACGATATGCAGGGAAAAATTCGACATGCCGCTGCGCAGTTGCTGTGGACTCAGTTTTACACCATAAAAAAAGAATATCAGCGCGACACCATATCCCGATAAACTTGCAGGTGCATACCACGCGCTGTTCGTGCCGAATGCCGGAAATAAATAGGCCAGCTCGACCATGGCCAACAGCGCCAGAATAAAATAATCTATGCCGAATCGCCGGAGAAAACTGTAAATACGCATTTCAGTGATGGCTATTTACGGCAAGTTACTGCTTAATCAGTTGATCTGCCGTTACAAAATCATCGTTGAAGCATTTCAGCAGATAGCTGCCCGCGGCCAGTTTTTCTACACTCACCGTAGTATGTGTGCTGCCCGCGTTGACGATTTGTGTGGTCACCACCTTTCCGCTGATGTCCAGCAACTGCACCGTCATATCTTTCTGCATCGGTTTTTCCATTTGCAGCCATACCGAACTTTTCGCCGGATTCGGATAAAACGAGATGCCTGCTTCTTTCATGCGGGAAGGCTGTATCGCGGTCGGCGTGGCCGGCACTTCTTTGGCGGAAATAATTTCGCCGCGGCGCATGATGAGGTTATATCGCATCAGATTGACCTGTTGCTTGGTGAACAGGCTGTAACACATATCCGATGAGTAGTCCATATAGTTTTCAAACATATCCGGATAGTCGATGCCCAGATACGGTTTATTGCAGGTGTTGATGGAAGTGTCGCAAGGGTTGACGGTGCCCGGCACGAGGTTGCTCGCGAAAGCCTGTTCCTCTTCCGGTGTGTCGTCCATAAAGTCGTCAATGGCGCAGCCGTCGTCAAAGCCGGGGAGTGGCAATACGTTGCCCCACGTGTGTTGCAGTCCGAAATAGTGTCCCACTTCGTGTACCGTGGTGCGACCTTTGGTATAGAAATCTCTGAAACGCTGACTCGTGGAGTCTCTCGCGTACCAGTTGTTTTGTCCGAAGAAACGGAAGTCGATGACGATGCCGTCATTCTTGCCGCGGTCGAGGGCGAGTGGTCCCCAGTTGATGGCATTGGAGGGCGGATAGGCGAATCCGCCGAGGGCGCCGCAGGTATCGCACAGCGTGAGACAGGACGCGCATTTTCTGTTGGCGTAGTTCAGATCGCAGACGTAGATATTCAGGTATTTTTTGGAAGGCCACGGCGACTTTCCGGTGGAACCGGTGAGCAGGAAGAAATCTTCTTTCAGCGGCTCAATACCGAGGGCGGTCCACAGAATGGTGCTGATCGGATCCCAACCGGTGAGGCTGCCGAGGCTGCCTTTGGTGCGGGTGATGCCGGTGGTAACGGCGCCGTTGGGCGCGCGTTTGGCGAGTTCAAACTTGATTTTCGCATTGCCTCTGAAAGGGAAAAATATGGAACGCAGATTCACGCTGTCTTCATTCAGCGCGTTGAAATCGCGGTTGAGGGCATCAATCTGAGACTGGATGATATCGTCAGGGATGTTCTCGTATTTGTTGTCTTTGAGGTAGACCACATGCACGACGACCTGCACGGTGTACACCGTATCCGACTGCGCGATACTGGTGTCGTAGGCGAACATCGCGTTGACGTTGCTGTTCAGCTGCTCGCGGTACATGGAGGTTAAGGTGCTGTTGTTGCGGAAGTCCTGCAGGAGAATTTCATCCATTCCGCATCGTCGGGTGTGCTGCGCGGTTGCCGTGCCATAAAAAGCCAGAACAACCAGCCAAAGTAAAAATTGTCTCATAGTAATGCCATTACAACAAATATACATCATTTTTTGGTGACGGAGAAATGGAATGGATTGGGGGGGAGTGGGATTGTTTTTCTTTTTGGATTGGCAAATTTCGTCTTGTTATATTGGTGGAAGTCCCAATTCCTTTAAAAATTTATTATGTGTCTCTCTTGCTTTGTTAATGTCTTTGTCAAGGTCAACGAGTTTTTTGTTTACCACTTTCAAGTCAATTATTTCTTCGTCTAACGATGTGCTTACATAGCGTGAAATATTTAGGTTGAATTCATTTTTAATGATTTCGTCCATTGAAACTCTACGAGAGTAACGAGTTTCTTCTTTTCGGCCTTTGTAAGTTTCAACTATTTTGTCAATGTTTTCAGGCAATAAGTTGTTTTGTCGTTTTCCTTTTTCAAAGTGGTCGACGGCATTGATGAATAAAACATCGTCAAACTTTTTACACTTCTTTAAAACCAAAATACAAACTGGAATACCTGTTGAAAAAAACAGATTTGCAGGAAGCCCGATAACGGTGTCAATGTTTCCGTCCTCTAAAAGTTTTCTTCTGATTTTTTCTTCTGAACCGCTTCTGAACAAAACACCATGAGGTAAAATGATAGCCATTGTTCCCTCTTTACTTAAAAAGTGAAAACCGTGTAAC
>ENA-UPTA01002126-UPTA01002126.1-activated-sludge-metagenome-genome-assembly--contig:-NODE-2126-length-20830-cov-16.752010_pt1 | contig 20830 bp, 18 predicted proteins | sample MGYA00238184_ERZ773361 | MGnify/ENA primary metagenome ERZ773361 (study PRJEB29100, sample SAMN05720205) | activated sludge metagenome | isolation source: anaerobic digester from wastewater...
ATTCCTTTTATTTTCAATAACCGCAGTTCTAAGGATAATGTGATTCAGGTAGCTTAAATTAAATGTTTTACTTAAAAACTGAGAGCAAAAGTTAGAAGGTTAATTACCAGATTTAATTTTTTGATAGCTTTATAGGGTAAAAATAATGAGACTATAACAAAAAATATTGGATGATAAGGAAATGGAAGAGCACATAAACGATTTTCTAAAATTTCTAAATGGTTCGCATACTTCTTTTCAAGCTTCTTTAGAGATTATAAAAAGGTTAGAAGTTAAAGGTTTTGACCCATTAAAAGAAGATGAACACTGGAAACTGGAAGATGGAAATAAATATTATATATGTCGTGATACCAGTGTGATAGCTTTTATTTTAGGTAAAGAAAATTTACGGGATTCAGGTTATAAAATTGCTGATACAATTTTAAAAAATAAGTGAGATCGCATAGTTGGAAAAAACTCTTCAAACACAGTGGGGGTATAGTTGTATTTTTTCCTTGACATATTTCATTCGCTCCAGTATAAAAATTAAAAAGATTTTCATTCCAATCGGGAGGAAGATATGAAGATTTTCAAGAGCTTTATGACTATTATTTTGTTTCTTTTCGGCATTATCGCTTTAACTGCGCAACCGCAGGAGAGTATTTGGTGTAACACGGAATCGTTTCAGATCGAAGCAATGGATACTAACGCTAAAGGAGAGACAGTGATAGGAGGGAATACTCCACATATAATCTCCGGATACAGTTGTGGATATACTATCAAGAAATACTCATCCGATGGTGATTTAATCTGGACCAGATTGATTGGCGGTAGCACTATGGTCGGTGGCTTCGTCACACTGATAATTGATAATTTATCAATTAATGACATGGGAGAGGTGTTTTTTTCATGTAAATCCAGCAGCATAGTATTTGTGGTTAGCTACTACGAACACATCGACTTACTTAGCGGAGTTACCAAAATATCCTCGGATGGAAGCCTACTTTGGAACAAATATATACCTTACAATTATAATTATCTCAATATAACAATAGCTGGCACCGACATTGTTATTGCAATGAGGCTCAATCAATCACCATTTTCTGATATAACTGCCCCGCCTCCCCCCCCTGGAATTGTTTTCGATAGCCCCTATTGGATATTGTTAATGCTCTATGATACAATGGGAAATCGAATTACGTACAAGAGGCTTTATTCAGACTGGTCTTGTAGTTACTCTAACTTATATGTGTCAGGCAGCGAATTGTATATAGCTGGATCATTTTTAAACCATTGGGGTTATGGTAACGCGATTCTTAATTTTGAGAATACAATCAACGGGGCTACCATCATATCTCATTTATATGAGGCCAATGGTAACGGTTTTCTGGCTAAGCTTGATTTGAGCTCAAATCTCTGGATTTGGCAGATCAACAACTCAAGTGAAAGTCCTTCCATGTGCGAGGTATCCGAATTACTCTATCTTGCAGGTAGTGACGAATCTATAATTTACAAACTCAGTAGCGTTTCAGGCTCATTGATTGATAGTGTGGATTTACCTGGACATCGGATTAAGAAGTTATCAGTAGCGGTTGATAATATGTTGCATTTTGACAGTGCCTATGGTGCAAATAATCAATGGTCGTATGGTATCCTCGGCCAAGCCCTTAACATAGTGGATCTTCAGATTTGCGATACGGCTGGTTCAGTGTTTAAATGGTATAATCATGACTTTATGGGTAACAGATATTTAGGAAATTATAATGCCTACAATTTCTGTAAGTTCGGTTATCCCAGTCCATTTCCCGTGCGCCCTGAAACGATACCAATTATCTTCTCTGGATGTTATCCGGATGTGCAATATGAGCGATTAATGTCTTTGGTAAACATCGGAAACTCCGATCTGACTATTAACGGATTTGAATTCATCAATAACACCCCGGGACTATCTGCCGAGGTGATTTCTGGCTCTCCAGCCGCATCAGGTGATTCAATTTTTATACGTATCTTGCTCAACTCTAGCGAGATAGGTGCTTTTACTGATACCTTGACCGTATTTTCCAACTCTCCCTATGTCCCGTCTTATAAGATACGTGTCTCGGGAAATGTTTTGGTTGTGCCGCCACTAAACCCGGGTAACCTTATGATCGAGATGAATAACAATAGCATCTTACTAACCTGGGACGCAGTAACTCATACTATCTTTAACACCCCGATAGAGCCTGATTACTACTTTATCTACAATTCCGATAATCCCTATGGGAATTATCTGCTTTTGGGTGTTACACCTGAACTCTCATATACACATTCTTTAGTCGGTATTGGAGCTCGGAGAATGTTCTATAAGGTGTCAGCGGTAAAGTTTTACCGGAATGATCTATCTGATTTTGAACTTGATGTCTGGATCAATAAGAATCTTAGCACAGGATTGGCAGAATCTGAGGTAAGCCGAATACTGAGAGATTTTATAAATCCTTATCATAAAGCGGATTCAATGTCTCCACATTTCTAACTACAATAAACTGGAGTAGCGTATTATGCAACCTGGACAAAATGAACTCGTGCATGAATTTATTAGAAGAACCATGGAAAACTTGAAGATAATACAAAAACTAGAGTGTGTTGATGATCAAAAATTCTCTGTAACTCAAGCAATTAACTCACTATTGGGCTTGTTGATATTGCCTGTATCCTATTTGCCAAAAGAAAATATGCGAGATTTCGATGACATAATAACAAATTACTTTAATGTCGAATTTTTAAATAATACAAATAGAGAACAATACCCCAATACTCTGGTTGAAGTTATTCGACATTCGCTCGCCCATGGTCAGTTTTTGTTTAAACCCAATCCTCAACATCCGAGTCAAATAGGATCTGTTGTAATGTGGAACTGCTATAGGAACAAAGCTGACATCAAAGCAACAATAGATGAAGATAGTTTGTATGAATTTATTGAGAAACTATCTAATAAACTAAAGGAAATCGATTTTGAAGATAAAACTGAATTATTCTGCCCGTCAAAGAATAAACAACAAACCTGTAGCATATAAGTATGTCTATCACATAACACTGCAATATTGAATATTTAGTCTTAAATGCAATGAAGGAGGACACAGTATATGCCGTCCTCCCTTAGGTTCCGAACTTGAAATGGATTATGACGGTGTTTTCAACCCCGGGCTGACTTCCTGGGCTAAGACGATTCCATATCAACACCTTGTATGACAAGAGATACGCCTTCTCACCATTTCACATTATCACACACCGACCTGCTTATTCACTCTTTCCTCTGAGGCTCTTTGTTCGAAATTATCCATCCCACCTCCCCCGTTGCGCTTCCTAATCAATTCTTCCACCCTTTTTTACCTATAGAATTCTTTTCTTTGATTCCACCCGAAAAGTTATAACAAAAGAACATCTCTATAAACTTTACCGATGTGATACATCTATGAATCAGTTCGGAATTTAAACCAATTTTTGGATTCATAACTGTTGCTCGACTATAAGGTCATTATGGGAGTTACATTAATCTGAACAGAATATGAAAGCATAGGATAAATACGAATGTTCTTGAGAAATGAATGATGCCCCCGTTGCGTTTTTTCTCTTGTCTCATTCCTTTGGTAATCTAAATGGGAGTTAAGTAGTTGAATGATTTAGAATTGCACCACATCATGTTTTGGTAAGAATCCATGCATCATCGTATTAATCTCTGGATTAATGTTTGATCTCATAAACTGGTGATTATGACCTGATAAATCCATAGAACAATTTTAGGACAAAAATGCAGAGAATATGTTAAAACACAGAATAGCGGAGTAAACATAATGACTGTAACCTCCCATAAATCGCCGCTATCGGATAAGTAACCATAATAGTTTACTGGATTTTGCTTTCCTTTCCCGATTACTACCACACTGTTTGTGCCAATGGCATTTTCACTGTCATGATCACTGTAATAGTGCACTTGCACTACATAATCTCCTGGGATAATAGTTGGAGTGGCTATTTTTCCATTTATATTAACAATCCTGTTATTTACCACATTAGAGATTTCATTAATGGTTACATAGAAATCTATCGGAAGCTCTATAGTATCACTAATAAGTACATTATTACTGTTCTCAACACTTAAATATTTATTTAAATAATTTTGTGATTAAATAGATACCGTGAGAATTGCTATACTATTATTTTTTACAATCCATAAATGAATGTAGAGTAAGATATAGACAAAATCTTAGCAGTACTATTATTCACATTATTGCCCATTTAATACTTTATTAATATATGTCAATTTAAAACATTAGGGGAATAATCTTTGAAAACTTTCTTCAACTACTGATTTCTTTAGAATTCCTTTTATTTTCAATAACCGCGGTTCTAAGGATAATGTGATTCTGGTAGCTTTAATTAAATGTTTTGCTTAAAAACTGAGAGCAAAAGTTAGCAAGCTCATTACCAGATTTAATTTCTTTGACAGGTTTTAGGGTATAAAATAAGAAGGCTTTAATAAAAGAAATCTGGAGTTGAAAGGATGAATAACCAAATTTTGGATTTTCTGGACTTTCTTAATGGTTCACCCACTTCAATACAAGCGTCTCACGAAATAGTTAAAAGGCTGGAGGAAAGTGGTTTTAAAGCTTTAAAAGAAGAAGAACAATGGGCACTTCAAGTTGGTGGTAAATATTATGTTTGTCGTGATACCAGTGTTGTAGCTTTCACTTTAGGAAGCAAAAATCTTCTGGATACTGGATATAAAATTGGAGCAGCCCACATAGATAGTCCCAGTTTAAAGATAAAACCAGAAAGTCTGAAGACAGAAAATGGTATTACCCGTGTTTCCGTAGAAGTCTACGGAGGTCCTATAATCGGTTCCTGGATTGATCGTAGTTTAAGTATTGCGGGGAAAATTGCAATTAAGCAAGAAGATAATCTTAGATTTTTACCAGTAAATTTGAAACAACCCGTAGCAGTTATACCCAATGCTGCACTTCATCTTAATAGAGAGATAAATAAGGGTTTTGAATATAATAAGCAGATTCATCTGCAAGCGATATTACAGAGTAAAGAAAGTGAAAAAAATTCCTTGATGGAAGCTTTAGCTAAAGCTGCAGTAGTGTCTGTGGAAAATATTTCTGGCAGTGAACTCTTTCTTTATGATTTTGAGCCTGCAGAGATTTGTGGTTTAGACCAGAGCTTAATAATGAGTGCCAGATTGGATAATTTAGGAATGACTCATTCAATAATGAGTGCAATTCGTGAAGTAGATAATTCTGAGAGCACCTGTGTAGCCGCTTTATTTGACAATGAAGAAATCGGTTCAGAAACCAGACAGGGAGCGGATTCTTCTTTTCTGGAAAATGTATTGGAAAGAATAGCCTTAAACATAGGATTTTCTCGGGAAGAATATTTGAGGATATTAAGTAAGTCATTTCTTATCTCTGGTGATATGGCACATTCCTATCATCCATCTTATCCTGAGAAGTACGATCCAAGTTATGCTCCTGTAATGAATGGAGGACCGGTAATAAAATGGAATGCGAATTATAATTATGCTACTAATCTGGAAAGCAGTCAAAGATTTAAAAGACTCTGTGAAATAGCAGAAGTTCCCTGTCAGACCTATATTATACGCAGTGATTTATTATGTGGTAGCACCGTAGGACATATTATATCTTCTCGTCTGGGTATTCCTGTGGTTGATGTTGGTAATCCTCTCTGGGCTATGCATTCAGTTCGTGAAACAGTAGGTGTGGAAGACCACATAAATATGATAAAAGTTTTAAAAGTGTATTATCAATAAAATATATAGGAGAATCATAATGGCGACCTTCAAACCTTTCAAAGCAGTCCGTCCCTTGCCTGAATACGCATCTGAAATAGCTTCTTTGCCGTATGATGTAATGGATTCGGATGAGGCAAGAATTGAAGCACAAAAACATCCCTTGAGTTTCATTCGGGTGGAAAAACCAGAAGTAGATTTACCACCAGAAATTGACCTTTATGATCCAGCAGTTTATGCTAAAGCTCGCGAGAATCTCTATCGTTATCTGCAAGAAGGCTATATGAAACAGGATGAAAAGCCTATGTATTATGTTTATAGAGAGATTATGAATGGGAGAGAACAAAATGGCTTGGTAGGATTGGTTTCAGTGGATGAATATATGTCTGGTGTGATAAAAAGACATGAGCTGACCAGAGAAGATAAAGAACAAGACCGTATTCGTCATATAGATGCCTGTAATGCCCATTCATCCCCAGTGTTTCTAACTTATAAGCATCAAGATTCTATCAATGAAGTAGTAGAAAGAGTGAAAAAAAACCATGCCCCCGAATATGACTTCGTAGCTGATGATGGTATAAGTCACTCTCTATGGTTAATTGATAATCCAGAAGATATTGAAGTCATTCAAAAAAGTTTTGCCGCACTGGATTGTCTGTATGTAGCAGATGGACATCATCGCACCGCTTCAGCTGCTAAAGTTGGTCTATTACGTCGTCAGCAACATCCAGATTATACAGGTGAAGAAGAGTTTAATTTCTTTATGGCTGTTATTGTTCCAGATAATCAGCTCAAGATTTACGATTATAACAGGATAGTGCGTGATTTAAATAATCATACGGTAGAAACCTTTCTGCATTTAGTAGAAGACAAGTTTGAAGTGACAAAATTACCAGCTGTGAGAGTTTTTAGACCAACTCATAAGCATGAGATAGGTATGTATCTTGCCCATTCCTGGTACTGTCTTAGACCTCGTTATGGCACCTGGGATGCCAGCAATCCTGTAGCTTCTCTGGATGTTTCCATCTTGCAGAATAATCTTTTGCGTCCGATTTTAGGAATTACTGACCCCAGAAGAGATAAAAGAATAGATTTTGTAGGTGGTATAAGAGGATTGGAGGAATTGGTTAGAAGAGTCAATAGCGGAAGAGAAGCAGTAGCTTTTGCTATGTATCCCACATCAGTAGAGGAACTAATGAGAATAGCTGATGCGGGAGAAATTATGCCCCCCAAATCAACCTGGTTTGAACCCAAACTGCGTTCAGGCCTTTTTATCCATTTACTGGAATGAAATATTATTATATAGTAAGTTTAGGCTGTTCCAAGAATCTGGTAGATAGTGAGATATTTGCTAATATTCTGGAAAAGGCAGGTTATCAACCCTGGGATGAAAGTGAACCTATAGACCTGGTTTTAGTCAATACCTGTTCCTTCATTGAATCAGCTTTAAAAGAAGGAGAACAAGTTCTTTCAGAATTGGTTGAAATGAAAAGAGAAGGTAAGATTAAAAAACTTGTAGTTACAGGTTGTTTGATGAATAGAGGTTTAGGGGAATTTGAAGAAGCTTTTCCTGAGGTTGATAGCTGGATTGGACTGAAAGATTTTGCTGCTATGGAAACATTGCTGGGGCTTACATCTCTGGCGAAATATCAAAGAACTTCAATTGATGAAGTTTATCATCGCTATTTACTTATAAGTGATGGCTGTTCCAATCACTGCACTTATTGCACTATTCCCTCTATTCGGGGTGAGATGAAAAGCATTCCTATAGAAGTATTGGTGGAAGAAGCAAAAGAAATAGCAGATGAAGACAATAAACATTATTCCGAGCTAATTGTTATTGCTCAGGATACAGCAAATTATGGTGTGGATCTCTATGGCCATAAAGCTTTGCCAGAATTGCTGATAGAGCTAATAAAACTTAATAAATATAAGTGGATTAGAGTGCTATATATGCATCCTGACCATTTTGAGACTTCCTGGTTGGAGCTCTGGGAAAAACATCCAGAGCTCTTGCCCTATTTTGAGATTCCTATTCAGCATATTTCTGACCCAATCTTAAAAGCTATGGGAAGAAAAAAAGGGTCTACTGAATTAAAAGAAATGTTTAATAAGATAAAAGATAAGCTTCCTCAATCTGTTCTTAGAACTACCTTAATGATAGGATTTCCAGGTGAATCAAGACAGGATTTTGAGTTGCTAAAGAATTTTGTTAATTCAACTCCTTTTCTTTATCTGGGAATCTTTCCTTATTCCAGAGAAGAAGGTACTCCTGCAGCCCAAATGGACCATCAAATTCTCCCCAGAACCATACGGACTCGTTATAATCAATTAGTAAAGCTGCAGCAACAATCTCTGGAAGAAATTATGGGAAGCTATATTGGTGAGATTTTGGAAGTTTTAATAGAAGATTATGCAGATGATATTGAAGAAGCTAATTATATTGGAAGAACCTGGTTTCAAGCACCTGATATAGATGGATTGACATTTGTTAAAGGAGAAAATCTGGAATTAGGTAAAATCTATCCTATAAAATTGATAGATATAATAGGAACGGATTTATTTGGAGAAGTGATTAAGGAAGGAGTAAAATGAAAGTTGCACTAACTGGAATAAAACCAACGGGTGTGCCACATATAGGAAATTATGTGGGTGCTATTCGTCCAGCTTTAGAACTGGCTAAGACTTGTAAAGCCAGATATTTTATAGCTGATTACCATGCTTTGAATGCCTGTAAAGACCCAGAGGAAATCAGAAAAATGACCCTGGAAATTGCCGCTGCCTGGTTAGCCTGTGGCTTAAACCCGGAGAAGGTGCTTTTTTATAAACAATCGCTGGTCCCACAAACTTTTGAGTTAATGGTTATTTTAATGGCATTCACTCCTAAGGGTTTGATGAATCGTGCTCATGCTTATAAAGCAATGGTACAAGCCAATCTTGAAAGTGGAAAGGATTCTGATGATGGTGTCAATATGGGACTATATACTTATCCCGTATTGATGGCAGCAGATATACTTTTATTTGATACGGATTATGTACCTGTTGGCAGTGATCAGTTTCAGCATATAGAAATGGCTCAGGATATTGCTCAAAGTTTCAATTATAATTATGGTAAGGAATATTTAAAGATACCTCAAGCAATTGCCAGAGAGGAAACTAAGACCCTTTTAGGATTGGATGGACGCAAGATGTCTAAAAGTTATGGAAATACTATTCCAATGTTTGCTTCGGAAGAAGAACTTTATAAGCTGGTGATGAGAATTAAGACAAACTCTCAAACAGTAGAAGAACCTAAAGACCCAGAAACCTGCACTATTTTTGCGATTTATCGTAATTTTGCCACTCCAGACCAAACGGAAGCATTGCGTAGACGCTATCTGGCTGGAGGTATGAGCTGGAAAGAAGCAAAAGAAGAGCTATTTAATGTTTTGAATGCTCATCTAACACCTTTAAGAGAGAGATATAATGAACTTATCTCTCAGCCTGATGATATAAAAAGAATTCTGGAAGAAGGATCTGCCCGTGCCAGAGAATTGGCTGCTAAAAAGATAAAGGAATTGCGACAGGTTATAGGAGTAGATTAAATCAAATCACCTATTTCAAATTAATTCAAGATAATAGGAAGGGAACTAATCGTCATCTAATTCACCCTTGTTGATTTCCCAGAGTTCATCATTATGGATATTGTAAGTAAAATCGTGACTTCCAGCTTTGACCAGATTCTTTAATTTATCGGCTATTCGTTCCATAGTATCTATAAAATCAATAGTATGTAAGCCATTAATGGCATCACATTCTCCACTTTGAATACAATTCATAATGTGTTCACGGAGAGAATTATGAGTCTCGTTAATTCTGCCTTCTAATTCAATAATTTTATAGATATAAACTGGCTTCAGCTCTTCCAGATATTCAATGCAGTATTCTAACATTTCCATAACTTTGCGATAAAGGTCACCTATCATTTTTTTCAGGTCATCAGATATGTTGTTATTATGAGAAGGAATTTCTTGATTAAGAATACGATTAGCTTCTTCAGTTAAATCACCTGCTTTTTCTATGTCATTAACAGTATGAAGTAGAGCAGGGATTTTTTGAATAATCTCTTCGGAATTGGTGCGTTCATTAACCGCAACAAGATAGCGAGTAATCTCTTTTTGCAAATTATCAATAGCAGATTCAATTCTGTGGATACTTTCTTGTTTCTTGTAGTTTTTATCCTTGAATGCTTCATAAGAGGTTCTTAATTCAAGCCTAACTAAACGAAGCATCTCTCTCATTTCTTTTAAACATTGTTCAATTGCAAGGTAAGAATCATCAATCAAATGATAATCAAGAAATTTTGGTTCTCCCATAGAAATAGTCTCTTCCGGACCCTGGGGTATTATTTTTTGAGCAATTTTAACTAATAGTCCAGAAAAAGGTAGCAAAATTAAAGCATTAAAGATATTAAAGAATGTGTGAGCATTAGCAATGTGACGTGCCACATTTTGATGGGCATAAACATTGCCGGGTGTAATCAAATTTATAAATCTGTTAAAATAACCTAAATAAGTGAGAATGGCAAAGAACAATGAACCAAAAACATTAAAAAGAGTATGAATTAAAGCCACTCTTTTAGAAGTAGAGCTGGAAGTTAAAACTGCTAACCAAGCAGTTATAGTTGTTCCTATATTACTTCCATAAACCAGATATAAGGCTCCATCAAAAGAAATCAAATTTGTATTGGCAAGTACCAGAATAATACCCACAGCAGCAGAAGAACTCTGAACAATCATAGTAAAAATCATTCCTGCCAAAATAGCAAGCAAAGGATAATCCGCAGCTTGAGCAAGAATATTCCGAGCAAAGAGAGAATTTTTTAAGTCAATAACGGAATTACTCATTACATTTAGACCTACAAAGAGCAATCCAAAACCGAGAATGATTAAGCTCCAGTATTCCATTTTACGACTTTTTTTGAAAAATAGACCGAAAACCCCAAGAATAACAAAGAAATAGGCAATGTCTCCAATATTAAAAGCAATCAGTTGAGCAGTAACAGTAGTACCAATATTTGCTCCCATTATTACGCCTACTGCTTGTTGAAGACTCATTATTCCAGCATTAACCATCCCTATGAGCATAACTGTGGTAGCAGAGCTGCTTTGAATAATAGCTGTTACACCAAGTCCTACCAGCAATCCTTTAAAAGGTGTGCCAGTAATTCTTTTCAGGATTTGACGCATCTTCTTTCCAGCTACAGCCTGAAGATTATCGCTCAACATACTTATGCCATATAGGAAAAGTGCGAGTCCGCCAACCAGGTTCAAAACATCTATAAAAGTCATTTTATCAATTCCCTTTTCAATTGATTTAAAGAATAAATAATGGTAAATTTATTTATTTGCATTTAATTGGAACTTGAGGAATTAAATAGATTGGATAGATAGTTAACATTTAGATTAAACTGTTCTTCTTCCAGATGGTGCAAGGAATGTCCAAAAGAAGAACGTCTTTGATTAAAACGCATCAAACTACGAGTTAGCGCATCCTTCCATATTTTAGCATTAAGCGGGATGTGAATTTGATAGCGAGAGATAAATTTATCTACCAAATTTCTTAATTTATCAGAAGAGAATTCAGCACACCAGAAAAGCAGTAAGTGAGTAATATCATCTTCTACGACAGAAGTACGAGATTCAGAAAAGTCTATTAACCAAATTTGATTCCGGGAATAAAGAATATTGGAAGGTTGATTATCCCAATGGCAGAGATAGAGGTTATCGGTTCTCATTGCCTTATGGAAATTGCCCAAGGTATCTGCTAAAAGGTCTATTATTTCAGTTTGCGGCTGCACATTCAAGTAAGGTTTTCCTTCCACATATTCAATTTCAATCCATTTAGGTTCCTCAGAGCAAAGAAGTTTTGGGACCATTGGAAGTCCTTTTTCATACACTTTAAATTCCTTCCAATAGCTATCTGCTGAAGAAAAATACTTGATAACAGACTTATCTCTAAGTTCTATACTGGTAGTAGAAATGCGAGAAATTCTATTTATCAATCAGCCTTAAACCGTTTTATTTCATTATCCTCAAAAAGAGGGACCAGAATCTCATTGGTAGGAAGATGATAATAGATATCTGCAGGAGCTTTCAAATCTTTTTGCCAGATGATGGTACGATTCTGTTCCTGTGGAATCATAAAGATACATTTTTCTCCCCAGGAGCTGTAATATATCCTGCCCAAATCATCAATAGCTATTCCATCCAGATTATCATAAAGAGTTTCTTTGAAAATACTAAATGTCTTAGTATCAATGTTAAAAGCAAGAATAGGAGAAGCAGGTTTGAAACAGACAATGAACATCTGACGACGAGGACCATCAAAGACTATGCCGTTGGGTTTAGTCATAAGAGGAGAGATGAAACTATTTATTTCTTTGGTATGCGGATTGACGATGAATAATTTATTAGCTCCGGTATCAGTGCAATAAAGCAAACCTTCTTTATCACATTCAATATCATTTAGCATTTTTGAACCGGGTATAGTAATACTTTCTACAATCTTTGCCTCTTTTACATCTATGATCTGGATTACTGTGTTATCTGCAACATAAAGAGTGTCTGTTCTGAATTTAATTCCCCGGGGACTGGATAATCCTTCATTAATCAGGACTTCGTATTGATTAAAATCTGTAGTATAAAGGATTTTTCCATTACCCGTATTGGAAATTAGAAATCTTAAACCGGTTTCATCCCAGGCAATGCTTTCAGGATTATTTAATGAAGGTGGTTGAATCACACTGATTAGAAAATAAATAGCTATTATTATTACTATAGCTACAATCACTATAGTTATAGTCTTCTTTTTGCTTTTTACCACAATTCCTCCTAACTTTTTAAAGTCCAAATACAACCTTCAGGAGTATCTTTTATCTCAATACCTAAACTATTTAAATCGTTACGGATTTTATCTGCCAGAACCCAGTTTTTTTCTTTACGAGCCTGTTCTCTATAGTTAATTAATAATTGAATCAATTCTTGAGAGAGATCAGGAAGTGTTTCTTTTAATCTTTGGCTTAAGTTTTGGAAAAAGCCCAGGACTTTTCCTAATTTGACCAGCATAAGAGCAGCTTGTTCTCGTTCAGAACGAGTAAGACTTATATTTTTGCATTGATGAGTAAGTTCAAAAAGTACAGCTACTGCCTTTGCAGTATTCATATCATCATCCATTGCCTGGATAAAAGCTTGCTCCTGATAAGCACAAGAACCATCAGGTTGGGCTTCAATATTTAAATAGTCCACACTTTTTAAAGCTGAATAGAAGTTATTTACCGCTCGTTCTGATTCTTCTATGATTTCTTTATTAAAATCTATGGGTGAATGATAATGCTTAGAAAGGAAAAAGAAACGAATAGCCTCAGCACTGTATTGACGAAGGATGTCTCGTGTTGTGAAGAAATTATTCAGGCTCTTGCTCATTTTTTCACCTTCAATATTGAGAAAGCCATTGTATAACCAATAGTTGGCTAAAGGTTTTCCGGACATTGCCAAAGCTTGAGCAAGCTCGTTTTCATGATGAGGAAATAGAAGGTCTATTCCTCCTCCGTGGATATCAAATGTTTCTCCCAGATATTTTCTGCTCATAACAACGCATTCAGTATGCCAGCCTGGACGTCCTTTACCCCAGGGACTTTCCCAGAAAGGTTCACCAGGTTTACTGCGTTTCCATAAAGCAAAATCAGTCGGGTGTTTTTTTAAAGTATTTTCTTCTACTCGTGCTCCTGGAATTAAATCTTCCATCTTTTTACCAGAAAGCATACCATATTCAGGAAGTGCAGTAGTATCAAAATAGACATCACCCTCAATTTCATAAGCAAACCCTTTTTGAATCTGGAGTTGGATAGCATCAATAATATCTGGAATAACTTCTGTAGCTCTGGGTTGATAGCTCGGAGGATTAATCCCTAAGGCTGCACAATCTTCCTGAAAAGCCTGGATATACTTAGCCGTAAATTCATTAAAGGGTATCCCTTCTTCTTGAGCACCAATTATTATCTTATCATCTATATCGGTAATATTTTGCACATAGATAACCTTATAACCACGGAATTCAAGATAGCGTCGTAGCACATCAAAAGTGATGAAAGCACGAGCATTTCCAATATGAAAGTAGTTATAAACCGTAGGACCGCAAGCATACATCTTAACTTCACCAGGATTTATAGGTGTAAATTCTTCCTTTTGACGCTTTAACTGATTATAAAATTGCATATGTTACCTTTAATGATATATTACAAGTTTTTCTATTTTTTCTGCTTTTTCCTTTCCATCTTTAGCTCGGATTTTAACAAAATAGGTGTTATTAGCCAATTTATCACCTTTGTTATCTCTTCCATCCCAGGGAATAGAATTGAATCCTTGCCTGCCCATAGTTTTCATACTATAAATTTTCTTCCCGGATATAGTATATATATCAATGGTAAGTTCACAATCACGAGGAAGCATAAAAGTGAAGTTGGTGGTAGATTTCATAGGATTAGGGTAGATTAAAAATCGTTCTATATAAAGCTCTGCCACTTTTCGCACTTGGAAATGGGTGGTAGCAACAGCAGGAAGATTGAAATTATCAAAGGCAATAATCTGTAAGGAATGTACCCCTTCACTTAAGCCAGATAAAGGATAGGTTAAAATGCCTTGAGTGAATGAATCTGTATCATAACGGAAATAATTTGTCACTGAAACAGGTTGTAGGGAATTATCCAAAATCAATAAGATATTATGTCCGGCACTACCTGTAACATTTATACCATTACTATCAGAAATTCTGGCATAGAGAATAGGATCGGTTCCAACTATATCACCTGGTCTAAAATCCATACTATCCAGATAAATTTCTATATGAGGAGCATCAGGATTATTAGCTGAGACAGCTTCATCACTTAGCTGAAGAGGATAATAATAATTAGTGTAACTTTGTTTTAAGTTGGGATCCCAAAAATAGGACACAATTAAACCACTATTTCCTGTAGTAACATCATCAGGGACGATAAAACCACTTTGATAAAAACCTGTATTAACAGTGGAACTTCCCACAAAAAGGGGAGCACCTCTATGACTGATAATAGTTTGAGGATCTAAGTTGTAAACTAACTTATTATTGAAAACCTTAACTTCAGCTATACCATTAGAGGTACTGGGAGAAAAACTTCCGGTAAAACGGACTTTTTGCCGTGCATATAAAATCCCTTGGTTTTCTTTTGTTTGATAATTATCTGGGTCAAAAATGGTTAAGATACTGTCCCGGACAGGTGGGACAATGTGAAGCAAAGGGTCGCCCAATAAAACATAGAGTGCATCATTTATAGTACTTTGAGTATAGGCAGTTTTTGCTGCCATAATGGAATATCCTAAGGGATTACGTTTGTTAGCCAAATAGTCTAATATAAAAGTAGTGAGTCCAACATTACTTCCAGCAGCACTCATTCTGGTTGCACCTAACGAGGCAATAGCTCCAAGATTATTAAGAAGCACTGTTTTTTGTCCAAGGCTTTCATATCCCCAGTAATCAAATTTAGATACTTCACAGGAAGCAGCAATAAAGAAAGTAAGTTTGCCCGGATTATTAAACCTTCCCATATCGGTTGCACCATTGAAATAATCTTCCGCTCCGAGTTGGTCATGACCTCCATGTCCCACATATAACCAGACAAGTCTTCCCTCATTAATAGCAGCCATCATATCATCACGAGCTTTTGGTTTGTTCTGAAATTCATCATATTCATATTCCCAGCCGAAGATTTTATCAATCAAGATACTGGGATGGATGGTATTTGATAGTGTTTCTGTCTGCTGAGTATGATAATTTTCATAATAAGGTTCACTACCGTTATAAAGGTCATCTGCCACAAATACCATTGAATTTTTCCACCAACCACCAACTGGATTTTCAACATAAGAGCTAAAATTAGAGAACATAATATTAATTTCATTTAGATTAGTAACGGGATATCTACCAATAGCAAGCTCAGGATTATAAGTTTGAGTTAACATAACGAAGAAATCGTCGGAAGTTGAATTATCTCGCTGATAAACTATCATTTTATTTTTTGATTGGGCTTGGCTAGAGAAATTACGCCAATCAATAGTTCCCAAACCCAGTAAGGTTACAGAAGTAATACGAGGAGTGGGATAGTTCTGGAATACATAACTTAAAAACAATCTAATGGCTTCTGGATCTGGATGACCACTATTGAATTGATTAAAGATATCACTTTGTCTTACAACCTTGCTTCGTTTATTAAAGTAAAGATTATATTTATCTGCTAAGGTTTGTGCCTGGTTTATAAATTCATCTGGAGTTATAATAATATTATCCACCTGTCCTGGATTAGATACCAAATCAACTGGTTCAATAAATTGAACTTTTGCAGGTAAATAATATTCTTCATTAGTAAGAATAAATTTAGTTGCTGTATTACCGGAGGCTATATAATAGTATGAACCAGCGATGTTTTTAACTGGGACAAGAGAAGCTTCGTTAAAACTGTTTATCTGATATACAGTAAAATTAGTGCTACTGGAAACATTATATCGGACCGGGACTACATATTCATTTTCTAACTGATTTACGATAGTTTGTTTGCCAGCATATTTAACAATATTGCGGGTGTATTTCACATTAATCCAATCTAAGAATATATTATCTGTTTTATCACGATGTACTCTTATTCGGATAGTATTTACTCCAGGGACGAAATAAGGAACGGATTTTTGAAAGACATATTCATTCAAACCTTGCCAGCTAAATATATAGGAATTTGCAGAAGAAGGAATGACATTACCATTTACATAAACGCTTATATTATGAGTGGCTATATAGTTTACAGATTCTTGTCGCAATGAAAAACTTAGAATTCCATTATCATTAGTAGATAAATCTGGAAGTTCTATTGTAAAATCATAATCAGCAGTAACCTTACCTGCTAACAATGTCATATACCAATCAAAACCTATGGTTTCTCTTCTCAACTTTTCGGTTTCCAGGCGAACATTATCAACAAAGGTTGAAGTTTGTGTGTTCCAGGTTTGAAGCTCGGGCAAAGTGGCAATACGTAAAGGGTCAGTATTGAATTCTCCTCCGAAAGTCAACCAGTAAACGCAATTTCCTGAATAAGGATTGTAATAAGTGTCTTTATTAGATTGAAGAATTTGATTTTTCTCCACTCCATCTCTGGTAGTGCCATAAAATAAGATATAATCCTGGGCATCAAATCTTCCATCTTCTTCTCCAATTACCTGGATTGGAATTTCCTGGAAAGGATTGCCAGGACTATTGATAGCAAAAGGTAAAAGAACACCACTATTGCTGAAAAGTCTGAAACTACGAGGATCAATATCGGATAGGGGAAAGCCAGTTAATTGAGAAGGAGCAATTTTAAAGATACCTTCTCTATCTGTTTCAATCTTCCACCAGTAATCCGAACGAGAAAATTCTGCATATTCAACCTTAGCTGGAGTTATATATTGCCAGTTTTTAGCTTGTTCTGGATTGATTATTTGAGAAAGGAACAAGTCAGTTAAATCATCACTTTCCAGTATACTTCGGAAACTGGTATTTCCGAGAATCTCTATTTTGATTATCGCTTGATCGGTTATTTCCAGATTATAATTTCCGTCGTAGGAAAAGGGATGTATTTCTAAGGGGCAAAAACCAATGCCTCTATAAGTGGTGGGATTAAGTAAATTCAGTAAGGGATTATTAGATTTACTTAATTGATAAAGCTGTTCATTGAGGGTATATTGATAAGAAGAAACATCCTGTTCCATCACCACTTCTGGAACTGGCATTATTCTCTTTTCTAATTTAACTGAATGATGACGGGAACTTAGTAAAGTCACCTGAATAGAACCTGAAGGCGGAATAGCTATCTTGGTTTCTTCATAGGCAAGCATAGGTGCACCTGGTTCCATACTGTAATTCATATTTGATGTAACCAGGTAAACGAAATCATTTTGTTTGGCAAAAGAATATTCGCCGAGGTTATATTCAACAATGATTTGTTCTTGCTTGGTCTCTAAAACCCTAAAAGAGGCATTGGCTACCTGTAGAGCCAACAGAAAGCAAAGGATGAGCAGAGTGGTTTTTTTCATTGTTCTTTCTTTTGTTTAAATACTATATTTAAAATTATGATAAGGGCATAGAATACACCCATAAAAATAAAAATCCCTGCCATACCTTCAACCAGTATTCCAAGAGAATATTTGAAGTTTTCTACTACGGTGACTAAAGCGGTGAATGTCATTCTTGCCTCTCAAGTTAATAATGATAGGGTCTATTATGGTTTATCATCTCTGCTCTATAGAGCTGTTCTAATAAAATCAATCTTACCATTTCATGGGTAAAAGTCATTGCAGACAATTTAAGAGAATAATTAGAAATTTCTTTGATACTTTGATGAGTTCCATAAGCTCCCCCTATAATGAAGACTATTTTCTTGTTTTCCGATAAGTTGGCAAGGAAATTGGCAAATTCTAATGAAGTTTGTTCTTCTCCCTGTTCATCCAGCAAAATAACATAATCATCTGAATTAATTCTTTTCAAACATTTAGAGGCTTCTTTTGCCTTTACCATATCTTGGGAATCAGCATTAAGAATACTCACTGAGGGAATCTCTTCCACTTCTATCTTCAAATATGGTTCCAGACGGGTGAGATACATTTGTATTCCTTGCTGGATCCACTTTTCTTTGGTTTTTCCAATTTGTAGTATCTTTATCTTCACTCTTGCATACAGGTTAAAGCCATTGCCATACAGAGCATTTTCAATTCGCCTGGATCTGCTCGGGAAGGTATAAGAATTGGTGCTTTAGTGCCGACTATAACATGGGCGACTCTATATCCACAGTAATAAGTGAGTAACTTACCAAATATATTTCCCGCTTCTATATTAGGAACAATAAACACATCAGCATTTCCTGCTACTGGTGATTCTATTCCTTTTATTTTTGCAGCTTCAAGGCTTACAGCATTATCAAAGGCTAAGGGTCCTTCCACAATACAACCAGTAATCTGGTTTCTTTTGTTCATCTGTGAAATTATTGCAGCATCAATGGTTGACTGCATTTTAGGATTAACTGTTTCAACAGCAGCTAAGAGAGCTACTTTGGGCTGAGATGAACCCATACAGTGAGCAACTTCAACGGCATTTTTTACGATTGCTATCTTTTCTTCTATATTTGGAGCTATGTTTACTCCACCATCGCTTAATAATTTCACTCCCTCAGGATGCTCATAAGCAAGCACATCTGATATAACAGGACTGATACGAAGCCCCTTTTCTTTATCTAAAACACAGTGTAATAAAAGTCCTGAATCAGTTTTTCCTTTAAGAATAATATCCCCTTTCCCTTCATTAACCAATTGTACACTCATTTCAGCAGCTTTTACTAAGTCACTTCCTACATCAACTATTTCAAAACTATAGTGGTGATTAGGGTCTAACTTGCCCAACAAAGAAAGAATCAAGGATTTATCGCCTACCAGTAAGCAGTCTGCCAGATTTTCTTCTTGAGCCATAATCGCTGCTTGTAGAACTGATTCCGTTTGGGCAGCTGCAATAATAACAGTACCTCGTCTTTTAGCTTTAACGCTTGCTACCATTTCATTGAAGTTTTTAAACATATACTTGTTCCTATTCTTGCTTAGACTTTAGAGTTTTTAATAGCTATATTTTTCCAGAAATTCATCAACCAGCTTATCTTCTTCAGGTTGTAATTCAGCTAATATTTTTTTCAGAGCTTCTTTCTGGATTTGGCGCACCCTCTCTCGTGAAAGTCCCATAGTTTCAGCGATTTGGGCAAAATTGCGGGTTTCATGATTCTCATTTAAACCATAGTAGGTTCTAATGATATCAGCTTCTCGCTTGTCCAATTTCTTTATAGCATTCTCAATTTTATTTTGTAACCGTTCACGACTGTATATTTCTTGCGGGTCTACCAATCCTTCATCTTTGATTAAATCACGAGTTGTAAATTCCTGAAAATCACCATTTTGCAAAAGCTCATCGTAAGAAGTGGTCTCAACAATTTGGTCTTTTAGTTGCTCAATAGATTTTTCCGGTAGATTCATTCTTTCGCTAAGTTCTATGATGGAGGGGGTTTCTCCTGTTTCAGAATAGATTCGGTCTTCAGTAGCTTTAACGCGATGGGCGGAACTTGATTTTCCCATAGGAACGCGAATAAGAGAACTTTTTTCAGAAACTGCCTGCATAATTCTTTGTCTAATCCACCAGATGGCATAGGAGATGAGTTTTATGTCCTGGTCAGGGTCAAATTTTTCAATGGCTTTGAGTAAACCTATATTGCCCTCACTGATTAGTTCAGAAAGTGAAAGTCCTCTATTCTGGTACTGAGAAGCTATTTTTACCACAAATTTCAGATTAGCTTGCATCAATTTGTTAATGGCTTCTTGATCACCTTCTCGTGCACGCAGAGCTAATTCGTGCTCTTCTTCACGACTGAGTGTTTTAAATTTGGATATCTCTTTCAGGTAATTCTGAAGAGCTTTATCCGCAAAAACATTTTCCCTATTCATAAACTCCTATTCTATTTTTTAAAAGGAAGCACCTTACGTGGATTGATAGCATTGCCTTTGACACGATATTCAAAGTGCAGATGAGATCCAGTGGCATTGCCAGTTGCTCCCATAGTTGCTATCTGTTGACCTTGTACGACATTATCTCCTTCACGAACTAAATTTATCTCATTATGGGCATAAACAGTCATAATAAAATCAGGATGTTCTACAATAACCACATTTCCGTAACCATTTTGTCTTCCAGCAAAGAGAACTACACCATCCATTGCAGCATAGATTGGAGTGCCAGTTTTATTGGCTATATCAATTCCTTTATGAGGTCTGCCACGTCTTAATCCAAACTCAGAGGAGACATATCCTTCTGCGGGCACTATACAGTTAGTATTAATTTGTTCACTTTTTAATGTTCCAGAACTTGAGGGTAACTTGAGTTCTTCCTCTTCCTCTTCTTCCAGAGTTCTTGGTTTTCCCACTAACCAGATTT
>ENA-UPTA01002127-UPTA01002127.1-activated-sludge-metagenome-genome-assembly--contig:-NODE-2127-length-20826-cov-5.184825_pt1 | contig 20826 bp, 27 predicted proteins | sample MGYA00238184_ERZ773361 | MGnify/ENA primary metagenome ERZ773361 (study PRJEB29100, sample SAMN05720205) | activated sludge metagenome | isolation source: anaerobic digester from wastewater...
GACATTTTTATTGAATTATTTTTACTTTCTTCAGAGAGATAGCGGAGCGAGAGCTCGGGTAAAACAGCTCAGTACCGTAAAAACCATTAAGGGCTTGACGTTTTTGCTTGGTTTGTTATGCTGTAAACAATATGCAAGACGGTAAACAAAGATTATCTCCGAACGAGCATATTGTTTTTAAGGCAATCAAGCAGTATCGGGATCGGGAAGGCTGTATGCCAACCATTCGAGAAATTCACAGGGAAGCCATTTCACTGGGCTTAACCTCTCATAGCCTTCGTTCAGTCTTCAATTATCTTTCGGGCCTGGAAGAAAAAGGCTATCTTCGGAGAGGCGGTCGGGTGGCCCGGGGTCTAGAATTAATCGAACCTTCTGGTAGTTTTATTTCAATACCTGTTTTGGGCATCGGCAGTGCCGGTGTTCCAACCTCTATCGCTGAAGAGCGGATTGAGGGGTACCTGAAAGTTTCAGAAACCCTTTTGGATCGACGTCCTGGTTTATTCGCTGTCCAAGCGGAGGGGGATTCGATGAATCAGGCTAAGATTAATGGAAAAAGGATTAAGCCCGGTAGTTATGTGTTGATTGACCCAGAGATCAAAGAATTCAGCGACGGGAACATCGTCCTGGCGGTGATTGATGGACTGGCAACCATAAAAATTTATCGCCAGCTTGACGAACGAACGATCGGTCTTTTTCCCTGTTCAAACCGACCAGGGCATCGCCCTATTTATTTAACCGATAAAGACAACTTTGTTTTCAACGGCAAAGTTGTTGATGTGTTTGATTCTGATGGTGATCAAAATGGTTAAACGCTAAAATAATGTCGTGTCAGCAAGGCATATTTATGATAATAGGTGCAGCTATTTCCGGCATAGTAGGGGTTTTGTTGAGCATATATCGAGAGTGCCAAGAAACGAAAAGAAAAAAGAAAATGGTGAGAGATACTTTACTTGCTGATTTAGAACAGCTGGAAGTTATAATGTTGCAATTAGCGAGAGCTCGAGAGAAGCTAAAGGCTCCTAATTTCTATTACGGTCGAATTTATCCCCGGGGCGCGCTTAATAAGTGTCATTTTTTACATCTTCATAATGACCTCAGCAGAGAAACTTTTGAGAGCGCCCGAAAAATTTTCACAGATTTGGAAAATCGGGATGAGATCATGCAGCAAGCAATCAAAGCTCGCTCTCTAGGAAATGAGAGAGTATCTTCAGATTTGGCGTCTCTTTATTGGAAAATGTTTGAGGGCAATTATGATTCTGATTTAGAAAAAATCAGGTCAATAAAGTTGCAACTATAAGAATCGCTGAGGAGCTATGATTGTTGGAAGTACCTGGCAATTGACAAATATCTCTAATCGCATATAATGGAAATAGCTTATTATTATGATCCTGCAGAAAAAGAATGTCCAGTTGATGCCTTTCTGGAAGAAAAGGTGAGGAAGTGTTCTGATTTGTCCGAAGGAAGGAAAGCTCGGATCGCCTTCGATTTACAGAAAAAATTTGAAGAAGTTTTAAAGAGGCAAGGGCACCCCTTCAGTGGTATAGCCGAGCCGGTGAAAAAGTATAGTTTTTTTAAAATCAATCAAAAGAAAGATGAAAATAAATTAATTCGAGTTTTTTACTGCTGTCATGGCGATCTGATGGTTTTACTTTATGCTTTTGAGAAACCTAGAAAGTATGATGGCAAGAAAAAGGAAAAAAGAGCAGAAAGCAAACATTATCAAAAAGCTCAAGAGTGTTATCTTAAATTTAAAAGCGATCCTGATCGCTATATAATAAAATGAAAAAAAGAAAATTCGCGTTAGAAAAAATAATAGAAGGAAGCAAGGATCATCCTTATCATCGGCAAAACGCCGAATTAAGGATACGATTGGCGGAAAAGGTCTGGAATCGCCGAAAAGAAATGGGCTTGAGCCAGGCAGACCTGGCTCGTAAGGTTCGAGCCACTCAAAGCATTATCTCAGAAATAGAAAGCGCTGATTATAACCCTGGCCTAGAGTTACTTAGCCGAATAGCTCAAGCCCTCAATCTGGACAGCCAAGATTTAGGGGAGGTGCTTAATGTTCCTCCGGTTTTTACAGTGCTTGATCTTGCGGTTGGATCAGTTTCTGATTCAGAGCACCAGTCCTGGAGCGAAGCTAGAATCGACAACTTGCAAACATGAGCAAACCCTCTTTGGTCTTCTGCGAAGATGTTTTAATCGATCAGACCACTGGTCAGTGGAGCTTTTTGAAGCAGATTGAAAACATTAATCTGTCTTTGTTGTCAGGTCAGGCCGACAGAAAAGATAAGCTTGTCATTAGGGGGAGATTCAATTTGGTTAGTTTTTGGTTTCGGCAAAAGAGCCAGAGCATAACCATACAGTATCAATTAGCAGACAGTCGGGGAGATTTATTAATGAACAGTCCCGAATATCGGCTGACCTTTAACCAAAAGCGGATTCTTTTCAGGCACCGGGTTATGCTAGATCGACTTATTGTTCGTGGCCCCGGTTCTTATAGCTTCAAGGTTGCCAGAAAAACAGACCAGGGATACCGAACAGAGGCAGAGATTTTCTTTAACATTTCCATTCGCCAAAACGAGGAGACCGGAAAGTAATTTCAAGCAGAAAAATTATTAGAAGAAAGGGGCCTTAGTTGATTAACCGCCTGATCCCTTTTCATCGTAGTGCCGGGGGCTAGCTTTATCCCATTTATTTAAGGCAGGGGCTTGCACAGAATCAGTGTCGCCCATCACATCAAGGCATTGACCGAGCTTCTTTTTTTAAGCACAGTTGTGCTAAAACATAGTACAAATAACCAAACACCTAAATACCGATAAAAAGCTCTTGACAAAAAAATATAGTTTCCTATAATGACTATGTCCTTCGATAGGTTGCCTTCGGGCTTCTTACCGGAGGACATTTTTGTGACGCCAACAACTTTTTGAAAGTTTTTCATCCCGAGGGCTTTAGCTGCCAGCCAGAATCAGTGGCCGTTGGTGGCTTCTTCAAAATATGCTAAAATGAACAAGATAAATAATATTGAGTCATGGCCGGACAAAAACCAACAAATTTATTATCAACCCAGGAAGCTACGCGTCTTTTGGAATTAAGCCTGGAAATGGCTGATTTGGCTGAAAGGGCTCTAGAGTCCCGCGGCGCGTACGGGCCAGATTTTGTGCGGGGTTTAGAGCGCTCTTTTAAGGAAAAAGAGGCTGGCCGGGTGAAGAAAATCAATTCACTGGCTGACTTGAAATAATCTTGGTCTTTGATGAGAGAGATTTTAGTGACCCGTCAGTTTGAGAGGGACATAAAAAAGATTCCGCCCAAGATAAGGGCTCAGGCGGATCCAGTTATCGCTCTGCTGAGCAAAAATCCCATGGATCGGCGACTGGAAAGTTATCGGCTTCGTAAAATCAGCCATCCGGCTTATCGTGTTCGCATTGGCCCATATCGATTAATCTATTCTTTCAGCGCAACAACTATCGTTTTGCATCGTTTTTCTCATCGGCAGGATGTTTATAAGGGTTTTTAGCTGGATCATAAATAAAAAGAACCGGTTTACAGGCATTGTCTTCCGATAACAACTGTAATCTCTCTAGGTTGCCTTCGGGCTTCTTATCAGGGGAATTTTTATTGAGGGCGTCTCATCATATTCGGCTCGGCTACCATTTGCCTTTCCGCCTTTTTCAGTTAGAATATAGCTATTATGTCTCATCTGTTTTCCAAGCATAAAAAAAGAATCATCTGGATTCTCATTTTAATTTTAGCGGTGGTTTTGTTTTTAATCTTTGGCCTAAGCCACGGAGAGCAAAACGACCTCGTTTTACATCAAGTTGATTATCAAGATCTTAACCGTTATCTCTTTGAGTCCGGTAGCGTTAAGCAGGGCGAAGAGGTGTCGTTAAGCTTCAATCAAGGTGGACGGCTAGAACAGATGTCCGTTCGCGAGGGGGAGGCCGTAGCGGCCGGACAAACGCTGGCGGCCTTAGAGAGAACGAGTCTGCTATTAGAACGCTCTCGAGCTAAGGAAAACCTGTCGATGGCTCAAGCTGATTATCAAAAATTGATGGCTGGCCCTTCCGATCAAGAGCGGGCCTACTATCGCACCGCGCTCACTAATGCCGAAACAGCTTTAGCGAACGCCAAGGCTTCTTTGGCTGAGGTCAAGGCCGAGAAGCAAGAATTAGAAAGTCGGATTCTGGTCGATCGCCAGCAAGTTTACAGTCTGGCCCTTAATGATGCTCGGCAGGCGGTTAATGTCGGCCTGAACAGCCTCTTTTTCCTGACTGATTTACAGTCGGAATATTTTGTTACCGGCACTCATGACAGTTTAAAGCTAGCCGATGCTAAGGCTCGGGCGGCTTTCTTGCTGTTAGGCGCTAATAATGCCCATTATTGGAATAAAGGATCACTGAGTAGCCAGTATGGCGGAGCTCGTGGATTAGTTATTTCAGCTGAGCAGAACGAGGAAATTGATCAGGCCTTAGACGCGATGATCAATGCCCTCGAAGCGGTGCGCGCTGCCTTAGATTCTGTGGCCGTGGCCCGCCTAAGTCTGGCTGATTTGACCTTGTTACATACCGAGAATACCACCATTAACAATGTGCTCAGCGGCCTAACCACTCACCGGCAGACCATTCATGCTCACTGGGTGACCAGTCAAAATACTCTTAATGCCTCCCAGCGGGCTATTCAAGCCGCCGAACGGCAGGTTACAACAGCTCAAGGCAGTTATGATCTAGCTCTGGCCCAATGGGAGATGCAAACTAGTGCGCCCCGGGAAGAAGACCAGATGCTGTGTCAGGCGCGAATCCGGCAAGCTGAGGCAGAATTGAGACTCATGGATCAGCGCTTGAAAGAGATGACGCTCACGGCTCCCTTTGAGGGGGTAGTTGTTGAGATCAGCCGGCAATCTGGGGAAATAGTTCAGCCCGGCCAATCAGTTTTGAGAATTCGTCCTCTGGCTGACTTCCAAATAGAAGCTGAAATATATGAGGGCGATATTGGCCAGATCCAACCTGGCCAACCGGTTAAAATAGAGCTAGTGGCTTTTCCTGACGAGACTCTTTCTGGACAAGTCGCCTTTGTCAATTCGGCCCCTCGGATCATTAATAATATCGTCTATTATCCGGTTTTAGTAGAATTCGATGAATCTTTCGAAGGTCTTCAAGCCGGCTTAACCGCCGATATCAAGATAGTCTTAGAGTCAAAAGAAAACATTTTAACCGTGCCGGAAAGCGCCGTGACCACTCAAGAAGGCCGATCGTTTGTTCGAGTCTATCGCACCGATGGGACGGTTGAAGAAAGAGAAGTGGTTTTAGGCATGAGAGGCGAGGGATTCCGGGTAGAAGTTATTTCCGGCCTAGCAGCCGGCGATCAAATTATTGCTCACTGATGTTGATCAAGCTGGAAAAAGTGCGGAAGGTCTATCGGATGGGCCAGGTGGATTTAACGGTGTTGAAAGATGTTGATTTGGAAATTGAGGCTGGCAGTTTTACGACCATTCTTGGTCCGAGCGGCTCCGGCAAGTCAACCTTGCTCCATATCGTCAGCTGTTTAGACACCCCGACCGAGGGTCGGGTGTTCTTGGATGGCCAAGACGTCTCTGAATTGAGCGGCGATCAGCTAGCCGACATTCGCGGTCGCAAGATCGGTTTTGTCTTTCAGCGGTTTAATCTGTTAATGAATTTAAGCGCCATTGATAATGCTGCTTTGCCCTTGGTTTTCCAGGGTGTTAGCGAAGCCGAAAGAAAAGCCCGGGCGGAAAAGATTTTAACTGAATTAGGGTTAGGCCATCGGCTGAATCACCGCCCGAACGAGATGTCGGGCGGGGAACAGCAGAGAGTGGCCTTATCCCGGGCCTTGATTAATGACCCCGATATTTTAGTGGCTGATGAGCCGACCGGCAATGTTGATACCAAAACGGGTCAGAAAATCATGGAATTGCTGGCTAGTTTTCATCAGCAGGGCAAAACTATTATTGTCGTGACGCATGATCTAAAGATTGCGGCCTATGGTCAAGATATTGTGGAATTGAGAGATGGTGAAATCATTGATCGGCGCCAAACGGTTTAATTTTGTCGTGTTTGGCTAAGCTGGACATAAGCGTACAGTTTCTTGGAACTCAGAAGCAAAAATTAACAAATTTATTAAAGACAGGTTAATCCCCAATCACGGCTATGAAGAAAGTTTATTTTAAAATGGCTTTTCGAAACCTTAAAGGTCGCCCGCTGCGCAGCTGGCTGACTATTTTAGGCATTGTGATTGGCGTCTTTTTAGTCGTTTCACTGCTTTCTTTAAGCGAGGGACTCAAGGGATCAATTATGCAGGAGTTAAAGACGATGGGCGGTGATATTGTTATGGTTATGCCGGGCGATATGAACGATATTATGGCCACCTTCGCCGGTGGCACCGAACTCAGTCGCCATGATATTGACGCCATTCGTCGGGCCGAGGGAGTCGAGATGGTAGTGCCCACGGCTTGGGCCGGCGAAGTAGTCCGCTATAAAGATTCAAGCCAAAATATATTTATTTTTGGTTCGCCTTGGGAGACGTCGGTCTCGGTTTATCAGGAGAATCTGGGTTGGAATCTAGTTGAGGGCCACTGGCCCGAACCAAACCGTCGTCAGGCCGTCGTTGGCAGCATGGTGGCCGAGGATCTCTTGCCCGGGCTTCGGGCTGGCGACCGCATTCAGATTCGCGGTCATAGCTTTGAGGTCGTCGGAATATTGCGCTCGCTAGGTAGTAAGCAGGACGACTCCATGGTGGCTTTAGACTGGCCGGACTTTCAGTCGGTTTTTGGCCGTCAGGATGGCTCACCGATGGTCATGGCTAAAATTAATGAAGATTTTAGCGTCGCGCGAGTTGAGGCGAATATTCGGGCCGAGCTCGAGCTGTCTCAGCGCCGCACCCGCCAGGACGACCAGCCTTCCTTTTCTATTATTACTAGTGACAAGGCCACTGATATGGTGGGCAACGTGATGAGCTTAATCCAGTTAGCGGTTTTCTTCTTCGCCAGCATTGCTATTTTAGTCGGGGCGATCGGCATTACTAACACTATGTATACCTCGGTTTATGAACGGACCAAAGAGATTGGCATTCTGAAAGCAGTCGGCGCTAAAAGGAAAGACATTATCTCGATCTTTTTAATGGAATCCATTATTATTGGCTTTGTCGGCGGTGTGCTCGGGGTGCTTTTAGGCTCTGGTTTGGCCTACTCCGCGGAGTATCTGGTGCCTCAGTCTCGCCCAGTCTTCCATATTCAGACGACCGTGACCATCCTTTTAATTTTCTTTGGCATGCTGTTTGCCTCGCTGGTCGGTGGCTTAGCCGGTTATTTCCCGGCTCGGCGAGCCGCTAATCTTGAGCCGGTAGACGCTTTGCGTTACGAATGAAAAGCTAAAATTAATCTAATCGAGCAGGTTTTTTGTGCTATAATTAATATATCGCATGGATAATTTATCACTTCGCCCAACCTTATTCTGGGATGTTAATACTGATAACCTCGATCCAGAAAAGAACGCTCAGTTTATAATTGGTCGGGTTCTTGATTTTGGCAATCTAAAAGAATGGCAAACGATCAGAGATTATTACGGCTGGTCTGAGATTAAAAAAACGGCTAAGCATCATGTTTTCTCTAGCCGGAGAAGTGCAAATTTTTGGTCAATTATATTAAAAATTCCCTTAAAAGAACTAAAATGTACCCGGAGGCCCTCACTCCAGACACCCAAAGCGTTCTTAAGATAATCGGGGAATCCGGTTTATCGCAAGACTTTTATTTAGCTGGCGGAACCGCTCTCGCTTTATATTTTGGCCATCGCTTTTCGGTTGACCGAGATTGGTTTACTGAGAGATTTAACGAGACACTCTCCTCTCGTTATAAAGTTAAAAGAAAAATTAAATCAGAGATGCAGAATTTTCTGGGGGCATCAAGAACGGCTTTTTGATATTTAATCGGATAAAAACCTTGACAAAAAAATAGCCTTTGTTACTATAGTTACATCCTCTGTTGAATTGTTCTCGGACATTTCACGGAGGATATTTTTTTATCTTTATTTTTAGCCGATTGATGAATCATCAACCATGCTTTCAATAGTATGTCCTCTGATGCCGAGCAATTAAGCTGTCGGTCCGGTCCGGGCGCTTTTGAGGCTTGCTGATCAGAAGTGGTTGACGTGGGACGAATCGAGGCCAGCTGCTTCGCCGAAGGACCGGAGTGTCTCGCACAATGGGCCCCAGCCGATGGAGCTCCGCCGCCTGGGCCGACGAGCTTACCGGCGCGGTCTGATGCGCCCAGCGCGGCAAAAGATAATTCAACTCAGGTCAAAACCCCCGCCAGTGGGGATTTTGTTTATTCGAATGTTTATTTTTTCTCCATTTTTGATTATACTGGGGGCATATGCCTAAGGTCCGTTTCAATGAAAATCTATTGGTCCTCGTTTCAATTGTGGTGCTGTTGCTTTTCATGGGATTGATTATTTTGTTGGGCTCTTTTATTAAGATGTTTTTGGGCGAGGCCCCGGAAGAGGTGGTCTGCCCCGAAATTCAGATTACCGAGGAAGAAAGAGCTAATTTAGAGCAGCAAGCCACCTGGTTGCTGAAACTGCATCAGGGAGAGGCGCTGGCTGAGGAAGAAGCGGCGCTCATCAACAGCTCTTGTCTTGACGATGACAACATTGCCTTGGCTCTAGGTTTTACCTATTATCAACTAGGTGACTACCAACCAGCTAAGGATTTTTTATCTTTGGCTTTAATCGAAAGAGATGACTCTTTTGTTTATGATCTCATGGCTCAGAACGAGCTGAGGCATTGCCACTATCAACAAGCTCGGGAGTATTTATTAACCGCGCTTGATCGGCGGCCTTCAGAGTACAGCTACTGGGAGAAGCTGATTAATCTTGAAAAGAAGCACTTTCAAGCGGATGATCAGAGGTTGGCTGAACTGTATCAGCAGGGGATTGAGGCCTCTGATGATTGGCGGGCCTTTACTCTTTACGCTCACTTTTTAGAAGGCCAGGAGAAGTATCAGGAAGCGGCTGATGTCTGGACCGGTGCCTTGGTCGCTCATCCGCAATATCAAGAACATTATGGCTCTCGAGTCGATTGGCTCCGAGCTAAATAATTAATTAATTTATAAAATGCTAATCATTTTTTTATCCGGTTTTCTCGGCGGAGTCATTCGTGGCCTCACCGGCTTTATTAAGCACCAGTTTTCCTATAAAGATGTGCCTTTCCGGGCGAAATATCTGCTGGGTATGGCCGGCTTGTCGGGTTTGATCGGTTTAGTTGTGGTGGCCGCCATCCATAATCTTGGCTTTACCTACAATGAGACCTTTGGCTGGGCTCTGGCGGTAGTTGTTGGTTATGCCGGGGGCGACTTTATTGAAAACATCTATAAAATCATTATTCAGAAATCTTCTTTGTCGCCGGAAGAGAAAAAGCAGTGATTATGGCTCAAATCGGCGCTCATGTTTCAGTGACCGGCGGACTAGTTAACGGCTTGATTCGAGCGGAAGAATTAGGCATTGATACTATTCAGATTTTTGGCTCCTCGCCTCGCCAGTGGTCGGTTCACTTTCCGGATCAGTCTAGTTTGGACAACTACCATCGGTATCAGCAAAAAAGACTGGTCGAGCCGGTCTTTTTGCATGCTCCTTATCTAATTAATTTAGCGACCGAGAAGCAAGAACTATGGCAGAAGTCAGTTGAGGCTTTAGCCGGCCATTTGTCGATTGCGGAACAGATTAAAGCCCGGGGGTTGGTTTTTCATATTGGATCGTCCGGTGGAGTTAAAGAGAAGGTTTTAGCCCGGGTGGTGCGGGGGATGGAAGAAGTTTTAGCCCGGGTGCCGGGGTCAGTCCAGCTGATCGTGGAAAACTCAGCCGGCGGTGGCCAAAAAGTGGGCGTTAACCCCATTGAGCTGGGGTTTTTAATCGGCCATGTTAACTCTGACCGGGTGGGAGCCTGTTTAGATACGGCTCATGCCTTTCAATCCGGCTTGCTCGATCTTCATCCGGATCGAATTGACCGTTATTTAGCCAACTGGGATGATAAACTAGGCTTAGAACACTTACGGCTACTGCATGTTAATGACTCATTAACCGAGTTTAACTCTGGTCGCGATCTGCACGCCAATATTGGCCAGGGGAAGATGGGGCTAGAGGGTTTTCAAGCCTTAGCTCAGCGGGCGCCCCTTAATGGCTTGCCCTGGATCCTAGAGACGCCTGGCTTTGACGGCCAGGGGCCGGACCTGGAGAATGTTAAGAGGTTGAGGAGTTGCTTTGGATAAAAGTTACTTCTATTTGGCTTGACAAAAAAATAACCTTGGCTATAATGACTATGTCCTTCAGTAGATTATCTTCGGATAGTTCTTCTGGAGGACATTTTTTATTCAAGGGCTTGACATCTAATTCTTTTCGAATATTATAGAAATCAATCACCATTTTACTTTCAAAAATCGAAATGAAAAAGAAAGAGATTATTTGGCGAGAGATTCTTTATCAAGGAATTGAGCAGAAGAAGTTTGATTTTACTCAGCAGGAGCTAGCTCAAAAATATCAATTTTCTTTGAGCACTGTTTTTAATGCCATTAAAGTTTTGCGACCTTCGGGCATTATCACTGTCCACGGTCGAGGATTTAAGTTGGTTAACATTGAGAAATTTCTTTATCTCTGGGGGACGACCCGGCGACTTTCTAAGGATATAATTTATCAAACTTGTTGCTCTGGTGCGGCACTGGAGATTGAGGCTCAAATGCCACCGGAAGTTATCTTTGGAGCTTTTTCAGCTTACTTAAAGAAGTATCAAGACGCCCCGAGCGAGTACGACAAGGTGTATGTTTACTTGCCGCCGGACCGCCTGGATCACTTTCAGAAAAGGTTTCCGCCGTTTTCTGGTCGAGACAATATCTTTGTCTTAACCGCCGATCCTTGGATGAAAAACTTCGGTTCAGTTACTCCCGACGGGCAGACATTCGCTGATCTTTGGAGTTTGCCAGAGTGGTACGCTAAAGATTTTGCTGAAGCTCTAAAGGAAAGAATTATTTAATATGGCTCAATTTTATCACCATCTTGTCACCGAGCAGAGCTTTAAGTTGCTTCAAGAGCTGAAGCGTCGTCTTGATTTTATCTTAATCGGCGGTTGGGCGGTGTTTGTTTATACTCAAGCCCTGAGGTCAAAAGATATTGATATCGTGGTAGATTAAGCTAATAAACGGTTTTCGGGTTCCTAAAGCTGAGGTTCTATTGCTCTTAAAAGCTCGGGCGGCCAGTCAGCGTCGTGGTAGCAGCAAGGGAGTCAAAGACATAATTGATATCTTCAGTTTACTGCTTTACTGTCGTCAGGATTTTGACTGGTCTCTTTACCATCAGCTAATCAAAGACCACGATTTACAGGATCTACATGACCACCTGATTGGCTTAATTTCGGAACAAGTTAGTTTGGCCGAGCTGAATTTGGATCAGCATTGCCTGGCTCGCTTAAAGCGCCAGATTTTGAAAAATCTTGACGCTGGCCATTGACAAAAAAATAACCTTGGCTATCATGACTATGTCCTTCGGTAGATTATCTTCGGATAGTTCTTCTGGAGGACATTTTTTATTCAAAAGAGCTGTCCAGGTTCAGATACATATATAATGCAGTCGTCGACTCAGATAGGGCAATTAACTTGAGTCGGTAAATTATGATCCGGAGTACGATTGAAGCGCTTCTTGGGCCGGCTTGTTGGCTGAATAATAAAGAGGAAAGCGAAGTGGATTGCTTTATAAAGGCATTGACTCGGTTTCTTTTTTAAGTACAATTGTACTTAAAACATAGTACAAATATGTTGGATCTGATTACTAAATCAAAAACCCGAAAAAAGATTATCCTGCTTTTATTTTATAATCCCCATAAATCTTATTATTTGCGGGAGATCGCTCGCCTTATCGGTGTCTCGGCCGGCCAGGCCCGGCAGGAGCTGGAAAAACTTAAAAAGAGCGGGGTTTTGCTGAGCGAAAAGAGGGGAAACTTGGTTTATTTTCAAGTGAATACAGCCAGCCCCCTGTATCGCGACCTCAAAAATGTCATTGATAAGACCATCGGCTTAAAAGTTATCTTGGCCGAGGAGCTGAAAAAGCTGGCCGGTCTTGATTTCGCTTTTTTATTCGGCTCTTATGTTAAAGGAGATTTCGGCCCCGAATCCGACATAGACTTGTATTTGATCGGAGAAGTCAAAGAAGAAGAGGTGCACCAAGCGGTTAAGGCCGCCGAACAGAGAATCTATCGGGCAGTAGATTATCATTTGGCGGACCAAGAAGAATTTCGGGAAAAACTGGCTCGAACATTTTTTCATCAAGAAATCTTGAAAAATTATATTCTTATCATTGGAGATGAAGATGAATTCAGACAGCTTATTAGCAAAACTGCTTAAAGAAGGTAAGTTGAAAGAACAGTTGACGGACGTTCAGTCCCTGAACGGATTACTTGATTCGGCTCGACGGAATCTTCAATCAGCTGAATATAATCTCGGAGGCGGATTTCACGAAACGGCCTTTAAGGCGGCTTACGACGGATTACTACAAATATCAAGAGTCGTTCTGCTTTTACATGGATATCGCCCAGATAGCGGGGGACAACATAAAACAACCTTTTTAGTCGCGGGAGCGCTGCTGGGAAAAGAATTTGAAGAGCTGATCGAGAGAATAGATCGTTATCGAGTCAAGAGGCATAAAGCAATTTATCAGCCACTTGATTTTATATCTAAAAGCGAAGCCGAAAATGCCCTCAATACAGCCAAAGAATATCAAAGGCTGGTTGGGGCCTATCTGAGGAAGAAAAATCATCAGATAGAATTGTTTAATTGACAGCGTCTCCTCAAATCTTCAAAGACTAAATTTTGAGGTCTTCAATTGTCCGCAATCCGTTTGATTCCTTAATCAATCCGGGCTTTCGAAAACAAAAGGTAAAAGAAGACAAAACATTAAGAAAGCTTGGCCACCAACGGTGGATCATGTCATGCGAACCAGTACATGGGGTTGACAAAAAAACAAGGTTGGCTATACTGGTAACATCCTTTGGTTGATCTATCTTCGGATAGTTCTTCCGGAGGATATTTTTTTTCTTAAAAGGGGGTTGACAAAAAAGACCCCCTGGCTATAATGGAGATACTCCTCGCGGATCTCATCTTTTGGTGCCTTCTGCGGGGAGTTTTTTATATCTTGTAGTTTAGCTTTAATAGTATTAGACTTTATTAGTCTTAAACTTAGTTAAACTAATATGAAACGCCAAATGAAAAAAATAATTACTTTTATTGTTTTGGCTCTGATGGTGGGTTCGGGCTTGAGTGCTTTCGCCGAGGAGTCGATTCAGGAGGTAGAGACACCCCAGGTGTTGCCGGGCAGCTTCTGGTATCCATTTAAGACGTTTGGTGAAAACATTCGGACTTTCTTCACTTTTAATAGTGAAGCCAAGCTGGAACGGCATCAATTTTTGAGCGAAAAAAGACTGGCGGAACTAGAGGCGATCATGGAAAAGGCTCCGCAGCTGATTGATCGGGCCGCCGATAACTACCAACGGCAGCAGGAGAAACTGGCGCAGGCCTTAAACCGCGTAGTTCAACGGGGGCCGGAGGAAGAAGAGCTGATTGATCGATTAGAGGATTCGATGGGCCAGCACTTGGAGAAGTTGGAGAGTCTTAAGGAGCAGGTGCCAACTGAGGCTCAGGCGGCCTTAGAACGAGCTCGCTCAGCGGCCCAGCAGGGCCAAATTAAAGCCATTGAGGCGATAAGCAATTGGCAGCCGGACGAGGCCTTTAATCGCTATAAAGACCTGATGACCGAACGGCTGGACCGGCTAGAGCAGGTGGCCGAGCTGGATAATGAAGAAGCCGAGTCTATTTTAGGCCAATGGCGTGTCTATAATGAGGCCTTGCGCCGGATGTCCAAATCGCGAGCAGAGATCAGTGATCAGGTTAATGCTTGGCAGGCGCAGGCTTTAGAACGTCTTGATGCTCTTGAAGATCGCTTTCAGGGTATGGAGCAGTTTAGAGAACACCTCCGGGATGCTCGTTCCGAGGCGGTTGATACGCAGGTAGAGGCGCTGCGAAAGATCAGAGAGGAGAACCGCTGGGCTGAAGTTGAAAATGACTTCAGTGAAACAGCGCTGCGCCGGATAGAACGGCTCAGAGAGCGGGTTCAAGAGATGGATCAGGACTGTCCAGAAGAAGATCAAGCAGAATGTTTGAATGAACGGAGGCGGATGGTTGAGTCGCTCAGCCAGGAATATCAAAAGTATATGACCCTAGGCGAGGAAATTATTCAGCAAGACTGGGATAATTTATCGGTCGAGGGTCATGATACTTTAAGCCAAGCTAGCCAAGAAGCGATTCAGACATTGGAGTCGGTTTATGATGTGGCGCCGGAAGAAGCGCGGCCCAGCTTAGATCAGGCCATTACGGCGGCGGAGCGGCTGCGGCATCTCAATAATCAGGCCTTCGAAATAGGAAATCAGCTCGGGGAGCCGATGTCGGATAATCCTTCCATTGAGCGGGTTCAAGAGAGGGCTCGCCAGGAGATGGCCCCGCAGCTCGAAGTGATTAAGAACCGGCTTGGCCAGTGATTATTTTAATATGAAGGCGGTAGTTCAGAGAGCGAAACGAGCGAGCGTTTCAGTTAGCGGGCAGATAGTTGGCCAGATTAACTCTGGCCTGGTTGTTTTTTTAGGCGTTGAACAGGGCGATCAGGCCGAACAAGTCCGCCGCCTGGTGAAGCGGGTGGCCCATTTGCGAGTCTTTGCTGATCAAGACGGTAAGAGCAATTTGAGTTTAATTGACCTGAAAGGCCAAGTTTTAGTTATTTCTCAGTTTACTCTTTGCGCTAATACTGATTCCGGGCGCCGCCCCAGCTTTATTCGGGCCGCCTCGCCGGCGGAGGCCAATAGTCTTTATCAGATGTTCCAGTTATTGTTAAGAGAAGAGTACGGCTTAACGGTGGCGAGCGGAGAGTTTGGGGCGATGATGGAGGTTGAGGTTTTGAATGATGGACCGGCCACTTTTATCCTCGAAGAGAGGGAAAAATCAAAAAGTGGAAAACTGGCTTGACAAAAATATAGTCTTGGCTATAATGACTATGTCCTTCGATGATCTATCTTCGGATAGTTGATTCGGAGGACATTTTTTATAAAATTGGCTTGACAAAAAAACAGGGTTAGCTATACTGATTATGTCCTTCGTGGATTTTATCTTCGGGTAATTTCCTCGGAGGACATTTTTTATATTAGACCTGTTCTGGCCTTTGAGCTATAATAGCCGCGAGATGCTGTCTTATTTATTATTAGGCTTAATTCAGGGAGTGACCGAGTGGCTGCCAATCTCCAGCGAGGGGGTGGTGGCCCTGGCCAGTCGCTTGTTGCAACTGGAAGTCAGCGAGGTTGATGCGGCTCTTTTTTTACATCTTGGCACCATGCTGGCCGTGTTATTCTACTTCCGCCGGGACTGGGGTCGCCTGATGAGGATGGAGAATCCTCGCTTGATGAGATTTCTGATTCTGACGACAGTAATTTCTCTGGCGGTCGGTTTTCCACTTTATCATCTGGTGAAAGGGGCGGTCATCGGCCCGTTGCTTCTGGTGATTACCGGTTGCGGCTTGCTGGGCACGGCTTGGCTGCATCGGATGCGCCGGGACCGAGGGTGGTCTTTCCGGCGGTTAACTTATTTGACGGGAATCTTGCAAGGGGTGGCCGTTATTCCCGGATTTTCTCGGTCTGGCGCCACTATCTTTAGTTTGTCTTTAGGCAAGCTTAGTCCGCCTCAGATTCTGAAAACATCTTATATGATGTCGGTTCCGGTGGTTTTGGCGACGAGTATCTATCTAGTCTGGCAGAATCCAGCGCTACTGGTTCAGGGCTGGCCGGCCTTAATCACCAGCTTTATCTTTGGTTTAATAACGCTGCGTTTACTGCTAAAATTAAGCCAGGAGATTAGTTTTGCCTTCTGGGCGCTAATCTTTGCCGTGCTTTGTTTCGTTGGAGCCTTTATTAGCTACATTGCTTTATGAAGCAGACAACAGTTATCAAATCCAGCGGTGAAGAAGAGGCGTTTTCTTGGGAACACGTCTATAGTTCGGCTCGCAAAGTTGGCGCGACCCGAGAAGTGGCCGTAGAGATTGCTGATCAGGTGGCAGCCAAGAGCGGGCAGAAGATCAGCACCGCTGATATCCGGCGCCAGGTTGAGAAGCTATTACGCCAGACTGACGCCAAGCTGGCGATGCGCTTTAGTCTGCCCGAGGCGATGCGGCGACTCGGTCCGACCGGTTTTCCTTTTGAGAATTATATTGGGCGCATCTTTGAAAGCCAGGGCTTTACCGTTAAGGTGGGCACCCACCTCAAAGGCCGATGTGTCAGCCATGAAGTTGATTTTCTGGCCTGGAACGACCAGCTGCTTTACTTGGGTGAATGCAAGTACCACAACAAGCGGGGGGCCAAGGTCGACTTGCCGACGGCTTTACTTTATGCGGCTCGGTTTGACGATCTTGAAAATGGCAGCTTTGCCCAGCGCAAAATCCAAGAAGGTCGCCGGGTTAAATCAATGATGGTGACTAATACTGAGTTTACCCAGGAAGCCATTAAATATTTTGATTGTATTGGTAAGTCTCTTTGGGGCTGGAAGTATCCGCCTCGGCGGGGGATTGAACGAATGATCGACGAAGAAGGCATCTATCCGGTGACCGTTTTACCTTCTTTTCGGCCCGGTCGGCTAGTTGAAATCTTTTCTGAACATGGCTTAATGCTGGCCAAGGATGTTCTCCAGGCGGATGCTAAAAAACTTGGCTTGCCGCCAAAGCTATTAGGACAGATGCAACAAGAAGCCCGAGAACTTTTCGGGTTAGAATAATTAATTATTTATTAACATGAATCAAAATCAGCCACCACAAGAAGTCAAGGTTAAAATTAACGATGAGCAGCTCAAAGGCAGCTACGCCAACATGATGAGAGTATCTCATCAGTCAGATGCCTTTGTTTTGGATTTTGCCCATATTACACCGCCACAGGGCATTGTTACGGCTCGAGTGATTACCTCGCCCAGTCATCTTAAAAAAATGATCAGTGCTTTGCAGGAGAATTTAAGGATTTATGAGGATCGCTTTGGTCAGGTAGAGGAGCGGGGTAAAACCGAGGGCGAGATTGGTTTTCAGACTTCTTGAGGATAAAAAAAGAGAGGGCGACACGGCCCTCTCACTTGTAAAACTATATTATCACATTCCTCCTTTGAGGCTTTAGTAAAGGAATGTTGTTCGGGTGGTGCTGGTTACTGCTTGGTGCTGATAGGCCCAGTTCTTCCTTGAGCTGCTTGAGTTGCTTTGATCGGCAACCGGTACCGGCTCGGCCGGGACTACGCTTTACTTGGCCTCGTTTCCGAAAACCCATAATACCCCTCCTTGAAATAATTTCTCTCAAGAGCAGTGAGAGTATCTGTATTGTAAATTAAAACATATATTTTGTCAAATTTTATTTTAGTTTCGTTTCAGTTATGATGATAGTTAATGGCTGAACTTATCCGTAATTTAAATCAAGAGCAGAAAAAGGCGGTTCAACATCATCGCGGAGCGATGCTGGTGGTCGCCGGACCGGGCACCGGCAAGACCAAGGTTTTAACCCACCATTTGGCTTATTTAATTCAGCAGGGTCACTTCCAGCCAGAGAATATTCTGGCCCTAACTTTTACCCAGCGGGCAGCTCAGGAGATGGCCGAAAGAGTCGATCAGCTGTTTCCGGAGGCATATCTTGATTTACCTGTTTATACCTTCCATAGCTGGGCTCAGCAGCTGCTCGAAAGCCACGGTTTGGATATCGGATTGCCGACGCCTTTCCGGGTTTTAACTGAGCGTGATTTGAGAATCTTGTTGAGCCGCCATTGGGATCGCTTTAAATTTAATTATTATCAACCTCAGGGCAGCAATCGGACTCTGATTGCTGCACTGATCAGCCACTTTGGGCGCTGTAAAGACGAGAATATTGGGCCGGATGATTACCTGAAGAGTTTTAGCCAGTCACCGGCTGATGGTGAAGAAAAACAACGGCGGCAGGAGGTGGCTCAGGCCTATCATCTTTATCAGGAGATTTTACTGGAGAACGACGCCCTGGATTTTGGCGATCTTCTTTACTATAGCTTGAAGTTATTAAAGACCAGGCCTCAGATTAGGCGCCAGTATCAGGAAAAGATTAAACACCTCTTAATTGATGAGTTCCAGGATACTAACCTGATTCAGTATCAGTTGGCCAAGCTGCTCGCCCAACCGGACAATAATTTGGTTGTTTGCGCCAGCGCCGATCAAACTATTTATCAATGGCGGGGCGCCTACTACGGCAACGTTGACCAATTTTTAAAAGATTATCCCCGGGCCACCAAAGTATTTTTAAAGAAAAATTACCGCTCGGCCCAGAATATTATTGACTTAAGCTATGCTTTCGTCCGCCAAAATGACGAACTTGGCCGCCGAGAAACAGAAAACGGCCTCCAAGCAATGAAGCCGGGCCGGGGCGTGATTAAAACCTGGCGTTTTGACCGCCGCTCTTCAGAGCTGCGCGGAGTATCTAATAAAATAGTCGCCCTCATTAAGCAGGGTGTTGATCCGGCTAAAATTGCAGTGTTAACCCGAACCAACGATCAGGTTTATGCCTTTGAAGAGGCCTTGCGCCAGGCCCGGGTGCCGGTTCAGGCTTTGACCGCGGGTCAGGTTTACCGCCAGCCGGTGGTGATCGATATTATCGCCTATCTAACTCTTCGTCTGGAGCGCTATAATGACACCGCTTTTTACCGTTATTTAAACTTCCCGAATTGGTCTTTAACGGCCGATGACCGGGACAAGTTAATTCATCTCAGCCGGCGCCAAGGGCGGCCGCTGGCAAAAGTATTAGAAAGTTTCTCTCAGGATCTCTCCGCCCGGGGCAGGTCGTCGGCTCGGTTAATGCTGAAGTGGCTGGAAGATGACCGGCAGCCGCTGCTGGCCTCGTTGCTGACTTTTTTAGAGGGATCGGGTTATTTTAAAAAATGGCTGCATGCTTCACCCAGCCAGGTTGAAGTTGAGGCGCTGAATGTCTTTTTAGAGGAGCTGGAGCAGTTTCAGAAGAACCACCCTGGATTAGGTTTAGATTACTTTTTAGAGCAGATAGAATGGGAGCGCTCTTTCGGCAGTCAGGCTTCAGTCAGTGAAATTAGCGATGCTGTTTCGGTCATGACCGTCCACGGGGCTAAGGGTCTGGAATTTGACCATGTTTTCCTGGTTAACCTCGTCGACCAGGCTTTTCCGGCCCGTCGCCAGTCAGAATTGATTCCCTGGTCTGACCAGGCGATCGACCGCCTTCGCCACATTGGCGAGGAGCGACGGCTCTTTTTTGTCGCCATGACTCGAGCCAGAAAAGGCCTCTATTTCAGTTGGGCTGAAGACCACGGTGGCCAGCGCCGAAGAAAACCCTCGCGGTTTTTATCGGAATTAGGACTGGATCAGACCGCCGAACAGATAAGCTTTGGCTCGCCGGAATCGGTGCAATCAGTTCGCGCGCGCCCCGAAAAACTGCCCGACCGGTTTTCTTATACTCAGCTGGTCAGTTTTCGGACCTGTCCTTGGCAGTACAAGCTGGCTCATCTGCTGAAAGTGCCGACTCGGGGCGGTCCGGAGAGAAGCTTTGGCACAAGTATCCACAACACTCTGACTGATTTCATGAAGCGCTGGACGGAAAGCGGCGGCCAGACGAGCTGGTTAGAGTTAAAGCAGCTCTACCAGCAGCACTGGCTGGATGATTGGTATCAGAACGATCAGCAGCGGCGCCAGTATCGAAGCCGGGGACTTCAAGGGCTGAAGAGGTTTTATCGCGCGGTGAATAAAGAACAGCCGCGGGTTTATCACGACGGACAGTCCCTGTGGCTCGAGAAAGACTTTATTGGTTCATTAGGCCAGTACCCCTTCCGGGGCAAGATTGACCGGGTTGACCAAACTGAAGCAGGCTTGGAGCTGATTGACTATAAGACCGGAGCGGCTAAAGATAAATTATCCAGCGACCATAAGTGGCAGTTGCTGATTTATCAGCTGGCGGCCGAGCAGATTTTAAAGATTAAGCCGGCTCGGCTGACTTTTTATTACCTGATGGAAGGCCAATCGAGATCTTTCTTGGGCACGGAGAAGGAGCTCCAGCGGGCCCAGGACAAATTAATTCAGTCGATTAATCAGATCCAGCAGAGCCGTTTTGAAGCTAAGCCCGGCCGGCACTGCCAGCACTGTGACTTTCGCCTGATCTGCGATCATCGCCGGTGATTGGCGATAAACTTTTTTTATGCTAATATTAACCAGTTGATTGATCTATAATTTATAAAAATATTATGTCTAAAAATAAGACTAGTTTCAGGTATACCGGGGTTTTAGGAGCGCGCAAGCAATTTGCTTCCTTGGGCGCCTTTATGTTAGCGGTTTTTGGCGTCCCTTTCATGATTTTAGTTATTGGCCGGGTTGAACTGTCGCCGGCTTGGCTGTTTTGGTTTTTTGTCGGCGGTTTAATCCTCGGCGGAGTGTTACTGCTGGGCGGTCTTTTTGCCGCTGATATTAAGGAAGACTGAAGCGCGTCGATGTTCCGGGTTAATTTAGAAAAAACCTACCAACAAATTAAAGGCGTTGAGATTCAGGGAGCCACGGCTGTCGCTGAGGCGACTTTATTGGCTTTGAAGAATTACGGCTTGAAGGTGCCAGCTAAAACTAAAGAAGAGTGGCTGTCTAAAATCAAAGAAGCCGCTGAATTTCTGCGCTCGGCCCGACCGACTGAGGCGCTGGCTGACAACGCCTCAGTCGGTCGGGCCGAGCGCAGAAATTCAGCGGCTTC
>ENA-UPTA01002128-UPTA01002128.1-activated-sludge-metagenome-genome-assembly--contig:-NODE-2128-length-20825-cov-28.343284_pt1 | contig 20825 bp, 20 predicted proteins | sample MGYA00238184_ERZ773361 | MGnify/ENA primary metagenome ERZ773361 (study PRJEB29100, sample SAMN05720205) | activated sludge metagenome | isolation source: anaerobic digester from wastewater...
AAAGTCAGGTTATTTTGTCAAATACTTATCTCACTATATATCGTAGTAGGGTTAAATACCTGGAAAGGAACTTGTTTGCCCGCTACATGACGTGGCCTTCTTTATTCCGATGATTTTGGCCTTGTTTCTCGCCGGTGATGACAGACGCGTCTGATGTAGTTTTCCGTATAGATGATTTCAGCAATTTGAGATTCTCTTGATGTGTTTTTCTACGGATTCTTTAATGATTATCGCCCGTTTCACATCCTGCGCAGATTCCAGGAGCGCCGCCTCCAATTCGCACTCCCGTAAATAATTATATTTCTTAATAGGCAAAACGACAAACTTGTTTTTCCCCCGAATCGTTATAATCACTTCCGCGCCGTCGGCCGTTTGATCCTCAAGGATAGAGACCCCTGGTTTTCAATTCATTGGCTGTAATGGTTTGAGCCATTTTCAATCATTCTCTTATTAGTACTATAGTTGGTTCTATTCATAATGCTATGGTTGTTTTTTCAACAAATAGATTTTATTCTGGAAAAAGATCGATCTTACATTCCAGAAAAGAGGTTGAATGAATTGCCCGTAATGAAAAAGCCCTCGATATTGCTGTGGGCTTTTTCATCGGACCAGATCATGATGGGATGGGGAGTTGATGGCGTGTGGTGGCGGTACCTGGATTTGAACCAGGGACACTACGGATATGAGCCGTATGCTCTGACCAGCTGAGCTATACCGCCGATAAGTCAATTAGAGCACCATCAGGTGAGCTTCATACCGAAGAATCAAACATTTGTCAATCATTGTTTGCCAAAATCTATTGGGGAATTTCCAATTCATAAACCACAATTACACTACGTTCGATGATGGAGGTGCCTACAGATTTCACCAGGGCCAGAACAATTTCCGGCTTGCCGTCATTGTCTACGTCCTTGAAACAGTAATCGGCAATATACCCGTTGATTTTGTTGGTTCTCCAGTTTTCAGCCATACCCAATCCGTCCCATTCGAGGTTATAGATTTCGCTGGAGGTGAAAAGCTTAAGATTTTTAAATATCCTGCCGACGGATGACAGATTTTTTACGATAATCATTTCTTTTTTCCCGTCTTTGTTGGTGTCGAACGTCAGAATGCGTAAATTGGCAAAAGTGCCGTCAGGTTGGTCAGCCTGTCCAGATTGAGATTTTTGTTTATCGAAATTATCCAGATAGTTGTTGCTTCCGCCATATTGCGTGTCGCTTCTCCAGATGAGTTCGGTGGGAGAAAAACCGAAGGATAGTATGCGCCAGAGAGGTTTGTTGTTTTTTTCCATAATCATTAAATAGTCCAGTTCATCCAGAGCAAATATTTTCTCACTTGCACCCGTGCCCAACGTATCGATGGTTAAACCGTAAATGGATAGACCGACGGGAATTTTCAATTTGTCACCGGAAATGTATTTTCCGTCTTTGACGATGATTTCATAAATTTGAGAATCAAATACTTTTTCCATGCCATATGGCTGTCCCATAAGCATTGGGACTCCTGAAGGGGTATCAATTACACGAAGAAAATACCGGATGTCGGAGTCCATCAACTTGTAATCGCCATCCTGGTATTGAAGAACGAATGAATTGAGTACTTTATTGTTTAATGAAGAGATGATAATTTCCGGTGTGCCGTCTTTGTTGATATCTGCGACATCCACAGAGATATATTTGTGGTAGCGTTTTCCTTGTATCTCTTTGATTAACTTCAGATTTTGGTCCATTTTCGCATAGACATACACATTATGGGCATCAATGGTGACCACTTCATTTAAGCCATCTTTATTGACATCACCAATGTCCATTCCGATAAATTCCGTTTTAAATTCCTGGCTCATCCAGAAGCCTTTTTTGCGATCCAGTGGATCGTGAGAGTTGATAAATTCTGGATTGATCATGGAAGTCAGTGTTCCTGTTTTCCCCGCAGCTTTCATGGAGGCAATGATTTGTGCTTCGCGTGAAATTCCGGGTGCGGGAGGGGGAGAAGTTACGGATGATGCCGGAACGACCGGAGATGCAACGGTTGCCGGAGATGCCGATGTCACCGGAGTAGCTCCAAGAATATGCTGAACAATGCGTTGAGAAAAATCGTTCATCTTCGGTATGACATCGTCAAGGTTTGCTGACTGTGAAGAAATGGCAAGGTCGGATTTGCCGCCTGCCATATCGGTCAGTTTCCCGTCAATGCTGATACTGCTGCCAAATTTGGTAATGCTGCCCCATACGACATAATCGGATTTTAACTGTCGGCCGATATTTTGCACCTCCAATAAACTTAAATCTTTTACCCCCAGTTTTTTGATGGATTCCTGAACAACATCCTTGCGTGAAACCTCAATTTTATCGGGAACGGCAATTCGACTGATTAGCATATCGCCGATGCCCTGACGGACATAGTCGAGATTTTCCGCGCTATGCAGTGTAAAAGGCAAAACCGTCACGGTGAATTTTTCTTTTGCCCATAGGTTGACTGAAAAAAGAGCAACCATAGCAGTTAGGCAAAAAAATATAGAAATTGATTTTCTCATATAACTCTCCCGTATTTGCTGAATTCTTGAAATCGAGAAACATTTAACACTTTAAAAATGATTATTCAAGGTTGTTTAATGGATTGTTTTTCGTAAAAACCCGATTTATGAATTTCTTCTGTCAGCCATGCGGTCCAGGTGGATATACCGTCGCCGGTTTTGGATGAGGTTTCAAAGATTGCAATGTGGGGATTCAACGCGCGGGCGCGTTCACGGCAGGCCTTCACATTAAAGTCGGACAGGGGGAGATAATCCGTTTTATTGATCAGCAGGACGTTGGATATCGTGAACATTAAAGGATATTTCAACGGCTTGTCGTCACCTTCGGGGATGCTCAAAATCATGGCGTTTAAAATTGCGCCCGTGTCGAATTCGGCAGGACAGACCAGATTGCCGACATTTTCGATAATAATCACATCAAGAGAGGATAAATCAAAGGCTTCCAGCCCCTTTTGGACCATAGCGGCGTCAAGATGGCAGAATCCACCGGTTCGAAGCTGAACCGAAGGAATGCCTGCACTGGCGATTTTTTCAGCATCCACCATGGAGTCGATATCCGCTTCCAGCACACCAATTCGAAATCTGTCCTGCATTTGCGCAACGGTTTTCAAAATGAGGCTGGTTTTACCGGATCCTGGAGAGGACATAAGGTTGATCAGAAAGACTTTCTTTTGTTTGAGCACACTTCTCAATTCATCGGCGCTTTTCTTGTTATCTGTGAGTATCTCCTCCTTGATGTCGATCAGTCGGATTTCCTGCATTATTCCACCTCCATGTTTTTGATGTAATATTCACGACCGGCAATAAGGTCCATCTGCTTGTTTCCGCAAACTGTGCAAACAATATCCTGTAATCTCTTTTTATCCGCTTCCATGGAGGTTCCACACGCCTGACACTTAAAAACTACAGGTATCCATCGTATTTTCAATTCCGCATTTTCCGCAACTGTTCCACGGCTGAGATAATCAAAATAACGCTGCATCCATTCCGCTTCCAGATCACTCAGCATGCCGACTTCCAGATGGATGACGCGAATCTTCAGAACATGATGTTTCTGTGCCTGCGTTAAGACAATATCCAGAATGCTTTTCATCACTGGCAATTCGTGCATTCGTTCCTCCAATACATTACTATGGTGGCTGATGTGACCATGATTACGCTGATCTTGCAATGAAATTTTGATGATATTATTTTAGAACCTCATAAATCTTGACAGTCTTTTTCTTTTTAATGTATTGTGACCCACCATCAAGAAAGGAAAAACTATGGAAAAAGCACTATTAACCTATGAAGGCCGAACACATGAGATGCCGGTTATTGAAGGAACGGAAGGAGAAAAAGCCATTGATATCTCCAAATTAAGAGAGGATAGCCATCTGATTACGCTGGATGTCGGTTATCAGAATACCGGATCCTGCACATCGGCGATCACTTTCATCGACGGCGATAAAGGAATTTTGCGGTACCGCGGCATCCCGATCGAAGAGCTGGCAGAAAAAGCCAGTTTTACAGAAGTGGCTTATCTTCTGATATATGGTGACCTACCAAATAAAGCTCAGCAGCAGTTGTTTTCTCAACGTCTGACACAGAATTCGATGATTCATGAAGAAATGTTGCGTTTCTTTGACGGTTTTCCTCCGACGGCTCATCCGATGGCCATTCTGGGAACAATGGTGAACGCTCTTTCGGTTTATTATACAGACTACTTCACGGAAAGCTTCCAGGCGGAGACATTCGATCTGATGGCTGCGTCTCTGATTTCCCGGATACGAACCATTGCCGCTTATTCTTACAAGCACAGCATCGGCCATCCCCATGTTTACCCAAAACGGGATCTGAAATATGCATCAAACTTTCTTTACATGATGTTTGATTCGCCGGTAAATCCTTATATTCCGGACCCGGACATTGAAAAAGCACTTTCCACTCTTCTGATTCTTCATGCCGACCACGAACAGAATTGCAGCACGTCCACGGTTCGCTTGGTTGGCAGCAGCATGGTCAACTTATACGCTTCCATCTGTGCCGGTATTTGCGCGCTTTGGGGGCCGCTGCATGGAGGGGCAAACCAGAAAGTCATTGAGATGCTGGAAAATATCAAAAAAGACAATCTATCGATTCAACAATGTATTGAGTCGGCCAAGGACAAAAGTAGCCGAGTCCGTCTGTTCGGTTTCGGACATCGTGTGTACAAGAATTATGATCCGCGGGCATTGATTTTAAAGGAATATTGCACAAAAATCTTCAGGAAAAATAATTATGAAGATGATTTGATTCATATTGCCATGGCGCTGGAAGAGGCAGCGCTCAAAGATGATTTTTTTGTCGAACGAAAGCTTTATCCCAACGTCGATTTCTACAGTGGCATTCTATACCGGATGATCGGTATTCCAACAGATATGTTTACGGTCATGTTTGCCATTGGCAGGTTGCCTGGAATGATTGCTCAGTGGAAAGAAATGCATGATTCCGTGCCGCTGAAAATCGGCAGACCAAGGCAAATCTATACAGGCAATACACTCCGTCAATATATTCCGCTGGAGGAACGCCCGTGAGGAAAAGAAGGCGGTGAAAAGCTTTTTCGAAAACGGAAATAAAGTTTTCCGTGTCGGAATTTCGTAAAGAGATATGATCCTTTACTCGTGACGCAAGGCATCAATGGGATTCATGAGCGATGCTTGGTATGCCGGATAGAAACCGAAAAAAATCCCGACCAAACCGGAGAAGCCAAGCGACATTACAATGGAAACCGGTGAGATGAGGATGGTCCATTCGGTCAGAAAAGAAAGCAGTTCGGCGACGATAACTCCTGTCAGAACCCCGGCCAGACCGCCAATGAGTGAAAGAATCAGTGCTTCAATGAGAAATTGCGTGCGAATGTCCCAGGATTTCGCGCCGACAGCCATACGAATACCGATTTCACGTGTTCTTTCCGTTACTGACACCAGCATGATATTCATGATGCCGATGCCGCCCACCATCAAGGAAACGCCGGCAATAGCCGCCAGCAGGAGAGCCATAACGTGTGATGACTGTTCCGCCATCTGCATCATCTGTGTCAAATTACGGACAGAAAAATCATCTTCCTGATTCGCCGCAATACGATGCCTCTGGCGGAGGAGATCTCGGATTTGTGTTTCCGCACGGCTGAGGTCTTCCGTGCTTACGGCCTTCACCATAATCGACCGGACGCTTCCAGGAAAATGTCTGCCGAAAAGGTTTCTTTGCGCGGTCGTTACCGGCACATAAATGATGTCGTCCTGGTCCTGTCCCATAAAGGACTGACCTTTTGATGCAAGAACGCCGATCACGGTAAACGGCACTTTTTTAATCCGGATGGATTTGTAAAGAGGATCATCATTTCCAAAAAGATTATCCACCACAGTTTGTCCCAATATACAAACTTTAGCGGCGCCACGGATGTCCTGATCGTAAAAATTCCGGCCGGAAAACAGCATCCAGTCCCGAACATCCAGCATGCCTTCATTGGTGCCGATTACACTGGTCGCCCAGTTTTGATTACCATAGACAACTTGTGAACTGCCATTTAATACGGGAGCCGTGGTGGATACTGAGGAGCACTCTTGTTTCATAGCGTCTGCGTCGGCGACGGTCAGATTCTGTGAGGATCCGCTGCCTAGGCGGATGCCGCCGGAGGTGAAAGAACCGGGAATGACGATAATCAAATTACTGCCGACTGTGGCAATTTGCTCAGATATTTTATTGCTGGCGCCCTTTCCTACCGCCAGCATGGTAATTACCGCCGCCACGCCGATGATGATACCTAGCATAGTCAATGCCGAGCGCATCTTGTTGACCCTGAGGGCGCGCAGGGAAATTTTTAAGGTGGAATAAAAATTAATCATCGCTGGTTTTCCCTGTCACTGACGATCTTACCATCCAGAAAACGAATAATCCTTTTGCTGTAAGCGGAAATATCCGGTTCGTGCGTGACCAGAACAATAGTAATTTTTTTTTCTTCATTGAGTCGAACAAAGAGTTCCATAATTTCAATGCTGGTTTTGGTATCTAGATTTCCCGTGGGTTCATCAGCCAAGAGAAGAGGTGCGTTGTTGACCAGAGCACGAGCAATGGCCACACGCTGTTGCTGTCCTCCGGAGAGCTGATTGGGCTGATGATGTTGTCGTGTCTCCAGTCCCAGGAGTTTGAGCGCTTCCCGGGCGCGGTTTTTATGATCTTTGGGGTGATTTTTACTGTAAAGCAGGGGCACTTCAACATTTTCCAGTGCCGAGGTGCGCGCCAGAAGATGAAAACCCTGAAAGACAAAACCGATTTTTTCATTGCGGATTTGGGCCAGATCATTTCGTCCCATCTGGCTGACGTCAATGCCATCGAGGAAGTATCGTCCGGCGGTGGGCTCATCCAGACAACCGATAACATTCATAAATGTTGATTTACCCGAACCGGAAGGTCCCATCACTGCCACAAATTCTCCTGGATCAATTTGTACACAGACTCTGTCCAAGGCGTGAACAACGCTGTCGCCCACATCATATCTCTTTTCCAGTTGCTGCGTATTGATTAAAGCCATGATTTCTAGAACCTTGGGCCTGGTGGGGGGGCTGACTGACTGTTTGATTTTTGTTGATTGCTTTTTACCTCGACGATAATATGATCTCTTTCAGATATTTTTCCCGAAATCACTTCCGTATACTTATTGTCGCTGATGCCGAGTGACAGCAGGATCCGCCGCGGTTTCTTGTGCTCAAGAATCCATACGCCAGTACCTTTCGGCGGTTTACCGCCCACACGGGCAGTATCCGGCATTTTCACGCGCAGCGCGGCATTGGGAACACGCAAAACATTTTTTCTGTTGTCTGTGACAATCGATACATTTGTTGTCATGCCCGGTTTCAGTTTCAGATCGGGATTGTCCACATTGACCATGACATCGTATGTGACCACATTTTGCACGGTGGTCGGCGCGTTGCGGATTTCGGAAACCTTGCCGTGGAAAGTGATTTCCGGATACGCATCCACGGTAAAGGTGACGGGTTGATTCATTTGTATACGGCCGATATCTGCTTCATCGATATCGGTATTGATCTGCATTTTGGTTAAATCCTGGGCTATGCTGAAAAGCGTCGGCGTCTGGAAACTGGCTGCCACTGTTTGACCAACGTCAATGCTGCGCGATATAACCGTGCCGTTGACCGGCGAAAGAATCCGCGTGTAGCGAAGATGGGTTTGAGCCAGATTCAGGGAGGCTCGGGTCTGTTCGACCTGGGCCGAAGAAGCTTTCACCTGGGCCTGTGCGGAAAGATAATTGGTTTCGGAGGTGTCCAAATCACTTTTAGCAATGAAGTTTTTACCGAATAGGATTTTATTTCGCTCTAAAGTAATCTTTGCGTCACGCACGGCAACTTTGGCCTTTTCCAGATTGGCCTCGGCTAGCATCAGATTTGCCCGGGCCTGGGCAACCTGTGCCTCAAATGTCGAGGGATCTATCTGGGCCAGCAGCTGGCCCCGAACAACGCGGGAATTGAAATCAACAAAAAGCGCTTGAATGGATCCGGAGACTTGCGTGCCCACGGATACTGTCGTGATTGCATTGACGGTTCCCGTGGCAGAAACGGAAGCACGGATATCTCCGCGGTCCACTACTTGGGTGACGTATTCCGGGCCTTTCTGGTTGGTTTTGAAAAAGAAAAACAAACCGGCCGTGAATGCTGCAAGAATGAGACAGACAATGGCTATTTTTTTCACTGGGAAATATTCTCCTTTTTTCTTCTCATGATTAAAGACCGGAATGTAAGCAATTTTCTGGGTCCGTGATTGTTGGCACACGGAATGTTGCCAATAGCCATGTTGAGCTTGTCCTTTGTAGGTTTGTTCTGAACTGACCTCATTTTCCGGTTCCGATCGCTTTTTCCAAACGGGCCTGAGCTGCTGAAAAATCAGACAGGGCCGTTATATAGGTCATTTTGGCATTGTTGAGTTTGATCATTGCATCCGTGATTTCAATGGAACTGCCAACGCCTGTGGCATAACGACCCCGGGCGAGCTCCAGCGTTTCTTCTGCCTGCCGCACAGTGATTTTTCCGGCTGCAATTCGCTCAAATGCTTCGTGGCGGTTCAGCCAGGCGGTTTGAACCTCAAGATGAATTCTCTGCCAGAGCAGGTCTTCGTTGGCACGGGCGATGTCCAGATTGGACCGTGCCTCATCCACTGCGAATTTTGTTGAAAAGCCTGAGAAAAGCGGAATATTCAGAGTGATTCCCGCGCTCCAGGATGGATTCATCGAGTAGTCGTCTCCGGCATACCCGTATCCGGCATTGCCGGAAAGCACCGGTAGATAGCCTTTTTTCTGAAGGTCTATGCTTCTTTCCAACGCGGATTTTTTCAGGCGAGTGGAAAGAATATCCGGACGGTTTTCGTAAGCCTGCGACAAAGCCGAATCAAGGGACATTTCTGTGCTTTCCAGATGAAATTCTTCTTGCACATCATAATCTGGAACGGCCGTGACTCCCATGGATTTATTCAGGGCGGCCCGAGCTACACGCAAGGCGTTCAGCGCGGAAATCAACTGAATGCGGGCATTGCTGAGATTGACTTCCGCGCTCGTTACATCGATTTTTGAACTTCTTCCAGTTTCAAAAAAAGTCTGTGCAATTTCATAATGCTGCTGGAACTGATTTACCGTTTCCTCTGCGACGGTGCTGCTCATCCTTGCTTTCAAAAAAACATAGTAAGCCTCTTTGGTGTTCAAAATGACAGACATGGTTACATCCTCGGCATCTGCATCTGCAGATTGCTTATTCAAAGACTGAACATCTACCGATGCAGATGTTTTACCGAAGTCGAAGAGGGTCTGGTTGAGGTTCAGAGAATTGGAATAGCTGTTGTAAGGATCGCTGCGGAGAGAAGAAGAAGGCGGGCCGATCCGGGAATAGCCGGATTGAAGGGACAACTGAGGATAATAGCCGGAGCGGGCCTGGCCGATTTTACTTTCTGACTGTCGGACGACATGGGATGCCGCAATCATGGAAGGATGATTCTTTAGTGCTATGTTGATGCATCGCTTGAGAGTCAGGATATCGTCTTTTGAAATGTCCTCCGACGCCCAGAGGCAATGGCTAAAAATGAGAATCAGGAACATCGGCAACAGGATTTTTTTCACCAGCAAATGTTCTCCTCGTTTTTTTGATATATTGAAACCCTGTTGGTGTTGGACTTCCAGAAAGGTGAACACACTGACTGCTTATGTTTGTCAATTGTATTCATCTGGCAGCGCCATTTCCGTAAGTTACAATCAAGATTTATGCCATGCTGATATTACGAAGTAAAATATAAACTTACGGATAACATGATTTTATGGGTGCAGTCATCTGGATAGATTTTATCCATATAAGTAACCAGTTGGATAAATTGTATCCAGTGTTTTTGGTCGAGGATTCATGCAAGATAGTCATATTGCCCAAAAAGACAAAATGACACCGTTTCTGTTTTTTCGTCCTTTGACAACAGGATTGGCTTATTGCTGTCATTCGGAAACGCGCCAACCTGCTTTGCGCTGCCGGGCAGGGAGAAACCGACCATTTTTCCAGCCCCGTCTCCCGACCGGCCCGCTTTTTTATTGCCGATGTAGCAGATTGGTGAAAGATTTTGGGAATACCTTTTCTATGACATGTTGATCGTGTGAAGCTTCAAGAGGAAATCCTTGAATTTATCCTTTGTGGTTTCCTTGATGGATTCCAGGTGAACCACGATGGCTTTGTTATAAAAAGTATATCCATCTTCAATTCTTTCCGGATTCTCATCATCATCAATAAAACGAGCCATGAATTGCATTGCGGCTTTCTTTGCCCCGCTTTCGTCATCTGCTGTAATCAGATAATGGTGACGATTCATATCCTCTTCTTCCGTTTCGCTAATCTTAACCCAGTAATCAGGCATATTCTTCTCCCGTTTTGAAGTGTGGCCATAGATACAGGATTGGTGGAAATTAGTCAACTATGAATCGGTAGAAATTTCCAATTCTTGCTCCAGCGCCAACCATTCTTCCACTTTATTCCGGATTCTCTGTAGGCCTTCGGCAGAATCCGATTCAAAACGCAGTACCAGTGCCGGCTGCGTGTTGGATGCGCGTACCAGCGCCCATCCGTCAGCAAAAGGAATGCGAACGCCGTCAATTTCGATCAGGTTTGGTATGTGTCGGCAGCGTTTACGAATCTTTTCAACCAAAATTTTTTTTTGGTCATCGTCACAGTGCAGTCGTATTTCAGGTGTGGCGAATGTTTTTGGCGTATCGGCAAGCAGAGCTTCGATGGTCTGATTCGATTCGGAGAGAATTTCCAGCAAGCGCAATGCGGCATAAATGGCGTCATCATAGCCGAAGTGACGGTCGGCAAAGAAGATATGACCACTCATATCACCGCCCAGCAGGGCTTTTTCATCTCGAATCTTGGATTTCAGCAGGGAATGGCCGGTTTTCCACATAATCGCATGTCCCCCGTTTTTTTCGATATCGTCAAACAGAGTTTGCGAACATTTTACTTCACCGATAATGGCTGATCCTGGATGTTTTTTCAAAATGGAGCGGGCGAACAGCAAAAGCAATTGATCTGCCCAGATGACTTCGCCATTATGATCAACTACGCCGATGCGGTCTGCGTCTCCGTCAAAGGCGATTCCTACATCTGCTTTTGTTTCGGTGACTGTTGATATCAGATCCTGAAGATTTTCCAAAACAGAAGGATCCGGAAAATGATGTGGAAAGCGGCCATCCGGATCGCAATGGAGGGCTGTGACTTTACAGCCCAGTTGATTCAGAAGGGGCAGCGCGAATTGACCACCGACACCATTTCCGGCATCCAGGACGACATGAAGTTTATTGGATATGGTAATATGAGAAAACAGGTGATTCTGGTAAGCCTCTGTAATATTGATTTGACTGGCTTGGCCTCGTCCGGATATATAACTTCCTGATTCCATTATTTTTTTTAAACATTGAATTTCAGTGCCATAAATGGCGTCATGACCGATACATATTTTAAAACCGTTAAACTCCGGAGGATTATGGCTTCCGGTGACCATAACACCACCACCTGCTCCGCAGTGCCGGATGGAGAAATAAAGCATTGGGGTTGGACATAGTCCGATATCGATCGTATCCAGTCCAGAGGCATTCAGACCGGATATTAAATAGCCGGAATAGGCTTCTGAACTCAATCGGCAATCCCGTCCCACGGTCATGGTTTTAATATTTCTTTTTAAGGCGTAAGCGCCGATAGCGCGTCCCAAATTCACAATGAAAATCTCATTGAGATCCTGATCGACAATGCCCCGTACATCACATTCACGAAAAACATTCGGATTCACAATATTTGACCTCAATCCTGCTTTTTTCAAAACCGGTTTCAACGGATCAGCGTAATATAATTGAAAACGGGGGATGTCAATCAGATTAACTCTAAAATATCGTGTGCCTGACGCAATACCAAGTCTGCGCCTGCATCTAGAAAATCCTGTTTGTGAAAATGGCCCGAGAGAACACCTGCCGAAAAGGTACCGGCATTTTTTCCGGTTTGGATATCCAGGGGATGGTCGCCCACCATCATGGAATTCGTTGCGCTGCCTCCCAATCTGGCAATTGCCAGATTGATTTGTTCCGGGTGCGGTTTGACCTGTCGGACATGATCACGGCAGATCACCACCTGGCAATAGTCGGAGATGTCCGGAAAAATGGTTTTGACGGCTTCGGAGCAGTTTCTGGTAATAATTCCGGCTGCAATGGAATGCTTCCGGAGATTGGAAAACAGATCCTTGGTTCCAGCGAACAAAGCTCCTTGTCGAGCGGCGTCCAACTCGATATTCTGAATTATCCGGAATGCCTCTTGACGGAATGTATCCGCCTTGCATGATGATTGTTTTTCCAGAACGGCGCCTGCTTCTTCGATCATTTCCAAGGCGAAACGGTGATCCAGGTATTTGTCAGCCAATCCATAGCGAACAATTAAATCCGCAATTGAGCGTCGCATTTTCTGAAAATCAATGGTCAATTCGGCAAGTGTTCCGTCAAAGTCAAAAATGATCGTATTGATTTCCTTGGAATGAAACCGGATAAAGGCCATATCATCGGGGCCTTCCGGCGTAGTTGCGGTTCAGAATTTTTTGTACGGAGCGTCGGGGCGAGGGTACGGAAAAAGCATCAGAGGCAATAATCTTCAGAAAATTGGTCAGAATGTTGAATGTAGCTCCCCATAGAACATCATCAGTACCATTACCATCCGGAAGAACAAGACAGGGAGTATGCCAAGAAGCGGATGAGTCGGAATTTTTGGGATCGACGCAGACTTCCAGCATTGCATAATTGGAAGGCTCGAAGAAGGAGCTGATCGGAATATCCAGCATTTTTTCTACCTCATCGCTTAAGCAAGGTGTATAAGGTTCCTTGACAAGGGCGACGACCGGAAAAATGGTGCGCGAAAACAACGTCAGAGAGTATGAGGGCAGAGCGCCCAGAAATCCAACATTTAGCGGACTGAGGCCGATTTCTTCCCACGCTTCCCTGAGGGCGTTCATCAGAAAAAGACGGATCAGAAAAGCCGTTTGTTCATCTGTTCCGGGAAATCTGCGTAATGATTTATCATTTACAAAGCGCACCATATCCGTTTTCAGTAAAATGTGTTCCAGCATGTGATCCGTCGAAATCTCCAGCATGCCTCCCGGGCAACTAATATCGCCTGCCTGAGCGACATTTGCCGAGCGTTTGATCAGTTGAAAGGCGTATCCGCAATGATTCTGATAATGCAAAAGCACAACTACGCCCGCCTTCAGATGCCGAATTCCATCTTGGTTGGAACGTTCGATCTGGTTGTGTTTTTCCTGGAAATCAACCAAGGTGCTGTTCAATTTGTCCAGAACCAAAGACGGAAACCATTCTTTTTGCTGAAATAAGGTTACGTTCATCATTTTTTGTGCTCATTCCTTTCATTCCTCACTTCAACAGATTCGCAATCATGTCATTATACCATCTGCTGTGGGGAAAAAGATGGATGAATCCGCAATGGCCACCGAAACGCTGTCGGGAAATGGTGAGATACTCGTTGTCTTGAAGAGATCGGAAATCTTCGAGTGCGATTACCGGGTCATCTTCGGAGATAAAAATGTTGACCGGAACCCGAAGATTTGAAAACGACTGTCCGGTCAGGGTATAGAGTTTGAAGTATTCGTGATAAGATTTGAATTCCGGCATATATTCCATGATATCCGAAGTGAGGTCGATACAGGTTCCAGCTTGAAGCATTTGTGTGAAATCGTATTTTTGGGGAAACAGCTGCATCTTTTTACGAAGTGACCTACGCCACTTTTTCAGAAAATACTTTCGATAAACTGGCAATGCGCTGTCAATGGTTTGAGTCGTTTTATAGGGATCCAAAGGAGGACTGACGGCAAAAACATGCGCCATATTGGTGATCGGCGTCAGAGAATTCTGAATCGCAATTCTCAATGCAAAATTGCCGCCAAGAGAAAAACCTAATAAATAAAAAGGCATATCTTGAAAATTTTGCGCCAGGGCTGATACGGCGTCAAAGGTCTCCTTAAGCAGGGCGCCATGAAACAGTCCTTCGTTCAAATGATGAGAATCGCCGTGATCCCTTAAATTCAAACGGCATACCGACAAGCCCCGGTCATAAAAAAAGGAAGCGGATGCAAGAACATAGGCTGAAGAAGAAGAGCCTTCCCATCCGTGAATAATCGTCATCAAGGCCCGGGCCCGGGGATGTCTTGACAGATAAGCCAGAAGTCTTGATCCACCGGGCGTTTCGATGATTTGTTGGCGCGAATTATCCAAAAAGGCGGCACGGGAGGGAGCCAAGAAATGAGCGCTGGCCAAGATTGACTGAACATGCCGGTTTTTCAGGACCCCCCCTGGTTGGAATGTTGACGGAATACTTGCCTTTTGGGTGTTCATGGTCTTGTATTTAAACGATATATTTAATTCCGGCGCCATTCATGATCTAGGCATACAGCGCTTCGATCCGGTCTTTGAGCCTATCCAGCACTACCTTGCGTTTGAGTTTCATCGTCTGCGTCAGAGTGCCGTTTTCCAGGCTGAATGGTTCAGAAAGCAGAATGAATTTCTTCGGAATTTCGTAACCGCCGAATTTTCCTTCCAATTGCTTGGTAACCGCTTGACTGATCATATCTACAACTTCCTGACGTTCAATCAAATCCTTGGGATCGGCCGGCAAGCCTTTTTCTTTGGCGTATTTGCCTAAAACCTCAAAATCGGGAACAATAATGCAAATGTTGAAAGGGCGGTTAACGCCATAAATCACGGCCTGCTGAACCCAGGGAATAAGACAAATTTCTTCCTGCAGAGCGTTGGGAAAACAGAATTTCCCGTTTTCCAGCTTATACTGTTCCTTAATACGCCCGGTGATGAAAAGATAGCCGTCCTTATCCAGACGTCCGCGATCTCCGGTTCGGAAGCCCCCGTCAGGAGTCATAACCGCCTTGGTATCTTCCGGACGATTGTGGTAGCCTTTCATGACATTGGGCCCATAAACAATGATTTCGCCGTCGTTTGCTCCTTCTTCCACCACGGATGAATCAATGACTACCTTAACCTTATCGATGGGTCTGCCCACGCTGCCCAGACGATAAGCCAGTGATCCGTTCATCGTGACGCCTGGTGTTGTTTCCGTCAGACCGTAACAATCATAGATGGGAACGCCAATATCGAAAAAGAATCTAGCGATTTCGGGATTGGTCGCGGCGCTTCCGGTCATGGAACCGATAAGACGGCCGCCCATACGTTCCCGGATTTTAGAGAAGACCATTTTATCCGCGATTTTTAATTTGATCGTGGTGAGAAAATCGGATTGACCCTTTTGCTCAAGTTCACGCTTTCTTTTGGCTGCTTCAACACCCATGACAAACAGTGTTTTAGCCAAGCCTCCTTCTGTATTCATTTTGTTCCACAAGCCGTCGTAAATTCTGTTGAAAACCGTTGGAACGGCGATAAGAAATGTTGGGCGAATTGCGACAATGTCGTTGATGATGGTTTTTGCGCTTTCCGCAAGCCCCATGGCGCCGCCAAGGTGAATCATGCCAAAAAGCTCGGCCGTTTGTCCAAAAGTATGTGCCCAGGGCAAAATGGTCAGCGTTATACATTCATTTTGATATAGCTCAGGATACATTTTCAGGCCGGCATGGGCGTTGCTGGTGAAATTCCCATGGCTTAACAAAACGCCTTTCGGGTTGCCCGTCGTTCCCGAAGTATAGATCAATTCGGCAATATCGTCGGGTTTGGGAATCTGTGCTCGAATGGGTTTGGCGGCCCCCTTTTTTTCCAGGGCGGCCATGGAGTTGGGACCGTCTGAATCAATAACGAAAATATGTTTCAAGGTTGGGATATCTTTTGGAAAATCTTTTACCTTTTCATAAATTTCCGGCTTGGAAACAAAAAGAACCTTTGCCTGGCTGTCGGTAATGATGTATTTCCAGATTTGTGTCAGTTCTGCTTCATACATTGGAACAAAACGGGCTTTCAACCCCCATGTCGCAAAGGATGCCACAGGCCATTCCAGGCGGTTATTGGCGATGATGCCGACGACATCACCCGGATTGACGTTGAGTGTGGCCAAGCCGGCTCGCAAATTATCAATTCTGGCGCCCATCTGTTTATACGTTGCCCATTCGTAAATACCGTTTTTATTTTTTGTTCCAATGACGTTTCTGTCGGCGAATTTTCCCACGCTTTCATTCCACCATTCCACCAAATTATCCGGTTTGTCGAGTGTATATGTGTGCATCAAATCATCCTCCCTGATTTAGAATACGGGAAATATTTTCCCCGAGAAATGATAAAAAACTACATGTTTTTGCATAGCGTCTTCGCATATGCCATTTTGTTTGGAAAAACAATGAAAACTTGTTCAAATTTCCAAACCGCTTTTTGGAACCAGGGAAAAACGGAGAGGGGATTTCGAAAAGGATCATCGGGTATTCAGCGATGAAGGTTTTGCTAATCCTTTATTAAAAAGAATTGTTCATTTTCGTAATAAAGAAATGAAAAACAGGTCCTCCAGTCGCCTAGTGTCGCCGATGTTTTTTGTCTGCCTTTCGCTATGAATTGGTGCAGAAGCGGCTTATGGCAATGGCCCATGATGACGGCGTCATACTCGTCCTGCAATTTGATTTTGGCAAAACGATGCATTTTTTCTGCCAGGAAATCATTGTTGTTGTCGTTCATCCGCTTGCTTGCGTTTGATGATGCACCGGCCATGGTCCAGCGTAGCGAAGGGGGAATCAGGCGCTGGAAACGGTAAAAGGGTTGGCTGCGGAGAACCTTGCGAAGTGCCAAGTATCGCCAGTTGGAACGGTCAACCGTATCACCATGAGAAATCAGAACTTTTAAAGAATCCAGGCAGATGATGGCCCATTCTTCAGACACATCCATGCCCAATTCCTCTTGAAAGTATTCTTTCATGAAGAAATCATGGTTTCCTTCGCACCAGTGGATGTGAACGCCAGTTTTCTTTAATTCTACAATCTTTTGAATAACCATCTGAAAGTCCGGATAAATGCAATTTTTATTGCAAAACCAGAAGTCAAAAAAATCTCCCAGAATATAGAGGGCATCAATTCTTCTGTTTTCCTCAGGAGAGTTATGATGAATGGGCGACTTTAAATTCCCTGCCAGAACATGGTTCAGAAACCGGAGTAATCTGACATATCGTTCGTCTGTTCTATGCTTCAAATGGACATCGGATAAAAAAACGGCTTTCATGATGATGGTATGCGCTCCTGTTGATTTTGTCCCCTCATTTTACCAGAATTCCAAATAATTGATTATAAATATTTCAGCATTGGAACGAATCCGAATTTATCAAATCCTTGACACGTCCGTGTAAAAAGACTATAGACGCACCAATCGCTAACTCAAACATTAGGCCTGGGTGGCGGAACTGGTAGACGCAAGGGACTTAAAAGACTTTTTACTGTATTATAAAATCAATTACTTACATGTTGGTGGCCGGGAATTGGCCGGTTTTTGAGCGCCCAAAGCTACTGGCATTGGCCCGTAATTCAACTTCTCCGACGCCTCTCTTAAATGCTCCGGTGAAACTTTAGCATATACCATTGTTGATTGAATAGACTCGTGCCGCATGAGTTCCTGGATAGTCTTTAGGTTTTCGCCAGACATTGCCAGGTGAGAGGCGAAGGTGTGCCGCAGGTCGTGAAATCTGGCCGATGGGACACCGGCCTTAACGCACACGGCTTTCCATTTTTGAGATACCCACGTCAAGGATTGAAAGCGGAATATCTTTCCTGTTTTATTATCGTTTCCCTGGCGTTCCAGAATGGCGCGTGCGTTTCTGTTTATTGGAATGGATGTCTCAGTCTTATTTTTCTGTTTTGGGGAGATTCTCAAGAATCCTTCAGGATGATCGACATCATACCATGTCAATCTTATCAGTTCTCCGGATCGCAATCCGGTACATGCAGAAAACAAACAGAAGTCGGAGAACTCTTGATCAGTTGATATGGCGCCGATTAATGACCTTAATTGCTCTACCGTTAAAAACCGTAGCGTCTTTTCTTCCCTTAACATCTTCGGAAAATTCCTGATCGGGCTTGCCATGTATTCCCAGGCATAGGCCTTATTCAATGCACCTTTGATGTGCCGGAGATTTTTGTTGATCGTCGGAGCCTTGAGATTTGCCCTGGACATATCAGTAATACACCGGTCAATGTGCTTCGCGGTGATATGATTTACCGGGATATTTCCGATTGATGCTTTGGCTTTTTTCAGTGCGTCGGAATAAAGACGGTAATTTTCAAGGCTGGTGGTTTTTTCAATATGATAAAGGAATTCTTCAACATAGTCAAAAAATAGTTTTTTTATGCCTTCTTCAATGGATTTAACCTTGCCAGCCATGAGGCGGCGGTTGAAGTCATTGAACCTGGCCTGGGCTATTCGTTTGTCTTTCGTATCGAGGGAGTGCTTGCGTGACTTTCCGTTATCTTCCCATCGGGAATAATAAATTTTATTGGATGGTCTTTGCCATAAGGTAGCCATGCGTTTTTTATATGAAATTAATGGCATCATGTCAACAAGTTACCTTTTCGCTGTTAAACCAGTCATCTATGTTTTCCCGGTCAATAATCCATTGTCCTGTCCGTTTATGGCCGTAAATATAACCCTGGGTGATCCATGCACGGATCGTGTCCGGATGCTTGACCTTTCCATAGATAATGGCCTCTTTAAGCGTCAGCCATTTCCCTGGTGCCTGACCTGATGTTATTTTGTCAGCAACCCTATCAGCAATCATGTCTATTTCAGCGGCGGTCAACATCATGGCCTCATGCCTCTAAATTTACCCTCTCAAATTGCCCGCCTGGGTCATCACTCCCGGCAGGCTCCACACTACAAAGGATCTCCGTCCTGCTCTATTTGTCGTCCGCCGGTCCGCAGCCGGGGATTATTTTTTCAAGCGCAAAGCAGCGCAGTTTGCAGTTCCAGCTGGTTCAGCCGTGACTCGGTGGCTACGTGGATAAATTCTTCGGACATGCGAATGGCTTCTCCGGAGATATTACTGATCCGTTCACTGAAGCTGCTTCCGCCGTGCGCCCGAAGGTAATCTTTTTTCAGGTCGTTTAATTGCCGGGACAGCAAAACGCTTCTGGAGGACAGGGAGATGATCGCTTCGCTGACCGGTTTGACATTGGCTTCCATGTAGGAAACGAACATTTTTTTCAGGTTTTCGATTTCTTCCCTTGTGACGGTGTCCGATTCTTTGGTCAGGGTTGCGCTATTGATATAGGCTACTGCATCATCAAACAGGTGCGCGGGTATCTGGTCGTATTTGGCGACGTGGAATTTGTCTTTGATGCCGCGATAGATGTGCTTGAAATAGGCCGGATACATGGCCTTGTTGCCCGTGGCATAGACTTTATCTCCGATGATCTTCTGAATGCGCCGCTGCTGGTCAGGGGTGAGGGTAGGGGGCGGCAATTCTGGGAAACGCTGCTGCCTTAATTGCGCTTCCATCAGGTTGAAGGCTTCGATGTAGGCCAGCTTGAACTGCATGGCCTTCTTGCCGGTAAATCCCATGACCAAGATTGTGAAGCCGTCACGGGTGAGGTTGAACATGGGTTGATCTTTGCCTTGAGAATCGCGATAAGAGGTCGGCGGAAAATTCCGCTGACTAAAATCTTGTGGAATATCTAAGGCGCGGATAGACTCCAAAACATTCTTGTGCTGTTTCCCAAAGACTTCGGCGATGTTCGGGCTGGTTGTTGTGGATTGATTGTTTACGACTGATACGACTGGTACTAAAGAATGGGTCTGTCTCATTTTGGTGCCTCCTAGCATTTCAGTAGTTGCGCCACGTTTTATGAGGTGACGGGTCTCAACTACAGTGCTAGGACTGCTGGGCTTATTCCCCTTACGGGTATTGTATTCGGCCCTATCAACCCGCCATATCGGCGAAACTTCCTGTGCTAAAGGCACAAAAAAAGCACGACTGTCGGGCGTGGTATAACCGCCTAGCTTTGTAGTGCCTTCACCATGCCAGAAGTTTGAGGGAATGTCAAATAAGTTGTTTTCGGCTTGACAATCGGATAATAAAGGTATAGTTTTTAAACCATGACAACGTTTGAATATGATCAGGCCAAGAGCATGATCAACATGGATAAACACGGGATTGATTTCGCCGAAGCAGCCGCATTGTGGAGCGATCCGGGGATGATCGAGGTTCCGGCAGCCACGGTGGACGAACCGCGATTCTTGGCTATTGGAATGATCAGCGGGAAATGCTGGACGGCGGTGGCTACTCTCCGTGGTGAAAACATCCGAATCATTTCTGTGCGCCGTGCCCGTAAAAATGAGGAGGCCATTTATGAAGACCATAACAGCAAAGGAATTTGACGAAAAATTTGAAGCCGGTGAAGACGTTTTGGAGCACTGCGACCAGGACAACATCCGCCGTCCCGGTCTGGAACAACGGCGGGTCAATGTTGATTTCCCCGTCTGGATGATCGAACGGCTTGACCAGGCGGCGCGTGAACTGGGCGTTACCCGGCAATCGGTGATCAAGTTCTGGATAGCGGAAAAACTGAAGACTTGAGGGGTCATGCTGCATTCCTTTTTATGTTTCATATATTAACCACTTATCCAAGCCCACCTGATAGATGACACCACCTGATAGATGGGCTTGAGAAATGGATAAGTGTTACTGCATTATTTCGCTTTGTCTGTCGCTTTGGCTTAATTGTTCGGTTCTGATGATCTCAAACGTATCGAGCCTGATTATCT
>ENA-UPTA01002129-UPTA01002129.1-activated-sludge-metagenome-genome-assembly--contig:-NODE-2129-length-20818-cov-5.292877_pt1 | contig 20818 bp, 19 predicted proteins | sample MGYA00238184_ERZ773361 | MGnify/ENA primary metagenome ERZ773361 (study PRJEB29100, sample SAMN05720205) | activated sludge metagenome | isolation source: anaerobic digester from wastewater...
GGGGCACACCCTGGGGGCGTCCGGCGCGCTGGCGGCAGTGGCGTCGCTGATTGCGATCCGGGACGGTTTTATCCCGCCGACCATCCACCATGAAGCACCCGATCCTGGGTGTGATCTTGATTTCGTATCGACCGGCGCACGACCGGCTGAGCTGAATGTGGTGCTGGCCAACGCCTTCGCCTTCGGCGGGAACAATACATCGCTCCTGCTGGGACGTTATACGGCAAAGGGCCTGCCGCATGAATGAGATCACCCGTAACACGCGCATTGTTATGACCGGAATGGGCATGGTCACACCCCTTGGCATCGGGAAAGAGCAATTTTCAGAAAGGCTTTTCCGGGGCGACTGCGGTATCAGGGAAATTGCGGCGTTCGACACATCCCGTCTGGCTTCCCATCTCGGCGCGGAGGTGCGCGATTTTGAGCCGCTCGATTTCATCTCCGCAAAGAATGTGCGCCGCATGGACCGCTTATCCCAGTTGGCCGTAACATCGGCGCGCCTGGCCGTGGAAGACGCCCGCCTGGTCATCGGTCCGGAGAATCGGGATCGCGTCGGCATCATTTTGGGAACGGCCTACGGGCCGACGGACCTCAAGATTCGCTGCACCCGGATTCTGTTTGAACAGGGCCCTGCCCGCATCAATCCGAGCCTGGTACCCAATTCCGTTTTGAATGCGCCCGCCGGACATGCCTCCCTCGAATTGGGTTTCCGAGGCGTCAACACGACGGTCAATCATCAGGCCACGTCGGGGGAAAGCGCCCTCGTGTATGCGGCGATGGCACTGCAGCGGGGCACGGCGGATGTCGTCCTGGCCGGCGGGGTGGACATCCTTTCGGATTTTTACTTTGAAAGCCTGGTCCGTTTCAGGGCGGTTTCTCCCAACGACGGCGGGGCGGAAGGGGTGCGCCCCTTCGATATGAACCGGAATGGTCCTGTGGCCGGGGAAGGGTGCGGCATGGTCTGTCTGGAACGGCTGGAGCATGCCCTGAAGCGGGGAGCGGTCCCCTATTGCGAGGTTACCGGGTGGGGGATGAGTTCGGCGCCGTCCAAACCGACCGGCTGGCCGCAGGATGGCCAAGGGGTTATTCTGGCCATGAAAAAAGCGCTGAAAATGGCTTGTCTTTCACCGTCGGATATCGGTACAATCCAGGCCGCCGGAAACGGCGGGACGAACCCCGATGCAATTGAGGCAGAGGCGTTGCAGGATGTCTTCGGAATAAACTCGCCGGGGCCGATCGTTTCATCCGTCAAGGGCGCTTTGGGGGAATGCTTTTCCTCGGGCGGCATACGTGGGGCGGCCCTTGCTTTATCCATCCAGGAAGGAAAGGCCCCCCCTACACTGGGGCTGGTGAATCCCATTGCGCCGCTTAATTTTACGACGGGCCGATTCAAGGAGGCAAATATCCGCCACGGACTGCTGAACGCCGTTTCCCACGGAGGAACGAATGTGTCCATCATCATGAGCCGCGTTGAGTAAATTCTGAGAAAAACTGGATTACGGCTTGCGATGCTGAGTCATCATTACAAAAATGGTCATTTCGAGCGAATGCGAGAAATCTTAACGGGCTGAATAAACTTAACTTAAAGATTTCTCCCTGCGATCGAAATGACAATAAGGCCAATTGCGACACTGTTTCTGCGCCGGAATGACGATAGAAAAAGAAACGTAATTTCAGGAGGATGGATGTGAACATTGGGGAGTGGATTTCCAAGCGGGCGCGGCTTTATCCCGAGCGGCCATTTCTGAGAGAGGAGGACGGGCGGGAATTTAACAACCGGACCTTTAACCGGCGGGTCAATCGCATGGCCCATGCCCTGGAACAGTTGGGCCTGGTCAAGGGCGACCGGATTGCGGCGCTCATGACCAACTCCAGCGAGTTTCTGGAGATCTTTTTCGCCTGTGCGAAAACCGGCGTGATCATGGTTCCGTTGAATTTTCGGTTGGCCGCGCCGGAGCTGATCTACATCGTCAGGGACAGCGCGCCGGGAGCCCTGATCTATACTTCCGATTTCGCTGAGAAAATCATCGCCATCAAGGCGGCCGATCTTCCCCTCGTCAGCTATTTCCGCCACGGCGGCCAAAATCTCCCGGACGATCCGACGTTGTCGGATCTGACCGCACCCCTTCCGGAAGATGAACCGATGCCGGCTGCTGAAGTCACGTTGAACGATCCCCTGTTTATCATGTACACCTCCGGCACGACCGGCGACCCCAAAGGCGCCATGCTCTCCCACGGCAACATTCTGTTCGGCGCGATTCATTCCCTGGTCGGCTACGGCATGGACAAAACCTTCAAATCCCTTGTGGTTGCACCGCTTTTTCACATCGGTGCTCTGGCCGCCTCGGCGACGCCGGTGATTTATGCCGGCGGGTCCTTGATTCTGAAAAGTTTCTACAATGCGTCGGAAGTGATCAAGCTTATCGTCCGCGAGAAGATCAACTATATGTTCGCCGTCCCCGTCATGTTCCAGCTCATGGCCAAATCCGACGAATGGGACAAGGCGGATTTCTCCCATGTCCATTACTTCATCTCCGGCGGCGCGCCGATTCCTGTGGAGGTAATCCGCAAGTACCAGGATGAAAAGGGCATCGGCTTTGTCCAGGGCTACGGCCTGACGGAAACTGGGCGCCTGACTTCCCTCGATCTCGAAGATTCTATTTCGAAGGCGGGTTCGGTTGGCAAAGAAGTCTTTCACATCGACCTGCGCATCGTGGACAACGATGGACGGGACGTCCCATCCGGCAAACCGGGGGAAATTATCGTCCGGGGGCCCAATGTGTTTTTAGGCTACTGGAACAAGCCCGCGGAAACGGCGGAGGCGATGGCCGACGGCTGGTTCCACACCAGCGACATGGGACAGCGCGACGGCGACGGCTTCGTTTACATCATCGGACGCAAACAGGAGCTGATCATCAGCTCCGGGGAAAATATCTATCCGGCGGAGGTGGAACGGGCAATCCAGACCCTGCCCCAGGTGAAAGAGGCGGCGGCGGTGGCCATGCCGGACCCGGCCAAACGGGGCGAGGTCGTGGCGGCTTTCGTCAGCCTCCAGCAAGGCCAGGCAATGACGGAGGAGGATTTGATCAATGCCCTGCAAGGTCAGATTGCCCATTTCAAGATCCCCAAACGGGTTTTCTTCCTGGATGATTTTCCCCGGAACGCCACCGGCAAGATCCTGAAAAGGGAGCTGCAGAAACACTTTACGACTGAGGAAGCTTAAGATGGACCTGATACCCTATGCGGAAGAACACCGTATCTTCCGGGACAGTTTCCGAAAATTCCTCAGGCAGGAAATCGTCCCGCACATCGAGGCCTGGGAGGACGCGGGCATTGTACCCCGGGATGTCTGGACAAAGATGGGCCGGGCGGGATTTCTCTGCACCGCCATACCCGAACAATACGGCGGTCCCGGCGCGGATTTTCTCCACGCCGTAATCATCATCGAGGAACTGGCGAACTGCAATTTCTCGGGCCTGGGCATCCGCCTTCATAGTGACGTGGTCACCCCGTATCTCCTGGAATACGCAACGGAAGAGCAGAAGCGGAAATACCTGCCCCGGTGCGTCTCCGGCGAAATCATCACCGCCATCGGCATGTCCGAACCCAACACCGGGAGTGACCTGGCAGCGATCCGGACCACTGCGGTACAGCAGGGCGACGATTTCGTCATCAACGGCCAGAAGACGTTCATCAGCAACGGCGTCAACTGCGATCTGATCGTTCTGGCCGCCCGCGATCCGGCGGAATCGGATCCCCACCGCGCCATAGATTTATATCTGGTCGAGGCGGGAACACCGGGCTTTGATAAAGGACGTCGCCTGAAGAAAGTCGGCTGGCACGCTCAGGATACGGCGGAACTTTTCTTTTCCGACTGCCGGGTGCCCCGGCAAAACCGGCTGGGCGACAAGGGCACGGGCTTTAAGAAAATGATGAGCCATCTGCAACCGGAACGCCTGGTGATCGCAATCTGGGCTGTCGCCGCCGCGGAGTTCATCCTGAAGGAAACGATCGCCTACGTTAAAACCCGGGAAGTTTTCGGGAAACCGGTGGCCCGGTACCAGAACACCCAGTTCGAGATTGCCGAAATGGCGACGGAAATCAAACTGGGACGTAACCACGTGGATAAGCTGATCATGGAGCACATGGCGGGCGAAAACATCGTGACGGACGTGTCCATGGCCAAATACTGGACGACGGAAATGGCTTTTCGTGTGGCCGACCGGTGCATGCAACTGTTCGGCGGCTACGGTTACTGCGAGGAGTACCCCATCGCCCGCGCCTGGCGGGACATCCGGGTGAACCGCATCCTGGGAGGGACCAACGAAATCATGAAAGTGGTCATCGCGAAAACATTGGGACTATGATTTTGATAACCAATGATGCCCGTAACCATAAACTTGTTGCGGTCATTCAAACATATGCCAGAGGGTTATTTGTCGTCCCGGACCTGATCCGGGACCCATTTGCAGAATATCACTTACTGGAAATGGATTCCGGGTCGCGCGATGCTTGCCCGGAATGACACTGATCTTTCTGTGCAACTCTTGCCTTGGAGAAAAGTACACTTACTTGAGCATTTAAACGGCAAGAGTATAAGCAATGTTTCAGCTTCACATGCTTATAATCACAATGATAGGGAGGATTATTATGAATAAAAGCAGATGGTTGATTTTTTCGGTTGTGTGCCTTTTACTGGCAGCAAGCTTTATCGTTTCCGGCGGCACGGTCTATGCCGCCTATCCGGAGCGTCCGATTACGCTTCTGGTAGGGTTTGCCCCCGGAGGCTCCCTTGACCTGAGCGCCCGGGCCCTGGCGGCATCCGTGGAAAAAATCCTGGGCCAGCCTGTGGTCATCGAAAACAAAACCGGCGGGACGGGCACCGTCGCGCTTGCCGCACTGCTTTCGCAAAAACCCGACGGCTATACCCTGTGCGCCACCCCCAGCTCGGTTTTAATCCGTGTCTCCCAGATGCAGCAGGTTCCATTTAAACCCCTGAAAAGTTTCAAATCCATCATCGGCTACACGGCGCCCCAGCTGGGCATTGCCGTCAAGAGCGACGCCCCCTGGAAAACTTTGAAGGACCTGGTCAATGACGCCCGGAAAAATCCCGGCAAAATCAAGTACGCCACGACCGGTGTCGGCAGCACCACTCATGCCGCCGTAGAGGAAATCGCCGTTCGCTCCAAAGTCCAGATGATCCACGTACCCTACAAGGGAAGCAATGAAGCCATGACGGCCCTGCTGGGCGGCCATGTAGAATTCGCCTCCCTGACTTCGGAATTCGTCCCGGCGGTCAAAGCCGGACAGTTGCGGTTGCTCGCCACCATGGGTGAGGAACGATCCCCCACATTCCCCCAGGTGCCCACCATGAAGGAAGCCGGTTATGATTTTGTCACCGATGCGGTATACGGTATCGTTGCCTCGGCTGATCTGCCCACCGACCTGGCAAAGAAACTGGAGAAGGCTTTCGCAAAAGCGATCCACGACAAGCAGTATCTGGAAACGATCAGCAAGATGGACCTGGTTCCGGCTTACTACAGCGGCAACAACTATGATAAATTCCTTAAATGGAATTGGGGCGTGATCAACCGGCATCTGATCGGGGCGGGCCTGATCAAGGAAGCGGCGACGCAGCCGGAGTAAGCTTTTCAAGTCGGTCGCAAGTCACGCCACACGACAGGAAAATGGATAGAAAAGAGATCATCAGCGGCGGCTTCTGGCTTTGTGCAGCGATTGCCGTTATCTTCGTGTCCCTGCGTCTCGGTCTTGGACCTTACAACAATCCCGGACCCGGTTTTCTCGCTTTCTGGTCCGGCCTTCTTCTGACCGGATTGAGCGGCGCTTTGCTCTGGTCCGGATTACGCAGGAAAACGAAAGCCGCCGACCTGGTCGATTTATGGCAAGGCCGGAAGTGGTCCATTCCGCTTATGGCCGCATCGGCTTTGATCCTTTATAGTCTGGTTCTGGTCAAACTGGGTTATCTTACCGCCACCTTCTGCTTGATGGTGGCCCTGTTTTCCGTGGGAAAAATAAAACTCCCTCTGGCCGTTCCCGGCGCTTTGCTCGCAGCCTTATTCACGTTTGCACTGTTTGATTGGTTCTTGAAGATGCCCCTGCCCCGGGGCATCTTCGGTTTCTGATATCTGTCATGTAACATGGACATTATTTTCAATAATATTACCGGCTTAATTAATGGATTTTCCGTCGTGCTGCAGCCGACGCAACTTGTTTTCATCTTTGTCGGCTGCTTCCTGGGAACCCTGGTGGGCGTCCTTCCCGGCATCGGGCCGGTCGGGGCCATTTCCATCCTCATGCCCATCACTTTTCAAATGTCGCCCACGGGGGCCATCGTCATGCTGGCAGGCGTTTATTACGGAGTCATGTACGGCGGCTCCACCGCCTCCATTCTGGTGAATGTGCCGGGTGAAGCCGCCTCGGTCGTGACCTGCCTGGACGGCTACCAGATGGCGCGCCAGGGGCGCGCCGGCCCTGCCCTGGGGATCGCCGCCATCGGCTCTTTCCTCGCCGGCACCACAGGTTTGATCGGATTGCAACTGATCGCCGCGCCCCTGGCAAATGTGGCTCTGGAATTCGGACCGCCGGAATATTTCGCAATCATCCTGGTCGGCTTTACATTTATTATCTATTTGACACGGGGTTCCTTGCTTAAAGCGGGGATGATGGCCTGTATCGGATTAATCCTGAGCCAGATCGGGCTGGACCCCATCACCTCCGAGCAGCGGATGACCTTCGGCATCCTTAACCTGTTTGAAGGCATTGGCGTTGCGCCACTGGCCATGGGCCTGTTCGGCGTCGCCGAGGTGTTCACCAATCTGGAAACGCTCCACAAAGGGGAACATATCAAGGTTAAAATCCGGACTCTCATCCCTTCACGCTGGGATTGGATGCGAGCCCGGTGGGCGATGCTCCGGGGCAGCCTGGTCGGCTTTTTCCTGGGTATTCTACCCGGTGGGGGGCCGGTGATTTCCACCTTCATCGCCTACGGCCTGGAAAAAAGGATCGCCCGAAACCCGGAGCGCCTCGGCAAAGGAGCCATCGAAGGCGTGGCGGCGCCGGAAGCGGCCAACAACGCCGCCGCTTCGACTTCCTTCATCCCGCTCATGACCCTCGGCATCCCACCCAACGTGGTCCTGGCCGTGCTTTTCGGCGCATTTCTCATCCACGGCGTTACACCGGGGCCGCTTATGCTGAAAGAGAACCCGGACATGTTCTGGGGTATCATTTGCAGCATGTATGTCGGTAATGTCATGCTGCTGGTTCTGAACCTGCCCCTGATTCCGATGTGGGTCCAGGTACTTAAAATCCCCGGAAGAATTCTCTATCCCCTGATTTTACTGTTTTGTGTTATCGGCGCGTATGGCATCAACAACAGCGTCTTTGACGTGTACGTGATGATCTTTTTCGGCGCAGCGGGCTATCTGTTTCGGAAATTCGGCTACGAGGGAGCCCCGCTGATCCTGGCGTTCGTCCTTGGCCCCCTGTTTGAAGTCAATCTGCGTCGGTCGCTTTTGATGTCCGGGGGTAGTTTCGCCATCTTCTTCACCCGCCCTATCGCCCTGGGAGCGATTATCATTGCCGCCGCCCTTCTCCTTTTATCCGTCTATCAAATGCACCGGAAGCGATATGCAAATAAAACTCGATTATTCTAATTCCTTCATTCGATTGTTATAAGCTCAATATCTTATTAAATATTAGTCACATAGCTGTGATGATATCTCGAACCTGCAGAAAAACATTCGATTGCCGAAACTCTTCTTGACATCGGGCGATACATCGTTATGATAACGAATCTGAAATATCCAGGCATCAGTAAATTATGGAAACTAAAAAACAAACAAAGGCTCACTCAAAGCTGCCGCTGACACATTGGCGAATTTTAGAGAACCACGGAGAGGAACAAAGCCTCCTGATCCGGGAACTGGGCCTGCATCCTCTGCTCTCCCAGATCCTGGTCAGCAGAAACATTACCACGACGGAAGACGCCCGGAAATTCCTCCACCCCTCTCTGGGGGACTTGCACAATCCGTTTTTAATGAAAGACATGAAGGAAGGGGTTCATCGCCTGATTAAGGCCATCCTTCAGGGGCAGAAGATCATGGTCTACGGCGACTATGACGCCGACGGCGTGACCTCCGTGGTGCTCCTGGTCAAATTTCTCCGGGACATCCACCAGAAAGTCGATTATTACATCCCCGGCCGGGTGGACGAAGGGTACGGCCTGAACAAGAACGCCATCGACCAGATGCAAGACGACAGTGTCAGTCTGATCGTCACCGTGGATTGCGGCGTATCCGAAAATGATCACATCGCCTACGCGAGAACCAAGGGGATCGACACGATCATCCTCGATCACCACGAGATACCGGATGCGCTGCCCGATGCGGTGGCGATCATCAATCCGAAGCAGGTGGACTGTCAGTTTCCCTTCAAGCACCTGTCCGCCGTGGGGATCGTTTTCAATTACCTTATCGCCCTGCGGGGGCAGCTCCGCAACGAAGGCTTCTGGAGCAACCGGCCTTATCCGAATCTGAAAGAATATCTTGATATCGTCGCACTGGGCACGATCGGCGACATTTCTCCCCTGATCGACGAAAACCGGATCTTTGCGAAATTCGGTCTGGATCTGATGACGGAATCGCCCCGGATCGGCATTCAAGCCCTCAAGGAAGTCTGCGGAATCGAAAATCAGGTCATCGACTCCGAAAAGGCATCATTCTGCCTGATTCCGCGGATCAACGCGGCAGGCCGCGTCGCTTCGGCCAGCGATGCCGTGGAACTGCTCCTGACGGAAGACATGAACGAAGCGAGGGACATCGCGCGCAAGCTCGACTCCTTCAATCAGCGCAGACGGACCATGGAAAAGGATATTCTCGATGAAATCATTGTGCTGATGAATGAACAGGGCGAAACGGGCCAGAAAAGTTCCATCGTTTTCGCCTCGGAGCGATGGCATCCCGGCGTCATCGGTGTCGTCGCGTCAAAGCTGGTGGATCGCTTCTGCCGGCCTGCCATCGTCATCAGTCTCAAGGACGGCATCGGCAAGGGCTCAGGGCGGAGCATTTCACATTTCAACATCTACAGGGGACTCAAGAAGTGCGAGTCCCTTTTGCTTTCCTATGGCGGCCACCGTTTCGCAGCGGGCATCTCCATTCGGGAAGAGGATGTGGACGAATTCGGCCGGATTTTCGACCAGATAATCCGCGAAGAAATGGATACCGCCGATTTTGTTTCGGAAACCCTGATTGACAGTCAATGCAGCCTGGCGGAGGTCAACCATGACTTTTTACAGGAGATGGACAAGCTGGCGCCTTACGGCAGCCGGAACCCCGAACCGGTCCTGTGCGTCCGGAACGCGTCCATCAGCGTCCCCTCCGTCGTCGGGAACAACCATCTCTGGATGCGCATCAATAAAGACGGGACGACGAGGAATTCCATCTGGTTCAGCAAGGGACATTTGATGCCGACCCTGACCGACCAGACCCTTGACATCGCTTTCACCCCACAGATCAACCACTGGCACGGCACCGCCAATATCCAGTTGAAGCTCGTTGATATCGCCCTGCCGGCTATGGCGGGGATGTAACAGAACCGCCGGCAACATCCTGTTTTTCTTCAAGAACCACCACCGTTCCCGCCAGCTTGTCGTGAAATCCCTGTTTTCTATTATCAAAAGCGATCCAGATGAAACCGAGATTAAGCGGTAGAGAGGAAAGAAAGTAGCCGATCCAGCGGAGAAATGCGGTACCGAAACCGGGTGCTTCACCATTTTCACGGATGACCTTGAGGCCGAACACCATCTTTCCCGGGGTCTTTCCGCAGATACCGATGAAATAGGTGAAATAAATCATGCACATGAACAGGCAGAGACCATTGAAAAGGAGGGCGACACGAAAGGCAGCCGTCAACATGCGCCCCCAGCCGGATCCGAGATTGGGAAACGCTGCCGAAGCGCCCAGGGCCAACATGCCGATGAAGAAAACGGTCAATGACAGGAGATAGATAATCAGGTTATCCAGCATAAAGGCGAAAAATCTCCGCCAGAATCCACCGTACATTTGCGTCACCATGGCAGCCCCCTTACGTCACACTCCCCGGAAGATCCCCTTTTCATACTGTAGAATGGCCAGAACGGACAGGACGGCCGTTTCCACCTTCAACACCCTTTTGCCGATACTCACAGAGAGAAACCCTTTTTCTTGCGCCCGGCAGATCTCTTCGCCGGAGAATCCTCCTTCGGGTCCCACAATAAAGCAATAACGATCAGCGGAGCACCCTTCCCCGTCCCGGAAAATCTGTCGGAGCGTTCGCCCCGCCTCCGCCTCCCAGAAAATGAGCTTCATGGTCTCCCCATCGGACCGCTCCAGCATGTCATCGAAGGACAGAACGGGCTGTACCGCCGGGATGATGGATCTGCCGCATTGCCGGGCGGATTCTGTCGCGATTTTCTGCCACCGCGTGACCTTATTGAGAGCCGCCTCGGGGGAAAGGCGGGCAACGGATCTTGAAGAAACAAACGGAATAAAGGTATCAACCCCCAGTTCGACGGATCTTTTAATGATGAAATCCATCTTGTCGGACTTAAGCAGCGACTGACAGAGGGTCAAGCCAAGAGGGGGATCCGGAATGGCGTTTTTCTTCAGAATTTCCACGGAAACGCCCTCCAGCCCCACGGACCGGATCACGGCATGATACTCAAACCCCAGGCCGTCGATCAAATCAAGGGAATCACCCTGGCGCATTCGGAGTACCCGCTGCGCGTAATGAATATTATCCCCGGTCAGGGAAACGATTTGCCCGGAAGCCATCGTCTCGGGATGATAAAACCTCGGTATGGTCAACGACTTGCTTCCTTCTTCTTCAGGACGTAACAGATCCACTCTTTTTCAGCGAGCAAATGATGCAGAACGAGCGGGTCAGCCAGAAAACTTTCCTCGATCATGGCGCGATTATCAATGATGATACCCGAAATGATGAGATAACCCCGGGGACGCAGGAGGTCCACGAGGGTCGGTCTCAGTTTTGTCAGGATTTTTTCCGTGAGATTGGCGACGATCAGGTCGAAAGAACCCTCCAGAGACGTCACATCGCGGCCGGCGGCCCGGACCCGATCCGCCACATCGTTCATCTGGATATTTTCACGCGCGATGCTCACCGCTTTTTTATCCACGTCCAGGCAGAGGACTTTTTCCGCCCCCAGTTTCGCACAGGCAATGCCGAGAATGCCCGTCCCGGTGCCGACATCCAAAACCTCCCAGGCCTTAATAGCCCGGTCCTTTGCAATGACGTCTTCCAGGGCTTCCAGGCACATCCGTGTCGAAGCGTGCTGTCCCGTCCCGAAAGCCATTCCCGGGTCGATTTCGATGACGATATCGCCGCCCTCGGGGGCATAGCGTTCCCAGGTGGGTTTGATGACGATTTCCCGACCCACCCGGAGGGGCTTGAAGTACTTTTTCCACTGTTCCCCCCAGTCCGGATCTTCAATGGTTTCCTGCTTGTAGCTTACCTTGCCCAGTTCCGGGAAAAGATCCGCCAGACCCTCAATATAACCCTGCAACCGGGCCAGGCGGTTTTCCAGATGGGGATCGAAGGGCAGGTAGGCATAGATGACATCGTTTCCGACCAGTTCAGGCAGATCATTGGCGACCCATGGCTCCAGGGTTTCTTCGTAAACGCCCTGAGCGCCGATTTCGATCATGAAGTTGGATATCCCTTCCACCAGTTCTTCCGGAACGGACAGTTCGAGCTTCATCCACCGCTGTTTTTTCATCTCACCCTTTTCCGTCATGAACACCTTTCCCCTTTCCGCATGAACCGCTTATCACCCGGGACCATTCGCTACGGTTACCGCCCGTACCGATGGGCATCTTTTCACCCTACAGCTTTTGTATCATCATGATTTCCTGCATTTTCTATATCTTTTTTCCCGAGACATTTCAAGCGGCTTGAATTTTACGGGGCTTCATGTTAGCGTTTCCGAGCCGAACGGTCGATTTTCCGGCCATTTAGCCGACGCCGGCCCGTAAAATTATTACCGGGAAAGCAAAGGATTCCTGCATTGAAATATTACCCCGTCTTTCTTGATATATCCGACAAGCCATGCGCCGTCGTAGGCGGCGGTGAGGTGGCCTGCCGCAAGGTTCAACGCCTGCTGCAATGCGGTGCACGGGTTACCGTCATCGCCGACGCCCTGATGCCGGAACTGGAAGCTTTGAAAGCCAGGGGAGAGATTGCGCACATCAACGACCAGTACGCAGCGCAGCATATTGCTTCCGCTTTTATTGCCATCGGCGCCACGGACAACCGGCATGTCAATGAACAAATCTTCCGGGATGCCCGCGCCAGACACATCCTGGTGAATATCGTCGATGAACCGGAGCGTTGCGATTTTATTCTGCCGTCGATCGTGGAACGGGGCGATCTCGCCGTCGCCATATCCACAGGCGGGAAAAGCCCCGCCCTGGCCAAACACCTGCGCCGGGAACTCGAAGCGACATTCGGCAAGGAGTACGAAACCTATCTCGATATCATGGGCCAGATCAGGGAAGTCGTCCTGGCCAAAGATCGGTCCTCCGTTGAGAACAAGAAAATTTTCGAATCCCTTGTCCAGTCGGATCTCCTTCATTTCATTCGTAAAAACGACTGGAATGCCGTGAGACATCTCATCCGGGAAATCCTGCAGGAACCTATCGAGGTCTGTTTGCCGAATGGATAAAATTCTCCTTAACATTGCCCTGGTCGGTTATTTCGTCAGCACGACGGGTTATCTGGGATCACTTCTGATCAGGAGGATATTCCTCGCCAAGATCTCGACCTGGCTTTTGGCCTTCGCCTTTTTCTTCCATACGGCAACCCTGTTCACCCAGTACATTCTGACCGGTCAAAGCCCCGTCACGAACATCTATGGCTCGGTTTCCTTTTTTGCCTGGGTGATCGCCGGCGCCTACCTCATCTTCCAAATCCGGACGAAAACCAGAACGCTCGGGGCAATTGTCTGTCCCCTGACGTTCCTCCTGGTGCTCGCGGCCTCTCAACTGCTGCACGGCGGCGGCCTGCTGCCCCATAACCTCCAGGGACCGCTGGTCACGATCCACGTTATGCTTTCCGTCACGGGGGAAGCGTTGTTCGTGCTGGTCGCTCTGGCGGGTATGCTCTATCTGATTCAGGATTATCAGATTAAAAAGAGACGCTTCGGCGCCCTGACCCGGCTTCTGCCGCCGCTGAAGGATCTGGATCGGATCAATCACTATGGCCTGCTCCTCGGTTTTCCTATTCTGACTTTCGGTCTTCTGGCGGGCTCGACGTGGGCCGGCGAAGTCTGGGGAAGCCACTGGCACTGGGACCCGAAATTGATCTGGGCGCTTTTGTTCTGGCTGTGTTTTGCCTTTGTTCTCCATCAACGTCTGGCCATCGGCTGGAGCGGGCACAAGGCCGCCCTCCTGTCACTCGTTTTTTTAATCGTGCTTCTTGTTTCCCTGACTGTTGTCACGCTCAGTTTTCCCACGATCCACACGTTTCGTTGAAGTCATGAATATCATTTTGCTTGGTCTGAATCATAAAACCGCCCCATTGGAGATACGCGAGAAACTGTCCGGAGCCGCTTCGGACGAAACACATCCCCTGCGTGAAATCATGCAGATCGCAGGGGTGCGGGAGGCCTTCTACCTGTCCACCTGCAATCGAACCGAGGTGTTTTTTCACGTCGATGAAAAGCCGGAAGAAACGCTGGGTCTCTTGAAGGCATATCTCCGCAAGCGGGGCAATTTTGGCGCAGAAGACATAGACCGGTATTTTTACCTCCATTTTGATGAAAACGCTCTCTCCCATTTGTTTCGGGTCACATCGAGTCTCGATTCCATGGTGATGGGTGAACCTCAGATTCTGGGACAGGTCAAGGAATCCTACCGGGAAGCCGTCGACAACGACGCCACGGGGATCCTGCTGAACAAGATTCTCCACCATGCGTTCCGGGTTGCCAAAAGAGTACGCACGGAAACGGGGATTGCCTCCCATGCCGTTTCCGTCAGCTATGCCGCCGTCGAACTGGCCAAGAAAATCTTCGGGAACCTTGCGGGGAAAACGGTCATTCTGGTCGGCGCCGGGGAAATGTCGGAACTGGCGGCCCGACACCTGATGCAGCATGGCGCGAGCCGCATCCTGATTGCCAATCGCACGTTCGAACGTTCCGTGCAAATGGCGGACTTTTTCAGGGGAGAAGCCATCCGGTTCGAGGACCTGGAAAAACGGCTGCAGGAGGCGGATATTGTCATTACCTCGACGGGCGCTCCAAACTATGTCATTTCGCAGGAGATGGTCGCCTCGGCTCTGCACCGCAGAAAAAACCGGCTCCTGTTTCTGATCGATATCGCCGTCCCCCGGGACATCGATCCGGCGGCGGGACAACTCGACAACGTGTATCTTTACAACATTGACGATCTCCAGGATATTGTCGATGAAAACCGAAACATCAGGCAGTTGGAGGCGGAAAAGGCGGAGGCCATTGTGGCGGATGAGGTCAAGCGCTACTGGGAATGGTACAACACGCTTGAAGTGGTCCCCACCATCGTTTCCCTGAAGGAAAAAACGGAGGCCATTGTCCGGGGAGAGCTTGAGAAATCTTCACCCTGGATACAAAATCTGCCTGAAGAGGAGCGCGTCCATATCGAAGGGCTCCTATCGTCCGTCGTGAACAAGATACTCCATGATCCGATTGTCGGTCTGAAAGATAAGACGATTCACCGGAGCGCAAAACCCTATATCGCGGCTATCAAGCATCTCTTCAAGCTGGAGGACGAACCATCAAAGAAACGATCAGAATAGGCACACGGGGCAGCAAACTTGCCCTGACCCAGTCGGGCTGGGTGGCGGACCAGATCAGAGCCCGCTATCCGGGACGAACGGTTGAGTTGGTCGTCATCAAAACCCAGGGCGACATTCTCCAGGACGTTTCCCTGGCCAAGATCGGCGGCAAGGGCCTTTTTGTAAAAGAAATCGAGGAGTCTCTGCTGCGAGGCGATGTTGATCTGGCCGTCCACAGCATGAAAGACGTTCCCGTTGAACTGCCCGCCGGCCTGGAAATCGCCATTACGCCTGTCAGGGAAGATCCAAGGGATGTCCTGATTTCGCGCGAGGGATTGTTCATGGAGACGATGCCGCCCGGTGCGCGCATCGGCACGGGATCGCTCCGTCGCGGCGTCCAGATAAAATACCGGATGGATCAACTGGAGGTGGTCCCAATCCGGGGCAATCTGGACACCCGCATCCGCAAGGTATCCGAGGGCCTGCTGGAGGGCGTCATTGTCGCCGCGGCAGGAGTAAAACGCATGGGTTGGGAAAACCGGATTTCACAGTTCCTGCCGACGGAGATGATGATCCCGGCAGCTTGCCAGGGTATTCTGGGGATCGAAACCCGGCAGGGCGACCCTCTGCGGGACGAACTTGCCTTTCTGCATGACAGCGACGCCTGGGTGGAACTGTCCGGGGAAAGGGCCTTTCTCATAAGACTGGGCGGCGGCTGCCAATTGCCGGTGGCTGTATTCGGACAAAAATCGGGCGAGGAAATCAGGATTTCCGCCCTGGTCGGCTCGCTGGACGGCAAGACGGTCATCCGACAGGACATTTCCGGGCCGGCGGCGGAAGCTTCCATACTGGGTGATAAACTCGCCCGGGACATTCTTGATCATGGCGGGCGGGAAATCCTGGAGGCCTTATACACCTCGGCAAAGTAAACTCGGGATACTTAACTCATCGTATTTGTTTCATATACATAACAACGGAGAATGATTGTGAAAAAAGGTAAGGTCTATCTCATCGGTGCCGGCCCCGGAGACCCCGGTCTGTTCACACTGAAGGGCGTTCAGTGTCTCAAACGGGCCGACGTCGTGATCTACGATCATCTGGTCGGCGAGGAGATTCTCGCCCATGCACAAACCTCGGTGCGGATGATCTACGCCGGCAAAGAAGGGGGAAAACACACCCTGACCCAGGATCAGATCAACCGTTGTCTCGTGGAGGAGGCGGAAAAGGGCCTTACCGTCGCGCGCCTGAAGGGGGGAGACCCCTTCATTTTCGGCCGGGGCGGAGAAGAGGTGGAGATTTTAGCCGGAAAAGGCATCCCGTTTGAAATCGTCCCCGGCGTCACCTCCGCCATCGCCGCACCCGCCTATGCCGGGATTCCCCTGACCCATCGCGTCCATGCTTCGACCGTGGCCTTCATCACCGGGCATGAAGACCCCACGAAAGAGGAAAGTCGCATCGACTGGAAAAGCATAAGCGGCATCGAAACCCTGGTTTTTTTGATGGGGGTCAAGAACCTGCCTAACATTACCTCAAACCTGATTGCGGCAGGAAAATCCCCGGAAACGCCGGCGGCGCTTATCCGCTGGGGAACAACGGCGGAACAGGCAACCCTGGTGGGGACCCTTGCCAGTCTGGCCCAACTGGCCAAAACCAGGGGTTTCAAGCCCCCCTCGATCCTGGTCGTGGGCAGTGTGGTTTCCCTCCGACCGATCCTGAACTGGTTTGAAACCAAACCGCTTTTCGGCCGGGGCGTCGTAATCACCCGCCCGGAAGCGCAGACGGAAGAATTCCTCGATCTGCTCCACGCCGAAGGCGCGCGCACCTACCTTTTCCCCACCATCAAAATCGCCCCGCCGGAGAATTTTAGCGATTTGGACCATGCGGTTGGCAACATGGACGCCTATCACTGGCTGATTTTTACCAGCGCCAACGCCGTGCGCTTTTTCTTCCAGCGTCTTCAGGAATCGGCAAAGGACCTGCGTAATCTAAAGGGAATCCGGATCTGTGCCATCGGTCCCACCACGGCCCGGGAAGTTGAGAAGTACGGCATCGCCGTCGATCTTGTACCGGACGTCTTCACCTCCGAGGGGATACTCGATGCCTTAAAACAACAGGATATGGCCGGAAAAAGCGTCCTGATCCCCCGGGCGGAAAAGGCCCGGGACGTGCTGCCTCAGGGATTGGTTCAAGCCGGCGCCAGAGTGGACTGCGTAACAGCCTACCGCACGGTGCCGTCGGGCAGAAAAAAGTCGGAACTTGACGGATTAATAAAAGACGGGCTGGTCGATGTGATCACCTTTACCAGCCCGTCTACGGTGGAAAACTACATTAAAATCATGGGGGGGGACTATCCGCTGCCCCCAACGGTCAAGATTGCCTGCATCGGACCGGTGACTGCGCAAGCAACCCGTCAAGCGGGGCTGAACGTGGATATCCTCCAGGAAAGATATACCGTTCCCGCCCTGGTGGAGAGACTGGTCCAATACTTCAGGACACCGTAACGCATCCATGAACCTAAAACGAAAAACGGAGTCCGCAAAACGCCTTATCCTTCCGCGGTAAATTCCTTCTTGGAGGCGCCGCAGATGGGACAGGTCCAGGTATCCGGAATCGCCTCAAAACTCGTCCCCGGCGCCACGCCGTTGTCCGGATCACCCTTGGCGGGATCATAAATATAGCCGCACACATTGCAGACGAAGCGGATCTTGTTCTCGACGGGCTGAGCTGCCTCTTCCTTTACATAGGTCGGCGCCGTCTTGGGTGACTTGCCGCCCTTGACTTCGTGGTAGTAGGCATAGGTCATGGGCTCGGCATCCGAGAGCACTTCGCAATCCACAATCTCCCCCAGGAAGATGGTGTGGCTGCCGCAATCCATTTCGTTGACCACCTTCGCCTCGATGGCGGAAACGGTCTGATCGAGAACGATGGGTGCGCCCGTCGCGCCGATTTTATAGTTGATCCCCTCGAATTTGTTCATGTCACGGCCGCTCTTGAATCCAAACTGGCCGATCAGGGTCATGGGCGCCGTTTTGGCCAGAATCGATATCGAAAAAACCTTGCTCGACTTGATAAATTCGTGAGTCAAATTCAGTTTGTTGATGCTGATGGCAACGGTCGCCGGTTCGGAGGTTACCTGAAACGCCGTGTTGGCAATCTGCCCGTTAATCTTTTCTCCCGATTTGGAGCAGATAATATAGACGCCGTAACCGATTTTCTGAAAAGATTTGGTATTCATGCTTGCTTCTCCTTTTATTTAATATTATCGTGATGTTATATAAATAATCTGATCGCCGTCACTCGCGTCCAAGCCCAGCGGCCGGCGGTGACGCCCGGTCCGGCTCTTTATATAATCTCCGGAACCCTCCCGGATGCGCCGATCAATCAAGAATGATTTGTATCTCTAACATGAAGCGCTGTCTTTTTCCAAGTGTTCTGAAACAAACCGAGGAAATTTTTTTCGGATTGACAATTCTGAATTGCCACAGAAATGGATTCATGATAGGTTCCCCTGACATCGTCAATAAAGAGGTCAAGAGCTTTTTGAGAGGCGCGACATCTCCCCCGTGGATGCTATCGGGAAACGACGAAACCTGCCTGACGCATTTAAAACATGCTTGAGCAGGATTACGTCGGAGCAAAAGATACAGGAGGATTTATGGTTGATTACTGGATCAAAATCGTCGAGGAAGAAGACGAGGATATAAAAAGACACCACTACCTGGTTACCGCCAATGACGCGTCGGAAGCGAGAAAGGCGGCCCTTGCCTTTTTAAGGCATTTCTGCGACGAAGATGACAATCCCGACCCGATTCCGGATGGTTTTTCCTTCTGCAACAACGCAATTAAAGTGCGCATTGCGGATATCAAAGAGACGACTAAAGAAGAATTTAAGAACTTTCTGCTCAAGATATACACCATTCAGTGGAAATAGACGATTTTTTAGCGCTTTCCACGAAGACGTGCCTCACTTATACGAACGGCAACTCCGGAAGAAAGAGATAGAAGATACCCGGGGTTCATGTTATGAAAAATCCCCAAAGCGGGTTTTTCAACGGCATAGCCTGCTTTAAGCGGAATCAACAACCTTATAAATATATTTCAGCTCATCTTTTCTTTTTCAAGATTGCATCGGCTCTACCCCCGGGGGCGTACTGTTTTTGAAAACCAAGGGAATTTTTCCCTTGAAATGGAAGGGCATAAGCTCTGAAACGGATACTCGCGAGTTGGCAAACCCGTCCCGGGTTCACCTTGCACGGGATGCCTGGAAGTGATTTTTAAGAAATAAGTTCCTGAAAAAAATATAAGAGGAGGTTATTGCAGTGAGCGCATTTGGAACAAATGATCCGTTGCACGTGGAGTCCAGGGCTTGTGGTTTATTCGTTGTCGGTGAGGGGAATTGCATCGAAGTTGCGTCCATGGAACAGGCAAGACAACTGATTGCCAAATTAAAATCCGAGAAAAAACAAACAGATCAAAAATCTTAGGAACGCTTTCAAAACGTAACCCATGGCATGCACACGCCTGCCTCTGACAGGCAGTGTTGCGTATTGACAGAAAATTACGGCCAAAACCGCATGGCGGTTGACGGTCAAGAAAATGCCTGTCTTTTTGACCCGTGATCATGCGTCGCTCCGGGCGGATAACGCTTGTTTCCGCCCGGATTTATTTTAATAACATCCAGCTCTGAATGATTATCTGACGTTTTCTGATAACGATTCTATTCCACGTTGTCGTCGAATAGGTTTTCTGTATCAACGTGTAGTCAATTTGACTAAGCAAAAGGGGTTACGAAAATTCGTAACCCCTTGTTTTTTACTGGTGGGCCGTGCGGGAATCGGACCCGCGACCAACGGATTAAAAGTCAAAAAAATCAACTTTTACTTTTCTTTGTTTTACATCTTTTTCATATCATAAATGCTTTATTTTTATAAATAATGTGCTATGTGATATTTTATATAGCATTAGATAGCATTTTTTTATTTTTTGATATTTATGGGGAGAAGATGGGGAGAAACGTGACCAAATGACTAATACAAAAAAGTGGTCTGGCATGGGGAAAAAATGGAATACTGCTTTTAGGGGGGTTCGATATTATGAGCATTCTAGCCGGAAACATGGCGTATCAATGGACCGTTATTTTGCGATCCGATACCAAAAAAAAGGATATGGACGACATGAAGAAGGCCTCGGATGGGCGTCAGATGGCTGGACAGTCGAAAAAGCAATTTTAGAACTAAAGAAACTGAAAGACGCCGCTCAAATAGGAGATGGACCCGTTTCCCTTGCAGAAAAAAGAAGACTGGCAATAGAAAAACGTGAAATTGAAAAAGCAGAGAGAGAACAAGCAGAGAAAGAGGCCATAACATTTGATGAATTTTTCAACGAAAACTATTTGCCATATGCGATCAGCAACAAAAGCGAACGCACAGTAAACAGGGAAAAGGGCCTTTACCAACTTTGGATCAAAGACACCATAGGATTCATGCAGATGTCCAAAATTGCACCCCTAAACCTAGAATCAATAAAAGAAAAAATGCAAAAGCACGACAAGGCACCACGCACTATAGAATACGCACTGGTTGTCGTTAGACAGGTTTTTCATTATGCCAGAGACAGAAAAGTTATAAAAACAATTCCCTTCTTGTTCACAAAGCGTAATTACAAAAGAAGCGACGCTTTACAACAGGGAAAAATAATCATGCCAAAAGTGGATAATTCAAGGATGAGATATTTTTCTCTTAAAGAGATTGAAAAACTATTAAACGCACTGAAGGCGCGAAGCCAAGACGTTTACGATATGACGATCTTGGCAATTCATGCGGGATTAAGGTTTTCCGAAATAACCGGCCTTACATGGGCCGACATAAATCTAGCTGACGGTATTCTCACGATCAGGGACGCTAAAACAGGTTCACGCTTTGCACACCTAACCCCCGAAGCTGCCGAAACCATTAAAACAAGAAAGCAAGGAAAACCTTTTGAATACGTTTTTCAAAAA
>ENA-UPTA01002130-UPTA01002130.1-activated-sludge-metagenome-genome-assembly--contig:-NODE-2130-length-20793-cov-6.549812_pt1 | contig 20793 bp, 16 predicted proteins | sample MGYA00238184_ERZ773361 | MGnify/ENA primary metagenome ERZ773361 (study PRJEB29100, sample SAMN05720205) | activated sludge metagenome | isolation source: anaerobic digester from wastewater...
TCGGTTCATCGTTGCCGCCTCTCACCTGGGCAAAAAAACAGGGCCGAAGGTCGTGCTCGCCTGCGGCCCTGGAATGCTGCACATCCCGGATTCTCCGGCTGCTACTTCTGCGGGGCGGTCTGGATGAGTCTGGAGGGGAAGTCCTTCACCACCTTGGCGACCACCTTCTTTACCTGTTTCTCCTGGCTGGGAGACAGCGCGTTGCCCGCCACGCCGCCCACGACGCCGCCAATGACGCCTCCGGCAACGCGGTCGCTGGAATCGCCGCCGGCGAGCACCGCACCCGCCGCGGCGCCGGCGATGGCGCCTCCGACGGTGGCGAGTGTCTTACCTGTGCTGCCGGAGCCCGTGCCCATCCACAGAATCGTCCCGTTCTCCACGTCCACGAGCTTGGCCGTCATGTCCATCTTCTCCCCCTTGTACCTGGGGATATCGATGATCATCACCGCCGGCACGTTGAGGATCTGGCCCGCCCTGGCGGCGCCGGCGTCGGTGGTCAGGTCGGACGCCTGAAACTCCTGTTCCTTGAGAAGAGTCTTCACATCTTTACGCTCAATGAACGTGTAGCCCTTTTTCATCAGCGCCATGGTGAAGAGATTGCTGATCTGATTCTTTACTGCGTCGCCGTACACCCGGCCGGTCACCTCAATGATCGCGATCTTGTCGATCTTGCCGAAATCGTACCCGGCGACCGCCTGACTCTCCGCTTCGCTCGACGCGCAACCGGCCACCGCCATCGCCGTCAACAGCGCACCAATCCATACAGCCTTCATTCGTGAACCTCCCAAAAAGAATTTATGATCCTGAGAACAGTTCCTATACGTACATATCGGGCGCCCTGTTGTCAATAGGACGAACTCCGGGACGTCTGTGGGGTATGGAGAAAAGCGTTTGATGCTGGCAGGAATGCCGTTATAATGGCCGCGAATTGACTGGTGGAGATTGCTTATGGCTGATGGTGCGAATCCGAACGAAACCGGCGCCGAGAAAACCTTCGAAGAGAAAGTCGGCGAGGTGATAGAAATGGTCCGGCCGGCCCTGCAGGGCCACGGCGGCGACGTGGAATTGATCGGCGTGGACGAGGACAAGACCGTCCGCCTGCGTCTGCAAGGGGCATGCCGAGGCTGCCCGGGGGCGACCATGACGATGAAGATGGGCATCGAGCGAATCCTCAAGGAGAAGGTGCCCGATGTGAAACAGGTCGTCGCCGTCGCCTGACGAGCCTATCCGAGCAACGCCCGAACACGATCCTCGTTCGGGTTCGTGATCACGCCCCTTTCCGTGACGATGGCCGTGATGTGCTGTGCCGGCGTGACGTCGAAAGCGGGGTTGTAGACGCCGACGTCTTCCGGGGCGGTGTGTGTGCCGCCGACCCAGGTCACCTCCGAGGCATCCCGCTGCTCGATTGGGATCTGCTCTCCGTCGGCGATACTCAGATCGAACGTGCTGGAGGGGGCCGCGACGTAGAAGGGGATCCCGTGGTGTCTTGCCAACACGCTGACACTGTAGGTGCCGATCTTATTGGCCGTGTCCCCGTTGGCGGCGATGCGGTCGGCGCCGGTGATGACGGCCTGAATCTTGCCCTGCTTCATCAAGAAGCCCGCCATGTTGTCGCAGACCACCGTCAGCTTGATGCCCGCCTGCTGGAGTTCCCAGGCGGTTAGCCGCGATCCCTGCAAGAGCGGCCGGGTCTCGTCGGCGTAGACCTCGAACTGCTTGCCCTTCTTCTGGGCCTCGAACAGGACTGACAGGGCCGTCCCCTGTCCTGCGGTGGCGAGTGCCCCGGCGTTGCAGTGGGTCAGGACGCCGAAGCCATCGTGAATGAACGGCTCCCCGTTTTCCCCGATCCGCCGGCACATCTCGATATCCTCGGCGTAGATCGCGCTGGCCTCTGCGAGCACCACCTCCTTCAGTTCCTGGATCGTGGATCGAGGTTCGTGAGCGATATCACTCGCCTTGCCGCGGACCCGGCTCAGGGCCCAGGACAGGTTGACCGCCGTCGGCCGCGACGAGGCGATGTAGTCACAGGCCTTGATGACGTGATTCAACGCTTCGCGGGGTTTCTCATCGTCGGGGAGCCATTGCAGAGCCAGCAGCGGGGCATAAGCGGCCGCAACCCCGATGGCCGGGGCGCCACGTACGGCCAGCGTCTTGATCGCCTCGTAGAGTTGCTCGACGCTGCGGATTCGCAGCTTCTCGAACTGTGCGGGCAGCCGACGCTGGTCGATTAGCTCCAAGACCCCATTCACCCCGCCGATCCACTTCACCGTCTCTGCAATCATGCGCGGAATCACTCCATCGTAGCCATACACCTGGAAACTCGCCTCGGACTTACTACGAGCGTCCTGTCGTCGTGTTCGTCCCGGCGTCTATCGATCCACTCGGGCCCCGGCGCCTTTCATTACCTTCTCGACTTCGCTCTGCGTGGCCGTCGTGGTGTCTCCCGGCGTGGTCATGGCCAGCGCGCCGTGCGCAGCGCCGTAGTTGACGGCCTGATCGGGGTCCTTTGCCTCCATCAGCGCGTAGATCAGGCCGGAGGCAAAGCTGTCGCCGCCGCCGACGCGGTCGTAGATCTCCAGGTCCGGCCGCGGCGTGGCCTCGTGGAAGTGCCCGCCGGCGTACAGCACGGCGCCCCAATCGTTTCGGGTCGCGGTCTTTGCGTGTCGCAACGTCGTGGCCACCACTTTGAAGTTGGGGAACTTCTTCACGGCGGTCTCGATCATCGCTTGGAAATTCGTCGGGTCGAGTTGGGAGTAGCTCTTATCCAGAGCCTTGACCTCGAAGCCCAACGCCGCCGTGAAATCCTCCTCGTTGCCGAGCATCACGTCGATATGGGGCGCGATGGAACGATTGACCTGGCGGGCCTTCTCCTGCCCGCCGATGTCGCGCCAGAGCGAGTTGCGGTAGTTCAGGTCGTAGGAGACAATCGTGCCATATTTCTTGGCGGCCGTGATTGCCTCGATGATGACCTCCGGCGTGGTCGTCGAGAGGGCGGCGAAGATGCCGCCCGTGTGAAACCAGCGGACGCCGTCCCGGCCGAAGATCCGATCCCAGTCGATATCGCCTTGCTTGAGTTGTGAGGCGGCGCTGTTGGCGCGGTCGGAGCAGCCGACGGCCCCGCGAATGCCGAAGCCGCGTTCCGTGAAGTTCAAGCCGACGCGGGTCTTGCGGCCGATGCCGTCGAAGGGCATCCACTTGACATACTCCAAGCTGACGCCGCCTTGCAGCATCAGATCCTCGAGCAGCCGGCCGATGGGATTGTCCACGATGGCGGTCACGACGGCAGCCCGCTTGCCGAACGCGCGTTTCAGGCCGCGGGCGACATTGTACTCCCCGCCACCCTCCCAGACGCGAAAGGTTCGCGTCGTGTGGATTCGCTCGTCGCCCGGGTCGAGCCGGAGCATGACCTCGCCCAGGGACAAGATGTCATATTTGCATTCGGATGGGGCTTTCAATTCGAGAATTGACATGGAGACCCTCGGAGGAATTTGCTATTTACTATTTACGATTTACGATTCGGCTTCGCCCGCCCTGTAGATTCCACCCTCTCGAAAGTCCTTCCAGGCCGGCTCGAAGGTCTTTCGCTCGACCGACGCTGCTCTGGGTGAGACCGCTGCGGTCTTGAACAGATCCGGTGAGGCCTCATCATGCTGGAGCTGCAGGATCGTATCCCGCAGGTCCTTGTTCTCCGGCTTGAACTTCAACGGCTCACGGGTCGTTCGGTTGACGATGTCCGGATGGATCGGCGTGCCGTGCGGGCTCAGGACCAGATACGAACCTCGTGAGCCGGCGCCCTGCGCGAGCAGATCGACGATGGCCTTGAGATAGGCGACGCTGCACAGAGCCAGGTGTTCCGCCTGGATCGCCGTGGCGAGTTCGCGGGCACTCTTCGCGGCGAGACCCTGCTGGCTGATTGTCCGGTACAGAAGCAGGGCCTTTTGGAGGCTTTCGGCCGCGTCGCGTGCTTCTCGGATATGAGCGGCTGAGCCAGTCATGCGGTCCTGGATCTCCTTGATCACTTGCTGTGGGGCCGGGCCTGAAGACTTGCCCCAGGAGTCCAATCTCGCGATGAGATCCGAGACCTGGGTCTCGATGTCTTCACTGTGGGCCGATCCGTTCGAAATCTCGCGGCCGTAGGCATTGACGATGTACTCGGCGGCGCGCAGGCCGCCGACTTGTCCCGCGTTCAGGGCCGAGCCGCCCGGGCGTTTCACGCCGTGCGTGCCGGCCATCTCACCGATGACGAACGTATGTGGGATGTTCGATTCCCACCACTTGCTCACGGCGAAACCGCCGTTGTTGTGTTGGGCGCAGACCGCGATCTCAAGCGGTTCGCTGTGCAGGTCGATGCCGTTTTCCCTGTAGATCTCGATGGCCAGGGGATTCATGTGAGCCAGCCGCTCAATGGGCGTGTGTTGCAGCGCCCCGGCGTCTCGGAGATATTCGAAGGCCTCCGGTTCAAGCTCGCCGATGTTGAAGTGGGCCATGACCTCATTGCCGACGGGATTCTCGTGGAAGTCCAGGAACACGCGGCGGCCTTTCTGCATCTCGTTGAAGACCAGTACGTCGATCAGCGACGAGCGCAGGCCCTCGATCCTCTGCGGGTCGAACGGCCACTGGTAGCCCTTGAGAAAGATGTTCGTGGCCATGCTCTTCATCGAGGGGAAGAAATCGGCCAGGAAGTCCCGCTTATTGCCCCCATCTGCATCCGCGCTGAACATTCTCGGGATCGCCTGCATGTACGTGCCCGAGACGTTCCAGCGGAACTTCGTGCTGGCCAGCCCGAACTGGGATTCTGTCAGGTTCTCAGCGACCAAGCCTGCCCTGAAGGCCAAGCCGTGGAGGCCCACCTGGCCTTTTGGATAGACGCTGGTTTTGTACAACTCTCCGGGCCCGCCCGCCGCGAGCACGACGTTGGCTGCAAGGAATACGCTCATGGTGTACTTCGATTCCTCGGTCTGCAGTGTGTCGAGCGTTGCGACGCCGACGATTCGCCTGGAGCGGCCCGAGCCGGCCGTGAGCAGATGGGCGACTTCCTGATTGTCGAAGATCCGGATGCCGTAGCGATCTACCTCGCGTTGCAGGCACTCGCTCATGAATCGACTGGTCTTCGGGCCCGCGCTGGTGGCCCGCTCGGCCGGGTCGTGGTCGGTCTTGTAGCCGATGAAGGTGCCCGCCGCGTTGGTGGGAAACGCGACGCCCGCCTGGACGAGGTGATAGAACTCGCGGAGCGAGTTGATTCCCTCGATCAGGGCCAGATCGCCGTGACAGCAGCCGGCCGCCGTGAGAGTCTTCGCGAATTCCTCCGCGCAGTCCGGCACGTTGGGACTGGTTCCGAGTTTGTAGTAGGTCTGCTTGTCGGACCCGCTCATCCGCGAGGCGCCGAGCTTGACGCCTCGTGTGACGACGGCGATCCGGTCCTGGGCATCATCGATGCCCTTGCATTTCATGAACTCGTAGAGGTGCACGGCGCAGTTCATCGCGGCCGCTCCCGCGCCGACGATGACCGTGTGGTAGTGGTGGAACGTCACCTGCCTGCCGGCTATCTGTCTTGTCTCCACGGATTGGTTCAATTCATTTTCTCCGGTTCTGCGAATTCCCCCGCCATGCGGGTGGGCAGGCGGAACACGTCGCCCGCTCGCGTGCAGAAATAGAGCGACGACGCCGAAGGCTGCCGGCCATGCCCGTCGGCCCAGAAGGCGTAGAAGCCATCATGTGCATTCACCGGGTGGCGGACGTACGTGTGGTTGAATGGGCTGTGGCTCGTGAGCTGTCTGGTCTTCTGCCACGTCGCGCCTTGGTCGCCACTGGTCCACATTGCCACTTCGCCGCCTGGGTTGAAGGGCTGCGGGCCCTGCTCCGTCGGTGCGATGATCCGCCACAGGCCGGCGCTCTCGATATACAGCGAACCCATATCGTAGTTGTTGTCTGAGGTGGTAACGGGGCGAATGTCCCATGTGGTTCCGGTCCAGCGGGCGGTGGTCCATGTTCGGGGGCCGTCCTCGGGGCCGGATTCGTAGCCCCGGCTCGTGATGAACAGGATCACGGGCCGGTTCGATTCGTCGAACCGGATGTCCTTCAGGTAGACGAGCAGACCCTCCTTTTCATAATCGCGGACGAGGGCGGTGTTCTGCGGCGTCGTCAGCGGCAGTGCGACGGGTTCTCCGTCGACGGCGCGCCAGGTCCGGCCGAGGTCCGTTGTCTCGATGTAGTACAGATTCGTCCGCCAGTTCAGTCCTTTGTCCTTTGGATGGTAGTTGAGAGCTGTGCCTGCCTTGCGGCTATCGGCCGTGCTGATCTGGTAGTGCCCTTGATCGATGGCGGCGAGCCTTTGCCACGCCGACCAATGGACTCCGTCGGCGCTCGTCGCGAAACACGCGGTGCGAGCAGCCGGGTAGTGGTATCGCGTGAAGAAGGCCACGAAACCCCGCCCCGGGACGAACCACGGTTGCATGTACGAGAAGTTCGTCATGGGCACTTCGTTTCCATCTTCGATCTTCGTGGGACGGACCAGTTCGAACTCATCGATGCTGTACGGCTCCTTGCTGCGATGGATGTACGACGGCCGAGACGTCCCGTGTGAGGTCGAGAAGATCCATAGATACCCGTCGTCGTCCACCGCGATCACCGGATTGTCGTGGGCATCCTTGGTCTGCTTGTCGAGCAGGATGGTCGGACGCGGGACCTGGCCCGTCGCGTGGTCGTAGTGGGAGACCATGTGCAGGAGAGTGCCGGACAGGTCCTTGCGATCTTGCCCCGTTGTGAGGTCGTGTTTCAGGTGAGAATCCTCGGAGGTCCCGCCGTAACAGAAGAACGTTTTGTTGACCCTCTCGCAGTAGACGGCAAACGGCCTGTGCTTGGCGCAATACGTGCCCAGCCCGCCGCTGTACTTGAAGCGGTATTCGTTCTTGAGCGGCTGGTTCATGTACCAGATGCCGCGGTAGCCGGTGTCCTTCGCGTTCAGCGTGACCACAGGTTCGGAGTTGTTCGTCGTGGCCGACGCCGTCGAGAGTGCCAAAAGGGCAGTAATGAACAGCGACCCGATCATGTGACATGCTCCCCGGGATTTCAGTCGATATTGAAGTTACGGCCGGTCTCGTTGGCGATCTCTTCGAGCGAGGCCTTGGCGAAGTCGAGGCCGGGATATTTCTTGGCCCGTGTCTGGTCGATCAACTGCTTCACAGCCGCCAGTTCTCCGGCCAGCAACTTGTAGTCATGCTCTTCGACGATCTTCTTCAACGTGGTCTTCTCGATCATGCTGAACGAGCCGCCGAGGACGAGGACGCCGGCGTTGAGGTAGTCCGGGATGTTGGCGGCGGTTGTGCCGCCCGTCGGGACGAGGCTGATCATCTTGTGCAGGGCCGGATCGACGGCATTGACGAACGCCGGGCCGCCCAGTTCCTTCGCCGGAAAGACCTTGCAAAGATTCGCGCCCTTGGCGAACTGGGTGACGATCTCCGTGGCGCTGCCGCAGCCGGGGATCATCGCCAGCCTTCCGGCGAATCGCCTGTAGCCGGCGTCGCTGAAGTTCACCGCCGAGACCAGGTAGCCCGCCCCCGCATCGACCACCTGCTGGAGCGTCGGCAATGGATCGTCCCGGTGTGCGTGGTTGTAGACGCTGAGCATGCCGGGCCAGTCGATCAGGCTGGCCGCACCGGCCACGAACTCGGGCATCTCCTTACGGAGCCGTGAGAGCTTCTCCAGCGGCCTGGCGATCCGGCACGTGACCTCCATGTTATTGATCCCGGCCTCCACAAGGGCCTCGGCCGTCCGGACGATATCGAGCTTGTCCTGATTGAAGACGAGGATGAAGCCGTCACGGATGAGAGTGACGATTGCGGTCTTGATGTCCATATAGCCCCTCTTCGAATTGGCAATTCACCATTTACGATTTGCGATTTGGCTTCGCGAGCCCATTGTCTGGGAGCAAGCCGATGCCGCGGGCTTTCAAATCGTAAATAGTAATTCGCAAATCGTAAATTCTAAAGCCTTCTCAGGTGGAAGCCGCCGTCGACGTTGATGACGCTTCCGGTCGAGAAGTCGAGGCGGCCCTCGGCCACGGCGCCGACGGCCTTCGCCACGTCGCCGGGCTTGCCCCATCGACGGATCGGGGTGAGCCCCTCGGCAATCAGCTTGTCGTATTTGTCCTTCGCCGCCCGGGTCATGTCCGTCTCGATGATCCCCGGGCTGATCTCGAACACGCCGATCTCATACTCGGCGAGCCGGTCGGCGTAGAGTTTGGTCATCATCGCGATGCCAGCCTTGCTGATGCAGTACTCGCCCCGCGAGGGGGAACTGGTGTACGCGGAGATCGACCCGATGTTGACGATTCGCAGCGGCCGCTCCGGGTGCTCTTTTCGCTGCTCGATCATCCAGTTGGCGACGAGCTGCGTCAGGAAGTAGGGGCCCTTGAGGTTGATGCCCAGAACGCGGTCGAAGCTCTCTTCCGTTGCCTCGAGGATATCGAGCCGCTTGACCGGAGCCGTGCCCGCGTTGTTGACGAGCAGGTCGCAGCGCCCGAACTGCGTCCGGGTCAATTCGATGATCCTTTGCCTCGTGGCGGTCTCGGCGATACTGCCCGGGACGAATTCGCAGCGAGCACCGACGGCTCCCGCCTCTTCCAGTACGTCCGGCGGCTCGTCCTGGGCCCGGTTGACGACCAGGTTGTACCCGAGGGACGCCAACTCCAGTGCGACGCTTCGGCCGATGCCCCGGCTGGCGCCGGTGACGATGGCGACGGATCGGTCCACCATGATGCCACTCCTATTGCAGGTACTGATCGATTTCTTTGGCGGCCCGCATCCCGTCGGCGACGGCGGCCACCACGGTCGAGGGACCTCGGACCAGATCGCCGCCGGCGAAGACGCCCGGACGCGATGTCGCGAGTGAGTCGGGCTTCGTCCGCACGAGCCCGCGATCGAATTCGACGCCGGGAAGTACCTTCTCGATCCCCTCCGGCGCCGCCTGGCCGATGGCCTCGACCACGATGTCCATATCCAATTCATAGGCGCTGGATTCGAGCGGTTCGGGGCGACGCCGGCCGCTGCCGTCGGGCTCGCCGAGCCGCGTCGGACACAGCTTGATTCCCGTGAGCTTGCCGTCGCGCGACGTGTATTCGAGCGGCTGCGTCAGGATGAGAAAGTGGACGCCCGCTCCAATGGCCCGGTCCCGTTCGGCGCTCCAGGCGGGCATCTCTTTGAAGGATCGACGATAGATTACGAAGACGTCCCTCGCCCCGGATCGGGCGGCCGTGACGGCGACGTCCATCGCCGTATTGCCGCCGCCGATGACCGCGACGGACCTGCCGGTGAAGTCCAGGCCCTCGCCGTGCTTGGCGGTCGATAGAAAGGCCATGGCGTTCCAGAGGCCATCGAGTTGCTTGGCCGCCATACTAATCGACTGCGGAAGGCCGAGGCTGACGAAGGCGGCATCGAAGCCCTGGGCGAAGATCGTGTCCAGGTTGCGCCGGGAATCGAGTTCCCTGCCGAGGACCAGGTTCATTCGGTCCTTGCGGACATCGGCGAAGATCGCGGTGATTTCGGTCGTGAGAGCGTTGTACTGCCGTTCCGGCGGGATCACGGATTCGACCATGCCGCCGAAGACGGCGCTCTTGTCGAAGATCGTCACGGCGTGGCCTGCTTCCAGCAATCGGGCGGCGCACGCCAGGCCGGCGGGACCGGCCCCGATAATCGCGACCTTCTTGCCTGTCCCCTTCTCGGGGATTCGCAGCTTCGACCAGCCGTTCTTGTTCGCCTGCGAGGCGAGATACCGCTGGATATCCGCGATGGGCAGAGGGCCATCCCCGATGAAGCCCTGGAGGCAGTTGCCCTGGCACTGCTGCTCGACCGGGCACAGCCACGCGCAGACCTCGGGGAACACGTTTGCCTTTCGAATGGTTTCGTACGCCTCTCGTTCCTTGCCTTCGAGGAACAGGGAGATGAACAGGGGGATCTCGATCCCGGCGGGACAACCCAACTGGCACGTCGGCTCCTGGCACTTGCGGCAGCCCGCGGCCAGCCGCAGCAGGTTCTCCTTGTCGCTCATTCGGCCGTGCCGGAAGATCGGGCCGTAGACTTCGTTGTCTCGCACGACGCATCCCGCGCGGCCGCCGTCACGCATGATTTGCGTGCACGCGCTGCACGCGACGCATACCTTTTCCGGATACATGCGCCTGTCGTTGATGATGTCCCGTGCGAAATCGGGGTAGGCGAATCCCATACGGCCGGCGCCGACCAATGTCACGAGGCCCTTTGCCTTGCTGGCGGCGCCCACATTGGCGAAGAGCGTTCGGAGCCAGCTATAGCCGGTGCCGACGAATGCGATGTCGGGGAATTCCTTCTGAATCCGGGCCGTCAGATCGATGAGTCTCGCCACGCCGGCCAAGGGATGCTCCGGCTCGGGGTATCCGCCCACAATGGGCTCGTTGAACGGCCGGCCCACGTGCGGGTTGTAGTAGGGATTGGCGATGGTGATATTGATGAGCCGAACGCCTCGCTGCCGCAACAGGGCGATCAGTTTCTTCGGCTCAGTCAGATCGGGCTTTGTGTAATCGTCGCGATCGACGCCCCAGCCGCAGGGGTAGGGAATCGCGTCGTAGATGCCCAGCCGGGTGGCGATCTGGGTCTTTTCACCCAGTTCGGCGCGGATGCGGTCGATCACGGCCAGCAGGAATCGCGTGCGATTCTCGAACGAGCCGCCGTACTTGCCGGGCCGGTTGTGACAGGCCAGCAGTTCATTGATGAGATAGCCGTGACACGACTTGATGTCCACCGCGTCGAAGCCGACCTCGAACGCGATGCGTGCGGCCTCGACGTAAGCGTCCTGGAGTTGGTCGAGGTACTCGTCTGTGACAATCGGCCAGTCGTCCGGGATTCGGCTCATTCGATTCGTGTCCGGCTTGGGTTGCGGGGCCATGGGGTCGCGGTAGGGGTCCCGCTGTGCGATAATCGGCCGTGGGGCCGGCCCGGGCTTGCTGTATCGGCCGGAGTGGGTCAACTGCGCGACGATCACCGGTCTGTGGGCGGACCCGTTCGCCAGGACCGCCTTGTCCCGTGCCCGCCGGACCATGGCCCGAAAGGCCTCCTTGCTGCCCTCGTGGAGCCACAACTGGCGGGGATTGGCCCGAGCCTCCTCGACCACGGCAATGGCCTCGGCCCAGATCAGTCCGGCTCCGCCGGCGGCGAATCGCTCGTAGCGGCGGACCGTGAGATCGTCCGGCCGGCCCTGCGCATCGCCGTCGCAGCCTTCCATCGGATGCACGGCCAGCGAGTTGGGGATCGTGAGCCCATCGAGCTCGACCGGTCTGGCCAGTGTCGAAACGTCCTCAATAGCGTCGACCGAGACTCCCACCTGCGCGTTGAGACGCCGGAGGTCCTCGATACTGCTCAGTTCAAACTCCCACTGTCGCGGCTGAATTGTCCTGCCTCCTTACTTGTGTATGGGAGATAGGACCTATGGGACTCATGGGACCAATAGGTCCTGTCACGCCAGCCTTGCCTTCAAGAATCTTCCCGTATAGCTGCCCGGGACTTTCACGATCTCCTCCGGCGGTCCGGCGGCCACGATGGTTCCGCCTGCGTCGCCGCCTTCGGGGCCGAGGTCTATTATATAGTCCGCCGTCTTGATGACATCAAGGTTGTGCTCGATGACGACGACCGTATTGCCCATATCCACGAGCTTCTGCAGGACGCCCAGGAGGTTGTGGATGTCCGCGAAGTGCAGGCCGGTCGTGGGTTCATCGAGCAGATAGAGCGTGTGGCCGGTCGAGGCCTTGCCCAGCTCGGCCGAGAGCTTCACGCGCTGGGCCTCGCCGCCGGAGAGCGTCGTCGAGGATTGGCCGAGCTGCACGTAGCCGAGCCCCACGTCGGTGAGCGTCTTGAGCACGCGGACGATCGTCGGGAAGTTGGCGAAGAAGTCCACCGAGTCCTCGATCCGCATGTCGAGCACGTCGGCGATGTTTTTGCCTTTGTACGTGATCTGGAGCGTCTCAGGGTTATAGCGCGTCCCCTTGCAGTCCTGGCACGTGACGTAGACATCGGGCAAAAAGTGCATCTCGATCTTTTTGGTGCCCTGGCCCCGGCAGGACTCGCACCGGCCCCCCTTGACGTTGAAGCTGAATCGTCCGGCGGTGTAGCCGCGGATCTTGGCCTCGCGAGTCATCGCGAACAGCTTGCGGATCAGGTCGAAGGCGCCGGTGTAGGTGGCCGGGTTGCTCCGCGGCGTCTTGCCGATGGGCGACTGGTCGATCTCGATCACCTTGTCGATCTGCGAGATGCCGAGGATGTTCTTGTGCGCGCCGGGCTTCTCGCGGGATTGGTAGAGGTGACGCTTCAGGCCCCGCAGGAGGATGTGGTTTACGAGCGTGCTCTTGCCCGAGCCGGAGACGCCCGTAACACAGATGAAGACGCCGAGCGGGAATTTCACGTCCACGCCCTTGAGGTTGTGCTCCGCGGCCCCTTTGACCTCGATGCACTTCTTGAGGTTGTACGACCGCCGCTTGGGGGGGATGACGATGCTCTTTCGGCCGCTGAGGTATTCGCCCGTGAGCGAGGTCGGCGAGTTGACGATGTCGTCGTATGTACCCTGTGCGATGATCTCGCCGCCGTGGGCGCCGGCCGCCGGGCCGATGTCGATGATATGGTCGGCCGCTCGCATGATGTCCTCGTCGTGCTCGACGACGATCACCGTGTTGCCGATTTTGCTGAGCGTCTGGAGGATGCCGAGGAGCCGGTCGTTGTCACGCTTGTGCAGGCCGATGGTGGGTTCATCGAGCACGTAGCAGCAGCCGACCAGGCCGCTTCCGACCTGTGTCGCCAGTCGGATTCGCTGGGCCTCGCCGCCGGCCAACGTGCTGCTCATGCGGTTGAGCGTCAGGTAGCCCAGGCCGACGTCGAGCATGAATTGCAGTCGCGCCCGGATCTCCTTGGTGATCTGGGCGGCGATGATCGTCTGCTCGGCGTTGAGTGTCAGTTTGCCAAAGAACTCCTGGGCCTGCTCGATGCTCATCGTAGCCAGTTCCTGGATGCTCTTGCCGCCGATGGTGACGGCGATGGCCTCGGGCCTGAGCCTCGCCCCGCGGCAGGCCTGGCAGGGCTGCTCGGAGAGGTAGCCATGGAGCCTGGTTTTGACGTACTCGCTGGTTGTGCTCTTCCAACGGCGGTCCAGGTTCGGGATGACGCCCTCGAACCAGACGCCGTATTTCTCCTCGTCCGCCTCCGTCGTGCCGTACATGAGCAAATGCTGGATGTCTTTGGGGACCTCCTCGTAGGGGATGGCTTTGCTGATGCCCGTATCGCGGCAGAACCGCTTGATGAGGCGGTTATAGTAGATGTTCATCCGCTTGCCGCTGCGGCGCCAGGCATCGACGGCTCCGTTTTCGAGCGAGACGCTCTTGTCCGGCACGATCAGGTCCGGATCGAATTCGAGGATCGTGCCCAGCCCATCGCAGCTCTTGCAGGCGCCGTAGGGACTGTTGAAGCTGAACAGCCGGGGCGAGAGCTCCTCCAGGCTCGCCTCCGGATGCTCCGGGCAGGCGAACTTTTCGCTGTAGATGACCTCTTCCCACTTGCCGTCGGTCTCTTCGCCCTTGTCGCCGGAGGGTTCCTGGATGAGCACCAGCAGGATGCCGTCGGCGAGCTTCAATGCGGTCTCGACGGAATCCGCCATGCGGACGCGGACCCCCTCGCGGATGATGAGCCGGTCCACCACGGCGGCGATGTCGTGCTTCTTCGTCTTGGCCAGGTCGGGCACGTTTCGAAGGTCGTAGATGCTGCCGTCCACGCGGACGCGGACGAAGCCTTCCCGCTGGATATTGGCGAAGATGTCCTTGTGCTCGCCCTTCTTGCCGCGGATCAGCGGGGCGCAAACCTGGACCTTCGTGCCCTCGGGTCTGGCGACGATCGATTCGACGATCTGGGAGGAATGCTGGCTGGCGATCTCGCGGCCGCAGACCCAGCAGTGCGGCTGGCCCACCCGGGCGAAGAGCAGCCGGAAGTAGTCATAGATCTCGGTCGTCGTGGCCACCGTCGAACGCGGGTTGCTGCTGGCGCTGCGCTGCTCGATGGCGATGGTGGGCGGCAGACCCGAGATATCGTTCACGGCGGGCTTCTGCATCTGCTCCAAGAACTGCCTGGCGTAGGCGCTGAGCGATTCGACGTATTTTCGCCGGCCCTCGGCGTAGATCGTATCGAACGCCAGCGAACTTTTGCCCGAGCCGCTGATACCCGTAATCACGACGAGCTTGTCGCGGGGGATGTCCAGACTGATGTTCTTGAGGTTGTGCTCCGCGGCACCCTCAACCCGGATGACTTTCTCCGTATTCTCAACCATATCGTTCAACGAAGTTGTTTCTTCGCTCCAAACCCCACTCTGCAGTTGCGCCCTTGCTCTCTTGCGGGTCGGCACAAACCCACAATTGTAGCACCCTGGCCGCAAAAGGCAAAACCCGCTCGCAGGATTTGTGCAAAGTGCCTGCAATCGCCATTTTCTCAAAGCCAGGAGGTGATTTGCGGTGGATTTGCGCCGTTGCCGTCTCTTGATTTGGGGGGTATGATGGTACCCTCAGTGAGGTGGCAGTAGCTTGCCGAGAGTGCATTGGACTGCGGAGGATTGACTGGTGGGCACATAGCATGTCAGCAGCGGCGGTCATTGGCATACGGATCAAGCGGATCTTCTCGTTTCTACGGGAACGAGGGGCGGTGTCTGCGCAGACCGCCATCCCTGAATCCGAGGTCCCCTACTCGGACCGGTGGTACTATGGCCGACTGGTCGAATATGGGGCCATCAGGAAGGTGGGCGACAGGTGCTATCTTGACGAGGCGCTCGCTCAATCGTATCTGGCGGAGAGGCGAAGGCGCGGTCTCATCTTCGCCGCATTGGCGGCTGTGGGATTCTGTGTATTCTGGCTGATCTGGGGATTGGTGTGAGTTGTTATGGAAATCAACTACGACAAGATCGACGACTTCACCCTGGCGCTGCTGTACCTGGTTACGTCGCAGGACAAGTACGGGGCCCGGGCCTGGAAAGCGTTCGACTGGGACACGATGGACCGGCTCCACAAGAAGGGCTACATCTCCGATCCCAAGAGCAAGGCCAAGTCCGTCGTGATGTACGAAGAGGGATTATCGCGGGCCAAGGAGTTGTTCGAGTTCTTCTTCAGTATGTAGCGGCCCGATTGTTCTCGTGCGTGTATGCACAATCTGCATGAATGGAATCTATCTTATGCCGAGGCGCGGGAGCTTCAGACCCGGCTGGCAGGCGATGTGCGGTTTTCGCCGCTGAAAGAGCCGCCCCGGTTCATCGTGGGGTTGGACTGTGCGTTCAGTCGGGATGGCAGGCGGATCTTCGCGGCGGCTGTGCTGCTGGAGGTGATTGGCAGAGTCTCCGGCTGCTTCGACCTCCAACGCGTTGAGACCGTCTCGGCCGAGCAGAAGGTGGAGTTTCCCTATATCCCCGGCTTGCTTTCGTTTCGCGAGGCCCCCGTGTGTCTGGAGGCGGTGGGGAGGCTCAGTCGCGAGCCGGACTTGTATATGATTGATGGGCAAGGAGTTGCGCATCCGCGACGACTCGGACTGGCGGCGCATCTGGGGCTGTTCTTCGAGAAGCCCACGATCGGCTGTGCCAAGAGCCGGCTGATCGGCAGGTTTGCGGAGCCGGCCCTCGATAACGGAAGCCATACGCCGCTGTATGACGGCGACGAGGTCATCGGCGCTGTTGTGCGCACGCGAACGAACGTCAAGCCCCTGTTCGTCTCGGTGGGAAACCGGTGCACGCTCGAAGACGCCATCGATCTGACTCTGGCCTGTGCCGTCAAGTACCGTTTGCCCGAGCCGACTCGCCTGGCCCACCAGGCCGTCAGCGGCCTGAAACGCTGACGGTCCATCGACCTTTCGACCTCACTTCTTCAGCGACGACACGCGGATCACCCACGCATGCCCGCAAGGGGGATTGTTCCGCAGGGCAGTGGGGATCGTCACGCGGAAGCCTTCTCCGACCTTCTCCCAGGCGAGCTGGGTCTTGGTTCCCAGCATGACCAGTTCGGCGTTGTCACTCGGCTGCAGCGTCGAGAGGGCGATCTCGGCCGGAGGACGCGTTTGACCTTCCTCGGTCAGGCAGATGGCGTAGACCGTCCCATCCTTCCTTTGGGTCAGGCAGACGCGACCTTCCTTGTACGGCTCAATCGGTTGGGCCGCGTAGATGGCCTCGCCATTGATCTCGATCCAGTTGCCTACCTCTTCCAGCAGTGCGTAGGCGCCAGGGTCCCAGAGGCCGTTCGGATCGGGCGCGATGTTGAGCAGGAGGTTGCCCCCCTTCGAAACGATATCGACCAGCGTGCCGATTACCTTCGTCGGCGAGTTGTACCTGGCGTTGTGCACCCACGACCAGCCCCCGCCGGCGATGATGCAGGATTCCCACGGATAGGGCAGGGTCTTCCCGGGGACGCGATTCTCGGGCGTCAGGTAGTTCTGGTACGGTCCCGGCACGGCCCGGTCCACGACGATCAGCCCCGGCTGTTTGGCGCGGGCCTTCTCCACCAGTTCGCCCATGCGAATGTCCTGGTTGACCACGCGTCCTTTGACGAACCCGGACGGACTGTCGTTCAAGCGACCTTCATACGCCTGGCGGATCTGTTCCGGGGACTTTTTGGCAACCCAGCCGCCGTCGAGCCAGAGAATATCCATGGGCCCGTAGTCGCTCATCAGTTCGAGGATCTGCCCGTGGGTGAACTCGATGAACTTCTCCCATCGCCGCGGATAGGCGTCGGGATCGTAGTTGACGTTGCGGTCCGCCGTGGCGAAGTTGGGCCACCAGTAGTACGGACAGTGCCAGTCAGGCTTGGAGAAATACGCGCCTGTCCAGAGCCCCTCGGCCCGAAAGGCGGCGAAGACCTCCTTGGCGATGTTGGCCCGCGGGTGGCGGTGGAACGGGCAGCCAGGGTCGGTGACCTTGTAGTCCGTCAGCTTCGTATCGAACATGCAAAACCCGTCGTGGTGCTTGGTGGTGAAGACCACGTACTTCATGCCGGCCTTGCGGGCGGCCCGGGCCCACTTGCTCGGGTCGAACTGGGTCGGATTGAAGGTGGTCTTGAGGGCCTCGTACTTGGCCTTGTAGGCCGTGTAGTCGTCCATATTGCGGCGGCACCATCCTTCGTCCTCCGAGCAGATGGACCACGACTCGACGATGCCCCACTGACTGTACGCGCCCCAATGCATCAGCAGGCCGAACTTCAGGTCCTGCCACTGCGCCAGCTTCTGGCGGACCAGCGGGTCGCTGTCCGGCACGTAGTGTTGTTCCTCGTGTTGGGCCCAGAGCGTCGTGGCCAAGCCGATCAGCGGCAGGCATATCAGCAGTGACTTTCTATCCATTCGGTTACCCCTTTCCGTTTGTGAGGGTCGAGCTGTCCGGCCCAAGGGCCAGGAAGGCCAAGGCGGACTGAAGCCAGAATACCCCAAAGGTGGGCGTTTGTCTTCACCGTTTCCCGGATCGCGGCTCATGTCGGCCGCGCCCGCCCATTGGGCTTCAGCCGGCTTCGGCAAGGCAGGTCGTATAAGTCCCATACGTCCTATGGGTCCTATTTCGTCTTGAAGCGGAGCTTCTCTTCGTGTACTTAGGAACAATCTTGCGGGCTGCGACGTAGTAACCGCATTGTTTTTTTCGCTTTGCATAAAGACCAGTCCATCCGGCTGGGCAGGGTTTGAGGGACTTAACGATTTTGGTAACCTTGGTTGGAGTAAGTCTTTATGGCGATGGATGTGAAGCAGATCGGCGGCCTGGTCCAGCAGAAGAGTGAATTCGTCAGGGCCCTGTTCTCCGAGCTCGACAAGGTCATCGTGGGCCAGCGATACATGCTCGAACGAATGCTCATCGGCCTCTTGGCCAATGGGCATATCTTGTTGGAGGGCGTCCCGGGTCTGGCCAAGACGCTGGCTGTGACCGTCCTGTCCCGGGCGATTGACGCGGACTTCCGGAGGATCCAGTTCACGCCGGACCTGCTGCCCGCCGACCTGATCGGCACGCAGATCTACCGGCAGTCCGACGGCGAATTCGTGACCCGCAAGGGGCCGATCTTCGCCAATATCATCCTGGCCGACGAAATCAACCGGGCCCCCGCGAAGGTGCAGAGCGCACTGCTCGAAGCTATGCAGGAACGCCAAGTCTCTATCGGTGAGCAGACATACGCCCTGCCCAGCCCATTCCTCGTTCTGGCGACGCAGAACCCCATCGAGCAGGAGGGCACCTACCCGCTGCCCGAGGCCCAGCTTGACCGGTTCATGCTCAAGCTCAAGATCGACTACCCGAGCAAGGAGCAGGAGCGGCAGATTCTCGACCGTATGGCCGCGACCGATAAGAAGTTCGATATCAAGCCGGTCATCAAGCCGGGCGATATCGCGGAGGTGCGGGCCGTCGTCGATGAGATCTACATCGATGAGAAGGTGAAAGACTATATCGTGAACATCGTCTGTGCGACGCGCGACCCGGAAAAGTACGGCCTGAAGCTGGCCAATTTCATCAGCTACGGCGCCTCGCCGCGGGCGACGATCTATCTGGCGGTTGCGGCCAAGGCCCAGGCCTTCCTCCAGCAGCGGGGCTATGTCACGCCGCAGGATGTCAAGAGCGTCGGCACGGACGTGCTGCGGCACCGCGTGATCGTCAGCTACGAGGCCGAGGCTGAGGACAAGACCAGCGAAGACATCATCAAGACGATCTTCGACACCATCGAAGTACCGTAACGGAAAATCAAAAGGTGAAGGGCAAAATGCAAAATTGATGAAGTCATCGCCGCAGGGCGGCGATTCCGCAGTTTTACATTTTGACATTTGATTTCTGCATCCGCTCCAAGGGCGAACGCCCCTTGGTTTTGTGCAGGCCCTTATGTGAACGCGATGATCCCTGAAGACCTGATCAAGCGAATACGGCAGATTCAGATCTACACCTCGCGAGCGGTGAATGCGAGTTTCGCGGGCCAGTACGAGAGCGTGTTCAAGGGCCGGGGCATGCAGTTCGACGAGGTCCGCGAGTACATGCCGGGCGACGATATCCGGACCATCGACTGGAACGTCACCGCCCGCACGGGCAAGCCCTTCATCAAGCGATTCGTCGAAGAGCGAGAGATGACGGTGCTGTTCGCCGTGGACCTCAGTGCCTCGGGTGAGTTCGGGACCGTCAGCAAGATGAAGAATGAGCTGGCAGCGGAGTTCTGCGCGGTCCTGGCCTTTGCGGCCGCCAGGAACAATGACAAGGTCGGACTGCTGATCTTCACGGACCGGATCGAGCTGTTCATCCCGCCGAAGAAGGGCAGCCGGCATATCCTGCGGCTCATCCGCGAACTGCTGGCCTTCAAGATGCCCAGGCGAAAGACGGACATCCCGCTGGCCCTGGACTACGTCGCGAAGGTGATGCGAAAGCGGGCGACTCTGTTCTTGGTCTCGGACTTCATTGAAACGGGGTTCAAAAAGCCACTGAGCCTGCTGAACAAGCGGCACGACGTCATCTGCGTGCCGGTCCGCGACCGGGTGGAGGTGGCGATGCCGTCGGTGGGTCTGATCGAGATCCAGGACGCCGAGACGGGCGAGATCATGGTCGTCGATACGTCGAGCCGGCGGTTCCGCGACCAGTACGGCGGCCACAGCTCGCAGCGATGCAACGACCTCCAGGGCATGTTCCGTTCGAGCAACGTGGACTTCATCCCGATCGCGACGGACAAGCCCTATATCAACGACCTGATTCAGTTCTTCCATATGCGGCATCGACGCCGCTAAACTGACGGCAATCGCGCAGACGATGACGGGCCGAAGGAGAGATACCGTATGAAGAAGTGTCTTGGCTGCAATGCAGAAGTCGATGACAAGGCATATTGCTGCCCAAAGTGTGGGGGGACAACCCTAATGGGTGGATACTCCGCCGGGGAAGCTCTCTCCATTCTCGGCACCATGAAGGACCAGTCCAAGTCCGCAGAGCATGTTGATCGTTCCGCACAGCTATTTGCCCAAGGCCGCCTCAAGGAGGCAATTGCTGAATTGGACAGGGCCCTGGAAATTGCCCCAATGAATCCTACAGCGCACGGCAACATGGGTGTCATTCTCTTGCAACAGGGCAAGCCGAAGGAGGCCATTCCTTGGCTCGAAAGAGCACTTGAGCTGAATCCAAACCTGGGGGGCATTCCCCGAGTACTGGCCGAAGCGAAAGCTGCCAAGACGGGGAATAGCAGGCAAGAGAAACTGGATTTCTCGTTCCCTGAGAAGAAGTCAGAAGGCGGTGCTGGCGGGGCTTTCACGGTGTTGCTCCTGCTGGTGGCCGCAGCGTTGGCCGCCGCCAATCTGTTTGTGACGCTGTCCGAACGGAAGCCTGCGCCGATGGCCGGCGGAGGTTTGTCTACGGAACACGTCAAAGACCTGGCGTCGAAGTTGGCCCAGCGAAACCTGTATTCGCAGGCGGCGGCGACGTGGCAGGACTACCTCGCCACGGCGCGGCTGACCGGCCCCGAACAGGCGAAGATTCACTTTCAGATCGGCGGTTTACTGGAGAAGGCCGGCCTGTACGGCGATGCCATCGAACACTACTACCGCAGCGAGGCGGCCGCCAAGGTCGAGGAGCTTGGCCCGCAGATCAATGCCCACGTCAAGGAGTGTTTCGAGCGACTGGGCAAATTCTCCGCCCTTCGCTACGAGCTGATGGATCGGACCAGCATCGACGCGACACAACCGGCCGGTGGCAAGGTGGTCGCCGAGATCGGCGCCGAAAAGATCACGGAATCGCAGTTGGACGCTTTGATCGAGGAGAGCATCGACGACCAGT
>ENA-UPTA01002140-UPTA01002140.1-activated-sludge-metagenome-genome-assembly--contig:-NODE-2140-length-20756-cov-8.226028_pt1 | contig 20756 bp, 11 predicted proteins | sample MGYA00238184_ERZ773361 | MGnify/ENA primary metagenome ERZ773361 (study PRJEB29100, sample SAMN05720205) | activated sludge metagenome | isolation source: anaerobic digester from wastewater...
CAATTGAAATAACTATAACAGGAGGAACTCCCCCATATACGATAAATTGGTCAAACCTGCAGCACACCGAATTAATTACAGGGCTTACTTCCGGTACCTATTATGTTGAAGTAATCGATGCTAACAATTGTTCAACTATTGATAATGTTTTCTTATCAATATTATCGGGTGTGCAAATGGGTTTAATTCACAATGCAGTTGTTTTCCCAAACCCTGTTTTGAATGAACTAATTATTGTGTTGCCGCAAAACGCTGAAGAAACAAACGTTAAAATTATTAATTCTATCGGTGAAATAGTTTATGAAGGCGTTGTGTCGGAGAAAGCAATTATTAAAACGTATGATTTTGCTTCAGGCATGTATTTAGTAAAATTTGAATACAACAATCTTATTGAAATCAGAAAGATTATTAAAGAATAATACTATCTTCATAATAGAAATTATTATTTGATAAAGATTGTTTAATTTGTGAAATCTTAATTTCACTCTAAAGAAGCCAGCGCAGTAGTCTGGCTTCTTTGCTTTCTGAATTTAATGGTTGAAACTGGTAATACTTGTATTTGTAGAGAATGTTGAAGCAATATGTAGGAAGTGATTACAAATTATTTAAAATGTTACCACCGGTTTTTTCTTTTCGAAATATACGATCCAAAAATTTTCCGAAACCATTAAAATTGCTCATAAAAAAACATGTAAAATATTTGCTTTATGTATATGTTTGATATAAATTTGTATTATATTTGAAAAATATAAAGGATGTCAGGAAACATTTTTGTTAATCTTCTATTGAGAAACCTATTATTAACTAAACAATACACAATTATGAAAACAAAGACACAACCGGTAATCGAGAAACTGCGTACCCTGTTTTTTGGAGCAATGCTGATTGGCTTAACGCTTGGCTTTTCTGCTTGCGAAGATTACACGTACGACGATGACGATGACGATGATGAAGACGTAATCCAAATTAACGTTAACGAAAACGAAAAGAGCTTTGAAATGGATAGCCTGAATAACATCGATTTGAACAAGCCTGAAGAATAAAACTCATTTTTTTGTGTTATATTTGTAAGAGCATAAATTTTTTGAAGTGATTGCAGTAGATTAAATGCTGCAATTACTTTATTCATAACATATGAACAGGTACTTAATATTGGTTTTATTGCTGTTAAGCGTAGCGGCAGGATACTCCCAAACCTGGCGCGAATATCATGCTTTATACACTGATTATTACAATAGGCAAATATATGATTCTGCGATGGTTTTTCTTAATAAAGCCGTTTCGGATTGCGAAGACCGGGATGCAACTTCCGATACTACCTATGTAGTCATGATATCGGAATTGGGAAACCTTTACGGGTTAATGAAAATGCATAATGAGTGCATCGAAACCATTACCAAGGCAAATAAGCTTATTATCAAAAACCAGGGAAAGAACAGTTTATATGCCGAAAACTGTCTGGTACTTGCAGGAATATATTCATCAATGGGTGATTATCCTGCTTCTGAGAAGCAATTAAAAGAATCGCTCGATGTTTTGGAAAAAATATTTGGCAACCAAAGCCCTCAATATTTAAGATGTTACATTGAACTGCCACGCCTGTATGTGAAAATGCGAAAACTGGGTGATGCTGATGGTATGTACGAAGAGGGTCGGAAAAACGCGGAGAAAATATATGGTAAAAAAAGCAATCAATACCTGAATTTGTGTTCTGAAGAAGGAGTGTATCTAAAGAAAAGGAGGAAATATACCGAATCGGAAATTCTATTGAAAGAATGTGTTGATTTGCGTGAAGAAATTGCCGGGCCGAGCGACACAGCTTATGCAAGTGATTGCGAAAACCTGGCAATGCTCTACGATAAAATGGGGAAATACGCGGATGCGGAAGTGCTGATGGTGCAATGCCTGAACATAAGAAAACCAGCACTTGGCGAGAAACATCCGGCGTATTTGCAGGCTGTTGAAAATTTGGGTGCTGTGTATAAGAATTCAGGTCAGTATGCTAGAGCAGAACCCTATTATATCGAATTAAAAGAAACCGCAGAATCTATGTACGGAAACGCTGATACAGTGTATGCCGACAGATGTAACGCTTTGGGCCTGCTGTATGCTGCAATGGGGAATTACAAAAATGCAGAACCTCTTTATTTCGAGGCCAAAGCTATTCGCGAAGCCGTCAATGGGAACACCCATCCGGAATACGCAAAAATCATCAATAATATTGCAACACTTTATATTAAACTGTTTGATTATGAAGCTGCTAAACCACTACTGACAGAAAGCCTGGAAATAAAGAAAAAAACTGAGGGCCCCGAAACGGCATCATATGCAAATAGCTGCAATAACCTTGCTTACGTATATATGAATACGGGAGAATTCAATTCGGCAGAAAAGCTCTTCAAGGAAGCCCTTAAAATAAATGAATCGCGATTTGGCAAAGCTCACATTAATTATCTTAAAGCCGGCAACAATCTTGGCAACTTGTACATTGAAATGAAAAGCTATAATGCTGCTGAAAAAATTCTTCTCGAGATTAAAGAAATAGCATCACAAAAACTGGGTGTAACACATCCGTATTACGCCGAAATATGTAACAATCTGGCTAAATTATACAGGTTAAAAGGTGAAGTTTCGCAGGCAAAATCGGCGTACCTCGAAACCATGAGCACAGCCAACACCATTATAAGCAATAATTTCGGACTGCTTACTGAACAGGAAAAAGAAATGTATTTTGCAGGTTTCGATAAGTTCTATGATGGTTTTAATGCTTTTTCACTCCAGACCGTAAGCAATGACCCCGCTATTGCAGAATATGTTTTCAACAACACCATCAAAACTAAGGGAATGTTGCTGAAATCTTCGACCGCTCTCCGATTCAGCATACTGAGTTCTAACGACTCTGTATTGCTTGCAAAATACGATAACTGGATGCTGCTGAAAAGACAAATCTCCGACCTGTATGCACAGCCTGTGTATGAGAGGGGCAATGAGTTAACAAGGCTCGAGGGGGAGGCCAATACCCTCGAAAAACAACTTATCAAAGAATCAGAGCTTTTCGCTGATTCCGAAAATGAAAAAAAACTAACATGGACCGACATAAAATCAAACCTAAAACCCAACGAGGCAGCAATTGAATTTATCGATTTCCAAGATGGCGACTCGGTGATTTATTGTGCACTCATAGTGCGCCAAAACAGCAAATATCCCGAAATGATACGCCTGTTTGAAGAAAAACAACTTCAGCAGATTTTTGGCAAATTCCTGATGAATAATGTTAAATACATCAACTCACTTTATGGTCAACAAAATCAGGCAAATACCAAACTTTATAACCTGATATGGAAACCCATTGAAGAAAAACTCGAAGGCTGTACCGATGTGTATATTTCACCGTCGGGATTGTTGCATAAAATCAGTTTCCCTGCCCTTTGTCGTGAGCAAAATGTATTTCTCTGCGATGTTTATGATATTAATATGTCGGGAAGTACTACTGGCATTATCCGACCACGCAGCCATCCCATCACCGATATCCATGCTTTTGTGGTTGGAGGGGTTGAATACAATACAGAAGTTACCGACAATAATGTATGGGCATATCTACCGGGTACAAAAGAAGAAGCCGACAGTATTACAGGAATTATGCAGCAGGGGCAAACGGAATTTAACTATCAGTCAAACCGTAAAGCTAGTGAATTGGTTTTCAAACAGGATGCGACCGGTTATAACGTACTTCATATATCAACCCACGGATTTTTCTATCCCGATCCTGAGGAATTGTTGCACTCGCGTATTCAAAAACAGGAAAAACCCGATGAAGAAACGCGCGCATCAGCGAATGGCGACTGGGGGTTTGGTATGTATGCATTTGCAATGAACCGCAATCCATTAATGCGGTCAGGCCTGGTTTTGGCCGGAGCGAACAATGTTTGGAACAAAGGGGCGTTTCCTCAACCCCTCGTGGAAGATGGGGTTTTAACTGCCAGCGAAGTAGCTCAACTCAATCTCATCAATGTCGATCTTGTGGTATTGTCGGCTTGCGAAACCGGATTGGGCGACATCAGGGGAAGCGAAGGAGTGTATGGTTTGCAGCGGGCATTTCGACTCGCAGGAGTCGATTATATCATTATGAGCCTCTGGCGTGTTGCCGATAAAGAAACAAAAGAATTTATGACATGTTTCTACCAAAACCTGTTGGAATGCAAGGACGTGGAAATTGCCTTTACAAAGGCCAGAAGCACAATGAGGCAGAAATACGACCCGTATTACTGGGCAGCTTTTGTATTGGTAGAATAAGACAGCGTGTTTCTGTAACCGATGGTTTTTTAAAATCAGGTTTTTTAGGGGATTACATGCCATAATCAAAATATTTGTAGTTTTACAGAAATCACCACAACCGTATGGATTTAAAAAATTTTACTATAGCTTATGCCTACAAAAGCAAAAAAGAGCTCAAATCAGCGCTTTTTGTTTATCGGATTATTACACGGCCTTTTTTAGTTCGTTTTGGGAAACTGATGTTGGATACTGCCCTAACCTTGCGTATTCCCATTAAACCGTTTACAGGTTTTATGTTTAGGCATTTTTGCGGTGGCGAAAAACTTGATGAGGTCATCAACATTTCGGATTGTATCGAAAAGTTCAATGTTAAAGTGATCCCTGATTTTTCGAAAGAAGGGGCGTCGGAAGAATCTGCTTATGAGGAATTGATTTCTGAAGTGAAAAAAGTCATCGATATTTCTGCAGAAAACCCCAATATCCCATTTGCAGTATTTAAACCAACAGGATTAATCCAAGCGGAGTATTTGAAGCAGCATGTGCCGATTGATCATTCTGAAATTATTGCATATCGTAGTCGGTTAGATGAAATATTTGGTTACGCAGCATTTAAAAAAACCAAAGTGTTCATCGATGCCGAAGATTATTGGTATCAGGACAGGATCGATGAGATGGTGCTTGATTTCATGAGAATATATAACAAAAACACCCCGGTAGTTTTTACCACTCTTCAAATGTACCGACACGACAGGTTAGACTATTTGAAAACTTTAACTGCATTGGCAAGGCGCGAAGGTTTTAAACTGGGTATTAAGTTTGTAAGAGGTGCCTATATGGAAAAAGAACGAAAACGGGCTTTGGAAGGTTCATATCCCGACCCGATACACCCGAACAAGGAAATAACCGACAAGGCTTTTGATGATGCAATTACTTATTCGGTAGAAAACATCGATACAATTGATGTATTTTGCGGTACCCACAACGAAAAGTCCATTTTAAACCTGGTTAATGAAATTGAAAAACAGCAGATAGCAAAGAACGACCCGCGTATTTGGTTTTCACAGCTGTATGGTATGCGCGATAATCAGACTTTTAATCTTGCTGCGGAAGGATACAATGTGGCGAAATATCTTCCCTATGGCCCAATAAGGGAAGTAATGCCTTATCTGGTAAGACGCGCTGAGGAAAACTCCTCGATGGGTTCACAGGCGGGCGAGGAAATACGAATGTTGAAACTTGCATTGCAATTTCGCAATCCGAAAAACAAAACATTTCACCAGGTCCCGTAGTCAATTAAACTTGAAAATGTTTTGAATGATAAGCATATGTAAAGCTTAAACAGGCTTGTTACAGCCATATTATCGGCCCACTAGAAATTTAATAATTGACACTGTGGCCAATGAGAAATGTTGGTTCTTAACTACAAATTACCAATTTCGTTGATTAAGAATCATTAAAACGCTGCAAATGTTGCTACCTTTTATGCATTCCGAAAATTGTATTCTTTTCCTTATCGCTTCTATTTTGCTCACATATTGTTCAATCAAGGCTGGTTGAATTGAATGTGTTTCTTAGTATTTTTGAATTTATAAGTCCTATGTCGAACCAAAACAAAACATTATGAAAAAGAGATTTACACTTTTGTTATCTTTTATACTGGTAAGTCTGATTGGATTCACCCAGATATTGCCTGAAAATTTCACAGTTAGAAACAATGTAGGACAACTGAAGGGTTTGAAATCGACCAAAGCACTGAAACAACGCCTTGATCAAATTGTGTACGAAGCCTATTCGTGGGACACACAGCAATGGTCGAACGATGCAAAAGTGACATACACTTACAATGACAACGGAAATGTTACCAGTGCCATAACATTCGATTATTCGGGAGGCACATGGGTAAACGACCTTAAAGAAGATTGCTCCTACAATGGCGAAGGGGACATTGTTCAGGTGATGGAATCAGACTGGGATGGTACTGCATGGCAACTCAGCAAAAAATACGACTATACCTATAATGGCAGTGGATATATCGAAACAAAAATTACTTCCATATATCAATCGGGTAATTGGGTAAATTCTCTAAAATCGGAATATACTTACGATGGAAATGGGAAAATGACTCTCGATTTTGTTTCAGCCTGGAGCACGGCCAAAGGATGGCAGACCGATTCAAAATACGAATATGCATACGACATTAACCAGCGAATTTCAGAAATAGTCCGGTCAACAATTGACGTTGGAATGGGTGAATGGGAACTAAATAAACGCAATGCTTTTACCCATGATGAGAACGGTAACCTGACCCGCCGCGATGATTCCATGTGGATTGGTAGCTGGAATGTATATCAGTACGAAGAGTTTACCCATTCAAATACCTATACCCTGGCAGATCTTTTGTTACCGTATTCATGGTTGCTGCAGTATTTTTACTTTGCACATCAGCTTACCGGAACTATTCGGTATGTGTACAACTACGATGTGGTAAACTTTATGCAGTTCAGTAGGAGCACCTATATCTATTCGCAACAAAATGTGGGGATTACCGATAATGTAGTACCCGTTTATTCAGTTTACCCCAATCCGGTTACCGATAAACTGAACTTTACCCTGCCCGAAAATACTCAAAATGCTATGGTGCAACTATCCGACCTCTATGGGCGTAAAGTTCTTGAATGCACCGTTAGCAATAATCAAAGCATTTCGGTAAATCATCTGGCTTCCGGAATGTACATTTGTAATATCACAGATGGTAATTTTTGCTACACCTGCAAGCTGCAAATCCACTAGATTTTTAGCTTTTACGGCGAAATGTTGCTCTTTTATTGAATAGGCAAAAAACTTCTTAGTAAACAAGTTGCGTTGCGGCTAAAATTTCACATGAATTTGGGCCAAATTTTCGTGCGATTTGCCGAAATTGTAACTTACTGAGTTTTGCCGTTGATAAGTGCTTTTACCGGCTCCAGACCAAGATAGGTTCCGTTTTCAATGGCTTTGAGCACAGCACCTCCACCGGTGAAAATATAGTATTTCGGACTGTCGAGTGCCATAATATACAACCCGGGTAAAAGTCGTTTCAGTTCCTGCATTGTGTCGCCACCGCCGTAGAGCTTAACCGCATTGATATTGGTATCAATTAGGCTGTCGAGAGCAATTGTACCATCGTTGAAGTGTGGGGTGTAGCCCATAACTGCATTTACAAAAATTGTATTTGCTTTATTGAAAACCTCTTTCACGTGAGCGTCTTCAAACGATTCGGGAGCAATGTCGAGTACGTAATTCAACTTTGCTCCGCTTTTTAATTTCCGAATGTCGTGAACCCTGTTTTTCCCTTCAATTTTCCCTTCAAACACGTCTGATTCAACAATATAAGGCAATTCAACAATGCGATCGGCGTATTTTTCCGATTTTGTAATAAACTCTTTTGCCAACCGGATGTCGTCGTCTTCGATGCCGGTGATCGAAATTCCGTATTTTGCTGCCAGATAAGCATTATAAATTACACCACCAAGAACCAGATAATCGGCTTTCTGAATCAGTGCATTCAGTGAATCGATTTTTGTGTCGAATTTGCTTCCGGCAACAACCGCTACCATAGGTTTCTGTGCATCGTAAATCCGGTCGAGGCTTTCAATCTCTTTTTGCAGTAGAAATCCAGCGTACGAAGGCAGGTATTTGCTTATTCCTACGGTGGAAACATGGGCCTGCCACGAACCAAACGCATCGTTCACATAAATATCGGCCAGACCAGCCATTTGATTGGCCAGACGCTCTGCCGATTCATCCTTTGCTTCTTCTCCAGTAAACCACCGGGTGTTGGGAAGATATATCATATCGATCTCGTGGTTGCGTAATTGCCGTATCAGGTGATTTACGCTGGTTTCGATTCCTGCATAACCGGTATCGCCATGAACATAGAATTCAGGCACTTTTATTTTGACATGCAATTTGTTCTGAAGATATTCAACAATAGGCTGAACAGAACTCTCTTCATCAATTTTTATGGCTCCGGTTTTTTTATCTTTTGGCCTGCCTACGTGGGTCATTAGAATTATTTTACCGCCTTTAGCCAAAATATGGAACAATGTCCCGAATGTGGCATCAATACGGTAAGGATCGTGAATCTGACCTTTTTTAACAACGTTATGGTCAACCCTGACAAGTACTACTTTGTCTTTCAAATCAGCATCCTGCAATAAAGGGAGTAGTGTTTTCATGTGAAATCAATTTATTCCAAATTTATAACAATATTTTTAAAATAAATATATGTTTTTTACACCTATTCATTACATTTGGAAAGCTTATGAGTATCAGGCTGCCATATATCTCGGTCGAAGTGAACGAAAACTGCAATCAATCGTGTTGTTTTTGCTATAATAATAAGGTATCGCAATCGGAATATCACCAAAGCAACTATGCCCAGTTACGCAGGTTGCTGGTGACCCTTTATAAACAAGCGAGACCAGAGCGTGTAGTATTTACCGGAGGAGAACCCCTGCTTGAACCAAGAATTGCAGAAATTGTACTTTTCTGTAAAATGCGAAAATCAGCAGTAAGCATCATTACTAATGGAACCGCTGCAACGAAAAATGTATATAAAGACCTGATATTATTGCAGACCGATTTGTTTCAGTTGCCGGTACACAGCTTTAATGCTGAAGCTCACGATAAGATGACAGGACTGAAAGGCAGTTGGGAGAAAAGTGTTAACTCAATCTTACAAATCAAATCACTAGGGGGTAGGGTTGTTCCTGTGATTGTGATTACACGACACAATGTGAAAGAAATCGATAAAACTGTACAATTCATAATTTCTTTGGGAATCAAGGAGCTGATGCTGAACCGGTTCAATTTTAGCGAAAACGCCGGTAAAGAAGCCGCTGGTATGTCAGCTTCAAAAAGTGAACTTAATCAAGCCTATACGGCAGTAAATACATTGGCGCGTGATAATGCAATGAAAGTTTCATCAAACGTGAATACGCCATATTGTGTTTTACGACCTTCCGAATATCCATTCATCCGGTTTAGCGGTTGCGCTTCTGATATTTTGCGGAATCCAATCACCACAGATATTCATGGGAACCTGCGTAAATGCAACCATAGCAATGTTGTTGCCGGCAATATATTTCGTACATCTATCGAAGAAATCCTGCGATCCGACTACTTGAAAAGCTGGAATGAAATAATTCCGGATTTTTGTAAAAAATGCAGCGACTGGCCCCAATGCCGTGGAGGCTGTCGTGCTGCTGCAGAGCGGACAGGTGGCAATATCTCGCTACCAGACCCTATGGTACTACTATTATCAGAAAATCAGCAGCTTGTTTAAATAACCGGTAATTGCCATTTTAAATGAATATCAGATAAATCTGATAGAAAGATTGATTAAATTTGTTTATTTAAATCACTGGTTTAGTCTCATATTTCACAAAATGAAGAAAATCAATGGGTTATTTGCTTTGATGTTTTGTTGCCTGATGGCGCATTCTCAGGAAGCAAATCTGATACTACCCGAAGGCCATTTGGAAAAAATTATCCAGATTGGGTACAGTCCCGATGGAAATTATCTCGTAAGTGCCTCCGACGACAACACCATCAAAGTATGGGATGTGAGAACAGGCCGCTTACTTCATAACCTTTCTGACCATACTGACGATATTTTGAAATTTGTTTTTATTGAAAGTGGGACCAAAATCAGATCGTTATCACGCGATAAAACGGTTAGAACATGGAACATTAAAACAGGAGAGCTTGAATTTGTAAGTAGTGGCAGCAAAGTTGTAAATACACGTGCTTTTATAAATGAAAAAGGAACTCTTGTTGCCACTACCGATATGAACGACGGCATTGCCCGCATTTGGGATGTTACTGGAAAGGAATGGGTGCTTAAATATGAGTTACCTCTTAATGCAGAAAGTCCATTGTATTTAGTCTGTTTCAGCGATAATGACAAATATGTTTGCACAAACTATGAGGAAGGAAAAGCTGCCGTATGGGATCTGGAATCCGGGGAAAAGAGGTTTGTAACAAAGAATAAGGGAATCATTTTTACAGCATCTTTTAGCAACGACAACAGAAAATTAATTACAATTATCTCCGACACATTATCAGTCTGGAATATTGAGACCGGTAAATTGAGTTTTGAAGTAAAGAAGAACAACGGGTGTATTTCTTGTGCAAAATATAGCAACAACGATTCAATTATTATTACCGGTTCTACAAGAGGCGAACTCAGGATTTTTGAAGGGGCGACAGGGAAATTAATACGAAAAATACCAGCCAATATCGACGAAATTTCCGATATAGCGATTTCGTCCGATAGTCGATTTGTTTATTCTGTCGATTACGAAGGGTTAGTTACGAAATCAGACCTTTCGACCGGAAAGTTGATTAGCGAGTTTTCAACCTTGTATGGTAGCAATAGCACAATGAGATTTCGGCTTCGCCTTTCGTTAAGCCCCGATGAAAAAACCTTGGCAGTTACCAATTTTGCAGGAACAGTTGAAATATGGAACATTGCCGACAACAGGATTCTTCATGAACTGAAGGGGCAGACATCTAAGATAAAAAAACCTGTTTTTAGTCCTTTGGGCGATATTGTTGCAGTGGTGAGCGCTGATTTCACGGTTAAAGTTTGGAATTATAAAAATGCAAGCTTATTACATTCTCTAAAGGGCCATCAAACCCCCATCGAAACCCTGACTTTTACGCCAGATGGGTCAAAGATTATAACTACTTCCGAAGATGGCTTTCTAAAAGTGTGGGACGTTTCAACAGGTCGGTTGTTATTTAGTATCGAGGATTTGTATTCCAGAATTGATGATGTGCTAATAAGCCCTAACGGAAAATATCTTTTTATTCTCCCCCGATGGAAAAATCCAAGAGTTTACAATATTCTTTCTGGCGAATTGCTGTTTGAACTCATGATTGAATCTTCAAAATTTAGGGGTGCATACTATTCGGATAGTGGAAGCTATTTGTATGTTTTTTATCGGGAAAACGACCAGATTAAATATCTTGAAATAAATGTAACAAAAAGCATTGCTATTGATGACATCCCAGTGGGAGAAATCGAAAATCATGAATTTGACGGTCATAAAACGGTCTTATTGTTGCCCGATAAAAGCGGGTTACTTTACCTGGATGAATTTGAGTTAAATTATTGCAGTTTAACCGATAAAAACAAAAATGTGGTTTTTAGCGCACATCCGATGGAGATAACCAAAGATCCTTTTAACAATAACGGTAAATTAATTGTGTTCGACACTTACGATGGAACCGATGAATTACATGCCCAGGTTTGTGATATCGAAACTGGAAAAACAGTTTATGATTTATCCGGATATACATTTAATCCCAATGGCGGGATCGAACAGCCATTCAGCAGCGATGCCCGTTGGATACTCACCATGGATGACTCAGGTTTTGTAAGGGTATGGAACGCCGCTGACGGAAAACTAAAAACCGAAATAAAATGCGGTGATGTAAATAATATACTGGCATTTGCCCGATTTATGCCTGACAATAATACAGTTATGGCCGGTAGTTTTAAAGTTAACGAAATGCAATATATCTACCACTTTAATCCTGTTGGAATTTATGACATCGAAACGGGAAATCTCATCGGAACAATACCTTTTGAGCAAGGATTTCCTGCCGCATTTTGCGATAGTGAAAACATCGCTGCCTATTGTAATAACTCTCAGTTGGTGTTATACGACACCAAAACATGCAAACAAAACGCCTCGTATATTGCTCTCGATAATAGCGAGTATATAGTGATTACCCCTGAAAAATATTATAAATGCTCAAAAAATGCTGCAGGAAAAGTACTTTGGCGCGCTGGTGGTAAGTTTTACCGCTTCGATCAGTTCGATTTGCAGTATAACCGGCCTGACATTGTGCTCGAAAAAGTAGGTAATCCCGACACAGTATTAATAAAACTTTACAGGGAAGCCTATAAGAAACGCCTGAGAAAAAGCGGATTCAGTGAAAATGTATTTCAACCGGGTTGGAGCTGTCCGGAGGTTGAAATTTTAAATGCCAGCACATTCCCATGGATAACTGATAAATCAAAAATTACATTGAATATCGTTGCGGAAGATAAAAATGCCTCACTCAACAGGTTAAATATCAGTGTTAATGAGGTGCCGATAAATGGTGTAACCGGCATCGGGATAAAAACCGATAACTTGCCGTCGGTCGAGAATTGGGTCGAAGTGGACCTTTGTGAGGGGTACAACATTATTGAAGTCTCCTGTACCAATGAATTTGGGGTTGAGTCATTTAAAGAAAATCTCGAAATTAATTATGTGCCGGCGGTTCCTCATCAACCAATCCTGCACCTGATTGCTGTATCGGTATCGGAATATGCGGATGGGAGTTTTAATCTTACCTATCCGGTAAAAGACGGAAGGGACATGGTTGCTTTATTGGGGAATGGAACATCCGGAACCTCAGCAATTGCCGTGGTCGACACATTGTTCAACGCAATGGCAACCCGAAGCAATTTGCTTGATATGAAAACTGATCTTGGCAAAACAAATATCGACGATATTGTGATTTTATATCTATCAGGGCATGGGTTACTTAGCGATAATCTTGATTTTTATTATGCAACTTACAATGTCGATTTTGCACACCCCGAATTACAGGGCATTTCGTACGACGAACTGGAATGGCTACTCGACGGTATTCCGGCACGTAAAAAATTAATACTAATCGATGCCTGCCATAGCGGAGAACTCGACAGAGATTATGTTGATCAGACCAACGACAGTGTTATACTTGCCGATGGCACACGCAGCGGACTGAAAACTTATTCCTATAAAACCGCCATGATGCCATCGCAGCAGGGAAATATACCGTTTAACTCAGCATTTGAACTCATGCAGGAAACTTTCAACGACCTGAGTAAAGGTTCCGGCGCTGTTGTAATTTCTGCTGCGTCTGGCACGGGTTTTGCAATCGAGTCGCCCGTGTGGAATAACGGAGTTTTTACGTATGCAGTTATTTCAGGATTAAAAGAGTTGAGGGCTGATTTGAACAATGATAATATGATTACTGTTTCTGAATTGAAAGTTTTTGTAAGCAACGAAGTGGAATCGCTAACCAGAGGAAGGCAAAAACCATCGGGAAGGGGCGAAAGTTTGCTTTTCGACTGGAAATTGGTGCAGAAAGAATGATAAACTCTCAAAACAATAAATAATGATTTGGTTTGCTTAAAAACACTAAAAAATCTGCCGATTGTATTAATAAATATGTTATTTTTGTAACCTAAATAAACTAAGTTTAATTTAAATTCTAATTCTATGAAAACATTACGAATTGCAGTTGTTTTAATTATTGCGGCTTTCTCAACCTATATGCTTACCAGCTGCGACCCTGAGAGTGCTGAACCTACAATCACTTGGGAAGGTATTATTTCGTATAACTACGATGCAAACGAAGATGGCAACTATGCCCACACCTTGAATCTTGTAGTTGATGCTGAAGCAGGGATAAACCTGTTTAATATCTGGAAACATGTAATTACCGACACCGACACAGTATCGTCGCTTGTTGACAGTCCTGCCGATTGCATCGGACTGCTTACCTACAACCACGATCTCGATATCGCAGTTACTCCTGCTGACGTAGCCGGTGGCGTTACAAAAATTATTTATGAATTCGAAGTTACCGACAACGATTTGAATACCGTAACCGAAGAATTTGTGATTTTTGTTACTAACGGAACATTGAGCTACAACGTAACTTTTATTGTTAAAGACGGAGCAGGTGCCGACATTACAGATGCAATTATGGTTTTTGGCGATTCTACCAACACAGCCGGCGACTACACACTCGTTAACGTTCCCGCTGGAACCTACAACTACACTGTAAATAAAACAGGTTACGACGAAAAAGCAGGTACAGGTTTTGTTCTTGCTTCCGACACCACAGTTACCATTGAACTGCAACAAGTATGGTCTGCCGAAGTTCCATTGGCACTCTACTTACAAACTACTTGGGCTACTTATCTGGGAAATCCTGTAACAACTTACTATTCTGAAGTATTTGGTATAGCATTCGATTATACCGATGCAAACACAGTTAGAATTATTGACACAAAACACGATGGCAGCACCCTAGGTTGCGATGGTTGGGTAGTTGTTACTGATATAACTAACCTGACAAGTCAGAATGCGTTATCAACAGCTTATGCTGCTGGTAATGTTATTCATACTTACGATCTGCCTTACGATCAACATGTTAAAACATACGATATTAGGTATTTAATTTCGAAAATGGGCACTACCTATAAATTGGTTAAATACGTTGCAGGATATCGTGATGCTGATACCGGTAACATTGTTGTATTCCAATACAAATACTAAAAGAAACTGATTTTTAAAAAAAGCTGTTCGAAAGGGCAGCTTTTTTTTATACCCCTGTTATGCGCCCTTGTCACGCTGAGGTCGTCGAGCGGAGTCGAGACGCTGCCCTTCCCTAACCCCTTTCATGCTGAGTAGTGAAGCAAAGCGAAACGGTAATCGAAGCATAGACAGGGGAGCCGAAGCATAACAAACGACTCATTATTTTCTGTGAAAGCAAAGTACAAATGCAATGGTATATGCTGCATTCTAAAATAATTGCTTTTCTGCAACGATTTCTTTATTAATTTTACCGAAAACAGTTTGATGTATGGCACGAATTATAGTTATCGACGATGAACGAAGCATCCGCAACACTATGAAAGACATTCTCGAATACGAGAAACACGAAGTTGATGTTGCCTGCGACGGAAAAGAGGCAATCGGGTTGATTAGCGAGAAAGCGTACGATGTGGCTTTTTGCGATATAAAAATGCCTCAGATGGACGGACTGGAAGTTCTCGAACAGATTAAAACCATCAACCCCGACTTATCGGTGGTTATGCTTTCGGGACATGGCACCATCGAAACTGCAGTAGAATCGATTAAAAAGGGAGCCTTCGATTTTATTCAGAAACCGCCGGATATCAACCGTATCATGATCACTATCCGCAACGCCATGGACAAATCACAGTTGGTGAACGAAACCCGGCAGTTAAAGAAGAAGGTCGGAATGAAATACCAGATGGTAGGCAGCAGCGAGTCTATCAATAAAGTTAAAATCATGATCGATAAGGTTGCCCCCACCGATGCACGGGTGATGATAATGGGACCCAATGGAAGTGGGAAAGAGGTGGTAGCACGATGGATGCACGAAAAAAGTCACCGAAGTAACGGTCCTTTTGTGGAAGTGAATTGCGCTGCCATACCTTCAGAACTAATTGAAAGCGAGCTGTTCGGGCACGAAAAAGGTGCTTTTACTTCAGCAATAAAGCAGCGTATTGGTAAATTTGAACAGGCAACCGGGGGTACCTTGTTTCTCGACGAAATTGGTGATATGAGTCTGTCGGCTCAGGCAAAAGTGCTGAGAGCCCTGCAGGAAAACAAAATTACCCGTGTAGGCAGCGATAAGGACATTGCTGTCGATGTAAGGGTTATTACTGCTACAAACAAAGATTTACGAGCTGAAATCGATAATAAAAATTTCAGGGAAGATCTCTATCACCGTCTGAGCGTCATTATCATCAAAGTTCCGTCGCTCAACGAGCGAATTGACGACGTCCCTGAACTGGCATCCTATTTTATTGAAATGGCCTGCTCAGAACAGGGAATTGCGGTGAAAAGCATTACTCCTGATGCCATTGAGGCATTGCAAAAATGTAAGTGGACAGGAAATATCCGTGAATTCCGTAATGTGATAGAGAGGTTGGTTATACTTTGTGGAAACTCAATAACTGCCAGCGACGTGGATGCCTATGTGTATCCATTAACCTAGACTTATGAGAAAAGAAAAAGACTTTTTAGGCGAAATGCAGATTCCTGCAAATGCCCTGTATGGAATACACGCAGCTAGGGCTGTTGCTAATTTTAAAAATGATAGTACCTTTCCAGTGGAATGGTACAAGTCGGTTGGGGCTGTAAAGCTTGCCTGTTATAAGACATGTGAAAAGTTTTTTGAATTGAGCCTCGAAAAATTTGGGAAAAACCTGCCGCTGACAATTATTGAAAGTAATGTTCTTGATGCACTCAAAGTTGCTGCTACCGAAGTGAGCCTGGGCAAATGGTTCGAATATTTCATAGTTCCTGCAGTTCAGGGTGGAGCGGGTACCAGTATTAATATGAATATCAATGAGATAATTGCAAATCGTGCACTGCAGATTACAGGACATAACCCGGGAGAATATCAATTTATTCACCCGGTGGAGCATGCCAACATTTACCAAAGCACAAACGATGTAATTCCAACAGCGATGCGGCTTGCAGTAATACAGTTGCTCACCGAGCTCGAAGAAGAGGTGAATAAGCTCCGTCTGCTCATGGAAGAAACTGAACAGCGATTTCGGAATATTCCTCGGATAGCCTATACCCAAATGCAACAGGCTGTTCCAACTACTTACGGAAAACTCTTTAGTACGTACTGCGATGCCCTTGCGCGCGACTGGTGGCGTATTTCCAAATGTTTTGAACGCATCAAAACGGTCAACCTTGGTGGAAGCGCTGTAGGAACAAGCATAACAGTGCCCAGATATTTTGTTATGGAAGCTGTAAGAACCCTGCAGAAAAACACAGGATTACCGCTAACCCGTGGTGAAAACCTTTGCGATGCTACCGCAAATAACGATGCACTGGTCGAAGTGCATGCCATCCTGAAATCGCATGCGGTAAATATTGAAAAATTTGCCTCCGACTTACGGTTGCTTGCTGCAGATATCAGCAATGAAAACCTGTCAATACCGCAAAAGCAGGTAGGCTCCAGCATTATGCCCGGTAAAATCAATCCGGTAATACCGGAATTTCTTATTAGCATTGCACACCGTGTGTATGCTAACGACCAGATGATCGCTTCGCTTTGTGCACAGGGTTGCCTAGAACTGAATGCATACCTGCCTTCCATCGGGAATGCCATGATCGAAAGCCTGAAGCTCCTTATAGCAGCCGATATCAGTTTTCGCGAAAACTTACTGACGGGAATTAATGCAGATGCAGGAAAGAGCGAAGAAATCTATCTGAAAAGCCCTGCCCTCAGCACCGCATTGCTTCCTTATATTGGTTACGAAAAAGCTTCCGAAGTTGCGTCATATATGCAGCAACACCGCTGCACTATTTTTGAAGCTAACAAAGCACTTGGCTTCATCGAAGAACAAAAACTGCATGAAGCTTTGCACCCCGATAAACTGCTAAAACAGGGGTTTTCGATTAAAGATCTATTGTAAGTGTGAACAATTCAGCTATTTAAACGAAAAAGTCCAGTTCACGTTGCCGGTTTTACGATCGATACTCATAAGTCCCAATGTTTTCATTCGGATGATGAGATTGCCTTTTTCTGCCATGGCAATATATTGTAAATCGCAAGGGTTGTTTGATTGTGCTGCCTTTTTTTGTTTTCTTTTGTCCGCGGAAAAATTTTAGTGCGATTTTTTAAAATACTGCCAGTCGATATAGTACATAAGCTTGAGTGATATGGTATTCCACTGTGGTTGCTGTAACGTGTTTGTAAAATTTTCACCAAATCGCGGAAAGATATTTCCCGTATCGAAATACTCCATATTGTAAATGTTGTTTTTATAGGAGAAATTCAGGAAACTTCCGGGAGCAAAATTCCAACTGAACAACAAATCCACGTTAAACGCATTGAAATTGATATTTTTATCGGTAAATGTAATTTCAACAGGAGCAAGGCTTCCGTCTTCATTCAACAGGTAAAAACTTCTATAATCAACTTTGCTCCAGTAATGCCGTGCACTTAGCTGCAGATATATTTTATTTGTAAACACCCAGTTCAACCCCAAACTGCTGGTATAAATGCCTATATTCCGTTTTCCGAAAAACACATTATCTTCCGAGTTTTCTACATAGCCATAGTCGTTCCAATCGTTGTCGGCGTTGAACGATACAATTAAAATAATATGTTTATTAAGTCTAAGCCGGGGGCTGATTTCAACGGTAAATCCCCGATAGTCGGATGTGTTCACGGTTAGATTGGCAACGAAATCAATGGCCAGTCGTTTGCGGTAATCGGTTGAAAGGTATATGTTATCGTAAAACATTTGAGGCCATTTTACAAAGCGACCCGAAACTCTGGGTTCAAAATAATCATTCGTTTTTGTCAGGTCAAAATGAAGATTATTCCATATACTCAACTGCTTTTTCGTCAGGGCATAATTCCAGAAATGCAAGTACCAGCCTGTAAATGTGTTTGGACTGTATAGTCGCGAATATGTGGAATAAACCTCGCAAAGAATGGTGTTGAAATTTCCTTTCGGCTCAAAAATGTTATAGGCAAAACTCAAGGTCTGACTGAATTCGTTGTTTTGTTGAAGAAATCCCATAGCATTCGGATTGTATCGGTCCGATTCAACATTTACGCTGTATCCATAATTAAACGAACCATTGAATTTCCCTAGCCCGAAAGAGGTATTAAAACCACCGGGCTGTTGATTGGTATTACCACGCTTATAATAGCTCCAAGCGGCATTGGTTTTTATGCCGAATTTATTTTGCTTATCCATTAACCGGAACGAAGTTCCGAGAACGTTGGAAAGGAATCCGTTGCCCGGCTGAACTACGTTGGCATTGGTAAGGTTTACGTATGAGTTTTTATTGAATGCTTTATCAACCACAATCATGTTATAATTTGCCCAATGCTCCGTAAGTAATTTTTCGCTTTCGCCAAGGGGGTTGGTTACACGAGCATAGGTGTTGGCGGTGATGGCATTGAAAAAACCGACGGCAAGATTGTTTTTATCGCGGCCGGTAATTTTGAAAGCATTAATCAGCCTCGATTGATTTGGATTTTTCAATATTGTGTAGCCATCGTCGAGCAGGGTATCAACACTATTAAACCCGTCGGGGGTGCTCCCGATTCGGCGCGAATAAAACAGCCCACACTTGTTGAACAATTCGGTGCCTTCCGTAAAAAACGGTCGCCTTTCTTCGTAATAGGTTTCATAGGGCGACAGATTCAGTACAATATTATCGGATTTCTCTTGCCCGAAGTCGGGAATCAATGTCATATCGAGTGTATAGCTTTCGCTAAGCCCAAGTTTCATGTCAAGACCGCCATTGAACGCATACGCCGGTTTGGACAACTCGGAATAATGGTTTAAATAGGCTGCCAAATAGGGAGTAAACGACAGGCGTAAAGGGGCTTCAATGTTTGATATACCATGCATTTCCGCCATTTGCTCTGTTTTAGTTCCAGATTTTTTATCTACCAGATTATAGCTTGAAACTTCGCGCGTTCTTCTAATTGATCTGTAGAAATTGATTCCCCATATCTGCGACGCATTGTTCGGAAACCGAATCGATGACCAAGGGATACGCACTTCGACCATCCACCCCGAGTCACACAACTGAACACCGCTTTCCCAAACTGCATCCCACGAATAATCACTGTCGAAGGTAGAAACACGAATATCGGTCTGTACGTTGGCAGCAGTTATCCATAACATGTATGAGTTTTGCCCGTCGTTGTTCGGGTTTAGGTCAATACCAAACATATCGGCATTCCCGTTGTCATCGTCGCGGATGGTTGGCTCGTTGTAAATACTGTCGGGAGTATGGTCTTTCAGAAAGGCTGCAACGTATATCGCTCTGTCATTATAAGCCACCATTACATCACTTTCTAACTGAGATTTCTGTCCATTTGTAGGCTGATACGTTAAAAAATTCGTTTGTATGGGTGCCGATTGCCAGATTCCTTCCTGTAAACTGCCGTCTATGATTATTTTTTCCGAAGTACGAACGGCAGTAACCACGCGCTTCTGCGAAAACGCATTCAGTGTGCACAGCATACAGAGGATAAAAAAAACAGGCAACAGCTTCATTCTTTCACGAAGATATTTAAAATACAATGATGGTACAATTTGATCAAAAACAAAAACACCCAACAGTGAAAATTCTTTATGAATTATTAAAATGATCTTTTCGTTAAAATTTCAATGTAGTTTTTGTTACCTTGCCATCTGATAAAGAATAAAACTTATTGCTATCTTGGTATGCTTAAAACTAATCTTATGAGAATTAAAGCCTTGTTTATCGGTGGTGCTATGTTCCTGTTACTTGGTTTTACAGGACTGGCCTCGGGCGTTGCACGTGAACTACCGCAATACCTTCTTGCGATCCCGGAAGTGCAGGATATCGACACCCTTGAAACTTCCGATTTCTTTAGCGAAAAATACCTGGTATTGTTCAAGCAGGAAATTGATCATGGCAATCCGGATGCCGGCTACTTTACTCAACGCGTTTTTATAAGTCATTATGGTTTTAATAGTCCTGTTGTTTATACCACGGAAGGATATACCGGATCGTATGCAGAAATGCCGGGCTATGTCAACGAACTTTCTGCAATGTTCGAGGCAAATCAGATTGTTGTGGAGCATCGGTATTTCGATCAGTCGGTGCCGGAACCTT
>ENA-UPTA01002144-UPTA01002144.1-activated-sludge-metagenome-genome-assembly--contig:-NODE-2144-length-20737-cov-5.108790_pt1 | contig 20737 bp, 15 predicted proteins | sample MGYA00238184_ERZ773361 | MGnify/ENA primary metagenome ERZ773361 (study PRJEB29100, sample SAMN05720205) | activated sludge metagenome | isolation source: anaerobic digester from wastewater...
GCCGATGTCGTACTGCAGCGCCACCGGCGTCTGGTAGGGGAACTGGGTGATGAAGACAGAAGAGTTGGATCGCTACTTCACGGGCAGTCTTGATCTGTTGTGCATTGCAGATCATGAAGGCTATTTCCATAGGTTGAATCCCGAATGGGAGAAGACTCTGGGGTATCCCCTTTCGGAACTAATCGGAAAACGTTTTATCGATTTGGTTCATCCGGACGATCTGGAAGCGACAATGGATGCGGCCGGCCAATTGAAAAAGAATGAACAAATACAAAGTTTTGTGAACCGTTATCGCCATCGGAATGGGACGTATCGCTGGATCGAATGGCGATCTTATCCGGTTGAAAATCGCATTTACGCCGTCGCCCGGGACATCACGATGCGCAAACAGATGGAAGACGAACTCAAGGCATCCCAGACTCGCCTGAGAGAAATTATTGAATTCCTGCCCGATGCAACGTTTGTCATCGACAAAGAGGGTCGGGTTACAGCGTGGAACCGCGCCATCGCCGAGATGACGGGAATCCGTGCCGAGGAGATCGTTGGTCAGGGCGATCATGCCTATACGGTACCGTTTTATGGTGAACGCAGACGCGCGCTGATCGATCTGCTGATGGAAGCGGATGAATTGTTTTTACAGGAGCACTATCAGGCCATATCCAAGACAGGCAATACCCTTTCCGCGGAAGGTTTTGTACCCGGCCTGAAGAAGGGAGAGGGTGCGTATATATGGATTACGGCTACACGGTTATGCCGAGACGACGGAGAGGTGATCGGCGCAATTGAATCGATTCGCGATATCAGTGACCGGAAGGCCATGGAAGTCGCTCTGCGGGAGAGTGAATTGCGCTTTAAGGAATTGTCGGACCTGTTGCCGGAAGCGGTCTTTGAAACGGACATGGATCTGATCATTACCTTTGTCAACAAGAGGGCCGTCAGTCTGTTTGGATATACGGATCAGGACATCGAAAAGGGTATCCACGCGCTGAAAATGATCGTTCCCGAACAGCATGACCGGGCACGGGATATCATACGCCGGCGACTGGGCGGCGAATTCGAAGGTCCTGTCGAATACATGGCAGTCAAGCAGGATGGTATACGTTTTCCGGTCATCATCAATACGGTCCGTGTGATGCGCGATGGTGAACCAACGGGTCTGAGGGGCGTGATCATCGATATGACGGAGCGAAAACGGGCCGAAGAGCAGATTCGTCTACAGGCCATGGTGCTCGATCAGATACAAGATCTGATAACCATAACGGATTTGTCAGGTAACATCACCTACGTAAACGAATCTCAAACAAGGATGCTGGGTTATAAAAAGGAAGACCTGATCGGCAAAAACGTTTCCTATTCTGGAGAAGATGCGGACCAGGGTGCAACACAACAAGAAATTATCGAAAAAACGCGAACACAGGGCGTCTGGCGAGGCGATGTGATTAATTATCGTGCGGATGGCAGCGAAATCATCCTGGATTGCCGGACCCAACTGGTCTATGACGAGTCCGGGAAATCGATTGCCATGGCCGGATTCTTCACCGATATTACGGAAAAAAAGCGGCTGGAACGTGCGCTGGATCAAAACCGCCGGGACCTCCGAACGGCGGTGGACGCCACGGACGACATGATTGTCATGACGGATGCGGCCGGACATATCCTGCTATACAACCGGGTGTTTGGCGAACTTTACAGGAACGTCTCAGATAATTTGACCGGCCGAAATATATTTGAATTGCTTCCGGAAACGACAAAAGAAGAACGTTTGAGTCATTTTGAAGCGGCACGCGCGAAAGGGATTCCATTCTTTTTTGAGGATGAATCAGACGGCCGAAACTGGTCCAATGCCGCCTATCCCGTTATCGGCGAAAGCGGCGGCGTAACCCGGATGGTTCTATTTGGACGCGATATCACCGAGCGTAGAATATCCGAACAGCATCGCCGTGAACTGGAAGAACGCCTCCAGCGAGCGGAAAAGATGGAAGCGCTGGGACTCCTTTCCGGTGGGGTGGCCCATGACTTGAATAATGTCCTGGGCGTCATGGTCGGTTACTCGGAATTGCTGCTCAATCGTATTGAAGCGACGAGCCCCGCAAAATCCTATGCGGAAAAGATTTTACAAGCCAGTGAACGTGCCGCCGCCGTCATTCAGGATATGCTGACCTTGGCCCGAAGAGGCGTGCAAAACCGCCATACGTTGAATCTCAATACGCTGATCATTGATTTCTTGAAAGCACCGGAATTTCTGAACATCACGCGGGAGCATGCGGGGCTCAGGGTGAGGACGCAATTGGACGCCAAACCCTTGCACATTCTGGGTGCTCCGGTGCAACTGACCAAGACGGTCATGAATCTTATCGTCAATGCCGCGGAAGCGATGCCCCAGGGAGGGGTCGTTACGATCAGAACCGCCAATCAATACCTGGATCGTCCCGTTTCCGGCTATGATGAAATCAGCGAAGGCGATTATGTCGTACTGACCGTCAGTGATACCGGCGAGGGCATTTCACAGAACGATATCAAGCATATCTTTGAGCCTTTTTACACCCGGAAGGTCATGGGAAAAAGCGGGACCGGTCTTGGTCTGTCCGTTGTCTGGGGGACAGTGAAGGATCATAACGGATATATTAATGTGGAGAGTCGAGAAGGCCTGGGATCGACTTTTACCCTCTATTTCCCTGTGTCCCGGGAGGATATCACGGTGAAAAAACTGCCTGCATCCCTGTCGGATTACATGGGCAAAGGGGAATCCATCCTGGTTGTCGATGATGTTGAGGGTCAGCGCGAGTTGGCCCAGCGGATGCTTGAGAAGCTGAAATATCAAGTTGTTACGGTAAGCAGCGGTGAGGAGGCGGTCGAATATCTCAAGACAAACCGGGCGGACCTGATTGTGCTGGACATGATCATGGAGCCCGGCATGGACGGACTGGAGACGTACCGGAAGATTATCGAAATCCATCCGGATCAGAGGGCGATCATTGTCAGCGGCTTTGCCGAAACGGAGCGGGTCAGCCAGATTCAGGCCCTGGGTGGGGGGGATTATGTCATGAAGCCTTATATACTGGAAACCTTGGGGATGGCGGTCAAGAAAGCACTCACGCGGCCTAAACGCCGGAACGAATCCTGAGCCGGCGCCTTCGGAGGAGAGCTTCCTCCCGTTTGTGACGGGACGGAGATTGAATCGCGACAGGGTTTTTTTCGAAGTTTAATCGAATTTTTAGGAAACCATCAATAACGGATAATTCGCGATTTTCAGCAGCGACGCGGCCGTGCCTCCTATCGATCCGGTTGGGGGGCATTGCTTACCAATCGTTCCCATGATGAGCAATTCTACAGACCCCTCCTGCATGAAGCGGTGCAGGGCTTTATCCACCGGAGTGGGAAGGATGATCGTGGCGCTGTTGATTGTCAGGGTATCCAGAAAAGCCTCCACCTCATCCATCCAGCAGACGCCCTGTTCCTGATTTTCAACGACCATCAGCACGGAAAGCGGCCAAACCGCTTTTTCCGACAGCCAGACGGCGAGATCAAGAGCCCTTTTTGCGTTGTCGCTCCCGTCATACGCCAGGGCGATGCTTTCAACATCGATGTAGTGATCCGGGCAGCAGAGAAGCGGACGCGACGGCTTGAAATGAACATCTTCAAGTTTTAAATCCGGTGAGTAAAACCCCTGGCCAAAAGGAAAAACAACCAAATCGGCCGAAGCAGCATCATTGAGGACGGTTTTCCAGGAATCAGGGCAAACCCGCGTTTCGCATGCGACGCCGTAAGCGTTACAATCCCTGATGAAATCGGAAAAGAGTGAAAGATCGGCTGCTTTGGCTGTCAAGGCGCTTTTTCTCTGGGAAGCATGGACGCCCAGAAGGGACGCATCCAGTTTATTCGCAAAATACCGGGCATAACGGTGCATGACGTCGTCTGAGGCTTTTCCCGTCACGGGAGTAAAGATCTTATGGATTTCCATAGGAATTTTTAACAGGCGGATGTGTCAGTCTTCTTTTTCAAATTTGGCCAGTTTGGTCAGGAGATCGTCAATGCTCTGCTTTTTGTCTCTGATTTCTTCCACGTCTTCCGCTTCGGGCAGGTCATCGTTGCTTTCTTTTTTTGTCAGGATGTTTCCTTCCGGATCGAAAGCGAGGAATTTTCCCACCAGTTTGCCGTCCCGGTAAGTGGCGCGCTCCTTGATCTTTCCATCCTGAAAGTAGGCTTCGTATAAACCGTCCCGTTTATCCGCTTTGAAAGAACCTTTTTCCTTGATCTGGCCGTTGCGGTAATAGGACACGTAATCGCCGTGGAATTTTCCCGCTTTGAAATTTTCACTGTCCTTGATTTGCCCGTTTCGGTAGTAGAGCAGATAGGGGCCTTCCAGTTTGCCGTCCTTGTAGTATTCTATTTCCCGGACCTGACCCGTTTCGTAGAAGCAGCTGTATTCGCCGTCCAGTTTGTCCTTCCGGAAGGCCCCCTTTTCCCGGATCTGCCCGTCCCGGTAATAAGAAACCGCCTCGCCCTCCTTAAGACCTTTTTTAAAAAACATGCTCACCAGGATCTGGCCGTTGCCGTAATAAGAGTGGTATTCGCCCTCCGGCTTGCCGTTGAGGGTATTGATCTTTTCGCGGACCCGGCCCCGGTCGTCGTGATAGATTTCTTCTTGCAGGTTATGCTTGGTCGCGGCCATATTGATACGTTGCTTTCCATGAAAGGGTCATTTTTATGCTTCGATTAAGGTAATCTTATCTTCCGATTGCGAGAGATTGTCAATTTTTTAAAACCCCCCAAGATCAAAGCAGCATACACGATCACACCAAATTATTTCACCGGCTTAACCGAATCGGAGGCCTTCTCCGGCTGATCGAATCGTTTTTCATCACCCAAGATTAAAACGATTGCCTGTTCGGGCCGGAGATACTTAGCTGCCAAGGATTGGATATCCCCGGAATTGACCTTCTGAATTTTCTGCCGGTAGTTATGAAGAAAATCCTCCGGTAAACCCTCATATTCAATCATCATCTGCTGATAGGCAATTTGATCCGCGCTGACAAAAGAGAAAAGAAAGTTGTTGGTAATCGATTTTTTAGCCCAGTTGATTTCCTCGGGTTTAAGTGGGGTCCTGCCCACGTCTGTGACAATTGACTTCATGGCGTCGAGAACCTTTATCGTTGAATCCGTTTTGGTCATGCCGTAGGTCGAAAGCACGCCGTAATCCCCCTTTGCTTTATAGAAGCTGCCGGCGCTGTAGGCAAGACCCCGGTTATTACGAATGTCCTGAAAGATGCGGGATCGAAATCCACCGCTGCCCAGCACAAAATCCAGAATGGAAAAGGCATGATATTCCGGCGAGTTTTTGGCGGGGGCGGCAAAACCCATGAGAACGATCGATTGCGGTATTTCCTTGCGGACGACGATGATCCGGCCGTCGCTCCGGATGACCGGAGCAGGTAGATGCCCAACGTTTTGGCTGCCGGGAGAGGGCAGAAAGTATTTCGACAGCAGGGAGACGATCTCTTCCCGGTTGATATCCCCGGTTATAGCAATCATCATGTTTTCGGGGTAGAAATATTTCCGATGAAAACCGACCAGATCGGATACTTCTAGCTTGCCGACAGAAGCGATTGTCTTCTGGTTGCCACGGGGATTGCCGTGGTACAGGTGTTTCCGAAATTCACGAAAGGCATATTCCTGAGGATCATCTTCAATGCGACGCATGCCTTCCAAAGCCAGTTCTTTCTCGATCCGGACCTTCTCCGGATCGAATCGCGGCGTCATCAGGATCTGAGAAAAGAGATCAACCGCCGGTTCCAGGTTTTCTTTCAGGGTACTCAGGCTGAATTGGGCCGCTTCCAGATCGACGCCTGTGCCGATGTTCACGGCAAGGCGATCGAGCCGATCATCGAGTTCATCGCCGTTTAATACTGCGGTTCCGGCTGTTCTCATGGCCCGGCAGGCCAGTTCCGCCAACCCCGGTTGCCCCGGAGGATCGTAGGCCGATCCTGTGCGAATTACAACAGACATCCGTACGAGGGGCAGTTCATGATCCTCCAGCAGAAAAACGGTGATGCCATTGTCCAGGGTGATACGCTGAGCTTTGGGAATCTCGTACTGTAAAATCGGATAGAGGATGGATTGTGGAGAAGCAAATTGCTGCGGCGACGTTTCTCTTGCCGTTTTGCCGGGGAGCGTGGTTTTCGCCTGATCTTTTCCCGGTGCGTCCTCTTTTTTGGGAAGGGGTTTCGCCTTGTTTGTGGCCGGTTGTGTCTTGGCTGCCGTGGAAGCGCTGCGGTTTGCAATCTGCGCTTGCGTAACCGTCGATTTTTGCATCACCGGTTTCGTATTCTGCTTTTCAGCACAGACGAATCCGGCATGCAGAGCGATGAGTGTCAAGAACAGCAGACCAAGGATTATCCGGTCATAAGATGCCATTTGCTTGCGGAAGTTTTTTATCATCTTTTTTCTCAATGTGATTTTTTGTGGTCGATGCCCCGGAAAAATCATCGTTATTTCCGAATCAACGTTGCCACGGTTCTGTTTTTGGCGGTCAGATATTTTCGCGCCGCCTGCAGGATGTCGTCCGCCGTTATCTGGGCCAGATTGTCCAGATAAGTGGTCAGGTAACGGTAGTCTCCGGTCAAGGCCTCGAAATAAGAAAGTTTTCCTGCCAGGCCCTCGTTGGAGTCAAGGCCCCGGATATAATCGGCGCGCAGTTGATTCCTTGTTTTTTCCAATTCTTCAGGAGAAACCGGTTCCTTCTTGAGGCGCTCAATTTCTTCGTAGATGAGTTGTTCCAGTTCATCGGAGCCATGAGGCGCCCGGGGTGCGGCAAATATGGTGAAAAGATTCGGGAAACGACTCCCGGGAACACCATTGCTGACGTCAATACTTTCTGCAACACCCTTTTGCTGCACCAGGCTCCGATAGAGCCTGGACGATCGTCCACGGCTCAGGATGGATTCCACCATGTCCAAGATGTAGTCGTCCCGGTCGGGCATGTTCGGCTTGTGATAACCGATAATCAATTGGGGATTCGCATCCCAGATAACCGTTGTCCTTCTCTCACCGGCCTGCGGCGGTTCTTCCGTGACTGACGGGGGCGGCACAGGCTGCGAGGGGATGGGACCGAAATATTTTTTGATCAGTTTCAGGGTTGCGGCAGTGTTGACATCGCCCACGATGGTTATGACCGTGTTGTTTGGCGCATGAAACCGGCGGAAAAAATCGGTCATGGCATTTTCGGACAGATAAGCCATGTCCGAAGGCCAGCCCAGAATGGGGCGCCCGTATGGATGAGCTTGAAAGGCCGTTGATATGAATTCCTCGTAGAGCTTTCCCCCGGGATCCGATTCAACACGCTGCCGTCGCTCTTCCATGATCACCTGTCTTTCCACGTAGAAGTCACGGAAGACGGGATTGACCATGCGGTCGGCTTCGATACGCGCCCAGAGTTCAATTTTATTCGAAGGCAGGCTGACATGGTAGGTTGTCAGATCCTGCGAGGTGTTCGCATTAAATTGATCCGCGCCGTTTTCCGTGTAGAGGCGATCGATCTCATTGGGAATGTACAACGCCCGGTGCTCTTTTTGCAGCGCTTCGAGTCGGTTCTGGGCGTCGGCGATTTTTTTCAGGTCAGCCTTGGCGCCTTTACGGCGTTCGAGGTCGATGGCCTTGCCGATTTCGCTGATTTTTCGGAGAACAGGTTGCTCCTTTTTGAAGTCCGTCGTTCCGATGGTGGTGGTTCCCTTGAACATCATGTGTTCAAGAAAATGGGCCAGCCCCGTTTCACCGAGTTTTTCATCGACGGCGCCCACACGATGACGGATATACAGTGATGCCGTAGGGCTGATATGCCGCTCCAGAATCAGAACCGTCAGTCCGTTGCTCAAAACCGTCTTATGGACACGATTTTCCAGATCCGTCGCCGAAAGCAGGGGAGACGGTACAAGTGAAATCAGCAGGATCAATAGAGCCCCGATCAGGGGATATTTGCAGGGTATGTTCATTTTTGGTCAGCCTTTCCACCTGTCCCGCCTGGTCAACATCTTCAGGGAGCGGTACATGTCGTAATCCAGTTTTTCGTTCCGGCAGGGCAGCAGTGTATTGTTATGATAAAGCGGTTCCTCCGAAAGCGGAAACGGCGAAACGGCTACGGCCTCGCTCCACAGTGCCGTGCCCGGAATGGGAGAGTATTCGGCAATAACCGGCCGACCGCCGCAGGCAAAAACGTAATCGATACTGCGGCGAACTTCTTCCGCATCCTGGTTCGGCAATCCGCAGAGCAGATAAACACCGATATCACGATCCCGATAACCGGCTTCCTTCAGATAGGCCACGGCTGTTTCAAGTTCGCTGTTTTTAACTTTGCCTCCCGTTTCGCGTTGCCTTTCCCGGTTCGAGGTTTCAAAACCGAAGCGAATGGTCTGAAATCCCGCGCAATAAAGGAGTCGTGCAATATTCTCCGTTACTTCCCGCAGATGGAGACCGTTGGGACAATGAAAACGGCAGGGAAGCTTACGCCGGATCAGTTCCTCCGCCATGGGGATAAACATCTCCGTCGGACGGATCAGGAGCGCGTCGTCATAAAAAGAGAAATTCACAATACCGTACTGTTTATACCAGAACTCGATTTCTTCAACAACTCTATATGGATCTCTCCGGACGAAGAAAGGATTTAAAATCCGGGATGCGCAATAGGTGCAATCGAAGGGGCATCCCCGGGATGTGAGAATCGGAATTTGATCATTGTGCGGCAGGAGATCGAAAGCCGGATAAGGATAGGTGTCATAGTCGTTAAGCGATGGAAGGAACGTCATTTCTGCGCCGAGGATATTGCGGCACAAAGGAGGAAGCGCCGACTCGCCGATCCCTTCAATCAGAACATCGGCCCCGGAGAAGGCGGCGTGATCGCGGCAGAGTGTGACGTAATGGCCGCCCAGTACAACGGGGATTCCGGGAAAGACGTCTTTGACCTGGCGAATCGCTTCAAAGGCGCCCGGGTACCAGTAAGTCATCATCGATCCTACCAAAACGAGGTCGGGCGGCGGCAAGCTATGCAGCATCGCCCGAAACGTCGGGATGGAGATACCATAGCGGCTGAATTTACGGGGAAAGGATGAGAAGAATTCCGGTTTGGGAATATGCGTCTTGGGAAACTCGCCGGTTCCCAGGGTGGTTCTTTTAAAAGCGCCGGTTGGGGAACTGGTCTTTGAAGGATCATGCCAAGGGTTCAAACAGTCGATGACGTTAACCGGGAAACCATTTTTGCGAAGGATCGCCGCCAGGGTCAAAAGCCCGAGCGGTTTGATCCAGAAATCATAGGCGGCAAAATCGTAAATCCAGGGATTGATCAGGAGAATGCTTTTCGGGTTCATGGCGCCTGTTTTGCTGATCACGATGCTTGTATGGAAGCCATGTTCGCCATAAGCAGGTCTGCATCGGCGAAAACCAACCGGTGCGTAAGCAGAGGCATATAGACGGCTTCGGATAGGGAACGGAAAGTAGCATCCAGCGGATCAGTTTTCCCGAAGCACAAACGATAATATGGATCGTCTTCTTCCCTGCGGATGAAGTCCGTAGCCTGCCAGACCTTGCGCGCCGCCGCCAGCGCTTCAGCGGGCGACTTGCCCGATGCGATGGCGGATGCATACTGCAGCGACGTCTGAGGGAAAAACGGCAGCGGTTTTTTTAAACCGTCTCTGTAAACATTGAGTAAGTGCATCAAAATCGTTTTTCCATCCCGAGGTGCCTGAAAAAGGACCCAATCCGTTCGCCCTGCCAGGCAGTTGAACCAAAGATGTTCAGGGAAGCTTGACGACAGACAAAGGTGCATCAGCCAGGCATTCAAATAATCCTTCCCCTTCAGGTCGGCATAGCGATAGGCGAAAAAGCCTCGCGGCGAGGGCAGCGATATCCGGCCGGTCAGCCGGATATCGCAAAGGGTCAAATCAATGTTGAATTCCTTCCGGTTGGCTTCAGGTGAAAGCCTGTCGATTTGTCCGGCATAATGATTGATTTCTGCCGCCAGAGTCTGGTAATCGCATTGCCCGACTGCGCCAAGCGGGAGTTTTCCCGCTTCCGTCAGCAAGTCATATTCCTGATCGGGAATCGCTGCGTTCAGCCGATTGTCCAGCATGGTTTGGGCGATGTCGTAGCGTGACAGTCCCGAAAGCTTGAAGGTTTCCACGTCATTGAGCCTCTCCTCTTCACGTCTTAGCTGAATTCCCAGGCATTGTTCGACGAAAAAGCGGGCTGGATGACGAAAGAAACGCAGCAAATCGGTTGTGGCGACGTTTGGGGAAAGTCTGCTTTCCTCAGGTAACGGAGATATAACAAATGCCCGTGGAGGACTCGGGTAGCCTGTTAATGACTGGGCAGCCCGGCAATTTTCACCACTGTAGCTGAAACGTCGGGGGTCACCTGAAAAATAAACCGGTGAAAACGGCTGCAGAGGGTGGAAGGTAAGCAGATGTTTTCTGATCTGTGCCGGTGAAGAAGACAGCTCTTTGGTTTCGCCGGATGCGTCCGGCTTTCGGGTGAAGGACTGTTCCAAGTAGTCAAGCAGTTCGGAGACGACCACCGAGGGGGGGATGAGACTGTTGTCGCGGATGCTCTGCCCCGTGTAGAAGAGAATCAACCGCTCCCGCGCCGAAAGAATCGTTTCAAGAAACAGATAGCGGTCGTCGTCCCGCTTGGAGCGATCGCCTCGCCTGCGATGACGCTCGATGAGGTCAAACCCGATTTTGGTCGATTCCCGGGGGAACCGGTCATGGTTCATACCCAGAAGGGCGATTACCTTGAAGGGGATGCTGCGCATGGGGACCATGGCGCAAAAAGTTACGCCGCCGGAAAGGAAACCACCGGAGAAACCCGTGACTTCAAGTTGCGCCGTAAGGTGCTCGCGTATGACCGTGAGCGGCAGGAGATCAACATAGCCGCTTGTTTCTGCCGTATTGGACAAATCGTTAATGGTTACGAGGAGATGCCGATGATAGATGAGGGCATCGTCGTCCTCGTCCATGCGCAGAAATTGTTCGCAGAGTTCGGTTAAAATTGTCTGCCATGTCTTCAGGGAATGCTTTTGCCGGAGGCGTTTACAAGATGAAAAAAGATGGTCCATCAGGTCTAGGAATCGGCCCAATACCTCGGCTCTTTCCCCTTCAATGCCATCGTAAGGAAGCCGGTTCTCAAACAGGCGGTCGTCTTTTCCCGGCAGAGCATATCCAAGCAGCATGCGGTCGATGCCGTGCCGCCAGGTGTGATAACTTGAGTGGGGCAGGTCGAGGTCCAGGAGGCTCTGGTCGTCAATTCCCCAGCGGATGCCGGTTTCATCCACCCAACGGCGAATCAGGGCCGTTTCCTCCTCGGAGAGATGAAAAGCGCGACGAATCATCGGGCTGTCCAGCAGCGTCAGGACGTGAGAGACCTCGAAGCGGCTTTCGGTCAGATCCAGTATCTCAAAAAAAGTGTCCGCCACGGGGTTGTTTCGCATGTGTTTGCGGTCGGCGATGCTGAAAGGGATGTAAGGCTCGGCGCCTTTTGGGGGTTCATCCCCCGGATGTTCGAAGACGGCTTCGATGAGGGGGGCGTAGGTGTCGATATCGGAAGTCATGACGAGGATATCGCGCGGTTTTAATTGCGGATCACTTTCAAAAAGTGAAAGAAGACGATCATGCAGGACTTCCACTTCCCGTAAGGGGCTGTGGCAAGCATGGCATTCAATCGAGCGGTCGCTTTCGGATAAAGGAAGCCGTTTTGCTTCGCCTTTGCTGCGGTCAAGGAGATCCAGGATGTCCGACTGAACCGTACGCAGCACAGTGGTTTCACCGGGTCGGATGAAGAAATCTTGATGTTGTGCCGGCACATCCGCAAGCGCAAAGAGAAAATCCCGGCTGATTTTCCCCATAGAGGCCAGAAGGGGGTTGCCCTTTTCCAGTCGGAGGTCCTCTTCCGCCAGAGAAATGTCCGTTTTTAATTGGAGGCGCTTCATACGATGTTCCCTTTCCCGTTCCGAAAGCACTTCCGACCAGTACTCACGGCAGGGATTAAACAGGAACAGATACACATCCGTCCATGCTGAAAGCGCCAGCAGGACATCGATAAAAAAAGGCGGCAGAGCCGCAACGCCGATCAGGGAAATGCGTTCGGGAAGATTGGCGAGAAAGCGATCGGGATCTTGCATCCTTACCGTCAAAAGGTCATACAAAGCCAGAGGATGCATCGCAGCCGTATCCTGTAATAATGCCTGCCAGAGCGCAGCTTGCCAGTTTTCATCCTCCGGATGGCGCCGATCGGATTCCCAATTGCGAATCATGTCCGGCCGGTAAGCCAGATATTGATCGAAAACCCAGGCAATTCTGCGGGATAGCTGATAACATTTCCGAGCGTATCCATCATCGTCAGGACCGAGATAATGCCGGATGATTTCAAAACCGGCTTGACTGCTCATTTCCGGAAGTATTCTCATGATCTTCCAGGTCAGACAATCGGGATGGTAAACGTCTGCCTTGCCGGATGCGCCGGTTATGTGCTGCAGCACGTCTAAAAGAAACGGCCGGGGGAATTGAAAGGACATGTTGGCGCAGATGCCATGATGGTCGGCGAGCTGCATGGAAAGCCATCTTTCCATGCCCCGGCTGTTGATCATAACGATTTCCGGGGACAGGGACAATTTCAGGGGGACGGATATCACGTCGGCCAGACGCGCCGCCAGAATTTCCATCATGTTGGATGTTGTTATGTGAAGACCGGCCATGCACTCACCTGATAAATATCGGCATATGTATCATACCTTGTCCTGGAGTCCAAGGATTAGGGTGGTCGGCTGCTTGGGGTAGAAAAAAATCTTTACAAACGGATCAGGAAAAGCCAAGAATATCATTATTGGGAGGCATGGTGCATGGATTGGTTATGGTTGCTGCTGGCGGGTGTTGTTGGGGTGTGTGGTATCGGGGGATTTCTTTTCCTGATCAGAAAGGGGACGGCCGAAAGCAGCAGAATCCAATTCTATCTTGAATCCCTGGAAAGAAATCATGAGCGTTTGGACCGGCTGATTCGTGAAGAAATGTGCCGGATACGCGATGACGCCTCTGCGCATGCTCAGCAGACAAGAAATGATGTTGCAGGGGAGTTAAAAAATTTCGGCGATGGGGTGCAAAAGGTGGTGGCGGATATGGTGCAGTTCCAGCAGAGCCACCTGGAGACATCCGCCAACCAGATGAATCTCCTGACGAAAAACAGCGAAGAGCGCATCGAAAGAATCCGGGAAACCGTCGATGTCAAACTGAAGCAAATACAAGATGATAATGCGAAAAGCATCGAGCAGCTCCGCCTGACGGTGGATGAAAAATTACAGGGAACTCTGGAAAGGCGGCTTGGTGAATCATTTCGCCAGGTTTCGGAAAGATTGGAACAGGTTCACCGCGGGTTGGGAGACATGCAAAACCTTGCATCCGGTGTCGGGGACCTGAAAAAAATTTTCTCGAATGTAAAATCCCGCGGTATTTGGGGGGAGATCCATCTGGAAAACCTGTTGGCCGACATCCTCTCCCCCGGCCAATATGAAAAGAATGTCCGGACCAGGGAGCGGAGTAACGAAGTGGTTGAATTCGCGATCAAACTGCCCGGCGGCGGGGAGGGGGAAGAACCCGTCTGGTTACCGGTTGATGCGAAATTCCCGGTTGAAGACTACCAACGGCTGATCGACGCCCAGGAGAAAGGGGAGGCGGAGACGGCCTCCGAAGCAGCCCGCATGCTGGAAGGGCGGTTAAAAAGCTGTGCCCGGGACATTCATGACAAATATCTAAATCCTCCCCAAACGACCGATTTTGGTGTCATGTACCTGCCGGTGGAAGGTCTTTATGCCGAGGCGGTAAAGCGACCCGACCTTGTCGGGGCCATTCAGAGGGAATATCGGGTGCTGGTGGCCGGACCGTCAACATTTGCCGCCCTGCTCAACAGCCTCCAGATTGGATTCCGGACCCTGGCCATTCAAAAGCGGACAAGCGAAGTCTGGCAGATCCTGTCCGCCGTCAAAACCGAATTCGGTAAATTCGGAGATATCCTCGAAGGAGTAAAAAAGAAGCTGGAACAGGCGACGAACAATATGGATGATGCTCTGAAAAAATCACGGGTGATTCAACGCAAGCTCCGCAACGTTCAGGAAATCGACCAGCCGGAGGGGCCCGCCATTGACCTAAAAGCCCTTGAGGAAAATACCGACAACTGATCGCGAAGAATATTAAGTATTCAAAGATTTTCTGAAGCGTTATTATATTATTTATGCGTTACAAACAGCCGGTTGAGCAAAAACCGTGATAATTAATTGATTCGTCAATTTTAGAAGGACATATTGGCGCCGAATCAGATGTTTAAACGCTATCCATTACTTGAAGGTACGATATGGCGGAAGTGAGATCCGGAAACCGTCTCAGGTCAGGTCTTCTGATCCTGTTTTTCTTATTTTTTGCCGGCGTCGGGCCGGTGGCGGCCCAGAGCGGACATGCCGCTGAGAGTCCTGCCGCTTCTCTCCGCGCCAAACATGTCTTATTGAAGGATCATCTCAGTCAAAATCATTTTCAACGTCCGCTCTACATGAATTCAGGTGAAAACGAAAACAGATTACGGGGAGAAATTCACGCAGTTGTGGATTATCCCTTCATGACGGCAGCCGCAGCCTTGAAGGATGCCACCGCCTGGTGCGACATTCTGAGCCTGCATCTCAATATCAAATATTGCCGGGTGCAAACCAACCACTTCCGGCAGACGCTTTTGCTCTACGTCGGCAGAAAATATGAGCAGCCCCTGGAAAATGCCACACCGGTGGAATTCACGTTCAGCACGACCGAATCCTCTCCGGTATATCTCCGAGTGAACCTGAACGCACCGCAAGGTCCCTTTGGCACCCAGGACTACAAGATTCAGCTCGAAGCCATTCCTGTGGAAAGGGAGCGGACGTTTATCCGCCTCTCCTATGCCTATGAAACAAGCCTGATGGCGAAACTTGCCATGCAATGTTATCTGAACACACTTGGCAGCGACAAGATCGGGTTTACCGTGGTCGGCAGTAAATCCGATGGACGACCGGTCTATGCCGGCGAGATGCGTGGTGTTGTGGAACGCAATACGATGCGTTATTACCTTGCGGTGGAAGCGTACCTTACCGCCTTGTCCGTCCCGGAGGACCGGAGGCTTGATGCCCGTTTGCAAAACTGGTTTGCCGCCACCGAGCGTTACCCCCTCCAGTTGCACGAGATCGACCGGGCCGCATATTTGGCGATGAAACACAGGGAACATCAACGGCAGCTTGCCAGGCCTTAATCATGGGGGATCAAGCGATTTGTGGCTTGGTACATGATTGATGGTAAGCCATGGAGATCAATGCATAAAATGGATAAAGAGCTGATCAGGCAATACCGATTTTTGCTGAAAGACACGGTCCGCAAGGCCATTGATTTCTCCCGGACGGATCAATATCAGGGCATAGCGCCACCGCCGATAGAAAAACCCTATGACAAAAACGCCAAAAGAATTGCTCTTCCGCCTTTTACAACGTTTCAGGAAATCGGCAAAACGGAACTTAAAACGGCCATATTAAATCGCGAAAGTCGCCGTTCCTATAAGCTTGAGGCTTTGACGCTCCGGGAATTAGCCTTTCTCCTGTGGGCCACTCAGGGCGTCAAGGAGAAACTGGATGCGGGCCATGCCCTGCGCACGGTACCCTCAGCCGGCTGTCGCCACAGCTTGGAAACCTATCTGTGTGTTTTGAATATTGAATCGTTGGATCAAGGCATTTACCGCTACCTGCCCCTGGAACACCAACTGTTGCTTGAATTTAAGGACGAACAGCTGCCGGAAAAGATTTGCGAAGCGACGTTCGGTCAGCCCTATCCGGTGGAAGCAGCCGTCACGTTCATCTGGACGACGATTCCTTACCGGATGGAATGGCGCTATGGCCTTGCCTCGGCGAAGGTGATCGCCATCGAAGCCGGTCATGTTTGTCAGAACCTATACCTGGCCTGTGAAGCCATTGGGGCCGGTGCCTGCGCTATGGCCGCCTACGACCAGGAAGCGATGGATGAATTGCTTAAAATTGATGGTGAGGATGAATTCACGATCTATCTGGCATCCGTGGGCAGGAAAGATTAACCATCGCTCTTAAAGTTCATGCCGTCCTTTGCTGATGCAGCCATGCTTGTTTGGAATGCAAATTTGATGAAGACGTTTTTTCCGTTATCTTTGTGGTCGAAAAGCGGAAAAGTTACCTGGATCAGCTGAAGCTTGTCTGCCCGGACGATCTTTTTTTATAGAAGAAGCTTGCTATCTGGAAGATCTGGGTTTATTTTATTTTTAAAAGGACCGCGGAAAGGGTAATCATGTAACGAAATAAAACCAGTTCAGAAAGGAGGGTTACCATGTCAATTACGAAGGTGCTCATTGAGAGGAAAATAAAACCCGGGACCGAAGCAGAGTTTAAAAAACTTATGCGGGAAGTGCTCTCCGGCGTGGCTCATGCCCATGGGTTTATTTCCGGTGAGACGATGCAGTCTATGGATGATCCAACCATTCATGTAACGATCAGTCAATGGAGGGACATATCCTGCTGGCATGACTGGATCAACAGCGCGGAGCGTAAGAAAAAGCAGGAAGAATTCGATAAGGTCTTGGCCCAGCCCATGAAAGTAATTGCACTACATTATGAGTAATTTCCGCGGCAGAGATTCCTCTGCAAAAAAATGACTTTCCAAGGGCGGCAAAAGCCGCCCTTTCTTATATGTCTCTTACTTCCTGAAATCAAACATCCGGTAATTTTCCTGGTCATGCGCTGTTTCAACCAGTATCCGTTAATGTCGGGTTTCTTTACACCGGACAAATATCCCATATATTGCCATCCCCGGCTTTTGGTCTTTATTACCATGAAATACCCAACGGCATAAATTCGATCATTTTGATTTTATGGAGTAAATTGCTATTTTCATTTTTTATCAAATGAAGTAGGATGATGCAAATTTCGGGAAAAACCCATTAGGCATATTAATTGTTACGCGCCATAATCGAATCAGTTGGAAATAAAACGTGAAAAAATTTCTGCTAATTTTAATCGCTGGTATAGCTGTTTACGGATTTGTACAACACGAACCGCAGTTCTTTTCTAAAGGAAAGTTTTTTCAGCCTGAAATTTCAACCAGTGACATAGCTATAGAGAAGGCTTTTGAAAATAGCCGAAGTGACATTCAACTTGGTGGTTCGGGTAAAGTAATAAAAATCTTGCCTGATGATACACAAGGTAGTCGGCATCAAAGGTTTATTATCGAGCTGAATTCCGGCCAAACTCTTTTAATATCTCATAATATCGACATTGCACCAAGAATTAGCACCCTAAATATAGGCGATCATATTAACTTCTACGGTGAATACGAATGGAACACTAAGGGAGGGGTTATGCATTGGACCCATCATGACCCAAGCGGTGTTCATGAGGGTGGTTGGTTAAACCATGCTGGGAAATTATACGAATAAACGTGTATCAATTCAAACCATTGGATTTATATTCTGCTACACTCCGTAAAAACCAGGGAGTTTAAGCGTTACACCTTTAACAACCAGGAGACTTTCAGGAATCATTGACTGGTAGGTGTCTTCGGTATAAAAAACACAGTGAAGAAATACTGGATGAATTCAGAAACGAGGATGAAAGAAAAATGGCAGGGCAATCATTCGACGGCGGTAGCATTCTACTTCCCAAAAAAATTAGGAGTCGGATACCGCAGCAAACAGCGAAGTGCTGGAGGTCACAGAATGAAAAAGAAGATATGGCCGTATGTTGTCTGCTTCATGACCATCCTTTTGTGCCAAAGCTATCCCACAAATAGTTGGGCTTTGAGTTCCTTTAGATGCGGCGATCAAATTGTATCTGAAGGTGATACCAAATCAATTGTTCGTTTCAAATGTGGTCCCCCTAGTGACGCAGAAGAAAGAAGCTACACGTCATCTCGGCGTAATGATCGATATTCCAGCCGGGGAGAAACGTACATATATAACGAAAATTGGTATTATAATTGTGGAGAGGGAGACTGGATTTATCAACTCATCTTTGATGGAGATAGGTTATTCGAAATAAAATCAGTTGAAAGAGGATTCGGGAATAGCAAGTGCATGTCTGGGGAAGACCGGCAAAGACAGGAGTAACTGAATCGCGATGCTCGAAAAAAGTAAATAGCATCATTCATCGCTCGAAGCCTACCTTTGGCATGTTTTGTTAAGGGTGTGGATAATTTGTGTAAATGATATTTTCATTATCAATCAGGGCATCCTATCGTCATAGAGAATAAAAAAACTGATTCAGTGCCTTGCCTCCACGCAACATCTTTAATTTTTCATTTTGGATTGCAATCATTTATTTCTGTACTACACAACCACTCAGTCCTCATAAAGATTCTGCATTTCAAACCATAATCATTGGTGTGATTTCCCCCGATACTTTATTACGCATAAATATCACTGGCTGCATGAAAACAAACAGAGCTAAAGATTCTCTTTTATCTGCCGATAAATAAAACAGAATATACAATTGAAAATAACCTTATGGTTATTGGAGTTCATTCATGCCGCCAAATCAGCAGACCAAGCTATTTAAAATAAATTGCCACCTAAAGTCACTTGCAGAGGCTTCCCGGAACTTTAGGCTCTTAATCGCTGAGCGATTCAGATCGGCAAGTCTGAGATTTAAGATAGCCTTTTTTACAGTTATCCTACTAACTTGTTCGTCTTTTGCTCTTTGTATAATGACCATCCAAATCATGAACAATTACATACTAAACGAGATTGTCAAGAGAGGCGAATCAGTCGGAAAAAGTATCGCGGCTTCGGCAGGTTATAGTCTTTTATCAAAGGATCTTCTGGGTCTGGATACACTAGTCTATAAGGCCAAAGTCTCGAATAGCGATATACCCTATATCACTGTTACCGATCTTAAGATGAAGGCAATTGCTCACAGTGACGCTCCATTAATTGGGGAGACGATTCACTCTATTCAAGGTCGGCTTTTCAGAAGAACGAGTGATGGAACCACAATCAGAGAATTATCAAAATCGTCCGACAGCATTTTTGAGATAAATTGTCCGATTGTTTTTATGAAGAAGCCATTGGGTAATGTGATACTTGGCATGAATAAGTCTGTCTTGCTTGAAGCCCAAAAGAAGGTCGCCGATAGAATATTAATTATCTTTGGAATCATTGTTGTTCTTGGAATTTTTGCGAGTTCATTGCTGGCATCATTCCTGATAAAACCAATCAAAGAACTTTCAGCAGGTGTCGATGAATTGAAAAACGGAACAGCCAGTAAACCCCTCATGATTTATTCGCATGATGAGTTGGGTCGTTTAACGCGTAATTTCAATGAAATGTCTGCAACAATAGCTGAACAAAGTGGTAAATTGAAAAAATATGCACAAGATCTCGAAGAAGCATACGTATCGATCGTAAAGGTAGTCGCTGCCGCCATCGATGCGAGAGATTCCTATACTCATGGCCATTCTGCTAGGGTTGCTCAGCTATCCCTTATTATCGGCCGGCAAATCGGCTTATCTAATGAAGAATTGATAGATCTGGAGGTAGCGTGCCTCTTTCATGATGTAGGAAAGATAAAGACGCCTGATTCCATCTTACTTAAACCAGGGAAACTAAGTCCTGTTGAATATGACGAAATGAAACGCCATGTGGAGTATGGAGCCGATATTCTCAGTTGGGCACCATCACTCGTCAAATACATCCCTTCCACGCGCCATCATCATGAATGGCATAACGGTCACGGATATCCTGATAAATTGGCAGGAGAAGGTATTCCACTGTTTGCAGCAATTATAGCAATTGCAGACACATTTGATGCAATGACCTCAAACCGACCTTACCGGAAAGCACTCTCAGAGGCAGATGCCTTGGAAGAGATCAATCGAATGTCCGGCATCCAATTCCGCCCTGATTTTGTTAGTGTCTTTTTGGCCCAGATGGGGGAAAATAGTCTCCATAATACGCCATCATCTATGTTGAGAAAGGTGGCTTGATGATGGAACGCTTTAGTATGAAATTGATTTTTCTGGTAATTATAGTTGTTTTGATGCTTCAGGCATGTAACAGCACAAAAAACATAATTAAGAGAAATTCTGATGATCCGAGTCAATCATCAGTGAATCAAGCCCAGAAATATATTAAGGTCGGTGACTATCAAAAGGCCATTAACATCTATAACAGTGAATGTTGCAAGCAACCGAAAGATTTAAAACTGAAGCAAAGGTATGCAGACAATCTTAATAATATTAAATCAATCGCAGACAACGCTTTTGAAAAAGGAGACTTTGTCCGTGCAGGCAGGGTTTATTTTCTTTTAAAAAAGAATTATGTCAAATATAAAAATGTTGTCAAAATGCTATCATTTAACAATGTTTATTTGAATACCAAGATATCTCAATGTAAAAAGTCTCTTACATTGCAAGGGTTTCAAGAATACAGGCAAGGTGATCTTGATGGTGCACTCCTGGCATGGCAGGGAGTGCTCGACATTGATCCGGATAATAAAGATATAAAAGAGGCCATTAGGACTGCAAATCTACAGAAGAAGAACTTACAATAATCGCAGGATGGAGTTGCCCCTATATTACCGGACACCGTTCTAACTTAGTTTGATTTTGTCTGTACTCCCTTGGAGACATCATTTTCAAGCCTTTATGCGGATGATTTTCATTGTAATCACAAAACCAGT
>ENA-UPTA01002148-UPTA01002148.1-activated-sludge-metagenome-genome-assembly--contig:-NODE-2148-length-20712-cov-8.469139_pt1 | contig 20712 bp, 23 predicted proteins | sample MGYA00238184_ERZ773361 | MGnify/ENA primary metagenome ERZ773361 (study PRJEB29100, sample SAMN05720205) | activated sludge metagenome | isolation source: anaerobic digester from wastewater...
CCGCTGCTTCAGCTTCCGGATCCTGGGGGTCTACCCCTCCCGCACGTGCCGCTAGTGCCGCGGGCATCGCCGGTGATCCCGTAAAGGTGCAATATACGAAGCCCGAGGCATGTCCTCCCAGGGCCTCAAGGCGGGACCGCGCCGTGTTGGGCGCCACCATGAACACCCCTTGCACGCCCTTTGACCCGGGTAACCTGTAGAAGTCCGGGTCTTCATCGAAGGGCAAATCAGGGATGAGAACACCCGCCGCCCACGCAGTCGACTATAAGGTCCGGGATCCGCCCCCAAGGCCCTGAAATTTCTTTGTTTTTACCTGTGTCCGGGCTCTCGGGGGCAGACCATGAAGGTCTGCCACCACCAGCCGCGGAAATTCCCTCTGCTCATCGGTCTCATCTCATTCATTCTGAAACTGTCCTCCGCTTTCAAGTTGATGGAATTTTATCCAGCCTTCGGCCTCCTGTCAAGATAAATAATCTTGGCTGACCGACTTTTTTCTCTTCTTTCTTTTTCGAATCACCTCCCGGGTTCGGTTTTTCCTGGTTTTCCTCAAGGATTCTCCTCTGAGATTTATCTTGCAGGCATTGTGAAAAAGTCGAAATAGTAGTAGGGACAGAGGGGTCAGGCCGTATACTTTTGATGACTAAATTGTGAAGACGGGGGGAAACCAGAGGCAGTACTTTCCTGGTCAGGAGGATCCCCCCATCGGTCGCTGGCCTTTCAGCGGCGCTGAGCTCAAAGAGATCGGGGAACTTTACGGGATGACCGGATCGGGCGTAAACTGAGCCTGTTGGAGATTTGAGAAAATGATGGAAAGGAGGGACAAGGATCTGGGGGAAAGGCTCAAGAGGCTAGCGGAAAGAGGCTAGCGGAAAAGCTGAAATAGTCAAAAGTGTAGACCCCTCTGCTCATGAAGACAATGATGTCCCTTCTGACGAGCGTCGAGAAGGAATTCATTCCCCACTGGCACCCACTCCTGGGCGAAGGCATCCTCGAGGTGACGGACATAATATCCTCGCCGTATCCTGGTGCCAGCGTGATCCCAGACCGGTGCAGGGTGACCTTCGACCGAAGGCTCCTCGTGAACGGGACGAAAGTGGGTGTCCTGGGACAGATCAAGCGCATTATCAGGGGCGTGACGGCCTTCGAGCCCAGACTGAAGGCTGAAGTGTTTCTCGCCGTGGACAGCGCCAAATGCTATACGGGAGAAGTCATCAAAGCCGAACGGTTTGCACCCGACTGGGTCTTCGGGGAGGAGCACCCCTTTGTGCAGAAGGCCCTTTCCTGACCCAGGTCGGCGGGGATTTCACAGGGAGTGTCCCATTATTCCTTCTGTACGAACGGAAGCTACAATGCCGGCGAGGCAGGGATTCCCACGATCGGTTTCGGCCACTCCCTTGGGGACGAATATATCGAGATCGATCAGCTGGTTGCGGCATGCAGGGGTATGCAGGAATCGCGGAGTCGATTCTTTCCGAGGGGGGAGACAAGTGATATTGAAGACCGATATGAACCAAATGACGGCGAAGGAGGTGGCCCCGGGAGTAAAAGGCAGGTTCGCCCACTCCGACAGGATGACCATGGCGTGGTGGGAGATCGACGAGGGGGCCGTGCTTCCTGAGCATTCCCATGAACACGAGCAGGTCGTGAACGTCATCGAGGGAACCCTCGAAATCAGGTCCGGAGGAAGCACGTGGACCCTGGGACCCGGATCCGTTCTCGTCCTGCGGGGAGGGGAGACTCACGAAGCCAGGGGAATCACTTTTTGCCGGGTCATTGACGCTTTCTGTCCCGCCAGAGACGATTACAGGTAAGGCTCGGGGGATGCCGGGGGAGCCGAAAGCAGGGCGGCGTCCCTGAAGAGGGAACCCTGAACACAGGGAGGAATTCTATGGACAGGCCCATCGTGCGAATCACGGGCGGAGTGGGATCGGTCTCCAGGAACGTTTTCGGGGTTTTTGCGCTGTTGCTCGTCTTCGGGATGGCCATGGGCATCCTGGAGGCCGTCGTCGTCGTGTACGCCCGGGAGTTATGGTATCCCGGGAATTTCGGTTTCCCCCTTGCCGAAACCCCGAGAGAAATCCTGAAGGCGGAGCTTTTGCGTGAGGCGGCCACCCTGGTCATGCTGGCGATTGTGGCGTTTCTTGCGGGGCGCCGCCGCCTTGACCGCTTCCTGTACTTTCTTTTCACCTTCGGAGTATGGGATATCGTCTACTACATCGGATTGAAAGGCTTCATCGGCTGGCCTCCATCGCTTTTGACCTGGGACGTGCTATTTTTGATCCCCGTCACCTGGGTGGGGCCGGTTCTGGCGCCGATCCTCTGCTCAGTGACGATGATCGTCATGGCGCTCATCCTGGTCTTTTGTGAAGAGAAAGGGTATGCCCCGAGGATCGATCGCCTGGGAGCGGTAATGCTTTTCGGGGGCGCTTTGGTGGTCTTCACGGCTTTCATTTATGATTTTGCGGCGATGCTGGTTGCCTCCGGCCTTTCCGGGGGCGACGCAGGCTTTCGGGAAGCGGCCGGCCGTTACGTTCCGGAATCGTTTCACTGGGGCGTCTTCCTTATCGGTGAAGCCCTGATCGTCGGCTTTATGATTCGGGCCGTCAACAACGCGAGACGGCTTTTGTGAAACCTTTGAAACCTGCATAGCGAACAGGAGAAAAGACGGTGACGAAAGGCAAGAAGCTTCTTTTTGCCGCCGCCCTCGCCATGGCGGCGGGATCGATTGCGAGAACGGCCATGATGCCAGAAAAAGGACCTGAACCGGTTGACGAAGGACCGCCCGCTCTGGTTGCGCCTGCCGTACCATAGTGTCGTACACTTTTGATGATATGACTAAATGGTGAAGACGGGGGGAAACCAGAGGCAGTACTTTCCTGGCCAGGAGGACCCCCCCATCGGTCACTGGCGTTTCAGCGTCGCTGAGCTCAAAGAGATCAGGGAACTTTACGGGATGACCGGATCGGGCGTAAACCGGGCCTGCTATAGATTTGAGAACATGATGGAAAGGGACAAGGATCTGGGGGAAAGGCTCAAGAGGCTAGCGTAAAAGCTGAAATAGTCAAAAGTGTAGACCCCTCGGTTACTGTGGATGCCTGGTAAGGGCTTTTCAAGGCCGGAGCCTTGACAGAAGTTATGTTGAAAAGTATTATGTTTTTAAACATAACATCTGCCGGGAGGACTGCCGATGTTTACGGATCGCCTTGAAGAACTGGCTTTTCTTGCCAGGGAGTACGAACGCCCCTCCTCATTTGTCGTGATCTACGGCCGCCGGAGGACGGGCAAGACGACCCTGATCGAGCAATTCATCAGGGGGAAAAACGCCCTGTATTTCCTCGCCAACGAGGAGCCCGAGGTCTTCCAGCGCCGACGCTTCCAGGCTTTGTTGCGTTCGATAACGAACGACCCGTTGCTGGAGGACAAGAGGGACCCTCTTTCGTGGGAGAACCTTCTCCGGCTTTTCGCAAGGCAGGAAGGCAAAAAAATCCTGGTGATGGACGAGTTCCAGTACCTGGCGACGGTTTACAAGCCTTTCCCCTCCATCCTTCAATCGGCGTGGGATCAGTTTCTCAAGGATTCAGAATGCATGGTGATCCTCTGCGGATCCCTCATTTCTCTCATGGAGGGCACGGTGCTCAGCTACGCCAGCCCTCTTTACGGCAGGAGGACCGGTCAGCTTCTGCTTAAGGGGCTGCCTTTCTCCTGCCTGGAGGATTTTTCCCCTGGCAGCTCTGTCGAAAAACAGATCCAGCTTTACTCCATCACGGGCGGGATCCCGAAATACCTTGAGGAAGCCTCACGATACGATTCAGTATTTGAGATGATCGAGAAGGGCATCCTTGACAAGAACGCCTACCTTTTCCGCGAACCGGACTTTCTTCTGGACAGGGAGGCAGGTGCCGCAGGCACCTACAAGTCGATCCTTGCCCAGATCTCTTCCGGGAAAAAGAAGATCGGCGAGATCGCCTCCGCCTTCCAGGTCCACCCCAGCCACCTTACTCGTTATTTGAAGGTCCTCAGGGACCTGGGCCTCGTGGAAAGGGTCGTCCCGGTTACCGAGCCGGCGCCGGAGCGAGCCAAGAACGGCATTTACCGGATCCGGGACCCGTTTTTGGCTTTCTGGTTCCGTTACGTATCTCCCCATATTGATTCCCTGGAGATCAGGGAAACGGGGCCCGCCATGGAGAAGATAAGGGCGAGTTTCGAAACAGATCTGGTTCCCCGCGTCTACGAGGATCTATGCCGCCAGTCCGTTCCCCGGCTCTACTCCAGTGGGGAAATCCCTTTCCTGCCGGTAAAAGTGGGGAGCTGGTGGAACCGTGCGGATGAGATCGACGTGGTGGGACTTGGCGAAGATGGGATCCTCTCCGGGGAGTGTAAGTACCAGAACCGTCCTGTCGGGGAGGATGTGCTTCGGGACCTGGAGAGGAAAACGGAAAAAATGCTTGCCGCAGAAGGGCTCCGGACCGGGAAAGTCTTCTATGTTTTGTTCTCGAGAAAAGGGTTTACGAAAGGCTTGACCAGAAAAGTGGAGACCAGGAAAGACCTCTGTCTGGTCGATCTTCTGCCATAGGTTCAGACCGTACAATTTTGACTAATTGATCAAGACAGGGAAGATCAGGGGAATAACCTACCCAAAGATCAATCCCAGGCTGGTTATAGCAGAATGCCGACGATGGTATGATTATCTCCGGAGGGGTGAGAAACAATGGAAACAGGAGAAAGAGCTGTTCCTGAGGAGTTTTTCCACCTTTTTTGGGATGTGGACCTTTCGGAACTTGACCTGGATCGACACAAGAGTTTCATCATTGAGCGGGTTCTCAACATGGGGGACCAGAAGGCGCTTGCCTGGCTTCGCAGAACTTTCCCCGACGAGATCATTTCCAGGGTTATAAAGAACAGTCGCCGCCTGACCAGGAAGACGGCGCTTTGCTGGAAAAACATCTACGATCTCAATGAGGATGAGATGAAATGTTTTGGGACATACTCGATCCGCCAAGATTGAGCCTGCTTAAAGAACTTGCCTTTGATCCCCCGGTGGGTAGATCCTACCTGGCTGGCGGAGCGGCCCTGGCTATCATTCTGGGTCACCGGGAATCTGTGGATTTCGACTGGTTTACCCCAGAGACCTTCGACCCCGAAGTATTGTCCCGGCGGCTGGAACGGTTCGGCGAGGTCAAGGTCGCTGAGACAGGGCCAGGGACCTTCATCGGATGGATAGACAACACTCGGGTTACATGGCTTTGTTACCCCAACCCTGTTCTTGAACCTTTCCTGGAATTCCCGGATCTTCCGGGATTGCGGATAGCCTCCCTGACCGACATCGGGATCATGAAATGGGCGGCTTTGGCCAATCGGGGGTCCATCAAGGACTTCCTCGACCTGTATTTCCTCGATCGGGAGGGGCTCTCCCTGAAGGAGCTCTTCCCCCTTTTGGAGAAAAAATACCCTGGTGCCAGAATCAACACCTACCACATGATCAAGAGCCTGTCCTGGTTCGACGATGCTGAAACCGAACCCTGGCCTGTGATGAGAAAGCCAGTGGAATGGGAAGAGATCAAGGAGCGGTTCCTGGAGATCCAGCGAGAACTTTTTTCTTGAAATACGAGAGGGGTTTTCTGTAGTGGACATTCCACGGATCTTCAACATCACCGAAAGTGCTCACCGGATCCATAACCCCTTTACGCCCGAAAAGTTCGCCGCTCTCGGCAAGGCGTTGCGCCTGGAACCGGGGGCCCTTGTGCTAGATCTTGGCAGCGGTTCGGGGGAGATGCTGTGCACCTGGGCACGCGATTTCGGGATCGTCGGCACCGGTATCGACATGAGCCGGTTGTTCTCCGGACAAGCGAAACTCCGCGCCGAAGAACTCGGCGTCGCTGACCGGGTCGAGTTCATACACGGCGACGCTGCCGGCTACGTCGCCGGCGAAAAGGTCGATGTGGCAGCCTGTGTCGGTGCCACGTGGATCGGTGGAGGGGTAGCCGGCACCATCGAGCTTCTGGCCAAGAGCCTCCGCTCCGGGGGGATCATCCTCATCGGTGAGCCTTACTGGTTGCGGTTGCCGCCGACGGAAGACGTCGCCGAAGGATGCCTTGCCGGTTCGATCTCCGACTATCTCATGCTTCCGGAACTTCTCGCGTCTTTCGGCGACCTCGACTACGACGTCGTAGAAATGGTTCTGGCAGACCGGGAAGGCTGGGACAGGTACGAGGCGGCCAAGTGGCTCACCATGCGCCGATGGCTTGAAGCGAATCCCGACGATGAACTCGCGAAAGATGTTCGAGCCAAACTGACATCGGAACCAGTACGCTACGTCAGGTACACGCGCGAATACATGGGCTGGGGCGTGTTCGCGCTGATGGCGCGTGCATAGGGGATAGGCCTGCACTTTTGACTGAATGGTAAAGATGGGGGGAAAATGCTGAAGATGGTGGAAACCAGAGGCAATACTTTCCTGGTCAGGAGGATCTCCCCATCGGTCACTGACCTTTCGGCGGCGCTAAGCTGAAAGAGATCGGGGCGCTTTACGGGATGACCGGATCGGGCGTAAACCGGGCCTGTTGGAGATTTGAGAACATGATGGAAAGGGACAAGGATCTGGGGGAAGGGCTCAAGAGAGGCTAAAAGAAAATCTTAATAAGTTAAAAGTGTAGACCTCTACCTCCTTCCATGATCGACCAAAACCACACGTTCAGACTCTTCCCTTGCTGGAAATCGAGCCCCTCTTCAGACTCATACCATGTTGGAAAAGACCGAGCCCTAAGTGAAAGCCTGAAGGTGTGCTACAATTTTATCTGAAAGCATGGGGGAGTCGGTGCGACCGGCTGAGAGGGGGTTGAAAACCCCGACCCCTTGAACCTGATCCGGGTCATGCCGGCGAAGGGAAGGCACATGATGTGTTCCCCTTTCTCCCCCCCCTTCTCCCGGGGATGGCCCGGCCGAGGAGGGATCTCTTCTGAAACAGTCTGGAAAACGTCTGGGACATCCTGCAATCAGGACCATAACCACAGCAGGCCTTCTGTGCGCCGTTGTCGTCCTTCTTTCGGGGTTTTCAATTCCCGTGGGCCCCACGAAATGTTTTCCCGTCCAGCACGCCGTCAACGTCGTGGCAGGGGTGCTGCTGGGCCCATGGTGGGCCGCCGGCGCCGCCTTCGCCGCATCGGCGGTCCGGAACATGATCGGCACTGGCACGCTCTTTGCCTTTCCGGGAAGCATTCCGGGCGCCCTTGCCGTGGGTTTCGCGTGGAAGGTCTTCAAAAAGGATATCGCCGCCCTGGCGGAACCGTTGGGGACGGGAGTCCTCGGTGCCTGGCTCTCGGCGGTCATCATCGCGCCGTCGATGAATTCCGCCGTGGGCTTCGGCGTCTTGATGCCGGCCTTTTTGGCCAGCAGTGTTCCCGGTGCCCTTATCGGCCTGGCGGTCCTCACCCTTTTGAAACGGACAGGGTTCAGGAAGGAAGATGAGAAATGACTAAAAAGAATTCTCCCAGGGAGTCCATGTACCGGGGGATCGCCATGACGGTGGCCGGAAGCGATTCGGGAGGCGGAGCCGGGATCCAGGCGGATCTCAAGACCTTTGCGGCGCTTGGGATTTTCGGAACCAGCGCTATAACGGCCCTTACGGCCCAGAACAGCCGGGGCGTACATCACGTGGAGACGGCGTCGCCCGAGAGCGTGAGGCGCCAGATGGAAGCCGTCCTGTCGGATTTTCCCGTCGGGGCGGCCAAAACGGGCATGCTCGCCGAAAGCGCCATTATCGAGACGGTGGCCGCGGTGTTCCGGGAGTTTGGCTTCAGGCGCCTGGTGGTCGACCCCGTCATGGTGGCCCAGTCGGGCGACCCGCTTCTGGCTGAAAAGGCGGAGGAAACAATGAAAGAAAGCCTCATCCCCCTGGCGGGGCTGGTGACGCCAAACCTGCCCGAGGCACAGCGGCTCGTGGGCTTCCCCGTCGAAAGCCTTGAGGCGATGAAAGCGGCGGCGGAAAGGATCCTGGAAATGGGTGCCCGGTCGGTCCTGATCAAGGGCGGCCACGGAAGCGGCGAAGAAGTGACGGATCTCTTCCATGACGGTCAAGTCCGGGTCTTCCGGCATAAGCGGATCGAGACGCTCAACACCCACGGAACGGGGTGCACCCTGAGCGCCGCCATAGCGGCGGAGCTGGCCGCCGGGTGTGATGTCCACGAGGCCGTTGAAAGAGGCCTTGCCTATTTGCAGGCGGCCTTGCAGCGGGGTTTCAGGCCGGGCAAAGGTCCCGGCCCCGTCGGACACGCCGTTTCGATGCCCTGGCTGGAGGGACACTGATGATCCGCCCGGCCGATCCGGGAAAAGTCTGGGAGAGTATCAGAAAAAAACGTCCGTTGGTCTATCAGCTTACCAATACAGTGGCCGCATCCTTTCAAGCCGAGGTGACCGCCGCCGCGGGCGCCGCTGTGATCATGTCGTCCTACCCCGGGGAAGCCCGGGTGATCGCGTCCGGGGCGGATGCTCTCCTTTTGAACACGGGAACGCCCGGGGGGACCTCTCAGGAGGCTTTCATTGAAGCTTTAGGCGGATTGCGGAAGGGGAAGCCCTGTCTGCTGGATGCCGTGGGGTACGGTCTCACCCCCTTTCGGACGGGCTGGATCAATTCACTCCTGGAAGGTGGCCGAGTCACAGCCGTTAAGGGAAACGCGGCTGAAATGGCACGCCTCGGCGGCGGATCGGGTTCCATGAAAGGCGTGGAGAGTTCTCGAGCCCACGGGGTGGAAAAGGCCCTGAAAGAGATAACGAAAAGCGAAACGGCACCCGTTGTGGCCGTTGCGACAGGAAAAGTCGACAAAATAGCCTGTGGCGGGTCGCTTTGGAAAGTCCGGGGAGGGGCGGGATTGCTTCCGCAAGTTCCGGCAAGCGGCTGTGCCCTTGGGAGCGTCATGGCGGCCTGCATGGCCGTGACAGACCCCCTTTCGGCCGCCACCGCGGCCCTTCTGGCCTTCCGGATGGCGGCTGAGCGGGCACCCGGCGCTGCAGGACCGGCTTCCTGGAGAAACGCCTTTGTCGACGCCCTTGCCGCCCTGGAGCCTGAAAAGCTTTCCAGCGGCATGAAAGAACGTGTGGAGGGCCCGTTCCCTCTGGAGGTTTTGCCATGAGGACCCTTGCCGACAGACTGAGGCTGTACGTTATTCCGGATCCCGCCCAGGGATATGGCCGACCCATGGCAGAGCAGGCCCGGCTGGCCCTGGAGGGCGGGGCCGGGGCGATCCAGCTCCGCCACAAGGAGGCATCCTCACGAGACCTGTATGAAGAGGCGCTGGAATTCCGGAAGCTTTGTCGTCTTCACGGTGCGCTTTTCATCGTCAACGACCGTCTTGACATCGCCCTGGCCGCCGGAGCCGACGGAGTCCACCTCGGGGCGGAGGATCTGCCCGTGGCCGTGGTGCGGCGCCTTGCTCCGAAAGATTTCATCATCGGGGCCACGGCGCGGACACCCGAGGCAGCCGTCGAAGCGGAAAAAACCAGCGCCGATTACCTGGGCGTGGGGGCCGTCTTCCCGACACGGAGCAAAAAGGACACCCGTGTCATCGGGCCTGAAGGCCTTCGAAAAGTCGTTCAGGCCGTGTCACTCCCCTGCGTCGCCATCGGGGGCATCACCGTTGAAGGTGTGCCGGAAATCCTGCGGACCGGTGCTTCGGGCGTGGCCGTCATCGGCGCCGTCGCCGGAGCTTCCGACATCCGCGCCGCAACCATGAATTTCATGCGGAAACTGCATGTAACATAGGTAATTTCCGCTGCTGCTTCGCCAGACGTCCACTCGACAGGCAAGACGGTCATCGACCTCGGCGGACCTCTCCTCTGCAGCGAAGATGCCTACAAAGGCGGTCCCCGCTTCATCGGCCCCGAGATCATCCCCTCGACGGTGCCGGGCCTGGGCATCGGGCGGATTGTAGGAGCGGAACAAAAACAGAATAGCGCCCAAGATCATTGCGCCGCAAAAAATCACGGGCATATAATGCATATAGTACCAGTATGGCTGTTGACTCCCTCAAAGGGAGGCGGCATTCCATGAGAATATTTCAGGTTCCTTCTCCGGAATTATCCGTCGCCCATTTACTATCCACAGGGATGTTTTTCTGGTACCCTTTCCGTGGAAAAGAAAATCCTCACAACGAAAGGAGGTTCCGCCATGACCTTTCGGCGCCGATGAGCAGCCACGCGAGTGCGGGTCCCGCACTCTTCGGCAGAAGGGAAGACGCGCTTCTTCTCAGCCATAGCCGTGGGCTGCGTTCATAGATCCATGCCGGGAGGTTGCCGGAGCCTTTACGCCTGATCCAGCACTTCCCCGAAAAGAACATTTTCCCCTTGATCTGGAAATCCAGCCCGAGGCATGACGAGAGCGCGTTCACCCTTTGTCTTGCTTTTCGCCGCCTGTTGGTTTCCCGTCAATTCTTCAAGCGGTTTCAAGGCGAATAATTTTATGAAGGGTGGATCAGACGAAATGTTTTCGAGTCTCAACAGATTGTTGATGTCGCGGATGGGTCCTGCTGTCACAGGGGCTGTAGTCGGTGTACTTGCTCCTGTTCTCAGTTTCCTCGGCAACCCCGCCAACATGGGCATTTGCGTTGCATGCTTCAGCAGGGATACCGCAGGGGCCCTGGGGTTGCACAGGGCGGCGGTCGTGCAGTACATCAGGCCGGAGCTCTCGGGATTCATTCTGGGTTCCCTCGCTGCCGCTCTTATCTACAAGGAGTACAAACCCAGGGCGGGCTCTTCTCCGATAATCCGTTTCTTTCTGGGGATGTTCGCAATGATAGGAGCCCTCGTCTTCCTGGGTTGTCCCTGGAGGGCCTATATCCGCCTCAGCGCCGGTGACCTGAATGCAATTCCCGGCATCGCCGGCCTTACAGTAGGAATCCTGATAGGCATTTACTTCCTCTGGAACGGCTTCAGCCTGGGGCGCAGCTACCCCGCCAAAAAAACCATGGGCATGATAATGCCTGCTGTGGCCTTGACGCTTCTGGCGCTGCTTATCCTTGCCCCGACATTCGGACCCGACGGCGCCGGCCCAATATTCTTCTCCGAGAGCGGCCCAGGGTCACAGCATGCGCCAATAGCCATAGCCCTCGGAGTAGGACTTTTGGTAGGGTGGCTGGCACAGCGAAGCCGTTTCTGCACTGTCGGTGCGATCCGCGACCTGGTGATGCTCAGGGATGGGCACCTCTTCAAGGGAGTTCTGGCATTCATTGCCATGGCTTTTATCACCAACATACTTCTGGGACAGTTCAAAATGGGGATGACGGGTCAGCCCATAGCCCACACAAATATCCTCTGGAATTTCATGGGCATGGTGCTTTCAGGTCTTGCTTTCACCCTTGCAGGGGGCTGTCCGGGGAGGCAGTTCATCATGAGCGGCGAGGGTGACGGCGACGCCGGGATCTTCATCCTGGGGATGGTCGTCGGAGCCGGTTTTGCTCACAACTTCAGCATGGCCAGTTCGGGGGCCGGGCCCGGGGCATTCGGTCCTTCAGCGACCATCGAAGGCATCCTTTTCTGCCTGGCCATCGGTTTTCTGATGCGTGAGAAAGTAAGCGTATAGGGAGGTTTCAACAATGAGCGAAACAATTACAGTGGATGCGCGCGGGCTTTCCTGTCCCCAGCCGGTGGTCGAGACAAAAAAGGCCATGGGCAAGCGATCCGGGGGTAAAATAGAGGTACTGGTGGATACGGCCACTTCGCGGGAGAATGTTTCCCGATTTGCCCGCAACCAGGGGTGGGAGGTCTCGACAGAGGAGGTTTCAGACGGAGGGTTCATGGTGGTACTAAATAAGTCGTGAATCGTAAGTCGTGAATCGTGAATCGTGCAAACGTGTGCCGGGAGACCTGTGGCCTATGGGTTGATCTTTCGGTTCACGGTTTACGATCAACGATTAACGATTTCCGGTTCCATCGGAAGGAGGTCTCCCCGTGCGGCTGACGGAGCTTTCGCACAGCAGTGGCTGAGCGGCCAAGATAGGTCCGGCGGACCTGGAGAAGATCCTGAGAGGTCTCCCTCCCCAGGAGGGTGGATTCCTGCTTACCAACTGGGACAACGGAGAAGATGCCGCCGTCTGGATGATCGATGACCGGAGGGCCGGTATCTTTACCCTTGATTTCATCACCCCCGTAGTGGATGACCCCTTCACCTACGGGCAGATCGCCGCCGCCAATTCCATGAGCGATGTCTTCGCCATGGGGGGAAGGCCGCTGGTGGCTCTGAACATTGTCGGTTTTCCTGTTTCCTGCGAACCCCTGGAGGTCCTGTCGGGGATCCTCAGGGGAGGCCAGGAGCGGGTCAACGCCGCCGGGGCTCTTCTTGCCGGAGGACACAGCGTCGAGGACGAGGAGCCAAAGTACGGTCTTGCCGTCTACGGGGAGGTCGATTCTGGAAAGATATGGAAGATAACCGGAGCCCGCCCCGGAGATTCGCTGATCCTCACCAAGCCTCTGGGTACGGGCATGGTTATCACTGCCATACAGGCGGAGATGGCCGAGCCCGAAGAAGAGGCGGCGGCTGTGGATTCCATGCGAAGGCTCAATGATCTCCCCTTGAAGCTTCCCGAGGAGCTACGCAAAGCGGTCAGGGCCTGCACAGACGTAACGGGGTTCAGCCTTGCCGGGCATCTTCTGGACATGCTCTCCGGAGGTAATATCGGGGCAAGGCTGTTCCCTGAGGAACTGCCGCTGCTTCCGGGAGCCGCCGGAAAGGCCGAGATGGGCCTTGTTCCCGCAGGCTCATACCGTAACAGGGAGCTCTATTCATCGAGAGTGGAGGGGCTGGAGAAGATATCGACATCCCTGTCCGACCTGATCTTCGACGCCCAGACCTCGGGGGGGCTTCTGGTAGCTGTGACCGAAGAGGCCTCCGACAGGTTCCTGGAGGCATGCAGGGCGTCCGGTTTCTCCCACGCGGCCAGGATAGGGGTCTTCACAGAGGGACCTGGGCGAATATCCATTTGAACAGTATCCGGGATAGCGGCTCCCGTTGGAAAGGGGGCCGCTATTCTGTATCCATTATCCAGGCGTCCTGGTGCCTCTTTCATTCGCCATTCTGTTAGAATTAATAGGCTGGCAAAATTTTTTCCGGGGGTGCATCAAATGAAAAAGGCGGAACGGGTAGTGGATTTCGCCATGAAGATGGAGCTTGAGGCAAGGGATTTTTACCTTGATTCCATGGAGAGGGTGAGCCGGGCTGACACCAGGAGTTTGCTGGCTACCCTGGCAGAGTGGGAGAAGGGGCACTACGATTTTCTGAAACAACACAAGGACAGTCTCGAGGGAACGGGAAAGTGGGGCGAAGTGTCTGCCCCTGCCGAGAGCCTGGAGGAAGCCGCCGGGATCGTTCTGGAGAAGAGGACGGGGACAGCAGTAGAACCGCCTTTGGGTGAGACTTCGTCAGATTTCAGCGTCCTCAGGATGGCTTTGGCCATCGAGACGGATTTCCGGAATTTCTACGGGAACGCCGCCAGGACCATGAACGACCCTGAGGGCCGCAAGATCCTGGAGATGCTCTCCGAGTGGGAGGGGGATCACCAGGAGTACATAAACGAACAGTATGGGGTTCTGCACCGGGAGTTCATGAACGAGATGGGCTTCGAACCCTTCTAGCCGCCGGAAGCGAGGACAACGTCGGAAAGGGCCTTGTAGCTTCCCTTTATCTTTGAGATCCTTCCTGAGAAGGGATCCCTTTCGGGAAGACCGGCGATCATGCTGCGGATCGGGACCATCCTGAAGAAGGAGTTGCTCCTGGAGGGTACTGTATTATAGAAGACCTCGGACAGGATCCTCAGGTCGTCGCCCATCCTGAAGTCGTCCCGGGTCTCGTCGTAGCCGAAGAGGAAGTATATCCTCCTGAACCCCGACCAGGCGAGTGCAGACAGGCACATGGGACATGGTTCGTGGGTGGCCAGGAAGATCGTTTCGGCAGGATCGGGGTGGTCCGGTTCCTTGAAAAAATTGTGGATGGTCACCATTTCGCCGTGAAGGGTCGGGTCGACGCCCCTCCTGTTGGTACCAGCCACCACCAGGGATAGGTCATCAGACTTCAGAACGGCACCCCCGAAGATGTTGTGGCCTTCTTTTACAGCTTCTTTGGTCATGGGCAGAATGGTATCTTCAATGACCTCCAGGAACCTTTCCACCATGGCGGAGTCGTTCAAGCCATCACCCCCTCTGACAAAGATATCAGAACCTTATCCTTTGTGAAGCCTCGGGTCCATTCTGGTGGTGTGGTAAAATTGCGCAAAAAAGAGGCACACGAGGTTTCGGAGGTGAAGAGAGTGAGCCAGGAGATGGAGGACTTTTCCCGGGTGGCCGGGGATCTGGCAAAGGTCCTTTTCGAAAGCAGGACCACCGGGGTCTGTACCCTGAGGGATGGCACGATCCTTGCCGCCAACCCCCTGGTAGCTGAGTTGACGGGGAGGCCGAACGATGAGGTCCAGGGGAAGCCCTGGCTGGGACTGGCCTCCAGAGAGGATCTACCCTTCCTGGGGTCGGGTCGTGGAGAGGGCACCTCCCGCGAGACCTCCCCCTTCCATTTCAGGCTGTCCAACCCCGGGGGAGAGACCCGCTGGGTGGTCGGGACCCTGACGCCGCTTCCTTCTCCGGCGGGGTCCGACGAGCTGCTCCTGCTGTCCGACGTATCCGGGTACGAAAAGATCCACGACGATGCCAGGGTCAGAGAGCAGGATGCCCTGGCCATGATCGAGGGCACCCTCCGGGCCATAGAGAAGATAGTCGAGATGAAGGATCCCTTCATAGCGGGACACCAGAGAAGGGTGGCAAGGTTGTCCTATGCCATATCCAGGCGCCTGGGCCTGTCAGAGTCTTCCTCCAGGATCCTCAGGATGGCCGCCCTGGTCCATGATGTGGGAAAGGTCTCCGTTCCGATCCAGTTCCTGGCGAAACCCATGCACCTCTCCGAGGACGAGTACAGCATAGTCAGGATGCACCCCCTGGTGGGTTACGAGATCCTCAAGGATATAGACCAACTGGCCTTTGCGGCGGAGATCATCTTACAGCACCACGAGAGGGTCGACGGCTCCGGTTACCCAGCGGGGCTGCCGGGGGAGAGGATGCTCCCCGAGGCCAAAATAATCTCCGTGGCCGATGCCATGGAGGCCATGATCTCCCGGAGACCCCACCGGCCGGCGCTTGGGCTCGAGGAGGCCCTGGGAGAGATAGAGAGAGGGCGCGGCCTTGAGTACGATCCGGACGTGGTCGATACCTGCCAGGACCTCTTCAGGGAGCCGGGTTTCACCCTCGAGGCCAGATCCGAGGGAGGGTTCTGACCCACTGAAGGACGCTATTCGTTGAGGTCGCTTTCGCGGGTGCGGGAAAGGGGAGCCCTTTTCTTCAGGACCTTCTTGTCGATGTAGCGGAGCCCGCGGTTGACGATCCATACAATGGCCACGCACCCGATCGCCACCAGGAAGTGGTCGACGGCAACGGCAATGCCGACACCGGCGGTGAAGAGGATCGAGGCCGCAGAGGTGAGGTAGATCACCTTCCGCCTCTCGGGGTGCTGCATGATCGTCCCGGCGCCGATGAAGCTTATCCCCAGGGCGATGGCCTGGATCACACGAATGGGGTCGCTCCTGACAAGTTCCGTGCCGCAGGTGACCTCGGCGAAATAGTTTGTGATCACGCTCCCCATGGCTGCAAATAGGGTAGAGGCACCGGCGATAAGCATATGGGTCCTCATGCCCGTGGGCTTCCCTATCATCTCTCTCTCGAGGCCTATCAGGCCACCCAGGAGGATCGCGAGGGCGACCTTGCCCAGTATGATGATCTGGTTCTCGAGACCCATGGCTTTACCCCCTTGTAAAGGAAGAGGTTGCTGATGACCATATTATCCCAAGAAGGGCCCTTTCGTATCCTTTCGGGGAAAAAATGGATCTTGGTCCTCATGGCGGCATGGCTGCTCGTCAAGGTTTGCCCTGCCTCGGCCCTTGAGGCGCCCGGGACGGCCCTTCGCTTTGTGGGCAGGGACTTCGGGACCCCCATGGTCGAAGAAGCTGTAGCAAGGGAGATGGAGGCCCGTTTCAGGGAGAGGTTCTTCTCGCCCTGGAACAGGGACCGCATTGAGGTCCAGCCTGAAGATTCCCTTTGGGCCTGGGAGCAGTGGAAGGAGAGCGAACCCTGGGGCGAGAACCTGAGGCCCCACAGCAGGGAGTGGATGGACTCCCTCCTGGACAACTGCTCCATGGAGAGTTGGGGCTCAGTGAACAGGAGAGCCCTGGCCTGCGTCGATACCGATCTTAGGGCCCTTCCAACGGCGAGGCCCTTCTTCAGGGATCCCTCACTGGCGGGCGAGGGTTTCCCCTTCGACTACCTTCAGAACTCCAGGGTCAAGGCCGGCGAGCCCCTCTTCGTGGGGCACTTCTCCGCCGACGGAGCCTGGGCCTTCGTAGAGACGGGCTATGCCTCGGGGTGGGTGGATACCAGGGACCTTGCATTCGCTGATGATGTCCTGATCAGACAGTGGCAGGCCATGCCCCTCGCCTTCGTAACCGACGACCATGTCCCCATCAGTGACACCAGCAGCATCTACCGGTTCACCGCCCGGATCGGTACGGTCCTTCCTGTCGCCAGGAGCGGTAAGGGAGGCCCAATGACGGTGGCCGTTCCCGTGAGAAACGAAAAGGGCGAAGCAGTACAGGCAGAGGCCCTCCTTTCAGCGGAGAAGGCCTCGGAGGGTCCTCTTGCCCTTTCGGAGTGGAACCTGGCTATGGTCGTTGACCGGATGCTTGGGACACCCTACGGCTGGGGAGACCTCGGTGGTAACCGGGATTGCTCGGGAAGCCTGAGGGACCTTTTCACCGCCTTCGGAGTCTGGCTCCCACGGAACTCGGCGGCCCAGGCCAGGGCCTTCCCCTTCAGTTCCTTTGGAGAGGTCACAGGCGATCAGAAGGAACAGAGGCTGGTCAGGGACGGGGTGCCCTTCGCTACGCTGCTCAGGGTGCCGGGGCACATAATGCTCTATCTCGGGACCTTCAGGGGGGTACCCTTTGTCTTCCACTCCACCTGGGGTGTCAGGACCTTTCGGAATGGAGAGGAGGGGCGCCACGTTATCGGTTCCGCGGTAATTACCACGCTGAGACCCGGTATGGATGTGGAATGCTTCGACCCCTCCAGGGGAGACCTGGCCGACAGGCTCTCGGAGATGACCTTCCTGGTGCAGTAGCCCTAGCTAGAGGGTTTCCTTGCTCCTCTTGCTTTCGTACATCCTGTTGTCCGCCGCCTGATGAACGGCAGTCATTTTTCGGCCGTCCTCGGGTCAGGCGGCTATCCTCCTCATCCAGGCGCTGGAACAGGGCCCTCCGGTTTGGAAGGCCTGTCAGCTGAGGTCGCTGATGATCCGTGATGCTGTCGAGTGCTTTTGGAGAAGTTCATTTTTTCCCGAAATGAATTGCATCAGTCGGGGGACTGCCCACAAGGCGGACAGGAACAGGAAGATCGATATGGCCGGTCCAAATCAGGATCATGACCCCTGCGATGAGGAAGACGCAGGGATGTCTTCGGGGAACCTTGAAGAGCCTGAGGGATACGACGCTTGCGGCGACCTGGAAAGCAAGGGAGAGAAAGACTGCCAGCTTTCCCCACATTCGAGGGGGCTCCTTTAGGATCATAAGGTATTAAAATTTTAAAATTTTTTAGATGACAGTCAAATTCACCAGGGATCCGTTCCAGAGAAATAAACCTGAACATGAGGGGCTCCCCTGCCGGGGAGCCCCTCAGAATATCAATCGTTCTGTTGAGCTGTCTCTTCCAGGAGGACCTCCAGGATCTCCCGGAGCTTTTCCAGCTCCTCCCCGTATCTCGCCCAGTCGCCCATTCGGGATGCCCTCTGGGCTTCCTCGAAGTGGTACCTTGCCTGTTCGGCCAGTTCCCGGGCGGTCTCGCCAACTATTACCGGTACACGTGCGGCGGCTCTCTCTTCCTCCTCCGGGACCGTCACCGGGGGGGCCACCCACGGCAGTCCTGCACCGTGGAGTCGGAGAAGGAGGATCGAAAGGGCTTCATCCACTGTCTCGGCCCATGCCACCTTCCCGCCCGAAGAGACGATCACCCTTTTCAGTTCAGGCAGGTCGCTGTTCTCGGCCCTCAGGTACAGAGCCTGGACGTAAAGCAGCGAATCGCCAAGGGGGATCACCAGGATATCACCCCTTATGACATCGGAACCCCGCTGGCTCCAGAGCGATACCTGGGCCGATATCTCCGGGTCCTGGTCGATGAGGGCAGCCACCTGGGAGGGGCCGAATATGAGTTTCTGCTTCGGGAACTGGTAGACCAGGAGTTCACCGTAATTGGGGGCGTCGGAGCGTCCTGCCATCCAGGCGATCATGTTGTCGCGCCCCACCGGCATGAAGGGGGCTATCAGAGCGAACTCTGCCTTCTCCTCACCGGCAAGTCTCATGATCACGTAGTAGGCGTTCAGGTTCCCGGTGCTGGTCTGTGTCGAGAGCCTCCAGACGTCCTCCTTGTTGTAGAAGGTATTGGGGTCGCTCATGTGATATGTCCTGTAGATCTCGCTCTGGATCAGGAAAAGCCCTGTGGGGTAGCGGATCTGGGTGCACAGTTCGGGGTGGGCATCTTCGATGGGCGTAAAGAGCGCGGGGAAAATGCCGGCCCATGTCCTGAGCAGAGGATCTTTGCTGTCGGCTACATAGAAGTTCATCGAACCGTCGTAGGCGTCAACAACGGCCTTGACGCTGTTGCGGATATAGTTGATCTTCTGCCGCGCCCCCCCGATGGTCACTGGCGTGGAATAGGGATAACGGCCCGTGATGGTGTAGGCGTCCTGGATCCACACCAGCCTCCCGTCTATAACTGCCAGGTAGGGGTCACTGTCATAGAGCAGGAAAGGCGCTACCTTGTCCAGGCGCTCCTGGATGCTTCGGTACATCAGGACCCTGCTCTCGGGCTTGATGACGTTTGTGAAAAGTATCTGGGAGTCCCTGAACCGGAGGGAGAACATTATCCTGTTGAAGAGCCCGCCAATAGGCACGCCGCCGGACCCATCGTAGGTGGTTCTCATGTTCGAATCACCCATGGGGTAGTCGAACTCCAGCACATCGGTCCTGACCAGTGAATAAGGCAAATTCTTTTCCCCGAAGTATATGCGGGGCTGATCTATCCTGAGCGGTACCGATACTTTGGGTGGAACGTCCTGAACGACAAGTACAGGTTTTCCGGCCCTGTCCACCTCGTTGACGAAGTTCATGACGATCCCGAAGCCGTGGGTGAATTCAAGGTGCCTGTTCACCCAGGTGGGGTTCTGGATCTGTTCCAGGTCAAGTTCGCGCGCCGCCAGCATAACCTGCCTGTAGGCTCCGTCGAAGGTGTAGCGGGCTATGTCCACGTCGGGGAAGTCGTAGTAGGTCCTTATCTCCTGGAGCTGTTTGAAGGCACGAAGGAGTGGGCGGTAGTCCCAGAGCCTGATGTTCCTGATGGTGTCCGTCTCGTTCGCGATATCCTGTGGCGTTATTGAATCTTCGGGGGTGAAATCCACTATCGAAAGGGAATCCAGCCCGTAGGCCTCAAGAGTTACGTTTATGTTGTATTCGAGGTAGGGGCGCTCTTTGGAGAATTCGTTGGGTTCCACAACGTACTTCTGGACTATGCCGGGGACCAAACCCCTCAGGATGAGGCTTGTACCCACCAGGAGAATGCCTCCCGCAATTGCCAGCCTCCAGGTCCTTTTGTAAAGGTTAGCCACCAGGAGTGCGGCAACGACGACCGATAGGGCTATCATCACGTTGATCGCAAACAGCCGAACATGGACATCGGTGTAACCCGCTCCGAAGACCACTCCTTCCTGGGAGAGGAGAATGTTGAAACGCTCGAGCCACATCCCGGCCCCCCAGACAAGGACCGTTACGGCGCCCAGGATGGAAAGGTGGCTCCTGGCATGGGAGGGGATGTATATCCGATTCTCCTCCCGCATTCTTGGGAAGGCCGCCAGGAAGACTATCAGGGCGACACCCATCAGGGCCATGATCAGCGTGTTGAGAAGCCAGCCCTGGAGCATCGCCAGGAAGGGGATCTCGAAGACATAGAAGGCTATGTCCTTCCCGAAAAGGGGGTCGCTCTTTCCGAAAGGGGTCCTGTTGAAGAACTGAAGGACCGTCATCCACTCCGAGCGTATCCCCAGCCCGTTCATCACGGCCAGCGCCCCGGCGATGATCGCCACCACCACTGCCGAAGCACGCAGAGGCATATCTCCCGCCTCTTCTGGGAAGGAGGAGGCGAGATCCTTTATGGCCGACCTGCGCGCCTTGAGCCAGTTCAGCGAGAAAATGAGGAACGCGGCGGCTGCGGCGACGGCGAAAAGGATCCACTGGGGTATAAGCCTGGTCCAGAATACCTGGGAGAGCCCCCTCTCCCTGAACCAGAGCATGTCGGTGTAAAAGGTTGCCGTGGCAGGAATGACCACCGCCAGGAGCAGTACGATCCCGAAAAGGATCCAAACGCTCTTCCTGAACCTGAGGGGGCGTATCTGTCTCCTGGGTTCCCCTCCCCCGCCTCCAAAGGGAGAACCCTGGAAAATATCTCTCATGGACATGGCGTATCGCCTCACATTTTTTAAAAATTGTCCGTACTCTCTTCGTGGCACAATGTACCATGTTAAGGGGAAATAGGCAAAAGCAAAAGGCCGTCCCCCGAAGGAGGACGGCCCCGTATCTGAGGTTGATGCTCTAG